>OBLV0100000282.1_pt1 | contig 16154 bp, 17 predicted proteins | sample 1520071 | NCBI WGS metagenome assembly OBLV01 (sample SAMEA3888446, study PRJEB22518) | metagenome | reverse complement strand
CCTCTTTCCCTACACGACGCTCTTCCAATCTCCGCCCGCATGCCGCTCGGGCTGACCATCGGGGCCGCGACGATCGCCGGCCGGCTGCACCTGGTCTTGCGCTACCGCAACCGCATGTTCGACAACGACGCGGCCCGGCGCTTTGCCGACATCTACCTTCGCAAGCTTCAGGGCTTCACCGCAACCGCCACCGCGGCCGTGAGCGCCAACGACGAGGCCGACGGCTGGCCCACCACGCTGCGGGCGGCGTAAACGTCGCGCCGCCCGGAGGCGCCCCCTCCGGCGCCGAGACCTGACCTACCGGTAGTCGGGGTTCGGGTAGTCGAAGCGGCAGCCGGCGTCCCAGTCGGAGCGCTGGTTGCCGTGGACCGGGATGCCGCCGGCGTCTTTCAGCATCCGGGCCAGGTGCATGAGGTTCCAGGTCATGAACGTGGTGTTGCGGTTGGTGAAGTCATTCTCCGGCCCGCCCGAACCCGGATCGAGGTAGGAGGGTCCGGGTCCGGCCTCGCCGATCCAGCCGGCGTCGGCCTGCGGGGGGATCACGTAGCCAAGATGTTGCAATGAATACAGGATGTTCATGGCGCAGTGCTTGACGCCATCCTCGTTGCCGGTAACGAGGCATCCCGCCACCCGGCCGTAATAGGCGTATTGCCCGGCCGCATTGAGTATGTGGGAATTGCCGTACAACCGTTCAATGATCTTGGTACACACCGAGGATTTTTCGCCCAGCCAGATCGAAGTGCACAACACCAGGATGTCGGCGGCAAAGACCTTCGCCGATATCGCCGGCCACTCGTCGGCGGGCCATCCGTGTTCGGTCATATCCGGATAGACGCCGACAGGAATTTCATGGTCGACAGCCCGGATCAGCTCGACGGCCATCCCGTTGCGCCGCATGATCGCAATCGATCGGTCGGCCAGACCCTGGGTATGCGACAGCTCCGGCGAGCGCTTCAAGGTGCAGTTGATGAACACCGCCGATAAATCCGAATAGTCCGCCGGCGCGGTACTGCACAATTGCTCCTGCTTATCGGTGAGTTCCATGACCCCTCTTGATGTGTAGGCGGAATTATTCAGGACCGGTCGGCCGGCGTTCAGCGACGAGGCGAGCGGGCGTCGTGGCGGCCAGTTCGGTGACGTCTTTCGTCAGGTGCGATTGATCGGCATAGCCGGCCTCGGCAGCCCATCGCGCCAACGCCGTCTGCTCGCCGCGGGCGGCCGCCCGATCGGCGAGGCGGAGAAAGCGCTGAAACCGGCCGATCCGTTGCAGGGTCTTCGGCCCGAGGCCGACGTCGGCGAGCAGGACCCGCCGCAACTGGCGACCCGATAGCCCGACCGCCGTGGCTACGGTAGCCACGTCATCGACCCCACCGAGGAGGCCGCGGACCGCAGCCGCGAGGCGGACATCGACCTGGACCCCCGACAGCCATCGCCCGATAGCGGCGGAACCGGCGCCGCCGGCCTCGAGCAACGCCTCGGCCAACTGGCCGGCGCGGGCCGGTCCCACCACGTCGTCGAGGGGCACGTTGCGATCGCGCAACTCGCAGGCGGGGAGGCCGAAGACCGCCCCGATCGCCGCCGGCCGCAGGCGCAGGCCCAACACCGTCGTTCCAGGAGCTAGTTCGGGCAGGGCGACCTGGCCACTCGGTCCCACCACGACGACCCGCTCGGCCACCAGCACGTCGGCGCAACCATCGGGCACCACCCGCTGGAGATGAGCGGCGCCACCGCGGTCAACCCGCTGTTGCCACCGGCACGCCACGACGTTGCCGGTTCCAGGCACGGCCCACTCCCGGTAGCGCGAGGTCACGGGAGGAGAGTCTCCACCGGTTGGCCGTTTCGTACAAGACGATTCTGCGATGGTGCGCGACCGTGTCGTCATGCAACCACATGTCCATCTCATCACCATCGGCGTCGCCGACGTCGCTGCCGCCCGTAGGTTCTACGTCGACGGCCTCGGCTGGCCACCGGTGTTCGAGGTGCCAGGCGACATCGTCTTCATCCAGGTTGGACCAGGGTTGGCGCTCGGCCTGTGGGGCCGCAGCGCCCTCGACGCCGATGCCTGCGACACCTCCAGTGCCCGGCCGACCGGCGAGGCCCCGCCGCCGATCTCGCTGGCCCAGGTCGTCGAGACCGAGGAGGAGGTCGTCGCCCTGCTGGCCGAGGCCGAGGCGGCGGGTGGTCGCATCCTGAAGCCGGCGCAACGGGCCGACTTCGGCGGCTTCCACGGCTACTTCGCCGACCCCTCCGGGTTCCGCTGGGAGGTGGCCACCAACGCCGGTTGGCACATCGGAGCCGACGGCACGGTGGTCATCGCTCCGGTGGTGGACTGACGATCCGAGCCAGCGCCTTGGGCGCGACCAGGGCGTAGGAGGTGAGGACCCACTCCGTCACCTGCTGCCAGCGGTCATCGCTCACCGGGGCGGGCAGGTCCAGCGCGACCCACCCGTGGCGACCGAGCCCGTAGCCCGCGGGCGTGACCCAGGCTTCGGTGGCCACCGCGGCCGCCGCCTCGTCGCCCGAAAGCTTCACCGTCAGGTGGGTGGCGGTTCCATCGCAGAAGACGAAGTTTTTCCCCCGGACCCGGAATGTCGGATGATCGCCCCACTCCTCGACGTCGACGCGGATCGCCTCGGGGAGGCCGAGGGCCAGGGATTCGAGGCGGTCGATGTTGCTCACTGATTGATCTGTACGATGTCGGTAGCCGGCGAGTGGGCGACCCACTTGCCATTGTGGCCCGACCACCGCATGCCGGCGAAGGTGACCGTGGCCACGCCGTACTGGTTGGCGTGGGCGACCAGCCACGCCGCGACCAACCACCCCCGAGGAGCGCTGACGGGCATGCCAAGCGCGGGCGGACCGGCGGCGGCGGCCAGCGCCGCGGCCAGGGCGACCGGCTGCGACGGGGCGACCGGCGCGCCGTCGGTCCGGCAGCTGAACGACGCCGGCACCTCGCCGGTGAGCGCCTGGGCCAGCACCCGCGACTCCGTCTCCCATTGGGCGTAAGCGTCGCCGTCGGCACTGTGCTGGACGGCCTGGGCGGCGGCGCTCACCGGAAGCGTCTCCCAGTTGGTGACTCGGGCGAGGTGGGTGAAGAAGGCGGCGGCGGCATAGCTCGGGGTCATGATCTCCGCCGGCGTGCCCCAGCCCTCCGACGGCCGCTGCTGGAAGAGACCCAAGGAGTCCTGGTCGCCATAGGGCAGGTTGTACAGCTTGGATTCCTGGAGGGCGGCGGCCAGCGCGATGGTGACGGCATGGTCGGGGAGGCCGAGGCGCACCCCGACGGCGGCGATGGTCGTGGCGTTGCCCGCTTGTTCATTGTCCAGGGAGTACGTCACCGACCCCGCCACGGCCCGGCACGGCAGTCCTTCCACCGCCGCCGACCCGCAACTGGCGAGTCCGAAGGCCAAGATGGGGAAAAGGGCGGCCGCCACCCACCCCCGGCCACTCACCCGGCGCAAGGTGTGATGGTCACAAGCACAAGCCTAAAGCCGGGGAGGCACCGCTCCCCGTCAGTTGGCGCCGAGCCGCGACGGTCAGTCGGTGGTTGAGCGCTGAAAGCTACGAGTGGCCAGCGGGGCGCACACCACGATGATGACGGCGCAGGCGATCAGGGTGTACCCGACGGGATGCTGGAGCGACCACGGCGCGCCCTTGGCTGCGACGCCACCAGGGTTGCCGAAGAGCTGGCGAAGCGAGCCGGCCAGGGCAGTGACCGGATTCCACTCGGCAAAAGTACGCAGGACCCCAGGCAGCGACGACGTCGCCACGAAGGTGCTGGCGACGAAGGTGACGGGGAAGATGGCGACGAACGCCACCCCTTGGACCGCCTGCGGGTTGGCCAGGACGCTGCCGATCAGGACGCCAATCCAGATCATGGCGAAGGCAAAGAAGATAGCCAGGGCGTAGCCAGCGGCGGCGTGGGCCACGTCGGTGTGGATCCGCCAGCCCACGACGAGCCCGCACACCGACATGAGCGCCAGCGGCAGGACCGATTTGATCAGGTTGGCCAGGGCATGGCCGCCGAGCACCGCGCCGCGCGCCATCGGCAGCGATCGGAAACGGTCCATGGCGCCGTTGGTCCGATCGGTCGCGATCGACATGGCCACCCCGAAGGTGCTGCCGAACACGATCGTCTGGGCGAAGATGCCGCCGATGAGGAACTCCCGGTAGCTGCCGCCCCCGGGCACGGCGATGGCCTTGCCGAAGACGTAGGCAAAGAGCAGCACGAACATCACCGGCTGGATGGTGGCGTCGGCCAGCACCTCGGGCTCGCGGCGCATGTGGAGCAGGCCGCGGCGGGCCACTACCCACACATCGCCGAGGATCGAACCCCGCCGCTCGTCGGGGCGCAGGAGTCGGGCCTCGGATGGCGCCGTCCGTACCCCGGGCATCACAAGATCCGTCGTCACACTGCCTCCTCGATCGCCTCATCCGGCTCGACGGCGCCACCGTCGGCCGATCCCGTCAGGGTCAGGAACACGTCGTCCAGGGTGGGCTGATGGACGCCCAGGTCCTCCACTGCGATACCGGCTGAGACCAGTGCAGCCGCGACCGACGCGATGGCGGCGACGCCCGATTCGGCCGGAGCGGTCACCCGCCGGGTGCCCGGGTCGATGCTGGCCCGGACCCCGAGCAGCCGCTCGACCACGGCGGCGGCCCGACCCAAATCCTCGGCGTGCACCGGGACCATCAGCAGCTGGTCGCCGCCGACCTGGCGCTTGAGACTGCGGGCATCGCCGCGGGCGATGACCCGCCCGTGGTCCATGACCACGATGTCGTTGGCCAACCGCTCGGCCTCCTCCAGGTACTGCGTCGTCAGCAGGATGGTCGTGCCTCCGTCGACCAGGGTGTCGAGCACCGTCCACAGCTCGTTGCGACCCCGGGGATCGAGGCCGGTCGTCGGCTCGTCGAGGAACAGCACCTCCGGCCCGGCGACCAGCGTGGCCGCCAGATCGAGGCGCCTGCGCATCCCGCCGGAGTACTCCTTGACCAACTTCGGGCCGGTATCGCCCAGGTCGAACTGCTCCAGGAGCTGCGCTCCCCTCCGCCTGGCCGTGGCCCGCCCCAGGTGGTGCAGCTCGCCGATCATGATCAGATTTTCCAAGCCGGTGAGCAGGCCGTCGACGGTCGCATCCTGGGCCGCCAACCCGATGCGGCGGCGAACCTCCAGGGGTTCGCTCACGACGTCGAAGCCGGCCACCCTCGCCCGGCCGCCGTCGAGAGCCGAAAGCGTCGTCAGGATGCGAACTGCGGTCGTCTTGCCGGCACCGTTGGGGCCGAGCAGCCCGCAGACTGACCCGGTCGGCACCGTCAGATCGACGCCGGCCAAGGCCTCGCTCTCGCCGTAGCGCTTGCGGAGGGCCTCGGCCTCGATGGCAAACGAGGTACTCATAGCGACTCAGGATATGCCAGCCCTGTGACCGTTACCACCAATATAATCTTGCCATGTCGGTAACAGCTGACGAGGGCCGGCGGGAACGCAAGAAGCGCCAGACGCGTCAGAACATCTCCGATGCCGCCACCGCCCTTTTTTCCCAGCATGGTTTTGAAGCCGTCTCGTTGGCCCAGGTGGCCGACGCTGCCGACGTGTCGGTCAAGACCATCTTCAACCACTTCGGCAGCAAGGAGGATCTGTTTTTCGACCGGACCGGCGAACTCCGGGACTCGCTGGCCCGCACCATGGTCGAACGTCCGGCCGGCACCAGCCTTGTAACCGCCCTGCGACGCCTCCTGGTCGACAATTGGGCGCCATTCGAGGGTGCGGCATGGGAATCGCTGACGCCAGAAGGCTACGACGGGTACCGGCATTTCCTGGCCACCCAGGAGCGCTCGCCGGCGTTGCGGGCGCACCGGTTGGTCGTCGAGCAGGACCTGGGAGCGGCTTTGACAGAAGTGGTGGCCGGCCAGTTGGGCCGGTCGCGGGAAGACCCGACGATCCTCGTTCTGACGGCGCTGCTCACCGCCGCCATGCAACTGCGCAGCCGGGAATTCTCAGACGCCGCCCTCGCCGGCTCGGGGCCGGACGAGGTTCGCCGACGGGTCACCGCGGTGGTCGAGGAGGCGTTCGACCGGCTGATCGTGGCGTATCCCGATCTCTGATCCTGGTTCGTCCGTGACGGTTGTGTCCGATATGCTTCGCTTAGCAGTTTTGGCGGGAAACGAACGGTTCCACCGAGTTCTCGACCAGCAGTCCTTAGAAGGGACGGATTCAGACCGTGATGAGGGAGAGTCAGGAGTCAATGCCGGTGAGCGAGGAGTACGTGACACCGGGAGTCGCGGCCCGGTCTCTCCACGTGTCCACCAAGACCATTAATCGGTGGGCCAACGACGGCCTCATACCTTGTGTGGTGACACTGGGTGGTCACCGGCGTTTCCGACGGGCCGACATCGACGCTGCGGTGCGCCAGATGTCGGAGCGAGGGGCGAGCTAGCGCGGCTGGCCGGTCATCGCGGCGACCACGCCGTGGACTGAACAACTCGATCAGTCGTGGATGTCCCGGTCGACTCATGCCTTGTTGACCAGGAAGTTCGTCGTGTGGGCAAGTAGGCGAGCAGTTCGGCCTCGTCCTCGGGCGCCGGCGCAGCCGCCCGCACCGCTTCGGCCATGAGGCGGTACCAGGCATCACGTTCGGCGGGCCCAATGGCAAAGGGAAAATGACGCATCCGCAACCGCGGGTGGCCCCGGGCCGCGCTGTAGTCGGCCGGTCCGCCCCAGTACTGGATCAGGAACCCGGTCAAGCGCTCCCGCGGTCCCTCGAGGTCATCGGGATAGAGCGGTCGCAGCACCGGATCGGCCTCAACACCCTGGTAGAAGCGCGCTACCACGGCCGTGAACCACGGTGTGCCGCCAACTCGCTCATACAGCGTCGTGCGCTCGCGGTCGCTCATGGGCGCCGGGCGTTGGGTCGGCTCACGGCTACTGGATGATCGGTCGGAAGTTTTTGGCTACTGATTGCTGCCACCAGTGACAGTAAACCGCGTCCAGTTTCTGAGGAGGCGCTACCGTGCGCACCAATGGACCTGACGCCGCCGGCCGAGTTGTTCCGGGCGGCCATTTCGACCATGGCCGAGAGCCCGGGCGCGATCCAGCAGCGGATCAACCGGGCCTACCTGTCATCGCTGACCCATGTCGTTCCCGCTGATGTGCCGCCGGAGTTGCGACCGCGGGTCGAGGCCTTGCTCAACCGATTGGGAGCGACACCGATGACACGGACCATGCTTACCGACGACGAAGGAGCGGCGGTCGGCAAGGAGATCGTGGCCCTGGCCTTCGACCTGTGCCGCCACGACTGGACCGCCGGCTAGCGGCACCGCCGGCTATCGGTGGGGTCGGTGGTCGAGGTCGGCGGTGGGGAAGAACTTGCGCAGGACCGTGCCGAAGTACTGGGCAGAGGGCGGAGGGTTGGTGGCGGTGCACCACCATTGCCGGAACAATTCGGCGGTCGCTTCCTTGGGCGCCGTGGTGGCGTAGGCGGTGACCTCCTGGGCCAGGCGGAGCCGTGCCCGTTGCCACGCCGGCGGGGCGTCGGGGCGGTTGCCCTTGATGGCGTGTTCGAGTGTCTCCACGCCGAAGTACTGGCCCACAGCGCGACGGAACTCGACGCTGTCGTGGTAGCGCCCACCCTCCAAGCCGAACTCGATCTCGTGCCAGTATTCGTGGGCCACGGTTGCGTCGACCTGGGTAAAAGGCGGCAGGACACTGGGTGACGGCGCCCGCTGGGCCGGGCGTCCCTGCCGCTCGTTCTCCTGCGCCAGCATCTCGGGCACGACCACGTAGACCGGATTGAGATGGATGTCTCGGACACCGGGGGCGGCGGCGCCGAGGATCTTTCCGTTTCGCATGCCTTCGGCGTAGTGGTCGTACGACACCCGAACCCGGTCGACGAGCGGGCGGAATCGCCGCCGCAGATCGAGCGCGGTGTCGATGGTGAGCGCGAGGCCTTCGGCCACAATGTCGTCCACCAACGGGACGGCCACCTGTAGTGGCTGGGGGTCAGTTGGGCCCTGGGCTCGCAGATGGATTGTTCCGTCGACGCCGCTCGAGGCGCTGCGAAGGAACGATCGCACGGCCCCGGGCGGGCGGCCCGCCTCTACCGTCACGCCCGGAAGCAACATCCGCATCTGGGCGACCAAACGCTCGGCTGGCGCAGACCCAGGAGCCGTCGCATATCCAGGCGCCGGCTCCGACCCGGGCGCTGGCCCGGACCCAGGCGCCGGCTCGGAAACGGGCGCCGGCCCGGACCCGGGCGCCGGCCCGGACCCGGGAACAGGCGCGGGCTTCGACGGGGACCGCAGGTCATAGGTGAGGTCGGTCCGCAGTGGGCCGGTGAAACCTTCGGCTCGGGCGTAGTAGCGCAACCGCAGGCTGGACTCGGCCGCCAGGACCACCACCGGCGCCTGATCGGCTCGGGAAGCAGCGATGACGGCGCGCAGAAGAGCGCTGAGTTGCTCGGGGCCGGCGGCGACCGGCACCGAGGCGGTGTCGACGTGCACTCGGAACCCGGCGGGATGGCGCAGCGTCGTCACCACGGCGATCGCCTGGCCGCCAGCCACGGCGGTGAAGGCGCGAGCGTCGGGGTAGTTCGACGGCCTCGGTACGAATTCGATCGTCAACGTCGCGTCCTCGGGGCTGACCATGGTGATAACAAGGTTGGCATGGCGGGTCAACGCTCAGGTGGCGGGCGCGAGCGGCCGATAACCGTTGCGTGAAACGACGAGGGGTCGCCTCCAAAACCATCGTTGCGCCCATACCCGCGGCGCCGGAGCCGAGCGGCGGCTACCAGAGCCTCACACCGTCGGAAGTGCTGGCCGACCTGCCCAGCCTCGACGTCGAGCAGCTGCTCCTCGTGAGGACGCTGGAGGAGTCGGGCGAGGGGCGGGCCGTCATCCTGGACCGCATCGCTGACCTGCTCGTGGTCCGGGAAGCGGCGCGCCATCTGGCCACCGCCCCGACGAATGGCGCCGCCGCCCACCGCGCACCGGAGCAAGGCACGCCGCAGCCGAGCGCACCCCTACCGAGCGCACCCCTACCGAGCGCACCCCTACCGAGCGCACACCTCGCCAGCGCACCCCTCGCCAGCGCAGCTCCATCGAGCGCGCAGCCACCGACGCTGGCGCCACCCGACGTCGTCCTCCCCGAACGGGCAGTTTCTCCCGAACTGGTAGACCAGATGGGCGGCCTGCTGGCCAAGGACGCCGCCCGCCGGACATCGGGATCTCCGACCGCCGAGCCGCTGCCTCACGGACCGGCAGGGGTACCGGTCACCGCCGCTCCGGCGCCGGCCAAAGCAGGTAAGAAGGAGAAGGCACCTAAGAAGGACAAGGCGCCCAAGGCAACCAGAACGACATCTCCCAATGGTGTGATCGTGCCCACCGGACGTGGCCGGCTCAGGACCGGCCGGGTCGGCCGGGTTCTCGCTGTTGCGCTCCTCGTCGCCCTCGTGGCCGGAGGCGGCGCCGTGTACTGGAAGGCCACCCACCACACCAGCGCGGCAGCGGTCATTCACGTGCCTGCGCCGACCGCGCTGGCCAACCTCGTCGTCAAGACGGCACCGGCCGGCTATATCGCCCAGGTGGGCAAGAATGGCGACGGGCCCGTCGACCTGGCCCAGGCCGCGGCGCAGAACGCGACCGCCAACGCCCCGGCGACGTTGGCCCAAGACGGGTTCCAGCAGGGATACCAGCGCCTGTGGGCCACGGCCGACGGCAAGGAGGACCTCGGCGTGTTCGTGTACCAGTTCGCGACCGCGGCCGGGGCGGGGACCTATATGGCTCACACGCTGGTCGTCGATCGTGCGGTCACCACGCCGCCGCTCGCCAACTTCAGCGTCACCGGTATCCCCGGCGCCGTCGGGCTGGACGGGAGCACCCCCCATGTCGCCGACGTGATGTTCGCCCGGGGCCGCTACGTCACCCTGGTCTCGGTCCTCGGCCCGCACGCGAACGCCATCGCCCAGCAATACGGCGCAGCCGAAAGCGCCCTGATCCCCGTCCCCGCCGCCTGATCGCCACCGCCGCGCAGCCCTCGCCGCCTGATCGGCGGCCACGGTAGCGTTGCCACCATGCGAATAGTGGTGGATTTCGACAAATGCCAGAGCAACGCCGTCTGTATGGGCGTCGCCCCCGAGGTCTTCGAGGTTCGCGACGACAACTTCCTCTACATCCTGCAGGAGGAGCCGCCCGAGGAACTTCGGCCGCTCATGGAGCAGGCGGTCCGGGAATGCCCGACCGGCGCCATCTCAATCGAGGGCTGACCAGACCGAACCGGTGGTGACCGCCGGAAAAAGCGGCATCGTGATCGTCGGGGCCTCGCTCGCGGGCCTGCGCACCGCCCAGACGCTGCGCGACGAGGGCTTCGAAGCTGCCATCACCCTGATCGGCGCCGAAGCCCATCTGCCCTACGACCGCCCGCCGCTGTCCAAAGAGTTCCTGGCCGGCACGATGGCCCGCGAGGAAGTGGACCTCCCACTGGGCGCCCTCGAAGTGGAATTCCGGCTCTCGACGAGAGCAACCGGGCTCGACATCGACCACCGTTCGGTGAGCCTCGACACCGGCGAACAACTTCCCTACGACGGCGTGGTCATCGCCACCGGCGCCCACCCTCGGACCCTCCCGGGCCTGCCGCCGATGGACGGGGTGTTCACGCTGCGGACCATTGACGACTGCCAAGCCCTGAAGGCGCGACTGGAGGGTGGGCCGCGAGTGGCCGTCGTCGGGGCCGGGTTCATCGGTTCCGAGGTGGCGGCCAGCTGCCAAGCGCTCAGCCTCGAAGTCACGGTGATCGAAGCCCTGCCGGTACCGATGGAGCGCGCGGTCGGGTCGGTCATGGGACGCCGCTGCGCCCGGCTCCACTCCGACCATGGCGTCGCTCTCAAGACGGGGGTAGGCGTGAGCGGACTGGTCGGCGACACAAACGTCAATGGAGTGGCCCTGGCCGACGGCACGACCGTCGCCGCCGAGGTCGTGGTCATCGGGGTGGGCGTCGCCCCGACCACCGACTGGCTGGCCGCCTCCGGCCTCGACCTGGACAACGGCGTCGTCTGCGATCGCTGGTGCCGCGCCCTGCGAGGAGGCGAGCCCGTGCCCGATGTGGTCGCAGCCGGCGACGTCGCCCGGTGGGAGAACCCGCGCTTCGGCGAGGTCATGCGGGTCGAACACTGGACCAACGCCGCCGAACAGGGCCGCGCCGCCGCCCTCACCCTGCTCCATGGCGAGGACGCTGCGGCTTTCGACCCGGTTCCCTATTTCTGGTCGGACCAGTACGGGACCAAGATCCAGTTCGTGGGCCGCCCTGGTCCCGACGTCGAAGTGGTTGACGGCGACCTCGACGACGACCGCTTCGCCGTGGCGTACGGTTCGAGGGGCCGGATGGTCGGTGCCTTGGCGTTCGGCCGCCCGGCCCGGCTCATGAGAATGAGGTCGATGATCGCGGCGGCCGCCCCTTTTCCCCCCTGAGCTACCTTGCGGGGCGTGTTGACCATGCAAGACGCCATCCTTCGGCTCACCACGTACTGGGTCGGGCACGGCGCCGTCTTGGCCCAGCCGTACAACACCGAGGTCGGCGCCGGCACCCTCAACCCGGCCACCTTCCTACGGGTCCTCGGACCCGAGCCGTGGTGCACCGCCTACGTCGAACCGAGCGTGCGGCCCGACGACAGCCGCTACGGCGAGAACCCCAACCGGCTGCAGACCCACACCCAGTTCCAGGTCATCTTGAAGCCCGACCCGGGCAACTCCCAGGAGCTCTACCTGGGCAGCATCCGGGCCCTCGGGATCGACACGGTGAGCCACGACGTGCGTTTCGTCGAGGACAACTGGGAAGCGCCGGCCATCGGGTCGTGGGGCCTCGGGTGGGAGGTGTGGCTGGATGGGTTGGAGATCACCCAGTTCACGTATTTCCAGGCCGCGGGCGGGCTGACCTTGGAGCCGGTCTCGGTCGAGATCACCTACGGCTTGGAACGGATCTTGATGTCGCTTCAGGGCGTCGACCATTTCAAGAAGATCGCGTTCGCCCCAGGCGTCAGCTATGGGGAGATCTTCGCCCAGCCGGAACTGGAAATGAGCACCTATTACCTGGACGAGGCCGATGTCGCGGCCCAGCGCCAGCTGTTCGAGATCTACCAGGCGGAGGCGGCGCGGCTACTCGACAAGCGATTACCCGTGCCCGCCTATCACTACGTCCTCAAGTGCTCGCAGACCTTCAACGTGCTCGATGCCCGGGGCGCCATCGGCACGACCGAGCGGGCCCGGGCCTTCGCCCGTATGCGGCGCATGGCCCACGACGTGGCCGTGCTGTGGGTCGACCGGCGCGCCGAGCTGGGCTTTCCCTTGGGGGTCCATCACGACCCACCGGCCCCTCCTCCCGTTTCCGACGGCGCTTTTGCGACCGACACCGCCTCCTTTCTGTTGGAGGTCGGGACCGAGGAGCTGCCGCCGGCGGACGTCGACTCGGCGGTGTCGCAACTGCGCCGCGCCCTGGAGGACGCCGTCGACCGGGCGCGCCTTTCCCATGGTGCGGTGGAGGTCGAGGCCACACCGCGCCGAGTGGTCGCGACCATCGCCGGGGTCGGGCCCCGCCAGCCCGACCGCACGGTGGTGGTACGCGGGCCCCGGGCGGACCGGGCCTTCGCCGCCGACGGGACACCGACACCGGCGGCGCTCGGATTCGCCCGCAAGCAGGGGTTCGCGGTGGACGAGCTTGGCCGGGTGGAGGAGGGAGGCGTCGCCTACCTCATCGCGTCGCGGGTCGAGCCGGGGCAGGCCGCCGGCGACGTACTGGCCTCGTTGTTGGCGGGCGTCGTCGAGTCGCTGCACTTCGAGCGCACGATGCGCTGGGGCGCCGGACCGGTCGCCTTCAGCCGGCCGATCCGGTGGCTGCTTGCGCTGCTGGGCAACGCGGTGGTGCCCTTCAGCTACGGCGACCTGGCCAGCGGGCGCACGACCCGGGTGCTGCGCGACGACGACCAGCCAACGGTGGACGTAACCGGCGCCACCGATTACCCGGCCATCATGGCCGCCCACGCCGTCACCGTTGGCCGCGGGGCGCGCCAGGCCGTCCTACTGGCCGACGCGGTGTCACTGGCCGCCTCGGTGGGCGGCGCCGTCGACCCCGACGGCGACTCCTCGCTGGTGGACGAGGTGACCAACCTGGTCGAGAACCCCGTCGTCCTGCTGGGTAACTTCGACCCGAGCTATCTGAACCTGCCGGCCGAGGTGCTGACCACGGTCATGAAAAAGCACCAGCGATACCTCCCGGTTCGCTCACCGGCTGGCGACCTGCTCCCAGCCTTCGTGGCCGTCGCCAACGGGCCGATCGACGTCGACGTGGTGCGGGCGGGCAACGAAGCGGTCCTGCGGGCCCGCTACGCCGACGCCGCCTTTTTCTTCGAGCGGGACCTCAGCCGACCGCTCTCGTCGTTCCGGGCCGGTTTGGCCACGCTCACCTTCGAGGAACGGGCGGGTTCGATGCTCGACCGGTCCGATCACACCTCGCTGCTGGCGGGCTGGCTCGCTCTCCAGCTCGGCCTGTCGTCGGCCGACCGATCGGTATTGGAGCGAGCGGCGTTCCTCGCCAAGGCCGACCTGGCGACCGAGATGGTGGTCGAACTGTCTTCCCTCGCCGGCCAGATGGGCCGGGTCTACGCCCTGCGCCAAACACCTCCGGAACCAGATGAGGTGGCCGAGGCCATCTTCGAAGCGACCCTGCCCCGCCAATCTGGCGACCGCCTCCCCAAGTCGACGGTCGGCGCCGTCTTGGCCATCGCTGACCGCGCCGACGCGCTGGCTGCCCTCTTCGCCGTCGGCGCCCAGCCCAGCGGCAGCGCCGACCCGTACGGGCTGCGGCGGGCCGCCTCGGGCCTGATCGCGATCGTGCTGGCCCACCACCTGCCCGTCGACCTACGGGCCCTGTTCGCCGCCGCCGCCGCCCATCAGGCGGTGGCGATCTCACCGGCTGCGACGGAGGAACTGCTGGACTTCGTGCGCCGCCGGCTGGAGCAGCGGCTGCTGGACGAGGGCCATCGGGCCGACCTGGTCCGCTCCGTCCTGGGCCGCTCTGACCAGCCGGCCCGCGCCGTCGACACCCTCGCCGAGCTGGAGGCACTCTGGCGCGACGAGGAGTTCCGGACCGTCGCCACTGCTCTGCGCCGGTGCCTGCGCATCGCTGGCCCGACGTCGGGGGGGGCGGTCGACGCCGACCTCTTCGAGGATCCGGCCGAGGCGGCCCTATGGTCGGCTTTCCAGCGGGTCGCCCTGAGCAGCAACCTTCGGGAGTTCGTGGCGGCCTTCGCTCCCCTCGTCGATCCCATCAACACCTTTTTCGAGCAGGTGATGGTGATGGCCGAGGACCGAGCGGTGCGGGCGAACCGGCTCCACCTCCTCTCTGCCCTGGTGGCGTTGGGCGCCGGCCTGGGGATCGACTGGAACGCGATCGTCGACCTCTAGGGCTGCTTCGCTGGCTCGAGGATCACCAGAGGAATGTTGCGGTCCGTCTTGGTCTGGTAGCTGGCATAGCCCTGGTAGGCAGCGACGACCTGGGGCCACAGTTCGGCCTTCTCCCGGGCGCTGGCGGTACGGGCGACCATGGCCTGGGTCCGGCCCTCCATGGCCACGGTGACGTTGGGGTCGTCCCGCAGGTTCAGATACCAGAGGGGATGATGGGCGGCGCCGCCGTCGGAAGCCACCAGCACCACCCGCCGGTCGTCGTGCACCGGGCTGGTCAACATGGTGTCGCGCCGCTGTCCCGACTTGCGCCCCGTCGTCGTCAACTTGACCACCGCCATGCCGAAGGCCCGTCCGGCCACCCGCCCCTTGGTGAGGTCGAAGACCCGTCGATGGGTGTTGGTGACCGCTCGCTGCACCGTCCGTTTGAGGTCCACTGCCCCAACGCTACTTTTCGGCCGGGGGTTCAGCTGGCGTCAGATCTGTTGCAAATCAGATGCAAATCTGTTGCACATCTGTTAGAGGTCTGTCGTGAGTCTGTCGTTAATCTGTCACCGATCTGGGGAAAATGGGGACGGGTCGTGCCGAGCGCTGCGCGCCCAGGCAGAATCGGTGCCGACATCGGCACCGATTAAGGGAGATTGTTTCGTGGGAAAGAGCCGGGGAACCAACCAGTTGGCCATGTCACCCCTCGGGGCGGTCGTACGCGGCGCCGTCGCCGGAGCTGTTGGCACCGTGGCCCTCGACGCTTACCAGTACGCCCTCTATCGCTCGGGCGGGGGCACCGACGCCCCGCTCGACTGGGAAACCTCCGCTGGCCTCGACGACTGGGACAAAGCCGCGGCGCCGGCCCAAGTGGGGCGGCGGCTGTACGAAGGGTTCATGCAGGAGACGTTGCCCGGCAGCTCGGCCCGGATGGTCGGCAACATAACCCACTGGAGTTATGGCATCTCCTGGGGCGCCCTATTCGGCTTGGTGGCGGCGTCTACCCGGCCCCGCCGACTTCGAGGGCCACTGTTCGGGACCGTGGTCTGGCTGTCGAGCTATGTGATCCTGCCGCTGGCCAAGCTGTACAAGCCGATCTGGGAGTACGACAAGAAGACCCTCGCCAAGGACTGGGGTGGTCACCTGTCCTACGGCACGGCCACATCGATCGCCTTCTCGGTCTTGACGCGCCGGCGTGGCTGAGCTGGTCTGGATCTCGGGCGCGTCGAGCGGCATCGGCCAGGCGCTCGTCCAATCCGTGCCCTGGCCTGACGCCCGGGTCATCGGCATCAGCCGCCGCCCCGTGCCCGGCATCGAACACCTGGCCCTGGATCTATCCGAACCCTCGTCCTGGAGCCTCCTGGGGGCGTCCTTCGAGCGCGAGCTGGCGGGCTTCGCCGGCTCCCGGGTCGTCTTCATCCACGCCGCCGGGACCCTCGAGCCCATGGGATTCGCCGGATACCTCGACTCGGCCGCCTATCGGGCCAACGTCTTGTTGAATAGCGCGTCGCCCCAGGTGCTGGGCGACCTGTTCCTCTCCGCCTTCGGGCGCTCGGCGAGCGCGGAACGCGGTGACCTGGTGATGATCACCTCCGGGGCGGCCCGCAGCGTCTACCCCGGATGGACTTCCTACGGCGCGGCCAAGGCGGCGGTCGACCAGTGGGTCCGGGCGGCCGGCGCCGAGCAGGACCGGCGGTCCCAGGCCGGCGTGGCTGCCGGCGCCGAGC
>OBLV0100000281.1_pt1 | contig 16175 bp, 15 predicted proteins | sample 1520071 | NCBI WGS metagenome assembly OBLV01 (sample SAMEA3888446, study PRJEB22518) | metagenome | reverse complement strand
CGTCGGGCCGGGCCTGCCCGCAGGTAGAGGGTCGGTACTCAAGCGGGGGTCATTATAACACACGGTCGCTGCTCGCCCTGATCGCTAGCGGCCCAGCGCTCCGGCGAGGACCGCGGCCCCGGCTACGACGGCGGCGAGCGCGGCGACCAGCACCGCGGCGGCAGCGACGTCTTTCGCGCGCTTGGCGAGCGGATGGTCGTCGGGCGACACGAGGTCGACGACGGCTTCGACCGCGGTGTTGAACAGCTCCGCCGCGAGCACCAGCCCGATCGCCAGCGCGACGATCGCCCAGCCGGCCGCGGAGATGCGCGCGAGCGCGCCCCCGGCGACGACGACGAGCGCGAGCACGACGTGGATCCGGAAGTTGGGCTGCGACCGCCAGCCGGCCGCCAGCCCGGCGAAGGCGTAGCGGAACGACGCGGCCAGGCCGTGACGCCGCGGCGTCCGCTCAGCCGAGGTCGGCAAGGGTGAGCTCATGGCTCCCTTCCCACGTCGCCCGGTAGGCGGCGCGCGGCCCCGCATCGTCCTTGCCCTGCGCCCGCAGCGCCTCTGCCAAGCCCCACTCGAGGCGCGGATCGTTCGGATAGCGCTTCAGCTCGGCGCCGAACACGGTCTCGGCGTCGGCAGCCTTTCCGGCCGCCAGCAGCGCCGCGCCGTAGCCTTCGCCGACCGGGATCTGCCACGACGTCTTCGGATCGCCGAGTCCGGCGTTCTTGGTCGCGTCGTACGCGCGCGCATAGCCGGCGACGCGGCCGGCGGGATCGTGCGCGACGAGCGCCAGCATCGCGTCGGCGACGCCGGCGTTGCCCGGATGATCGCCGACCCGTTTCGCTGCCGCGTGCGCGGTCGCCGCGTCGCCCAGCCGCGCGGCCGCGACCAGACGCGCCAGTGCGACCGCGCCGCTGCTGTCGGTACCGGTCAACTGCAGAACGCGCGCATCGTCGTGCAGCCGCACCGCCGCCCTGATCTGCATCGTCGTATCCTCGTGTTGCGCGAACGCGCGCGCCGCGTCGGCGCGGCCGAGCGTAGTCAGGCCGTACAGCACGAAGTCGACGTCGTGGTCGTGGTAGAGCCGCATGTACTGCTGGCCCGGACCGTCGCCTTGCGCGAACCAGGCGTCGTCGTTGGCGACCGCGCGCTCGTTGTCGGCGATCAGCCGCGCGTACTCGCCGACCCGCGACCAGATGTGCCCGGCCATGTGCGGCAGGTGCGACGTCCCGGGCGGATACGCGTACGACGACAGCGCGTCGGCGTCGACCACCGCGTCGCGCGAACGGTGCAGCTCTTCCATCAGGTGGATGCGCAGGTGGTGCGCGCCGAGGTTGGTCGGCTCGAGCGCCAGCGCGGCGTCGAGGTCGCCGGCCATCTCGAGCGCCTTGGCCGTCGGCGCGTCGTGCGGGTCGAACAAGTAATCTTCGGCGTTCCAGATCGCGAACGCGGCGACGGTCAGCACGTTGGGATCGTCGCGGTGCGTCTTCGTCCACTCGCTCAGCGCGTCGGCGTACCGTTGAAAGCGCTCCTTCTTCGTACCGCGGCCGTAGCGCAGCGAGATCGCGCCGACCAGCATGCGTTCGGTCTCGCTCGCGGCGCCGAGATGCTTGCGACCCTCGGCGGAGGCCAGCGCACCGCGCTTGTCGCCGTCACTCGTCTGCGGCGAGTTGATGTCGATCGTATCGGCTTCGGCTTCGCCCCAGTACGCCAGCGCGAGGTTCGGGTTGCGAGCCAGCGCCTGCCCGAAGGCCACGCGCGCCTCGCCGACGTCGAACGCGTAGAGCATCATCACGCCGCGGTCGATCAGCCGCTGAGTCGCCTCGTCGGCCCCCTGCACGGCCCAGTGCGCGCGCGCGTCCTGTGCGGCCGGCGGCGTGGCCGCGGTTTGCGGCGGAGCGGCCCCGAGCAGCAGCGCGCCCGCCAGCAGCAGCGCCAGTCGCGATGTCATCGCGCGCTCGCTTCGCGATACGGCCACGGCATCCCGATCGCGGCGGCGAGCCGGCGCTCCTCGGCCTCCATTCGCCGCCGTTCGCCCGCCTCGAGATGATCGTGCCCGGCGAGGTGGAGTACCGAGTGGATCAGCAGCCGCTCGACCTCGCGTTCGAGCGGTGCGTCGTAGTCCGCGGCCTGACGGGCGGCAGTGTCGATGCTGACGACGATGTCGCCCAGCATCCGCTCCGGACCCACGCCGGCGTGACGGCGTGGACGGGTCCGCGCGCTGCGGTCGAACGCGTCGGGGCCGAAGATCGGATGCTGGGCGACATCGTCGTCAGCATCCGCTCCGGACCCACGCCGGCGTGACGGCGTGGACGGGTCCGCGCGCTGCGGTCGAACGCGTCGGGGCCGAAGATCGGAAAGCTCAAGACGTCGGTCGCGGCGTCCTTGCCGCGATGCGCGCGGTTCAGGTCGCGAATCGCGGCGTCGCGCACGAACGTCAGCGAGACGCTCGAGCCCGCCTCGCCGATCTCTGCCAGCAGCCGTTCGGCCGTCGCGGCGAGCGCGCGCGTGTCGAGCCCGCTGCCGCGCGTCCGGTTGGCGACGTAGATCAACGGGTCCGTTAGGCTTCGCGTTCGCGCGACAGGCGATCGTAGGCGGCGACGATCCGCCCGACCAGCGGGTGACGCACGACGTCGGTCTCGTCGAGCCGCACGACGCGCACGCCGTCGACCTCGTCGAACAGCCGCTCGACGTCGAGGATCCCGCTGCGCATCCCGCGCGGCAGGTCGATCTGCGTGTCGTCGCCGTTCACGACCATCTTCGAACCGCCGCCGAGTCGCGTCAGGAACATCTTGAGCTGCTCGTGCGTCGCGTTCTGCGCTTCGTCGAGGATGATGAACGCGTCGCTCAGCGTCCGGCCGCGCATGTAGGCCAGCGGCGCGACCTCGATCGTGCCGCGCTCGAGATAGCGCTCCGTCATGCCCGCGTCGAGCAGCTCTTGCAGCGCGTCGTAGAGCGGGCGCAAGTACGGATCGACCTTCTCTTTGAAGTCGCCGGGCAGAAAGCCGAGCTTCTCGCCGGCTTCGACCGCCGGCCGGGTCAGCACGATCCGCGACACGTCGCGGTTCTTGAGCGCGCGGACCGCCATCACGATCGCCAGGAACGTCTTGCCCGTCCCGGCCGGGCCGATGGCGAAGGTGAGCGTCTCGTTCTCGATCGCGCCGACCAGCGCGCGCTGACCGTTGGTCTTGGGCCGGATCTCGCGGCCGCGCGAGGTCGTCGCGAGCGTCGGCGGGATCCCGCGCTCACCGACGGTGCGCGCCGCCAGCGCGACGTCGTCGGGCGTCACCTGCGTGCCGGCCCGCGCAGCTGCCAGCATCGCCGCCAATACGTCTTCGGCGCGACGAACCGCGGTACGGTCACCGCTGACGTGGACGCGATCGCCGTCGAGCCGGAGCACGACCGGGATCAGCGCTTCGAGCGCGTTGAGATTTTGATCGCGGTGACCGCAGAACCGCAGGGGATCGGTCAAGCCGCCCAGGTCGAAGGTCGCCTCGCTGGTGATCGAAGGCATGTGCCCCTACAACGTCGCGGCGCGCCGCGATGGTGTCAACGCAGGGCGACGGGCGGCGCGAGCAGCTCGGACAGGACGACGGCCGTGCGAGCGTGTGCCGGATCGCCGAACGCACCGCCCAACGCCAGCGCGACCGCAGGCCGCGCGGGCACGGCCGATGCCGCGGACGGAGGCGCCGCGAAGACCCGGCCCGCTTGCGGCGTGACGACGATCGAACCGTCGGGGCTCGCCGTGACCGACGCCGGTCGCGGCGGCGGGGGCGCCGCAGCCGCCGGCGGCGGGGCCGCCGGGGTGCTCGTCACCGCGGCCGAAGAGACGCGCATCGGCTGGGGCCGGCGTGCGATCGCGCCCCCGCGTCCGAGCGCCTTGCGTTGCGCGTTCACCGCCGCAACGACGACCAGCACGACGATCCAGATCAGCCACCCGGCGCTCGCGAGGTGGCTCAGCAGCCAGCCGACCGGATCCGACGTCACGCTACTGCGAGCCGCTCCCCGCGGCCGGCGCCTGTCCGTCGCTGCCGACCGTCGAGCCGATCGCGCCGCGCATCTCGGTGTCGGCCTTGACGTTGTTGAGCTTGTAGTAGTCCATCACACCGAGGTTGCCGGCGGTGAACGCGCCGGCGATCGCGGCCGGGATCTGCGCCTCGGCCTCGACGACCTTGGCGCGCATGCGCTGCGTCTCGGCCTTCATCTCTTGCTCGGCGGCCTGCGCGGCGTACTGCCGTTCGGCGGCCTTCGCCTGCGCGATCCGGCGGTCGGCCTCGGCCTGCGTCGTCTGGAGGTCGGCGCCGATGTTCTTGCCGACGTCGACGTCGGCGATGTCGATCGAGACGATCTCGAACGCGGTCCCGGCGTCGAGACCTTTCGCCAGCACCGCCTTCGAGATGCGGTCGGGATACTCGAGCACTTCCTTGTGGTCGGCGGCCGCGCCGACAGCGCTGACGACGCCCTCGCCGACGCGCGCGACGATCGTCGGCTCACCGGCGCCGCCGACGTAGCGGTCGAGGTTCGAACGCACGGTGATTCGCGCTTTGACGTTCAGCTGGATCCCGTTCTGCGCGACGCCCTGGAACAGCGGCGTCTCGATCACCTTCGGGTTGACCGACGTCTGCAGCGCGTCGAGCACGTCGCGGCCGGCCAAGTCGATCGCGGCGGCACGCTGCCACTCGAGCGGGATCTGCGCGCGCTGGGCGGCGATCATCGCCAGCGTCACCTTGTCGATGTTGCCGCCGGCCAGGATGTGCGACTGCAGCTGATCGACGGTCAGCGGCAAGCCGGCTTTGCGGGCGCGCACCAGGTTCGCCACCAGCAGCCCGGCCGGCACGCCGATGATGCGCATCCGGATCAGCGAGGTGATCGACAGCGGCACGCCCGCCGCGATCGTGCGGATCCACAAGCCCAGCGGGAAGTAGTACAAGAACAGCATGAGGACGATGATCGCCAGGATAGCGATCACGCCGACTAACACTCCCATCATGGACCTCCCTCAGGCCTCGGGCCGCACGAAAATGCGCGCGCCTTCTACACGAGTGACTCGGACCGGTGTTCCGGCCGGAACGAACTCCCCCTCCGTGAGCACGTCCTCGCGAACGTCACCGAAGGACGCCACGCCGGCCGGCCGCAGGAACGACACCGCGACCCCGCTCGCCCCCAGCAGGTGGCGGTGGTCGGCGCTGGCGACGTAGTCGGGTCCCTGCGTACCGGCGAACACCAGCCGTTTCATGAAGGCGTTCTCCGGCAGGACGCGCTGCAGCAGCGCGAACGCCAGCGCGCTGAGCACGATCGCGATCGCGAGCGCCTGCAGCGCCCCGACGAAGAACTGCAAGCCGAACGCCAGCAGCACCGACGCCACCAGGATCAGCGCGCCGAGGATCCCGGCGATGCCGTGGCCCGGCAGCACGTGCAGCTCGACCAGGATCAGCAGCAGGCCGACCAGCGCGAGCGCCAGCACCAGACCGTTCGAGAATCCGGCGTAGATGTGGGTGCCGAAGAACAGCGCCAGCGATCCCGCGCCGATCGCACCGGCGACGCCGTGCAGCGTCTGCAGCTCGATCAGCAGCCCCAAGAATCCGATCGCGAGCAGGATCCCGCTGACGTCCGGATCGGTCGCAAAGCGTGCCAGCTGCTCGCCCCAGGTGTACTCGGCATCGACCCGGGCCGTCCCGGCCACACCGAAGTGCGCCAGCGCCGCGTCGAACGTGCCGATCGTCGCCTCGGAGTAGCCGGCTTGGCGCGCGGCGTCGGCGGTCAGGTTCAGCACCGAGCCCGGCGGCTTGTAGTCGGGCACGTCGACGTGCGCGTCGACCATCGCTTCGGCCAGCTTCGGGTTGCGGTGGAAACGGTTCGCGGTCGAGGCGAACTCGCCGCGCAGGAACGAGACGACCTTGTCGGTCTTGGGGATCGGCTGCGCGTCACCGAACGTCGCGCCCGGCGCGAGCACGATCCGCGACGCCGCCAGCGTCACCAGCGCGCCGGCCGACGTCGCCCGGGTCACGTACGCGTCGACCGGGACGGCGCTCGCGAGCAGCGTGTTCTTGATCTCGGCGCCGGCCGTCACCAGGCCGCCGAAGGTGTCGACGTCGAGCACGACCGCGCGCGCGCCGCCGGCTTTGGCGTCGGCGACCGCACGCGCGACGTAGTGCGCCATCCCGGCGTCGATCGTGCCGTGGATCGGTACGACCTCGACGCTGCCGGTGGAGCCGGCGGCGCGCGCGTGGGCCGCGAATCCGACGATTCCGGCCAGCAGGCAGAGCGGCGCAACCAGGCGGCGGGCGATCACGAAGGTGTGTACCGCGCGCCGGGCCGGAGGTTACGCCGAGGCGAGCTCCTCGGTGACGATCCGCCGCACGGCGTTCCCGTCGGCCAGCCCCTTGAGCTGCGGCAGGACGGTCTTCATCAGCGTGCCTTGATTGCGTCCCTCGGCCGGCAGGCTCGCGATCGTCTCCCGCACCAGCGCTCTGATCTCGTCGTCGCTCTTCTGCGCCGGCTGATAGGCTTCCAGATACGCCTGCAGGATCTCACGCTCGCGCGACTCTTTGGCGACCAGCTCGTCGCGGCCGGCTTTGGCGAACTGCTCGATCGAGTCGCTGCGCTGCTTGACGAGCTTCTGCACGACGGCCAGCTGATCGAACTCCGCCAGCTCGGCGCCGGCTTCGATGCGGCGGTAGTTGAACGCCGAGATGACGCTGCGCAGCGTGTCGAGCCGCAGCTGGTCGCGCGCCTTCATCGCGTCCTTGAGGTCGGCGGTGATCTGGTCTTTGATGCTCATCGCGACGGCACCGTTTCGGGCCGCCGCGACGAGCGTCCCGCGTTCAGCGGCCGAAGTGGAAGCGCACTTGCGCTCGGATGATCCGCGGCGGCGCCGGGATCCGGCTGGCGATGAACGAGGTCTGGATCTCGTTGCCGTTCGCGTCGACCGAGCCGGCCACGATCGGCGTCCCGGCCCCGATCGTCGGCAGATAGGTACCGTAGTTGTTGGTGTTGAGCAGGTTCTGGATGCCGACTTGCACGTCCATCGTCTTGGTGACCGGCCGGCGGAACGTGAAGTCGAGCTGCGTGAACGGCGGCTGGAAGTAGGCGTTGTTCTTGCCCTCGTAGTCGGCGCCGAGCGCCGCGTACGTTCCGTCGCGCCAAGTGTAGGTCAACTGTCCGTAGCCTTTGAGATACGGTAGACAGGTCGGAATCCCGGGCGCCGCCACGCCGTTGCCGCAGATCTGGACGTTGTTGACCGGGAAGCCCTGCGTTCCGGCCGTGTACAGGCTCGCCGGCAACCCGGAGACGATCGACCGCTCCGCCGCGACGTTGAGGTTGTAGCCCAGCCCGCTGCGCGGCGCAAAGCGGTACTTGAGCGTCGCCAGCTGCGTGCTCAGCTTCGCGACGTTGATCGGCGAGAAGATCCCTTCGAGCCCGCCATTGGCCGGCACCGACGAAGTCAACTCTTCGAACACGTCGTGGATCACCGAGTCTTGCAGGTCGAGGCTGAGCACCGATCCGTCGCGGAAGCGCTTGTCGATACCCAGGTCGTACGCGATCGAGACCTCCGGCGCGAGGTTGGCGTTCTTCTCGGTCAGCGAGCCGCCCAGCGCGTAGATGCCGAGCGACTGCGCCGGCTGCTCGTAGGTCGCGAGCCCGCTGAGCTGGCCGACGTACGGGAACGTCGTCGAGGTTCCGAACGAGGCGCGGTACGCCACGTCGTTGGTCGGATGCAGCGTCAGCGCGACGTGCGGGTCGAAGTGCGAGATCGTGCGCTCGAACCCGACCAGGTTCGCGTTGGTCAGCGAAATCGGCTTCACGCCGATGACGGTGTAGCGCGTGTCGTACAGGCCGAGGTCGATGCCGAGGTTGCGGATCAGGTGCAGGTCGCCGGTCAGCGAGAGCGTCGAGTAGCGGTCGGTCGAGAACGGGACCGACACGCCCTGCGGATTGTTGATGTACGCGAACGTGCTCTGGCCGTGGAAGTCGTAGGTGAGGTCGAGCAGGCTGTCGCCGACGGGATGCAGGTAGGTGAAGGTCGTGCCGTACAGCTTGTCCTGTTCGAAGGTCGAGTACGCGCTGTCGAAGCACTCGGTCTGACCGTTGACGACCGTCGTGCCGCCGGTCGGGTTCGTCGTGCTGCCGAACGCGTTGCCGCACTGCGTCTGGAAACCGGGCTCGTTGGGATTCCCCGGCGGCGAGAAGCCGGCCGGATAGGAGATCTCGCCGGTGCCGATGATGATCTCGGGCTCGATCACGCCGACGTACGGCCGCACCAGCAGCGTGTCGTTGCCCAGCGCCTGACGGTACTGCGCGTCGAACAGCGTCTGATTGTTGTAGATGTACGAGCCGGGATACCAGCCGATCGAGTTCACGTTCGAGCCGATCAAGTTCGCGTTGCGCGGGTTGGTGCAGATCCCGGTCAGGTTCGCCGGCGGCGTGTTGAGCGGGCTCCCCGCGCACTGCACGATGGTGAGCGGTCCCAGCGACGTGCCCCATGCCGTGCCCTGCGGACTGTAGCCGCCCCACGCCCCGACGAAGCCGGCCTCGAGCGAGCTGGCCGGCGAGAAGTTGTAGCGCAGCTTGAAGAGCTCGCCCTTGCTGAAGAACGACCCACTCGCGTCACCGCAGAACTGGATGATCCCGGGATTCGCGGGGCCGCCGGCAACCGGCGCCTCGGGCGACACGTCGCACTCGTTGCGCTGGTAGTACGGGCCGTTGTAACCGTCGACGCCCGCGCCGAGGACCCACTGCAGCTTCCCGGCCGAACCGCTCGCCAAGAAATGCGAGTACTGCGTCAGATAGTTGTCGACGCCGACGGTGGCTTCGAAGGTCGGCTCGCGGGTGAATCCCGGGGTGAGAAGGTTGGCGGTGCCGCCGACCGCGAGGTTCGCGAACGGGGTCGTGTTGCCGGGGCCCGACTGGGTCTCGACGCCGCCGATCAAGTACGACGGAAAGTACTGGCTCACCCAGACGCCGTATTGGCCGAGCGCGATCGGATGGCCGTCGATGAGGACCTGCGTCTCGTACGGCTGCACGCCGCCGACGATGATCGACGTGTCCTGCTGGCTGCCCATGTGCTGGATCGTCACGTCGGGCAAGTGCTGCAGCACGTCGTTGATCTGCGGGTTGGCGAGGTTCGAGAACGCCTGACCGCTGAGATAGCTCGACGTCGCCGTCCCGGTGTTGATCGCGCTGGCGCTGCCGCGGCTCACCGTCGACACGCGGCCGATCGTCTGCAGCGACGACAGGTTCGCTTGATTCAAGGTCACCGAAACCGGGACCGTTGCGCCGGCGGTGACCGCGAAGTCGGTCAGTTCCGCCGGCACGTAGCCCGGACGGCTGACCGCGACGCGGTAGATGCCCGGCGCGACCGTGACGCTGAAGGCGCCGGCGGCGTCGGTCGTCGCGGTCGCGGTCGAGGCGCCGGTCAGGCTGACCGTCGCGTTGCCGACCGGGTTCCCGTTCGACGTGAGGACGGTTCCTTGGATGATCGCCATCCCCGCCGGCGGATCGGCCAGCGCCGGAACCGCCGGCACCAAGCACAGCATCACCGCGAGCGCAACCGCGCTTCGCCCCAACCGCAGCACCATGATCGTCAACCTCGGAAAGAGCAGCGAGCCGGCGCTCTGTGGCGTCCCGGCTGCCGGTCTCTTTTCGACCGGACGCGACCGTTCATTCTTTGGCCGGCGGGCCGATCCGGCGACCGGTGCCCGCTGACCCGGCGAAAGGAAATCGGCGCCCGCACGGTGCGGACGCCGATCTCGATCCTGGGCTTCGAGGGCTCAGCTGCGGCGCTTGCGCGCGGCCGCGCTCTTCTTCTTGCGGCGGACGCTGGGCTTCTCGTAGTGTTCGTGCTTGCGCGCCTCGGCCAGGACGCCGGCCTTCTGGGTCGCCTTCTTGAAGCGGCGCAGGGCGCTCTCGATCGTCTCACCCGGGGCGACTCGAATCTCCATTGCTACGAAACACCTCCCTCCGCCTCGGCAAAATGCCGGAAAGTCGACCCTCGTGGCGAGGGCCCGAGCAACGATACCACAGGCCGGCGGGTGCGTCTACCGCGCTTTCAGCCGGGCGGCCAGCCGAGGCGGCGCCCGGCCAGCACGTGGGCGTGCAGGTGGTGGACGCTCTGGCCGGCGTCGGGACCCTCGTTGATCACGACCCGATAGCCGTTCTCCCCGAAGCGGCGGCCGATGTCCGAGGCCGCCGACAGCATTCGTGCCGCCTGCTCGCCGCCCGCGCTGCCGACGAACTCGCTCAGGTGCGCGGCGTGTTCGACCGGCACCACCAGCACGTGCACCGGTGCCTGCGGATTGAGGTCGCGAAAGGCGACGACGTGCTCGTCGCGCAGCACCTCGTCGGCTTGGATCTCGCGAGCCACGATCTTGCAGAACAGACAGGCGGGGTCGGTCGGCATGCTCAGCTCCTGGTGCGGATCGTGAACGACCACCGGCGCGTCTGCGGGTTGCCGGCGTTGTCGGCGATCGTCACGCTGACGGTCACGGTGCCGTCGGCCAGCGGCGCGCCGGCGGTGTAGGTGATGAACTGGTCGGTGCGCGTCGACGCGGCGGTCACGTCGAGACCGTTCACCTCGATGCGCACTTTCGAGACGTCGATCCCGACGTCGGTCGGCGAACGGTAGGTGGCGTAGATCGAGGGCTTGTTGTTGTTGACGACCTGGCCGTTGGACGGCGCGATGTCGACGATCTGCGGCGGGGTCGTCGTCACCGACACCATCTCCGACGCCTCGGCGCGCGGCGCCTCGACCGCGCCGACGCTCAAGTGACCGTAGACGGTCGTGTGGCTGAAGTTGACGTCGGGCGGGACCGTATACCGCGTCGTGTAGGTGCCTGGGTCGGTCTCGGACAGCCCGATTCCCGTCAGGTACGTGCCGATGTCGAACGAGGCGTGACCGCCCAGCGTCCCGTGCAGCGTGACGGTGAACGACTGACCGGCGCGCAGCGGCCCCGGCGCGTCGACTGCGAAGCTGGTGATCTGCGCGCCGCCGGCCGGCGCCGGCGTCGACGGCACGACGCGGCCGGCGATGATCTGCCGCTTCTCGCTGGTGTCGGGGTTCGTGCGCACGGTGACGTCGTCGCCGACGCGCAGGTCGGCCAGCGTCGCGGGCTGGCCGTTGAGGGTGATGTCCGTGCTCTTGTCGGGGGTGATGACGTAACCGCTCTGCAGCACGAACGCGCTGGGCGAAACGGCGGCGATCGTGCCCGCGCGCGTCGCGTAGCGCGCGACGATCTGGTCGACGCTGCCGTTGCGCCGCAGGATCACGCTGACCGCGTCGCCGACGTGCACGTCGCGCAAGGTCGCCGGCGTGTTGGTGCGCGTGACGACGTCCTGGACGATCACCTGCGCGTCCGACGTGATCGCGATCGTGCGCGCCGAGCCCGACCGGGTCAGCGTGATCGACTCGGGGACCGCATCGAGGTCGAGCGCGCTGACCGTACCGACGATCTGGGTCGAGCCGCTCGGCGTGTGCTGCTCGAGCTCGGGGTTGCGCCCGACGATCGACGAGATCACCTCGACCCGCGCGGCCTTGGGGTCGTACGAGGCCTGCGCGCCGAGCGAGTCGGCGACGAACCGCAACGGAACGTAGGTTGCACCGTCGATCTCGGTCGCCGGCGCGTCCATGCGAATCGTGCGCGCGTCGACGGTCGCGCGGCTCGAGCCGACGGTGATCGCGATCCGCTTCGCCGGCGCGGAGGCGACGATCGTTCTGCCCTCGCGCGAGATCCCGATCCCGAGCGCACTGTAAATGCGCACGACCGGAACCATCACGCGGTCGGACTCGATGCGCGGCGCCGGATCGCGCGCCAACTCCTCACCGTTGACGACGATCGTGATCGCGCGCGCAGGCGCCTCCTCGCGTTTCGGCGGCGGCGCGGCCCAGGCCGGCACGAGCCAGGCCGCGGCGCTCACGGTCGCGATCGCGGCGGCCGCGGCTCTGCGCCGAGTACCTCTCAGGGACATACCACCTCGCGATAGACGGCAGCCGTCGAGGCCGCGCACCGATCCCAGGTATACGCCCGCAGCGTTTCGCCGCCCTCGGCGGCCTGCGCACGCGCTGCAATCGGATCGCGCACGACGGCCTCGATCAGCGACGCGAGCGCGGCAACGTCACCGGCCACGAACGTGCGCGCGTACGGCTGCGCGATCGCCGGGACCGCGGCGGTCGATGCCAGCACCGGCGCTCCGGCGACGAGCGCCTCGAGCACCGGGATGCCGAAGCCTTCGGCCATCGACGGCTGCACGTAGGCGAACGCTCCGCGGTAACGGCGCGCGAGCGTCGCGTCGTCGACGTCACCCAGAAACGCGATCGACCCGCGCGCGCGCGTCCAGCGCGCGCGCGCCACCGGCTCGTCAGGACCGGTCAGCACGAGGTCGAGCTCGAGCTGCGGCGGCAGCGCCTGCCAGGCCGCGTACAACGTCGCGAGGTCCTTGTGCGGCCGGTGGTTGCCGGCATAGAACAGGTACGGCCGCGCGGCCGGCCACGGCGCTGCCGCCGGGATCGCGTCGTCGTAGCCGAGCGGGACGACGCGCACCCGCTCTCGCGCGACCCCCAGCAGCGCGACACAGTCGTCGCCGACGCGCGCGTCCGACACCAGCACCCGGGCCGCGCCGCGGTACAGCGGCGCGCCGACGAATCGCCAGTAGGCGGCAGTCGCGATCGAGAACGACGCCGCAAAGCGCAGGTGTATCAGGTCGTGCAGCATCGCGACGTACGGTCGCGGCAGGAACGGGCTCGCCTCGAGGTACGGCAGGTGAGCGAGCTGCGCGCGCGCCGCGCGCAGCCCGGCCGCCAGGGTAGCAGGTGGCGCGTCGACAGCAATCAGCTCGACGTCCGGCGCCACGCGCGGGATCCGCTCGGACAGCGCTCGCGCGTAGGCGCGCATCCCGGCCGACGCGCGCCGCGTCGCGCGGGTGGCGAGCGCGACGCGAATCACGCGAGGATCTCGCGGTAGACGTCGGCGGTCGCGCGCGCCGTGCGCTCCCAGGTCAAGTGGGCGGTCCGCTCGCGCGCGTAGCGCGATTCACCGGCGAACGCCGCGGGATCGCCGAGCACCCGGACCAGCAGCGTGCGCAACGCGCCGGAGTCGCCGGCCGGATACCGGTGTACGTACGGCTTGAGCACCGCCGGGACGGCCGGCTCGGCGGCGACGACCGGCGTGCCGCTCTGCAGCGCCTCGAGCAGCGGCAGGCCGAACCCTTCGCGCAGCGCCGGGTGAACGTACGCGGCGGCGCCGCGGTACAGCCGCCAGATCTCGTCGTCGCCGCACGCGCCGGTGAACGTCAGCTCGCCGCGCGCGCGCCCGGCGACGCGCAGCGACGGCTCGTCGGCGCCGGTGAGCACCAAGTCGACCTCGACCTCGTCGGGCAGCGATGCCCACGCTCTCACCAGCGTCGCGAGGTCCTTGTGCGGGCGATGGTTGCCGGCGTAGAACAGGTACGGCCGCGGACGCACGCGCGGCGCCGGCAGCGGATCGGGAACCTCGATGCCCAGCGGGATCACCCGCACCCGCGCCGGATCGACGCCGACGTAGCGCTCGAGCAGCGGCAGCGTCGCGTCGTCGTCGGTGATCACCGCGCGCGCACTGCGCAGCACCGGCGCGACGACCCAGCGCCAGTACGCGCCGACCTTGCGCTTCGCGTGCTGCGGAAACTCCAGGTCGATCAGATCGTGCACGGTGACGACCGCGCGCACCGGCACGACGACCGGAACGTACGGCGTCGGGAAGTGGACGAGTCGCGCGCGACGGCGCAGCAGCTCGAACGGCAGCCCGACCTGTTCGGCCGGGTCGAAGTTGTCGCCGGCCCCGATCTCGGCCAGCCGCAGGTCGGGCGCGACGCGCGGCAACCAGCGCCGCAGCGCGCGCACGTAGGCGACCATCCCTGCCGACGTATGCGAGGTCTCGCGAACGTCGAGCGCCACGTCGGGCCTTCGACGGAGCTCAGGCCGGAGTCCACGGAACGTCACGCGCGGCGCAGCGCTTTGGCGCGCACGACGACGCGGTAGCGCGCACTTTGCCAGGCGACGAAGACGCCGCGCCAGCCGTCGCGCCAGCCGCCGTAGCGCAGGATCGACCAGCCGAAGCGCAGCGGCATCGTCGCGATCGCGCGCAGATACGCGCGCATCGACGGGGCCAGCGCCGCCGCTTCGACGCTCGTGTAGCGGTCGAATTTCGCCCGGTACGACGCCAGCGTCGGGTACGAGTCGTGAACGATCGCGCCGGGCAGATCGGCGACCGCTCCGTCGACGGTCCAGCGCTCGTGCAGGTCGGCGCCGGTCGTGTCGGCCGCTGCGGCGACCCGCGCCCGGTCGGTGCGGAACAGGCGCAGCAGACGTTCGTTCGACCAGCCGGCAGCGTGGACGGGGCGCCCGCACAGCATCGTGATCCGGCGCAGCCGGAAGCCGGCGTAACGCGCAGCGTCGGCGCCGGCGATCGCGTCGCGCAGCTCGTCGTCGAGCAGCTCGTCGGCGTCGAGCATCAGCGTCCAGGGCGTGGTGATGCGGCCGAGCGCGTAGCGGCGCGCGCTGACGAACCCGTTCCAAGCGCGCGTCTCGACCTCGGCACCGTGCGCGCGCGCGACCGCGACGGTGTCGTCGACCGAAGCGGCGTCGAGGACGAACACGTGCGCGCCGCGCGGCAGCCGCGCCAACAGCGTCGTCAGCCGCGCGGCCTCGTTGCGCGCGAGCACGACGACGGCGATGTCGGCGGCGTTCAGTGCCGGACGAGCGCAGCGTCGCCGGCGCCGGCCCGCGCGCGCGACCGCTCGACCGCGGCGCCGATCCAGTCGCGGTAGAGCGGTGACGGACGGTTCGGCCGGCTCTTGTACTCCGGGTGCGCCTGCGTCCCGACGAACCACGGGTGGACGCTCTGCGGCAACTCGACCATCTCGACCAGCGAGGTGCGGCCCAGCGGATGATGCCCGCAGAACACCATCCGATGCTCTTCGAACAACGCTTTGTATTTGTTGTTGAACTCGTAGCGGTGCCGGTGGCGCTCGCTGATCTCGGTCGCGCCGTAGGCGCGCGCCGCGAGCGAGTCGGGCTCGAGCGTGCAGGCGTACGCGCCCAGCCGCATCGTCCCGCCCTTGAGGTCCAGGTTGCGCTGCTCGGGGATGAAGTCGATCACCGGATCCGGACTCGTCTCGTCGACCTCGGTCGTCATCGCGTCGGGCAGTCCGCACACGTTGCGGGCGAACTCGATGCAGGCCAGCTGCATCCCGAAGCAGATGCCGAGGAACGGAATCTTCCGTTCGCGCACGTGCTGGATCGCGAGCAGCTTGCCCTTGACGCCGCGCGCGCCGAAGCCCGGCGCGACCAGCACGCCGTCGACGTCGGCCAGCGCCCCGAGCCCTTCGGCCTCGATCCGTTCGGAGTCGACCCGCACGACGTCGACCGCCACGTCGTGGTGGACGCCGGCATGCGCCATCGCCTCGGTGATCGAGATGTAGGCGTCCTTGAGCTCGACGTACTTTCCGACCAGCGCCACTTTGACGCGCCCGGTCGGGTGCTGGATTCGTTCGGCGATCGCGCTCCAGTCCTCGAGCTGCGGCGGGCGCGTCACGAGGCGCAGCTTGCGGACCGCGATGTCGGCCAGACCCTCGGCTTCGAGGTTGAGCGGCACCTGATAGATCGTCGCGGCGTCGCTGTTCTGGACCACGCTGCTTTCGCTGACGTCGCAGAACAGCGCGATCTTCTCCTTGAGCTCGACCGGGATCGGCCGCGCGCTGCCGGTGCGCAGCACGATCGCGTCGGGCGTGATCCCGATCGCGCGCAGCTCGCGCACCGAGTGCTGCGTCGGCTTGGTCTTGAGCTCGTCGGCGGCGCCGAGGTGAGGCAGCAGCGTCAAGTGCACGAACATCACGTTCTCTTCGCCGACCAGGTGGCGCACTTGGCGGATCGCTTCGAGGAAGGGCAGCGACTCGATGTCGCCGACCGTCCCGCCGACCTCGACGATGCACACGTCGGCGCCGCTGCGCTCGGCGACGCGCGTCACGTGGGCCTTGATCTCGTTGGTGATGTGCGGGATCACCTGGACGGTCGCGCCGAGGTAGTCGCCGCGCCGCTCCTTCTCGATCACCGACTTGTAGATCTGACCGGTCGTGACGTTGTTGTCGCGCGTCAGAGCCTCGTCGATGAAGCGCTCGTAGTGGCCGAGGTCGAGGTCGGTCTCGGCGCCGTCCTCGGT
>OBLV0100000280.1_pt1 | contig 16205 bp, 15 predicted proteins | sample 1520071 | NCBI WGS metagenome assembly OBLV01 (sample SAMEA3888446, study PRJEB22518) | metagenome | reverse complement strand
CCGACGCTCTTCCGATCTGACGCCCTCGTCGACGAGCTGGTGCAGCACGATGTCCTCGACGTCCACGCCGGCCGCTTCGATCTCCTTCATCGTCTCGACCGCCTCGTCGACGTCGACGTCCACTGTCCGCTTCGCGACACCGTGGTCCCGGGTGGCGTCGATCGTCTGAAGTGGCATGGTGTTGACGGTGTCGGGACCGATCAGGTCGTCGACGTACAGGACATCCGAGTACTCGGGGTTCTTGGTCGAGGTCGAGGCCCACAGCGGGCGCTGAACATGCGCGCCCTTCGCGGCCAGGGCCTCCCACCGCGGTCCGCTGAAGATCCGCTGGAACGAGCGGTACGCGATCTTGGCGTTGGCGACCGCCGCCCTGCCGCGGAGATCCTCCCGTCCGGTGCCCTCGAGCGCCGCGTCGACTTTGGTGTCCACGCGCGAGACGAAGAAGCTCGCGACCGATGCCGCCGACTCGAGCGATTCGCCGGCCTCGGCACGGCGCTCGAGTCCGCGGAGGTACGCCTCAGCGATGGCCTCATACCGCGACACCGCGAACAGCAGCGTCACGTTGACGTTCAGGCCGATCGCGGTCAGCTCCTCGAACGCGCGCACTCCCGGGTCGGTGCCGGGGACCTTGATCAGCACGTTCGGACGATCGATCGCCGCCCGGTGGTGCTTGGCGGCCTCGATCGTCTTGTCGGCGTCGAACGCCAGCGACGCCGCGACCTCGAACGACACGTGGCCGTCCGCGCCGCCGGCGCGCTCCCACGTCGGCCGCAGCAGGTCGGCCGCGTCGCGGATGTCGCGGTAGGCCAACTGGTTGAAGATCTCCTCGACGTCGCTCGTCTCGCTGAGCTGCTCGCGGAAGGCGTCGTCGTACCGGTCGGAGTGGGCCATCGCCTTCTCGAAGATGGTGGGGTTGGAGGTCACTCCGCTCAGGCCGTCGTCTTCGATCAGACGGCGCAAGAGCCCATCGTCGAGCAGCTGCCGGCTGATGTTGTCGAGCCAGATCGATTGACCGATTGCCTCGATGTCGCGCAGTGGATTGCTCATCTTCTCGCTCCGTTCGTGGGGTACACCTCAGAGGTTAGTTACCCGTTCGCTCCGGCGGTGATTTCCGCGTTATCGGCGCGCCACGCCATGATCAGCGTGCTGCGCAGCCGACCGTCGCGCCGCCGGTAGTGGTCGCGACGGAGGCCCTCGACCTCGAATCCGGCCGCCGCGTACAGCGAAATCGCCCGGGCATTGTCGGTCCACACCTCGAGCGAGATCTTGTGGGCCCCGCAGGACCGAGCATGATCCTGTACGGCCTTCAGGAGCGCCCGTCCCCCGCCTCGGCCGCGCGCCGGCGCGAGGACCGCCATCCCCAGGGACAGCACGCCGGTCACGCTCTCCTGCGTGGCCGCATGCCCGACCACGTGACCGTGTTCGTCCTCGAGCACCCACACCGCGGCCGGATCCCCGCGCTCCATCAGCTCGCGGAAGCGCCCGACGCGGTCGTCCAGGTCGATCGGCGGCTGGCCGCCGAGGAAGCCCTCCTCCGCGACCGAGGCATAGCCTTCGGCCATCGCCTCCAGGTCCTCGCGTCGTGCCCTGCGGACGATCACAGCCGCAAAGGTAACGTTGCTTGCGATGCCGCCCACAGATCAGGGCCCCGCGGGCCAGGCCGTCGAAGAGGCGTACCGCGAGCACCGCGCCCGCGTGCTCGCCACGCTCGTCGGCGGGCTGCGCGACTTTGAGCTTGCCGAGGACGTGCTGCAGGAGGCGTTCGCGCTGGCGCTCGAGACTTGGTCTCGCGACGGCACGCCTAAGACGCCGGCCGCCTGGCTGTATACGGTGGCGCGCAATCGCGCGATCGACAGGCTGCGCCACCGACGCACCGCTGAGGCGAAGCTCGAGCAGCTCGGCGTATCCGTGGAATCCATCTCCGGCGAGTCGAGCGATCCGTTGCCGGACACGCTGGCCGAGCTCGGCGACGATCGGCTGGCGCTGCTGTTCACCTGCTGCCACCCCGCGCTCGCGCCCGAGGCCCGGGTGGCGCTGACGCTCCAGGCCGTGGGCGGGCTGACCGGCGCGGAGATCGCGCGCGCCTTCCTCGTCCCCGACGCCACCATGTCGCAGCGCCTGGTGAGGGCGAAGCGCAAGATCCGTGATGCCGGGATTTCGTTCGACCTCCCGGGCGACGCGGCGCTGCCCGACCGCCTCGACGCCGTACTCGCGGTCATCTACCTGATCTTCAACGAGGGCTACGCCGCCACGGCGGGCGCGGACCTGTTGCGGGGTGAGCTGTGCGCCGAGGCGTTGCGGTTGGGCAAGCTGCTGGCGACGCTGATGCCAGATCAGCCGGAGGTGCTCGGGCTGCTTGCCCTGATGTTGTTCCACGACTCACGCCGCAGCACCCGCACGGGCCCCGAGGGCGAGCTGATCCTGCTGTCCGATCAGGACCGCTCGCGGTGGGACCGCGCCGAGATCGAGGAAGGGATCCGAGTGCTGAACCGGGCGCTGCGGCTCCGTCGCCCGGGGCGGTACCAGCTGGAGGCGTCGATCGCCGCGCTCCACGCCTCGTCGCCGTCGGCGGAGCAGGTCGACTGGCCGCAGATTGCGGCGCTGTACGAGCAGCTACTGATGTTCGTGCCCTCGCCGGTCGTCGCTCTGAATCGAGCCGTCGCGGTAGCCGAGGCCGGCCGCCCCGAGGACGGCCTCGAGCTCGTCGACCAGATCGACGGACTCGAGCGCTACCACCTGCTGCACGCGGTCCGGGCGGACTTCCTCCGCCGGCTCGATCGTTCTGCCGAGGCGAGCGATGCCTACCGGCGCGCGCTCGAGCTGACACGAAACCCCGCCGAGCGGGAGTTCATCGCGAAGCGGCTGGACGAGCTGGCAGCCCGCTGAGCCGGCCGTGGCCCACATAGACTGCGCGCCCGTGGACGCGAGCATTCATCCGACGGCGCACCTCGCCGGCGACGTCGCGGTCGCACCCGGCGCGGTCATACACGAGGGAGTGCGGATCGGCGCCGGGTCGACGATCGGCGCGGGCGCAGTAGTGCACGCCGGCACCCAGCTTGGCGAGCATTGCATCGTCGAGGACGGCGCGGTGCTCGGGAAGCGACCGCGGCTCCGATCGGGGTCTCGCGCTGCCGGCGGCGACCTCGCGCCCCTGCTGCTGGAGTCGTACGTGACCGTGTGCTGCGGAGCGGTCGTCTATGCCGGTACGCATGTGGCGACGCGAACGATCATCGGCGACCAAGCCCAGGTCCGTGAGCGCACACAGATCGGACCCGACTCGGTCGTCGGACGCGCCTCGTCAGTCGACTTCGGTTCTGAGGTCGGGGCCCGCGTCTCGATTCAAACCGGTGTGTATGTGACCGCCGGGTCGCTGGTCGAGGACGACGTGTTCCTCGGGCCCGGGGTGCTGACGACCAACGACGACACGATGGGGCGCCACCCGCGTGGAGTACCAGTCGCGGGTCCTACGTTTCGGCGCGGCTGCCGTGTCGGCGGTGGCGCGGTGCTGGTGCCGGGCGTAGTGATCGGCGAGGAGGCGTTCGTCGCTGCCGGCGCGCTCGTCACGAAGGACGTGGCCGCACGCGAGGTCGTGATGGGGGTGCCCGCGCGTGTCGTCCGGCGCGTCCCCGACGAGGACTTGATCGAGCGCTGGCGCTGAAGGTCCCGCGAGCCGCGCGACCCGACCGGCGCGGGTCAGTCGCCGAGGACCGCGGCGAGCGCGGCCACGACTTCGCCGGCGCGCTCGGGGTCAAGCGCGGCGTTCATCGGCAGCGCCAGGTTGGTGCGGGCAAGCTCCTCGGTCGCCGGCAGCGAGCCGGCAGACGGCGCCCAGGGCGCCATCGGGCGCTGCTCGTGTAGCGGCGTTCGGTAGTAGGCGCGCGCCTGCACCCCATGATCCGTCAGCCCCGCGATCAACTCGTCCGCGCGGGGATGGGTGGCCACGTACAGATGCCATGCCGGCTCGGCGCCGTCAGGCACCGCGGGCGCGGTTACGTATCGGTCGATGCCCGCCTCGGCGTACGCGTCGGCGGCAGCGCGCCGGCGATCGGACCAGCCGTCGAGTTCGGGAAGCATCACGCGGAGGATCGCGGCCTGCAGCTCGTCGAGGCGCGAGTTGTAACCGATGTACTCGAACGTCCGCTTGTCACGCGAGCCGTGAAAGCGAAGCGCGCGCACGACCTCGGCGACCTCGTCGTCGTCGGTCGTAATCGCGCCGCCGTCGCCGAAGCACCCCAGGTTCTTCGACGGATAGAACGAGAACGTCCCGATGTCGCCGAGCGAGCCGGCGCGGCGACCCTCGAGGCTGGCGCCCGCGGCCTGGGCGGCGTCCTCGAGCACGGGCACCCCAAGCTCCCGGATCTCCGCGACCGGCGCCGGCAAGCCGAAAAGGTCGACCGCCACGATCGCCTTCGTCCGCGGCGTCAGCACGGCGCGCACCGTGTCGGCGGTGATGTTGCGCGTCGCCGGATCGACGTCACAGAAGACGGGGCGCGCCCCGGCGGTGACGATCGCCTCCGCCGACGCGTAAAACGTGAACGACGGGACGACGACCTCGTCGTCGCGGCCCACGCCAAGCGCCTTCAGCGCGATCGTGATCGCGTCGGTGCCGTTGGCGACGCCGATCACATGGCGCACGCCAAGGTACGCCGCGAATTCCTGCTCGAACGCCTTGACCTCCGGACCGAGGATGTATACGCCACGCTCGACCACCTCCGCGAGGCGTTCGAGGATCTGCTCGCGCAGCGCGAGAAGAGGGGTCTCGGTGTCGAACAGGCCGATCGGCATCGGGCGGGCAACGCTAACAGGCTTCCGGCGGTAAGCGCCGGCGAGCCGCCCGCCTTAGACTCAGGCGGCTCGGGCGACGGGCGCGCAGTCGAGGTCGGCGAGCTCGCGGCGGAGCGTGAGCCGGCCGCGGTGGTGCAGCCCGTGGATCGAGGATTCGGTCCGTCCCATCCGCGTGGCGATCTCGCCCGGCGAGAGACCGACGAGGTGGCGGAGTACGACGACATTGCGCTGTTCCTCGGGGAGAGCCTCGAGCGCGACCTCAAGCCCCCACCGGCACTCGCGGGAGGACTCGTCGGTCTGGCGCGTCGATCCGAGAACCTCTTCCTGCGGGATCGCGCGCCGCTGGCGCAGATGATCGATCGCAACGTTCCGCGCTACCCGGAGGATCCATGCGGTGAAAGGCACGGTGCGCGGCTCGTACTTCTGGATGGCCGAGATCAGCTTCATGAAGACCTGCTGGGTGCAGTCCTCGGCCTCGTGTTGCTCGCGAACGATGCTTAGGACGTAGCCGTAGACGTTGTCCTTGTAACGCATGTAAAGGAAGCGGATCGCATCCATGTCGCCAGCCTGAGCCGCCATCACCGCGCGGTCGATTGCTTCATCCCGGTTGTTGTGCTCGAGCGCCGTGCTGGCGCGAAAAGTTGTATTCATCGCTGATATCAGCCGGTCGGGTGCAACTCGTTGCGCCCCGTGGACCCGACCGGCTGGCCCCCTTATCTACAAGTCCGTTCGACTGAATGTGGTGCCCTGCATCAACGTTTGTCCAAGTTGTGCAGCGCTCGCTAAAGCTACTTCTAGGAGGCGATTGCCACCAGAGAGTCCCCCTAGCCTTTCGTGCGGTCTCGGTGGGAAATTGGGCTAGGTACCGCCCACGCGGAGCGCGTCAAACGGCCGCGAGCTCTCGACGCGCGGTCAGGTGAGTCCCGATGTCGCCGTGGTCGAGCGACACCTCTTGTCCGCCCGCGCGGAGCGACTTGTCGGCCGCCTCGACGATTCGGACCACGCTGCGCGCGATCGCCGTGTGAAACTCCATTGGGTCACCGTTCTGAACCGCCTTGACGAAATCAGCCATCTCGAGGCTGAGCGGCTCGCGCGATTCGATCATCGGTGAGATGACGTCGCCGCTCCGGTACGACAGGTGGTACTCGCCGAACGTCTCGGGATCCCGATAGACGACGCCGCGGTCGAACAGTCGGACGGGCTCCGGAGCGCCGTCGTCGTAGATGACCATGCTCTCGCTGCCGACCAGCACGGTGCGACGCAGCTTGCTCGGCGCCAGCCAGCTCAGCTCGACGTTGACGACGACTCCGGAGGCGAATGTCATCGTGACGAACGCCACGTCGGGGATGCCCTTGACGATCGAGTCGCGACCGACCGCGCGAACCGTGGTCGGAAGCTCGCTGAGCCAATAGAGGAGGATTGAGAAGTCGTGGGGACCCAGGTCCCAGATGACGCTCACGTCGCGCTGGTGCAGGCCGAGGTTCACGCGGCTCGACGAGATGAAGAAGATGTCGCCGAGCGTCCCGGCCTCAATCATCCGCTTCACCGCCCGCACGGGAGGGCTGTAGAGGAACGTGTGGCCGCACATCAAGATCCGCCCGCGCTGGCGCGCCAGCCCAGCCAGGTCGTCGGCCAGCTCAGTCGAGGAGGCGAGCGGCTTCTCCACGAACACGTGCTTGCCCGCGCGGAGGGCCTCGGCGGCTAGGTCGTAATGGGTGTGCACCGGCGTGGCGATGATCACCGCGTCGACCGCCGGGTCGGCAAGCACACGATCGAACCGGGTCGTCACTCGCGCCTCGGGATGCCGGCGCCGGTACTTTGCCAGCCGCTCCGTGTCGAGGTCGCAGATCCAACGTACCTCGGCATCGAGGTTGTCGCCGAGCACGCGCAGGAGGTTCGGACCCCAGTACCCGAGCCCAACGACCGCGAGCCTGATTGGCGCGCCGTTGAAGTCCCCGGTCTGTTTGGCCGGAGTGATTGCCAGGGCGGGGTTCAGCATCGGTTCTCTCCTGATAGTGCCTGTGGAAAACGGACGGCCGCGTACACCGCCTCGGCGACGCGTTCGATCTCATCCCATGTGAGGTCTGGATGCATCGGGAGCGACAGCTCCTCGGCGGCCCAAGCATCCGCGTTCGGAACCGCGCCGTGGCGAAGCGGCGCCTTCCGCCAAGCCCGGTGCGCGTGAACCGCCGGGCTGTAGTGAACGCCGGTCTCGATCCCGTACTGACGGAGCGTCTGAGCCACGGCGTCGCGATCGTCGAATCGCGCCGGGAACAGGTGATGGACGGACGGACTCCCGCGCCGCTCCTCGACCAGCTTGACGCTCGGCTCGAGCAGCTCCCGATAGTGCGCCGCATGCATACGACGTGCCTCGTTCCACATATCGAGATACCCGAGCTTCACGCGCAGCAGGGCTGCCTGCAGGCCGTCAAGTCGGTGGTTGTGGCCGAGCTCGACGTGCTCGCCCTTGGTCCGTTGTCCGAGGTTCCGCAGCCGTCGCAGTCGATTCGCCAGTACGTTGTCGTCGGTGCAGATCGCCCCCCCGTCCCCGAGTGCGCCCAGGTTCTTGCTGGGGTAGAACGAGAAGGCGGCGGCATCGCCGAGCGAGCCGGTGCGCCGGCCCCGATAGGTCGCCCCGTGCGCCTGCGCCGCGTCCTCGAGGACGAGCAGGCCGCGCTCTCTTGCGAACGCATCGATGGCGTCGATGTCGCACGCCTGTCCGTAGAGATGGACGGCCAGGACCGCCGCAGTGCGGGGTCCAACCGCCGCCCGGGCGGCGTCCGGATCCATCAGCCCGGTGCCGTCCTGGACATCGCACAGCACGGGCGTCGCGCCGACGTGGCTCACCGCGAGTGCCGATGCGATGAAAGTGTGCGCCGGGACGATGACCTCATCGCCGACGCCGATGCCGTAGGCCTCGAGCATCAATGAGAGCGCGGCCGTGCCCGAGGCGACCCCTATGCAATGGCGGGTTTGCGAGTACTCGGCGAAATCGGCCTCGAAACGCTCCACCTCGGCTCCGAGAGTGAACGCGCTCGAGCCGAGCATGCGGGCGAATGCCCCTTTCAGATCACGCTCAAGCGGAGCGTGTTGTCGGTCGAGGGCGACGAAGCGCACTTTGCCCCCACGCATCGCCGCGACTGCTGCTGCCTCCATATTCCACCCTTGCTGGTTTCCGTGCAAGAGGAGTTATGTCATCCAGAAGCCGCAGGCGAAATAGGGCGCCGCGCCCATGCATCGTTCAGCGAGATGAACAGCAATAACGAGGTATAATTCCGACGGGGGCAGCGAGCGGGCTTGCACCACTACAGACCCGCGCAAGATGGGGCGATGTCAATGAGAATTACATGAACGAAACCGCGTGGAACCACGGGGCGATCCGCGTACTCGTGGTCGATGATCACGATCTGTTTCGCACCGGGCTCGCGTCCTTGTTGGCCGCGCAGCCCGACATCGAGGTCGTCGCGCAAGCGTCTGGCGGCCGGATGGGAGTGCGGCTCGCGGATGAGCTCCAGCCGGACGTCATCCTGATGGATGTCCGGATGCCCGACCTTGAAGGGCCCGAGGCCACGCGCGAGATCCTGGAGCGCCAGCCTTCGGCGCGCATCGTCGCGTTGACCGTCGTGTCGGATGACGAGGACGTAGCCGCGGTGGTCGAGGCCGGCGCCTGTGGCTTTCTGGCCAAGGACGCGCCGATCGACAACGTCGTAATGGCCGTGCGCGCCGCTGCGAACGGCGTCGCATGGCTGGCCCCCCGAGCCGCCGAGGTCGTCCTGGGCCGCGTCCGCCGCTCCGGCCCCGATGAAAAGCCCGAACCGGGCCTGATCGAGGAGCTGTCGCCGCGTGAGCGCGAGGTGCTCGGCCTGATCGCGCGCGGCAAGGAGAACGCGGAGATCGCCAACGAGCTCGGCATCAGCCCACGGACGGCGAAAAACCACGTGTCCAGCATCCTGGTCAAGCTCGGGATGCCGAGCCGGATCCAGGCGGCGATCTACGCCGTCCGCCGCGGGCTGGGCTGACTCCTCCGGGTCTGGCGCGGGCGGACATGGGTTCGGGCCCATCCCGGATCGGCACCTATTACGAAGCCGAACGCCAGCACGTTGGTCTCGACGTCGTGGAGCGCGCGAAGCTCTGCGATCGCCGCCCGCAGTGACTCGATCGCGTCACTGATCTGCCCGTGGATGGGACTTGGGGTGCCCGCGTCCTCGCGGTCCTCGGCCCGAGTTACCTCGAGCGCTATCAGCGTCGCACAACTTGACTCTAGAGCGGCTTCGAGATGACCGAGCGCTGGCTGAATATCCGAATTTTGCATCATCACCCGGACTGACCTGAATCAGGACATCGTGTCCGGTCAGGTCAACCGCGGCAATGAGCCAAGCGCCCCGGGGCCGTTCAGGTTTACTGCACGCGGCCTTGCCTGATGCGGGCGCCGCTGCAGGCAAGGCTCGCGGTGAGCGCGGCGCGGTTTTCCACACCCATCTTGCGCACGAGCTCGGAGATGTGACGGCGTACCGTGACTGGGGCGATCGCCAGACGATCGGCGATCTCGCTGGTCTTGTGCCCGCGGCGCAGCATGCCGAGGACCTGCGACTCGCGACTGGTCAGTCCGTCGGCGCCGGTCCCGCCCCCCTGCAATTCGAGCACGAGCTCGAGCACCATCGAGCGCGGGACGACGGCCTCGTTGGCGGCTGCGGCGGCGACCACCCTCCTCAAGCGCTCAGCGTCGAGCGGTCCGGGGACATAGCCAACGGCGCCGGCTCGGACACACTCGAGCAGGTAGTCCGCGTCGTGCGCACCGGCCAGCACCACCACGGCGCACCCAGGAGCAGCGCGGCAGATGCCGCGGATCGCCGCGAGCCCGTCGCCCGCGACGTGATCGCTCACGAGAGCGAGGTCGGGTTGCTGCTGCTTGGCGGCCCGGATGGCGTGTTCGGTGTCGTCGGCCTCGGCGCACACCTCCACGGTGCCCTCGAGCGCCATGCGAATCCCGACTCGGGTCGCCGCCCGGTCCACGATCAGCAACGTCAACTGCGCGTGCCCATGGCCGTTCCCGTTCCCGTTCCCGTTCCCGTGGCCGTTCGCATCTCCGCTCGCGTAGCCGTTCGCATTTCCGCTGGCGTAGCCGTTCCCGGTTCCGGTTCCATAACCGATCCCGTTCAGGTTCATGGGAGGACCAACTCCAGCTCCGTGCCGCCCGCACGCGGCTGACGTACGTGCAGCTGGCCGCCGAGTGCGGCGGCGCGCTCGCGCATGCTGCGCAGCCCAAAGCCCTCTGTGGCCGGTGCCTGGTCGCCGCGGGCGATTCCGCGACCGTCGTCGATCACGCGGAGGGCGGTTCCAGCCTCCGTGTGCGTCAGAGAGACGATCACGTTCCGGGCACCGCCGTGACGTGCGGCGTTGGCGATCGCTTCACGCGCAATCCTCGTCACGTGCTCGCGCTCCTGCGCCTCGAGATCGCGATCGAGCTGAGCGTTGACCGTGATCGCGATGGCGAACCGGTCGCCGAGCTCTCGAGCTATCGCATCGAGCGCCTCGTGCGCGGTCGCGCCGTCGGGATTCGAAAGCTCTGAGATCGTCAAGCGCGAGATCGCGAGCGCCCGGCGTGCCGCGATCACCATCGGGTGCTCATCGCCGAGCTCCTGAGCGAATCGGGGTCCGTGAGCGGCGATGAAGGCAAGATCCTGGGCGATGCCGTCGTGCAGGTCGCGGGCCACCCGCCGCCGCTCTGCGAGCGCCGTGGCCTTGGACATCCGCGCATCGACACGGCGCTCGGCGAGCACCGCTGCGGCGAGGATCAGAGCACACGCCAGCGCTCGTAGGCCCTCGCTCGTGCCGATCTGTCCGGGGGAGACCGACCCGGCCACCACGTTTGAGAAGGCGGCGCCGGCCGTCAGCACCATCGCCATCGCGATCAGCCCGGCCACGCGATCTGTCTCGGCGATCTGGCGGCGGGCGAAGCCTGCTCCCGCGTAGAGGAGCAGTCCCGTGGCGGCGACCACGAGCACGACGAGCTGTGGGTGACCCAAGCTCGCAGCCAGATTGTCCGCCACGGGGCGGGTCCCGCCAAGCAAGCCCCCGATTCCCGCAATCGCGACGCTCGCCGCGCCGAGCCCGGCCGCAATCGCGAGCGGATGGCGACGCCGGGCGACCAGCCGGTCCGGCGAGCTGAACGCCGCCATCGCGAACATCGTGGCGACGCACAGCAGGCCGCACAGTCGGGCCGCCGCGAAGTAGGTTCCCTGCCGCAGATCGAGCGCGGCCGGCAGCGCCGCCGCGCCGAGCTCGATTAGCGCGAGGGTGAGCGCCCCGGACACCAGCATCAGATCACGAAGGCGCCGAGACGAGCCGAACTGCGCCCGGAGGAGCCACGCGCCGGCAAGCGCGAATAGCGTCATCATCATCTCGATCGCGGCCCGGAGCGTCGGGGCGCTGACAGTCAGCCCACGCAGGACGACAGGAGCGACCAGAGCCATAGCCGCGAGCAGCAGCACAGGCAGTGCGCGCACCCCATCGCCGGTAAAGAGCGCACCGGCAAACGCCGTACTCCGATTGTTCAACGACCGGTTGCGAGCCCTGGCGTACCCAGCCGCCGTGGACTCCGACCCATCTTGCCCCATGTTGCCCCCAAGGCTTTTGTCGCGAATCCCTCGCTGAACCTAATCATAACCGATCAACGAGTCGCGATCCACAGACTTTCTGTCGGCTCTATTAAGTCGAGACTTTAGGTTTTGGGTAGGGATGGGCATGGTTGAGCAGCGTTCATGGGCTTGAACGGGGGAATGGGTCTCCCCGTTCATTGACCGCCCCGAGGCGGTGGACGACACTTCGGGCCACGAATTCCGAGTGGCGATGATCGCCGTCGGAGGGGGCAACGAAGGAAACGAAGGCACGCGCCGGCGTCCGATGGCACACCGGCGCGGCGCCGGCGTTTCCGGACGCAACAGGGGCAACCTTCACAGAGGGGCAGACAAGTGATTAAGGAAGCACTGGCGGGGACCAGGGGTACCGTCGGATTCAGAACGCGGGCCGCGCTCGACGACGCGCCCGAGACGATTGCGAAGACGCGTCTTGCGGTGGCGCGTGCGAAGGAGGGCGACCTCGAGGCGCTGGGGTACCTGTACATCACGTACTCCCAGAACATCTACGGGTACGTCCGCTCGATCGTGCGGGACGACCACGAGGCCGAAGACGTCACGCAGCACGTGTTCGCGAAGCTGATGACCACACTGGTGAAGTACGACGACCGTGGCGTGCCGTTCTTCGCCTGGCTGATCAGGCTGGCCCGGAACGTCGCAATCGATCACCTTCGGGCCAACCGCGTCACGCCGACCGAGACGGTGCTCGACCCGGCGTCGACGGCGCCGATCGACCTCGATCGCGGGGAGACCGTTCGCGCGGCGCTTTCGGCGCTGCCCGACGAACAGCGCGAGGTCGTGGTGCTGCGCCACGTGGTCGGTCTGACGCCCGCGGAAATCGCCAACAGGATGGGGCGCACGGAGAGCTCTATCCACGGGCTCCACCACCGCGGCCGTCGAACCCTCCAGCGAGAGCTGATGCTGCTCGACTCCACGCCGTCGACGCGTCCGCCGGCGCGCATGCCGATCGCCGCTTGACCGGATTCGTCTCCGTCTCGAGACGAAAGAACGCGTAAGCGGCAGGCGTTACAAGTGGTAGTGGAACGCAACCTGGATCGCGAGGCGTGGGCCAGTCGTACGGATCGTGATCCGACGACCGTCGCACTGGTCAACAACATGCCGGATTCGGCCTTCGTCGACACCGAGAACCAGTTTCGAGGAGCGGCCCTGGGCGTCGATGGAGCTGAAATCGAGTTCGAGCTCTACACGATCAAGGAGCTTTCCCGATCCGAGAAGGTCGCGGCTCTGATCCAGGAGCGCTACCGGGGGCTCGACGAGTTGTGGGCGCATCCCCCCGATGCGTTGATCGTCACCGGAACCGAGCCGACGCAGGTTCAAATGCGGTTTGAGCCGTATTGGCCGTACCTGGCACGACTCCTCGAGTGGGCAGCCGACCACGTCCCGACCACGCTTCTGTCGTGCCTGGCCTCGCACGCGAGCATCCTCCTGTTCGACGGCATCGATCGAGTCCCACGGCCGTCCAAGTGCAGCGGCGTGTTCGAGGGCACCGTCGAGGACCCCTTGGATCCGCTGACGACCGGACTGCCCGATCTCGTTCGGATTCCACACTCACGACTGAATGAGGTGCCTGAGGAGGCGCTCGTCGACGCCGGCTATCGCATTGTCGTGGGCACCGGCTCCTCTGGCGCCGGCTGGTCGCTGGCGGCGCGAGAGCACAGAGACGGGCTGTTCGTACTCTGTCAGGGCCATCCGGAGTACGGCACGCTCAGTCTCCTGCGCGAGTATCGCCGCGACGTCCGCCGCTGCCTGTTCGGCCGGGGCGCCGTCCCGTATCCTCGTCTGCCTGACGGCTATTTTGGACAGGAGGCGGTGGACAAATTGACGGAGTTCGAGCGCCGCGCCCACGCGCTGGACGCGGATCCACGTGAGCTATGGCCAACCTTCCCGTTCGACGAGGTGGCCGCGACCGTCGAGAACACGTGGGCCTCGGCATCGGCCACGCTGTACGCGAACTGGCTCCAGTTGGCGCGGACCGCGCCGCCCCGCACGCAGCCTGAGGTGGTCCTCCGGCGAGCCGCGGCGTGAGCGGCTCCGTTCCGCCGCCTGAGCCACCGATGCACGACGAGACGCTAGCCATCCACGGCGGTTACACGCCGGACTCCACTCGCTCCGTCGCCGTTCCGATCTACCAGACGGTCGCGCACGACTTCATCGACGCGGATCACGCCGGGGCGATCATGGACCTCGAGGCCCCTGGCTTTCATTACAACCGCATCAACAACCCGACCGTCGACGTGCTGGAGAAGCGGGTGACCGCGCTGGAGGGCGGAGCCGCGGCGATGGCCGTCAGCTCCGGGGCGACAGCGGTCACCATTTCGATACTCAACCTGGTCAGTGCCGGTGACAACTTCGTCTCGGTGCCGACGCTCTATGGGGCCACGTACACGTACTTCGCCCATGTCCTTCCCCGTCTTGGCGTGGAGGTCCGCTTCTCAGCCGATGACCACCCGGACTCGATCGCGGCCCTGATCGACGATCGAACGAAGGCCGTGTTCTGCGAGACCGTGGGCAACCCGGCGGGCAACGTGATCGATCTGGCGGCCGTGGCCGATGTGGCCCACGCGCGCGGCGTTCCCGTCATCGCCGACAATACGGTCGCGACGCCGTTCCTGCTCAAACCGTTCCGTCACGGGGCCGACGTGGTGATCCACTCGCTGACTAAGTTCATCGGCGGCCACGGCACCACACTCGGCGGGATCATCATCGACGGCGGCACGTTCCCGTGGGCCGATCACCCCGACCGGTTCGCGATCATGATCGACCCGGAGCCCGCGTTCCACGGCGTTCGATACGCGAGCGATTTCCCCGATGCGCCGTACGTCACCCGCTGCCGGACGATCGGCGCGCGCAATATGGGCCCGGCTCTGTCCCCGTTCAACGCCTTCCTACTGCTTCAGGGACTCGAGACGCTGGCCGTGCGATTGCCTCGCCACGAGGCCAACACGCGCGCGGTGGCGACGTTTCTGGCGTCACACCCCGCCGTCACGTCGGTCAGCTTCCTCGGCTTTCCCGACAACCCGTACCACGAACTCGCTCGGCGCTATCTGGGGGACCGGGCCCCGTCGATCATGACCTTCAAGGTCCGAGGCGGCCGGGAAGCCGCCATCACGGTGTTCAACAGCGTCAACTTGTTCAAGCGCCTCCTGAACATGGGAGATGCGAAGTCGCTGATCACTCATCCAGCCTCGACGACGCACCGCCAGCTCACACCCGACGACCTCAAGCTGGCCGGCATCACGCCCGACATGGTGCGCCTGTCCGTCGGGCTCGAGCATCCCGACGACCTGATCGAGGACCTCGACCAGGCGCTCGCCGCCGCCGGCTGATCGCTGCGGCAGCCCGCGGCGCTCCATCCCGCGGGAGCGATTGTCAGCGCTGGGCGCAACCGGCATCGGATCTGGGGCCCCGGTCGGATGGAAGTTTTGAGTGTCTCGCTGCGTAGATACAGACAGTCGTCTCTTAGCGCGAGGGCACCGCTGTCCGAGATGCCTACCTGCCGAAGCACCGGACCGGGTGAAGGGGAACCGCGTCGAAGCGCCACGTGCCCTCGTCGCCTCAAGAGGCAAGCCAACAAGATGGGGGAACAGTCGTGAGCAGGATCGTTCGCAGGAGGCCGTCCGCCGGGCTGGTAGTCGCGGTAGTGGCGCTCTTTATTGCACTCGGTAGTGGCGGCGCCTATGCCGCCTTCAAGTTGCCCAACAACAGCGTGGGTAGCCAGCAACTCAAGAACCACTCCGTCGGCCCCGCCAAGTTGACCACGTGGGTCAACGCACAGCTCAACAAGGTCTCAAAGCTCAACACCGGCAAGGGCGGGACCAACGGCACCAACGGTGCCAACGGCACCAACGGTGCATCGGGCGCGCAGGGTCAATCCGGATCATCGGGTACGCCCGGTCCAGAAGGCCCGGCGGGTGCGCAGGGAGCGCAGGGCGAGCAGGGCGTCACGGGCAAGGACGGTATTCAGGGTGTGGCGGGTCCGCAAGGCCAGGCCGGCGCCGCCAGCCTGATGACTTGGACCTACGGCGACATCCAGGTTCCGGACCCTGACGGCGATTGCGGCGGCAACTGGGCAATGGACACCTATGACACCGCGATGGAGGTCACCCCGCAAGCAAACGGCTCGTACCTGGTGAGCAAGTACATGAGCGGCTCGTTCGTGACGCTCCCCGGCGCCGATCAGCCGAATCCGGGATCGTGCCCCGGCACGCCCGAGACGGGCGGTGTCAACGGCACGTACCAGGGCATCGAGACGTGGACCGTCGGGACTGGACCGACGAGCTTCGATCCGACCGCCGTGTGCACCTCGTGCTCGTCGGCGTCGTCAAGCGAGGGACAGAACGCCGACTTCATGAACGCGTACTTCCCGGGCGCGACGTATAGCGGCCCACAGAACTACGACTTCGTGTACCGCACGCCCGCAAACGGCTCCTGGGTGCACACCAACGCTCCGGACAACAACACCGGCAACATCACCGGCTGATCTCACCCTTTCACGGTGAGGCCCTGAGCCCGCTCCCGCAAGGGGGCGGGCTCGTTGTCGTTTTGGGCTCTTGTTCGACGGCGCATAGGCCGACGTTCGGGAAGGCGTGCGTGAACCGGTGCTCGCCGTCGAGCGCGGCGAGCTCGATCGCCCGCCCGGTCGCCGCCACCGTGATCCCGCGGCCTTGGCGCTCGCGGCTTGTCCGGGCTCTTGGGGCCGCCGAACTGCTAGTCGGTCAGGCGCGGAGCGCCCATCAGCCGTTCGAGCATCGGCACGTCACGGCT
>OBLV0100000279.1_pt1 | contig 16250 bp, 20 predicted proteins | sample 1520071 | NCBI WGS metagenome assembly OBLV01 (sample SAMEA3888446, study PRJEB22518) | metagenome | reverse complement strand
CGACCGAGACCTTGTCGGTCTCGTTGTCGGTCACGTAGCTCGGGCAGGTGATCGCCGGGGCCGTGTCCTGGTTGGTGTAGCGGAGCAGGTCACGGAAGTACTCGCGGACGCTGGTCAGGCCGTGGGTGGCCATCCGGGGGGCCAGGAACTTCTGGAGGGCCGGGATGGTGAGCAGCGACTCGAACTGGGCGTCTGCCGCCGGATCGTCCAGGTGCTGTCCCAGGTCGCCCAGCCGGTTCATGACCGCGCTGCCCATTTCCAGCTGACCTGGGTCCACGATCATCGCGGCCAGGCGGTGCTCTCCGGACGCACCTCTCGGGGCGATCAGGCCGCCGAACGACCGTCCGACGAGCACGACCCGGCCGGGATCGACCTGCGGGTGCTTGATCAGCGCATCGACCATTCCGGGAACCACCGCCTCCCAGTCCGGCCGCATGGCGATCCGCTGGTCGTACAGCACCGATCCCTGGCCGGGGCCGTCGACGGCGGCGAAGCCGTAGCCGCGCTCCAGCGCCGGGCCTGCCGAGGCGTATAGCTCTTCAGCGGTGCCGTCATACCCTCCGACATGCAGCAGGACCGGCAGCGGGCCGTCCGCGCGACCCGGGGTGAACAGGTAGCCCGACAAGCCGTCGGAAAGTACCTCCGCGTGGTGGTCGAGCAGGGGCAGGGCGTCCCGGAATGCCTTCACGCTCGACGCGTAGGCGGTCCGCAGTTCCGCACCGTCCAGGTCGTCCCGGTGATAGAAGAATGCCTGCCGGAAGTACTCGGCAGCCCGCAGCAAGACGCTGCGGGCGCTGACCCGGTGGCCTGCCGCCAGCGCTGCCTGACCCTGCTCGGCCAGATGCGTCGCAAAGCCGGACCAGGCCCGGTACCAGCTGTCGCGGTCACCGGGAGTGATCTGCTCGGCGATGGCCAGGCACTCGCCCACGTTGGCCATGCCCGAATCGGCCTTGCCGATACTTCGCTGGAGCTGGCCGTCGAAATCCTCGTCATCGAAATACAGCTTCATGATGTCTCCCCCCGTCGTGCCTATCCCGAACTTTTTCTACAATGTAGACTAATTAACCATGCCAGTCAATCCAGCTCCCCGGCGACGCGGTCGCCCGCCACGCGTCTCGCGCGATCAGATCCTCGCCGCCGCGCTGAGAATCGTTGACGCGAACGGTCTCGAACAGCTCACCATGCGCCGGCTGGGCGCCGAGCTAGCTGTCGACCCGATGACGATCTACGGGCACATCCCGGACAAGACCGCGCTGTTCGACGGCCTGGTCGAACTCGTCCTCGCTGAGGTCACGCTGCCCGGGCGCACCGGCGAGTGGGCCGACGACTTCCGCGCGGCCGCACACGCGGCACGAGCCACATTGCTGGCTCATCCCCACCTCATCCCGCTGCTCGGCACCCGGCCCCCGGTCACCCAGCCAGCGTTCACGCTGTGGGAATCGCTGACCTCCATCCTGCTCGACGCGGGCCTGAGCGAGGAGCGAGCCGCGGACGGGGCCGACTGCCTCGGCCGGCTCCTCATCGGCCATGCGCTCGCCGAAGCTGGCCGGCCCCCCGGCGGCGACGTGGGCGGCGGCGAGGAGGAGCACCGCCAGGCGCAGGCTGCCCTGGCCGCGGCGCGCTACCCCGCGTTGTCACGCGTACAGCGGGCCAGCATCGTCCACGATCCCCGCCGGATCTTCGAACTGGCCCTCGACGGCCTGATACTCGCACTCCAGGCCGACCACCCGCACGACTAGCAAGGCAGCCGCGTGTCACTAGCTGAGCAGGCGATCCTCAGCAGCGAGTCATGCTTCATCGCCGCGACCGCGACGCGAATCCTCGGCGACTGGATGTCAGTGCTGCTCCCCTGACGGCGAGCCAGCGGCCCAGCAGCAACGCGGCACCGGCAGCGGCGATCGTCGTGGCCGTGGTAATCCGCGTCACGAGCATGCCGGTGGTGTAGCAGCCATAGGCCAGGGCAACGTAGCAGTTCGGCGTCTGCCAGGTATGCCACCAGGCCGCAACCAGGTAAGCCACGCCGAACCCGCAGGCCGCCAGGCCTGCCAGCAGCCAGGCCGTCGACACGCCCCGGTTGAGGCGCCCAGCTGAGCGCAGCGTCCTGGCCACCAGCGCGGGCGGACCGAAGCGGCTGACCGCCTCATGCTCGGCCTGGTCGTGCGGCAGTCCTCGGGTCATGGCGTCGGCCGCCACTGCGCGCAGGTGATACTCCGTCTCCAGCAGGGCACGCCGGCCAGCGGCGCCGGTGCCAGCCAGCTGGTCGAACAGCTCGTCCAGGTACCGCTCGATCTCGCTCACCCGGACTCCTCCGCCGTGCCGGGCCCGAGCACGGCACGCATGCCGCGGGCGAAGTCACGCCAGTCCCTCCGCTTGGCAGCCAGGGCACGGGCACCGGCCGGCGTGAGGGAGTAGACGCGGCGGCGGCGGGCAGCGCTGGCATCCCACTCGCTGCCCACGAGACCGTCGCGCTCCAGCCGGTACAAGGCCGGATAGACGGTTCCCTCCGGCAGGTCGAAGGCGCCAAGCGACCGCTCACGGAGGCTGGCGATGATCGCGTACCCGTGGGCTGGCCCGTCGTCACGCAACGTCGCCAGCAGCATAAGGTCCAAGTGCCCGCGCAAGTCCATACCCAGAAGTCTAAGCATATCTTTCTAGGTGTCAATGGCCGCCCGGAGCCAGCGAGCGATGTACGTGTGATCCGGATCCGGGCCGTGCGGCGGGCACTCAGTCGAGACAGAACTCGTTGCCCTCGATGTCCTGCATCACCATGCATGACTCGTTGTCCTCATCGGCAGTCAGTAGTCGCACGCGTACCGCGCCGAGCGCGACCAGGCGTGCGCATTCGGCCTCGAGTGTGGCCAGGCGCTCGTCACCCACGAGCCCGGTCCCGACCCGTACGTCAAGATGCACCCGGTTCTTGACGACCTTGCCCTCGGGAACGCGCTGGAAGAACAGCCGCGGACCCACACCGGAGGGATCAGTGCATGCGAACCATGAACCCTGATCCTTTGGCGGCAGCGAGCGATTGTAATCGTCCCAGGTGGCGAACCCCTCCGGTGGCGGCGGCACGACGTACCCCAGCACCTCGCACCAGAAACGAGCGACGCGCTCAGGTTCTGCGCAGTCGAAGGTGACTTGGAACTGCTTGACCGACGCCATCGGTCCACCATAGAGGCTCGTGTTGGAGTGGGCGAGCACGTGGCCTGGTGCCGATGCCGCCGTGCCGGTTACACGAGTCTGGAATGCTCAATCAGCTTTATCGACATGCTGGCTGGCTCGGGGTGGCTGCGCTGGCTGGTAGAGGCCGAGCAGCAGGCCGTACCGGGTCTGGTCAGCCCCGTCGTCGGCTTGGCTGGCGAGGTCGCGCAGGACGGAGGTGATCTGTTCGGCGTGCGCGGGGCTCAGCCTGAGCGTGCGGAGCACCAGAAACGGCTCGGGCTGCGCGGCGGCGATCTCGTCGGCGAGCGCGCGGAACGCCGTCTGCGTGGTGGCGGCATCGTCGTATCTCAGCCCGGGCGAGGCACGCCGGTAGTATTGCTCGGTTCCGCCGCGTACCGCGCGGGTAGCCGCGGGCCGGACCAGGCCCGCGCCCGTGAGCACCTTCAGATGGTGGGCGACGTTGCCCTTGTTGCTGCCTAGGGCCACGGCGAGCTGGCTGATCGTCGCCTCGCCCTGGGCGAGGGCGAACAGCAGCCGGTGGCGCATCGGGTGTCCCAGCGCCTTGAACTGCTCCGGCGTGGTCACAGCCGCGACATCGTCGTCCTCCATGACGAAAGCGTCTATATTTCTTGACGCTTTGTCAAGCGTATGCTTTTCTTGACCCTATGGATGAGCCAGAGCTGACCCGGATCGTCGGCCAGGTGGGCGCGCTGGTCGAGGCACACTACGTCTTCCCTGACGTGGCTTCGGCGGTGTCGCGGGTGCTGGCCGACGGGCTGGCCGAAGGACGGTATCCCGCGGACGCACGGTCGCTGGCCACGGCGGTCACCGCCGACCTGCAGTCGGTCAACGGCGACAAGCACCTGCGGCTGCTCTACCACGAGCAGGCACAGCCGGAGCGGGCGCCCGGCGACGACACCGAGGAATACGCCGCCATGGCCCGCTGGGCGGGCGTGACCTGCGGCGGCGTCGCCTGCGTCCAGCGCCTGGCAGGCAACGTCGGCTACCTCGACCTGCAGCCGGTCCTGTTCCCGGTCGCGATCAGCGGGGAGAGCATCACCGCCGCGATGACCCTGCTGGCCGGCACCGATGCGCTCATCATCGACCTGCGCCACTGCCTGGGCGGCGAGCCCGCCATGACCGCGTTCATCGTCAGCTACCTGTGGGACCACGAGCCGGCCCAGCTCAGCGGGCTGAGGGAACGCAGCCAGCTCAAGCAGGCCTGGACGCTCCCGTATGTTCCCGGCGGCCGCTTCGGCAAGGCCAAGCCGGTCTACGTGCTCACCAGCGCGGCCACGTTCTCCGGCGGCGAGCAGCTCACCTACGACCTGCAGCAACTCGGCCGGGCCACCGTCATCGGCGAGCGCACCCGCGGCGGCGCCCACGCCCGGGAGGGATTCACCGTGCATCCCCACCTGGAGGCGACCGTATCCGTCGCCGAAGCAGTCAACCCGAAGACCAGCGGCAACTGGGAAGGCACAGGCGTCACCCCCGACCTCCAGACGCCCTCCGCCCAGGCCCGCGACACCGCCTACCGGCGGGCCCTCCAGGATGTGACCGCGGCCGGCGGCTCCTCGGCCGCCGAAGCCCAGACCGCCCTCGCCGCGGCCCAGGGTGACGCCGGTTAGAGTGACCGCTGCCTGAGCCAGTCCAAAGCTGCCTGCGCAACTTCGCGCCAGCCGTGGTCGATGGTCAGCGAGTGGCCGCGATCCGGGAACTCGATGAAGTCGGTGACGGCCGGTGACTTGTGGTAGAGCTTGCGGGTCGAGGTCGTGATGGCCGCTGGTACGGTGTGATCCTTGCCCCCGGCCGTGAGCAGCAGCGGCCCGCGGGTCTTGTTGCCGGTATTCACCTTCGCCGGCGAGTTCGGGGTGAAGTTCGCCAGGGCGGCTTCGAACAATGGCTTGCCCGGCGAGGGCACTGTCCAGCGGTCGTACAGCTCAGCTGACTCCTGGGCGGAAAGCGCGTTCCCGAAGCCGTACCGGAACTGTTCGGCGGTGAGCGATATCGCCAGGTTGCGGTTGGCTGGCTTGCGCAGCGCGATCGAGGCGACCTTCAACGCGGAAACAGGGAGGTTGAGCACGCCCTTGATGGGCGCAGCGTCGATCGCCACCGCGGCAACGGCAAGGTCCTGGCCGAGCAGTCGCTGCGCGATGAGGCCGCCGAAGGAGTGGCCGATGACGACCGGAGGGGCTTCAAGCTTGTCGATGATCCGGGCATAGTGGTCGACCACATCATCGATGCCCTTGCCCGCTACCCGGCTGGGATCCCGGCGGCTCTCCTCCACCGTGTCCGGGTCACCTGGCCAGCCCGGTGCCGTCGGTGCGTAGCCCGCCTCCTGGAACAGTTCTAGCCACGGGTTCCACGAGCTAGCATGCAGCCACAGGCCGTGAATAAATACCGCGGGCCTTATTGGTTGTGTCATTTCGCGCTCTTCTCCTCAGCGTGGCCGCGACGTCCGCAGAGCCGGTACCTAACATGCAGTTCTACTCCGTCGGCCCAGGCCGTCGACGAGGCCCCCCTGCCTCTTCTATGCCTGCGCGGCCAAGCCGGCCTTGCCGGGGCTACGCACCCAGGGTGCCCGGACGCGCGGGGCGCATTCTGCGTTCTGCTAGCCGCGCGACTGCCTGCCGGGATGCCAGGCGGGTGGAGCTGGCCAGCAGACGGTTTCCCAGCCCGGGGACGACCGTACTGCGGCGGCGGTCCAGGGCGCTGAACGCGGCCGCGACCACCTGCCCGGGGGTCATCCGCCGGCCGATCGAGGCGCTGTCCGAGGCGGTGTCGAAGAACGCGGTGTCGGTCGCGCCGGGGCACAGGGCCGTCACGCGCACCCCGGTGCCGCGGGTCTCGGCCCACAACGCTTCGGTGAACGAGAGCACATACGCCTTGGTCGCGCCGTAAACCGCCATGTAGGGCACCGGCTGGAACGCAGCGGTCGACGCGACGTTGACGATCGCGCCCCGATCCCGGGCGCGCATCCCCGGCAGGAGCGCGCACGTCAGCTCGGTGAGGGCGGCGACGTTCAGCTGAACCGCCTGCGCGATCCGCTGCGCGTCGGCCTCGTCCAGCGGACCGAACAGCCCGAACCCGGCATTGTTGATGAGCACGTCGATCGCGAGGTCGTGTTCCCCCAGCCGGGCCGCGAGAGCGCGGCCGGCGCCCGGCTCCGACAGATCAACCGCCTCGACGTGCACCGACACGTGCGCGCTCTCGCGCAGCTCGCTGGCCAGCACCTCGAGCTTGTCCCGCGAGCGGGCGGCAAGGACCAGATCCGCGCCGCGCCGGGCTAGCTCACGGGCGAACACCTCACCCATTCCCGACGAGGCGCCGGTGACGAGCGCGCGACTTCCTTTGAACTCCATCAGCTCCAACTTCCAGGTGACCAGGCCAGTAACTGACCAGTAGAATAAAACCGACCGTCCGGTTTTGTCAAGGAGACCAGTTGGTATGCTTATCCAGACCGGTCGGTATGTTGTGTTACTGTTGGTTAGTGGCTCGAGCAGGCTCATCCGCTAACCCCGCGGGCCGGGCGACCCGATCCCCTGCGCCGGTCACGCCCAAAGGTCAGGCCACGCGCGCGTCGATCCTGCAGACCGCCGCCGAGGTCTTCGCCGAACGCGGCTACGCCGAAACCACGCTCTCCGAGTTGATCGCCCGCAGCGGCCTGACCAAGGGCGCCTTCTACTTCCACTTCACCTCTAAGGAGCAGCTCGCGCTCGCCGTGCTGGAGGAGAAGCAACGGCAATGGCTTGAGTTCGTCAGCCAGCGGGCCCTGGCCAAGCCCGCGGCGATCGATCAGCTCCGGGCCCTCGGCCCTGCCCTCATCAGGCTGCACCGCGAGGACCCGAGCGCCTACAGCGCACCGCGCCTGGCCCGCGACCTTGCCCGCATGCCCGAGCTCGCCGGCATCGTCAGGGCCCAGATGCGCGGCTGGATCGACCTGGTCGCCAGCATCATCAGCCGGGCCCAGCAGGACGGCGATCTTCCCCCGCGGCTTGACGCCACCGCCCTCGCGACCATCCTCGTCGCCGCCACGGACGGACTGAAGGATCTCTCCGACATCCTCGACCCGCCCAACCGCGCCAAGCGCGGCTTCGAACAGCGGATGCAGCGCATGACCGAGATCGTCGAGGCGCTGATCAGCCGGGACGACCATCCCGCTCGCGGCTGAACACCGGTAGCGCCGCACGGACCGCCAAGGGCTGCGCGGCCGGCCGGAACCAGGTGACCGCCGGCGGTGTATTCAAGATGAGTACCGGCTCGAGCAGGGAGTGCCATCGACGAGGCGGACACGGTAACCCGGGCCCGGGACGGCGACCTTGACGCCTATGCGGTGCTGGTCGCCCGGTACACGCTGCGCGCCCACCGGGCCGCCTGGCTGCTGGGCGCGGGCGAGGATGCCGACGACGTGGTGCAGGAGGCGTTCGTGAAGGCGTTCCGGAACCTGCCGAAGTTCCGGGCGGGCGAGCCGTTCGCGCCATGGCTGCTGAGCATCGTGGCCAACGAGACGAAGAACCTGCTGCGTTCCCGGCACCGCCGCCATGCGCTGGCCCTGCGGCTATCGGCCCTGGAGCCGGACTCCGCCACCCCGGACACTCCGTTTGACGAGGCGGCGGCCAGCGAGCGGCGTGCCCGGCTGCTGGCGGCGGTGAACGCACTGCCGGACCGGGAGCGGCAGGCGCTGGTGTGCCGCTACTTCCTGGATCTGTCCGAGGCCGAGACGGCACAGGTGCTGCAATGGCCGCTCGGCTCGGTGAAGTCCCGCACGTCCCGTGGCCTGGGACGGCTGCGGGGGCTCGTCGTGACCGAAGACCAGGGCCGGGTGTTCCATGGCTGAGTCCTCCGGCCCTCGTCACGGACCGCAATGGCGGGACGCGCTGGCGTCCGAGCTCCGCGCGCTGAGCCCGCGGCTCGACGTGCCGCCAGCCGCAGAGCAGGCCGCCACCGTCCGGCAGCGCCTGGAGGCACAGCGGCGCCCGGAGGCACGCCCCCCGCTGATCGCACGCTGGCGCGCGCGGATCCTGTATCCCCGGTGGCGCGCCGCCCTGATCCTGGCGCTGACCGTCGTCGCCCTGGCCGCGGCGATCCCGCAGAGCCGAGCGGTTATCGCCCACGTGCTCCGGCTCGACGGCGTGGAACTCCGCCAGGCGCCTGGCCCCTCCCCCGCGCCGCACCCGTCCCTGCCCGCCGAGCAGCGGATGCCGCTCGAGCAGGCACGCCATCGTGTCGCCTTCCCCATCCTGGTGCCGGCGAAGCTTGGCCTGCCCGACGCGGTCACGGTCAGCGACGGCGGGCGGGTCGCGACGCTGAGCTACGATCGCACGCCGTACGGCCAGGTACGGCTGGACGAATTCGGCGGCCACCTGGACCCGGTCTATTTCGAGAAGTTCGTCCACCTGGGCAACGTCACCGAGGTCCGGCTGAAGGGCGCGAAGGGGCTGTGGGTTACCGGCCCGCAGGAGATCGTGTACGTCCGCAGCGACGGCACGGTCGTGCAGGCTTCAGCCCGGCTGACCACCGGCAGCACGCTGATCTGGGGCAGGCCGCGGGTCGTCCTGCGGCTGGAGGGCGGCTTCAGCAAGGCAGCCGCGCTCGCGGTCGCCGCCTCCGCCCGATAACCAGGGCGCTGCCCGCCGGGAACCTGCCGCCTCGCTGCGGTGTACACCGAAGCGAGGCGTTATGGAAGGAGCCACCGATGCCGCGCAGGTTCATCGCTCTCACCTCCCTCGCCGCGGGCGCTGCCATCGCCGTCACGGTGTCGCTCGCCACCCCGGCGCTCGCGAAGGGCACCACCCAGGCGAGCATCACCGGCCCGGGCCTGGCCCGCCCGGTCACCGTCTCCGTCGTCGCGGGGAGCGAGGCCCTGCCGGAACAAGGGGACGCGCTCTCCAGCCTCGCCGACCAGACCGGCCTGTTCACGGTGCTGTTCGGCCCCGACATCGGCGATGTCGCCATATCTGACACGCCGTCCCGGCTGCGCACGCCGCCCGCGGCGGCCACCCTCGGTCCGAAGTACACCGTCACCTACACGGTGCCCGGCGTCACCCCCGCACCAGGCCAGGCCCGTGACCAGATCCGCCAGTACCTGTACCCGCGCGCGGCAGGAGGCCCGGTGATCTACACGCTGCCGGGCCAGCAGGGCTTCGGCCAGCCGCTGCAGGCCACCGGATGGCTCCGCGGCACCCCGCGGCTGACCGCCACCCTGACCCGGCTGGGCATACCTGCCGTCGCCTCGCTCCCGTCCGCCCCTGCCCCGACGGCCCCTGCCCTGGCCGCCGCGCCGAAGCCCGACGACGCGACCGCCTCGGGCTGGCTGATCGCCACGATCGCGTCCGCCGCCGCGATCGTGATCGCCGGCACCGCCTTGTGGCGGCGCCGGCGCCCCCGGCCTGCCGCTGACCGGCCGTGACGGACCGGCGAAAGCAGCGGTGGCACCTGCTACCCGTGGAATGGACCGCCGAGACCGAGGAACTCACCCCCACCCTCAAACTCAAGCGCCGCGTCGTGCACGCCAAGTACGCCGACATCATCGACTCCCTCTACCCCCGATGACACCCGGAGGGTGAGGAGGGCTGGCACACTCGTGCGGGTGAGCTGGGATCACTGGGCACGGGCCGAACGGGCGGAGATAGCCGCGGCTGACCGATGGCGGACGATCCGGGAACTGGACAGCGGCGGCCCGGTCGCCTGCCTTGACGGGTGTGAGGTCGTCTCGTTCGCGTCCAATGACTACTTCGGACTGTCCCAGCATCCGGCGGTCCGGGCCGCGGCTCATGAAGCGATCGAACGCTGGGGAACAGGGGCCGGATCGGCGCGGCTCATCGCGGGCTCCCGGCCGGTGCACTCCGAACTGGAACGAGAGCTCGCGGACTGGAAGGGCACCGAACGGGCCCTGCTGTTCCCGACGGGCTTCGCCGCCAACCTCGGCGTCCTCAGCGTCGTAGGCGGGCCCGACGTGACGATCATCTCCGATCAGCTGAACCACGCCTCGATCATCGACGGGTGCCGCCTGGCCCGCGGCGAGGTCCGGATCTACCGCCACGGCGACACCGGGCAGGTGGCGCAGCTTCTGCGGGACGCGAACCGCGCGGTCGTGGTCACTGACTCCGTGTTCTCCATGGACGGCGACCTCGCGCCGCTCGCCGAACTAGCCCGGCTCTGCGCGGCCCGCGACGCGCTGCTGGTCATCGACGAGGCGCACGCCGCTCTCGGCCCCGAGCCGCCACGGACGGGCGGACCGGTCCTCCGCGTCGGCACGCTGTCGAAGATGCTCGGCTCCGTGGGCGGCTTTGTCGCGGGTCCCGGCCCGCTAGTGGACCTGATCATCAACCGGGCCCGGTCGTTCATCTTCACGACCGCCCCGGCGCCCGCGGCCGCCGCCGCGGCCCTGGCCGCGCTCCGGGTGCTGAGGTCCGGGGAAGGGGACACCCTCCGGGCGAGGCTCGCCGCGCTGACCGGCCGGGTCCGGCCGGGCCACCCGTCCCCGATCATCCCGGTGGTGCTCGGCGACGAGTCCGTCGCTGTCGCCGCCTCGCGGGCGCTGCTGGCCCGGGGTCTGCTGGTGCCCGCGATCCGGCCGCCGACCGTGCCCCCCGGCACCTCCCGCCTGCGGGTAGCGCTGTCGGCCGCTCACAGCGACGAGCAGATCAGCCGGCTCCTGACGGGACTGGCCGCGGTTGTCCCGGCCTGAGCAGCTGGCCGTCGTCTGCGGTACGGCCACCGACGTGGGCAAGACCTGGGTCACCTGTGGCTTGCTGGACGGCCTGCGCCAGCGTGGCGTTCCGGTCGCGGCCCGCAAGCCGGCTCAGTCCTTCGCTGAAGACGGCCGTCCGACCGATGCCGAGTTGCTCGCGGCCGCCAGCGGACAGGAACCATGGGACGTGTGCCCCGCGCACCGCTGGTATCCCGTCGCGATGGCGCCGCCGATGGCTGCCGCGGCCCTGGGCCGGGAGGCCTTCACCAGCGCCAGCCTCGCTGCCGAGCTGGACTGGCCGGCCCGGGCGGCGGTCGGCATCATCGAAACGGCGGGCGGCGTCAGATCTCCGCTCGCATCCGATGGCGACACGGTGACGTTGTGTCACCTCGTCGCCCCCGATGTCGTCATCCTGGTCGCCGAAGCCGGGCTCGGCACGATCAACGCGGTCCGGTTGAGCGCCGGAGCGCTCAGGGACGGCGGCGCACCGGTCGTGGTGCACCTCAACCGCTACGACGCCACCGACGACCTGCACCACAGGAATCGCGACTGGCTCGCCGACCGCGACCGGTTCGACGTGGTCACTTCCGTCGGCGAACTCGTGCACCGCCTGCTTGAGCGTCCGAAGGGCGACTAGGCCGATGTGAGCTGCTCGTAGACGGTGACGTCCTCGACGTTCCAGGCCCGGCTGTCGTCGCGGGGATGGCTGCGCGGGCCCCGGGCGGCGCTCGACGCGGCGTCTGGCGAGGCGAACACGACCACGCCTATTCCCTCGCTCCCGTCGGGGCTGCGCAGCCACTGGCCGTGGACGAAGCCCGGCTGCTGCCGGGCCCACGCGACCACGTCCTCGCGCAGATGGCGGGCGGCCTCGTCGGCCCGTTCGGGATCGATGGACATCCGTACCACCATCGTGTGCATGTGCTCCTCCTGTATCGCCTGTGCTCCTCACGCTAGGAGCGAGGCCGCGGCCGGGCCCATCCCACCTTCCTGGGATCTTCGTTAGCCTGCGCTCATGGGGAGCTCCGCCTACGCCAGGGCCCGCGAGACCATCATGCGGATCTGCCGTGGCGAGGCCGACGTGCGGATGCTCCGGCTGGAGGCACTGGACGCCATCCGGCGGGCAGTGAGCTTCGACGCCTACGCCTGGCTGCTCACCGACCCGGAGACCTCGGTGGGCTCCTCGCCACTGGCCGACGTTCCCTGCCTGCCGCAGTTGCCGCAGCTGATCCGGCTGAAGTACGCGACCGCCGTCAACCGGTGGACCCGGCTGCCGTCCGGCGCGGCGTCGCTGCACGGGGCGACCGGCGGCAGCCTGTCGCTGAGCCTGATGTGGCGGGAGCTACTGAGCCAGTACCAGGTCACGGACATCGCCTCGTCGGTGTACCGGGACCGCTTCGGCTGCTGGGGATTCCTGGACCTGTGGCGCATCGGCGCCCCGGCGTTCACCGCGGCGGACATCGAGTTCCTCGGTCACATCGCCGGTCCGGTCACGGCGGCGCTGCGGCAGGGCCTGGCCAGGACCTTCATCCCCGCCACCGGCGGCGACCAGCTGCCCGCGGGTCCGGTCGTGCTCCTGCTTTCGCCCGTACTCGAGGTGCGGGCTCAGACCCCGCAGACACAGCGCTACCTGCAGGTACTCGTCCCGCCCGAGGCGGAAGACCAGGCGCCGGTCCCGGCCGGCGCGTACAACGTCGCCGCACAACTGCTCGCCGCCGAGGCCGGGGTGGACGACAACCCGCCGGTGGCCCGCGTGCACCTGACCGGCGGCCGGTGGCTCACGCTGCGCGCGGCGCGGATGGACACCACAGCGGACCCGGCGGGACGCGACGTCGCGGTCAGCATCGAACCCTCGACGGCCGGCGACCGGGTAACCGTGTTCAGCCGGGCGTGCGGCCTGACCCCGCGCGAGGCCGAACTGCTCCGGCATCTCGCCGGCGGCGCCACCACCCGCGTGGTCGCCCGGCAGATGTTCGTGTCAGAGAACACCGTCCAGGATCACCTCAAGGCGATCTTCGATAAGAGCTCGGCCCGCAGCCGGCGCGCCCTGCTCGCCCGGGCGCTCGGCACCTAATCGCGTGTTCGGGGTATACATAATACAATTATGCGCGATATCGCCTGACGGGTGACGAATCGAGCGCGGGATAGAAACACCCGGTTATTAACAGAGTTATTATATGAATAAGCAGAGGCTTCGTTTAAGTATTTCCCGATATGTCCTGTTTGAACGGGTCGAGTCTTGAGTAATACCCACGAGACCGATACAGTCCAAACATCAGAAAGCTGGGGATGCCTGGCTGGGGGGTTCCGCTTTCCTGCTCACGAGGCATTTCCCCGATGCATGGAGGGGAACATGCGCAAATTGACGATGGCCGCATGCACGGCCGGGCTCGCTATCGCGCTCGGCACGGGCATGGCGTCAGCGGCGCAGGCATCAAGTGTGATCGTAGTAAGCCCGGGCCACTCGATTCAGGCCGCGATCAATGCGGCCAGGCCCGGCGACACGGTATTCGTCAGACCCGGCGTATACCACCAGAGCGTCCAGATCCGCACGAACGGAATCACCTTGCGCGGATCCGGCGCCTTCCACGGCGGGACCGTCCTGGTCCCGCCGAAACATTTCCCGAAGACACTGTGTAATCAGGCGTTCGGCCCGACGGGAGTATGCATCCTGGCGAAGAGCGTCAACGCCAAGACCGGCGCGGTCTTGAAGCCCGTCCGCAACGACACGGTGACCGGACTGCTGGTCACCGGCTTCCCCGGCAACGGGGTGTTCGGCTACGGAACGGTCGGCCTCAAGGTAACCAGGGTGGTGGCGATCAACGACGGCGGTTACGGCATCTCCCGCTTCGTCTCCTCGAAGACCCTGTTCGCCAACGACGTCGCGATCGGCAACGACGAGGCCGGGTTCTACGTCGGGGATTCACCGCAGGCCGATACCGTGGTGCGGAACGACCAGGCGTTCGGCAACCAGTTCGGCATCTTCGTCCGGCACGCCCGGCACGTCCGGGTCACCGGCAACGTCGTCAGCGGAAATTGCCAGGGCATCCTGGTCCTCGACGACGGGCAGAAGGGCGGCGCGGGTAACGCCGTCATCAAGCACAACCGTGTCTTCAACAACAACAAGTTCTGCAAGAAGAACGAAGACACCCCGGTGGACACCAAGGGCGGCGGCATCCTGCTGCTCGGTGCGACGCACACGCTGGTGACGCACAACAGCGTGACCGGCAACGCTGGCAAGAAGTTCAACTCGGGCGGCATCGTCGTGCTGAGCGCCAAGGCGCTGTCGGGCGGGAGCAACCCCAATTTCGACACGATCTCGTTCAACTCCGCTTTCCGCAACCATCCCGCGGACCTGATCTGGGACCACACCGGAGTCGGTGTGCGGTTCAGGCACAACGCCTGCGCGACGTCCATGCCGGGCGGGCTCTGCCACTGAGCCGAGTCGCCCACGTCGGCGCCCGGCGCGGTCCGCGCCGGGCGCTGACGACGGACGCCCGGGCATGGAAGACTGCTGGGACGCGGGCATCCGGCCCGTGACGGCGAGCCGGGGAGACCGATCGTGAGCTGGGACTACGGGCGGCTGGTGGCCGAGGTGTACGAACTCGACAAGCCAGTCGGGTCCAGCTTCCCTGGCTTGCGGTACTACACTCGCCAGCTCGCCGGGGTCACCGGACGCATCCTGGAGCCGGCCACCGGAACGGGCCGCGTCCTCGTGCCGCTGCTCGAGGCGGGCTTCGCGGTCGAGGGCCTGGACGTCTCGCCGGACATGCTGGCCGTCTGCCGTCAGCACTGCCAGGACCGCGGCCTGGATCCGGTGCTGCGCGAGGCCGACATGGCCACCTTCGCGGAACCGGGCGCCTACCAGGCGATCATCATCCCGGCGGGGTCCATCATGCTCCTGGACGGCCGCGACGCGGTGCCGCGGGCGCTGGCCGCCTTCCGCGAGTCACTCTCTTCTGGCGGCCGGCTGATCCTGGATGTCGGCGTGCCCGAGCTGATCACCGGGCCAACGCCCATGCGGTACTGGGAACGCGACCCGTACCTGTGGACGCTGCAGGACATGCGCACCGTCTACGACCCGGTGGCCAACCAGACGACCAGCTTCCTGCGGTACGAGAAGTGGCGCGACGGCGGCCTGGTCGCCACCGAGCTGCAGCGGTTCCGGCTGCAGTACTGGAACCTGACCGAATTCGAGCGCCTTCTGGCCGACGCGGGATTCACCGACATCAGCGTGACCGCCGATTACCGAGACGATCATCGGCCGAGGCCGGACAGCGAGGTCTGGACCTTCCACGCCATCCGGCCGCGGTAAGGGCGACCGGCCCGGTGTTCTCGCCGCGTTCAGACCGCTTGGCCCGCGCTATGCTGAGTGGGTTCGGATGCTGCGGCCGCTGAGGAGTTGCCATGACACTTGCCGCACGCATACTCGTGGCCCGCGCGCAGGCCACCAGCCGGAAGGCCGCCCGCAAGCGACGGGCCGAACTGGAACGCGAGCTGGCCGGCTACGCAACCGGCTCGGCCCGGTGTGACTTCGAGGCGGTGCTCGACCGGTATCCGGACGGCGTCACGCACGAGCTGCGCTCCATCCTCTCCCACCAGTACATGACCAGCCAGGAAACACGGTTCCCCGCCATCGGCCGTAACTAGCTGACAGCGCATCTAGATCGGGTAGCGGGTGGGTTCGGTGGTGTAGGTCCGGCCGGACGGGGTGGTCCACCGGAAGGTGCCGTCGGGGAGCTGGCCGACTTTCCACCTGGGGTGCTGTTTGAGGCGATGATCATGACGGCACTTCGGACCGGTGTTGCAAAGACAGGTCCGGCCGCCTGTCTCATACGGGGTGTTGTGCTCGTGGTCGCACTGGGCGGCCGGGCGGCGGCAGACGGGGCTGACGCAGGTGGCGTGCCGGATCTGGGACAGGTGCCGCAGCTTGACGCCGGGGTCGTGGCCGCTGGCTTGATGGCGGTGGTCGCAGGGGTCGGTGGTGACCGGGTCGATCGTGACGATCAGGTCCGGCCCGGGTCCGGGGGTGTGCAGCCGCCAGGTGCCGTACCTGCCCGGCGGGCCGTCCCGGCTGGCGGGAGTAAAGGAGAACCCCGGCGGGCCGGGGCCGGCGCGTTGCCTGTGACTCCTGGGTTCGGGGCGGGCGCAGCCGTGGGCGACGGCGTGGCCCTGGTTGTCGGTGACGGTCAGGCACCAGGTGGTCTTCGGGTGGGCTGCGGCGGCGGTGGCGAGGTCGCGGGCCAGCCACGGGTCGACCGGGCCCAGCCCGGCGAGCTCGCCGGGACGGTCGGCCAGGCGGGTCAGGGTGGCCAGCGGCGCGGTCAGCGTGACCCGGCTGGCGAACCCGCCGGTCCGGCACCGGCAGCCGTGCCGGGGCGGGAGTCTTTGCCCAGCAGCA
>OBLV0100000278.1_pt1 | contig 16250 bp, 13 predicted proteins | sample 1520071 | NCBI WGS metagenome assembly OBLV01 (sample SAMEA3888446, study PRJEB22518) | metagenome | reverse complement strand
CGACCTCATCCTTATCAGGGATGCGCTCTAACCGACTGAGCTATAGGCCCCCGCATGACCCGGCGAGGTTACCGCACGGCCAGGACGGGGCCCAAGCCGCGTGAGCGCGTGGCGGATCAATCCGGTTCGGACAGGGTGACTTCGACGCCACCGACGAGATCGGCGGCGACGTTGTAGACCAGCGAGCCGACGGTGGCCAGCGCGGTCATCAGCACGATGTTCACCAAGCCGATCACGAACGCGGTCCCGAACACCCGGCCACCGCTGATCAGCGCGGTGCCGACCTGGGTGTTGTTCGCCGAGGTCAGGTCCGAGTAGGTGCCGTTGATCTGATCCCATACCCCCATTCCGGCGAGCACGCCGTAGAGCACTCCTACGGCCACCATCCAGACCAGGAAGCCGGCCACCGAGAGCACCAGCGACACCTTGAGCACCGACCATGGCTCGAGCCGCTGGAGCTGCAGGTTGGTCCGTCTCGGCACCCGGCCGCTGGTGGGCACCCGCGAATTCTGCGACGGACCGGGCGCCACCCGCTCCGGAGGCGTGTAGCCCCCGACGCGCACCGTCGTCGGCGAATGATCCGGAGCGGGGTTCGATCCAGACGGTCCGGACGATCCCGGGGGGCGCCTGGTCGGATTCCCCATGCCCGGTGAGCTGGGGGCCGCGGAGTAACCACCGGAGCGGCCTTCGGTCGGCTGCCGATCGGCCTGCTCCCGGGAGTGCTCGGGTGAACCCACCTGCAACTGGACCGTTTGGGGATCTCCGTCACCATTGGTGGTCCGTTGCCGTTGCTGTGGAGCCGGGGAACTCTTGGCAGCCGCAGCGTCACTGCCCGGAGGATCCTTCGACGCCACCTGAGCCTCGCTCTGTTCGGCGTTCTCAGGCCTGGTCACGACTCACCCTTCGTTGCGGCGCCGGCAGACTCCGGGTCGCCGGCTTCTTCGGCGTTCCGCGCGACGGCCACCAGGGTCGACCCCTCACCGAGGTTCATCAAGCGCACCCCTTTGGTCTGCCGGCCGGCCTTCCGCACTTCTTTGGCAGTCGTTCGGATGACCCCACCAGTGGAGGTGATGGCGTACAGCTCGTCGTCGATGTCGACGACCAGTGCCCCGACGAGCTTGCCACGCCGGCGGTCGTACTGCAGCGTCAACACACCTTTACCACCACGCCCCTGCACCGGATAGTCGTCGATCGGGGTTCTCTTGGCGTAACCACCCGCGGTGGCCACCAGTACGAACAGCCCTCGCTGCACCACGGCGATCGACAGCAGCTCATCGCCGTCGTTGAAGCGCATCCCGAACACTCCCGAGGTGGCCCGCCCCATCGGCCGGAGCGCCTCGTCGGTGGCGGAGAAGCGGATCGACTGGCCCTGCGCCGAGACCAGCAGCAGATCATCATCGCCCGAGCAGAGCACCGCACCGACCAGCTCGTCCTCCTCGCGCAGGTTGATGCCGATCAGCCCGCCCGTACGGTTGGAGTCGAAATCGGTCAGCCGGCTCTTCTTCACCAGACCGTCCCGGGTGGCCAGCACCAGGTACGGCGCTGCGGTGTAGTCCTTGATCTGCATGACCTGGGCGATCTGCTCGTCGGGCTGGAACGCGAGCAGGTTCGCGACGTGCTGGCCGCGAGCGTTGCGGTTGGCCTCGGGCAGCTCGTAGGCCTTCGCCCGGTACACCCGGCCCTTGTTGGTGAAGAACAGGATCCAGTCGTGGGTGGAGCAGACGAAGAAGTGCGCCACGATGTCGTCCTGCTTCAACCCTGCGCCCATGACGCCCTTGCCGCCACGTCTCTGCGCTCGGTAGAGGTCGGTGCGGGTGCGCTTGGCGTACCCGGTGCGGGTGATGGTGACGACGACGTCCTCGACGGCGATCAGGTCCTCGGTCGAGACATCACCGTCGTAGCCGGTGATCCTGGTGCGGCGATCATCGCCGTACTTCTCGACGATCTCGGTCAGCTCATCGCGGACAATGGTGCGCTGCCGCTCGGGCTTGTCCAGGATGTCCAGGTAGTCGGCGATCTCCCGTTCCAGCTCGGCCAGATCCTCGACGACTTTCTGGCGCTCCATCGCGGCCAGCCGGCGCAGCTGGGTCTCCAGGATGTAGTTCGCCTGGATCTCGTCGACGTCCAGCAGCTCCATCAGGCCGGTGCGCGCGTCGTCCACCGTGGGTGAGCGGCGGATCAGCGCGATCACCTCGTCGAGCATGTCGAGCGCCTTGACCAGGCCGCGCAGCAGGTGGGCCCGTTCTTCGGCCTTGCGCAACAGGTAGCGGGTCCGCCGCACGATGACATCGAGCTGGTGGCGCACGTAGTGTCGGATGACCTGGTCCAGGCGCAGCGTGCGCGGCACGCCGTCGACGATCGCGAGCATGTTGACGCCGAAGGTGTGCTGCAGCTGGGTGTGCTTGTAGAGGTTGTTGAGCACCACCTTGGCGACCGCGTCCCGCTTGAGCGTGATCACGATCCGCATGCCGATGCGGTCGCTGGACTCGTCGTTGATCTCCGCGATCCCGCCGAGCTTGCCGTCCCGGGACAGCGCGGCGATCGACTCGATGAAGTTGTCCGGGTTGACCTGGTATGGCAGCTCGGTGATCAGCAGGGTGGTGCGACCCCGGGTGTCCTCCTCGATCTCCACCACTCCGCGCATCCGGATCGACCCGCGACCGGTGCGGTAGGCATCAGCGATACCGTCGGTGCCGACTATCAGACCGTGGGTGGGGAAGTCCGGGCCCTTGATCCGCTCGAGGAGCGCGTCGAGCAGGGTGTCGTCGTCGACGTCGGGGTGCTCCAGCAGGTAGACCACACCCGCGCCGACCTCACGTAGGTTGTGCGGCGGGATGTTCGTCGCCATCCCCACCGCGATCCCGGAACTGCCGTTGACCAGCAGATTCGGGATCCTGGCCGGCAGCACCGTGGGCATCTCGGTGCGACCGTCGTAGTTCGGCTCGAAATCGACGGTCTCCTTGTCGATGTCGCGCAGCATCTCCTGCGCCAGCGGGGTGAGCCGGCACTCGGTGTATCTCATCGCAGCCGCCGGGTCGTTGCCCGGGGAGCCGAAGTTGCCCTGCCCATCGACCAGCGGGTAGCGCATCGACCACGACTGGGCCAGCCGCACCAGGGTGTCGTAGATCGCGGAGTCACCGTGCGGGTGGTAGTTGCCCATCACGTCGCCGACGACCCGAGCACACTTGACGTACCCCCGGTCGGCACGGAAGCCGGAGTCGTACATGGAGTACAGCACCCGGCGGTGCACCGGCTTGAGCCCATCGCGGACGTCCGGCAGGGCGCGCCCGACGATGACGCTCATCGCGTAGTCGATGTAGGAGCGCTGCATCTCCTGCTGGATGTCGACCGGCTCGACACGGTCTCCGTCCGGCGGCAGGGTTATCTCGGTCACGGAGTTTGGTTCCCTTCAGCGGCTCTGACGTGCCGCGTAACCAATTCAGTCTACCGGTCACGCCCTGTGCTCCCCGCCCGGACGCGCTTATCCGGCTAGCTGCTAGCAGCCCTGCTGGGCCGTTCAACTGCGGGCGCGGGGCAGGCAGCACTTCTTGAACTTCTCATGTCCTCGACAAGTCTCACGTCGGGCCTTTCCGCCTCAACGCCGGACCGGCTCGATCTCGAGCTCGAAGTCGGCCGCCCGGAACGTCACGACGAAGTGACGAAGTATCGGAAGCATCGAGCCGGCCTCTTCCGGCGTCGCCGGAACCCGCCAGACCCGCGCGCGCAGCCCGTTCTTGCGCAGCCAGCGCACCACGTCGTACGGCGAGTCCGCCTCGTAGAGCACCTCGAGGCCGTTCTGCGCAATCCAGTGCCCGATGTAAGGCGTCAATGCAGTCGCCTCGGTCGAGTCCTGTCACCGCGGCGAGCACCTGCTTGGGCGGGTAGCGACGCCGGCCGATCACCAGGTAGTGCTCACGGATGGGTTCAGGGTCGATAACGGCAACGGCACGCTCGACACCGGCCAGATCCAGATCGAAGTTCTCCCCCGCCACCCGGGCCACGGTCATCATCGGTCCTCTCCGCCGAGTACTTACCGAGTAAATCTGCATGTGATCCGCGACCGGCTCTGCCCGGAGGGCTCAGGCGGACCGGACTAGACGTCGAGGAAGCGGACGTCCTTGGCGTTGCGGGTGATGAACGAACGGCGGGATTCGACGTCCTCACCCATCAGCACGCTGAACAGTTCGTCGGCCGTCGCGGCATCGTCCAAGGTGACCTGCAGCAGAACCCGGTTGGTCGGATCCATGGTGGTCTCCCACAGTTCCTTGGCGCTCATCTCGCCCAGACCCTTGTAGCGCTGGATCGCGTCATCCTTGGGCAACTTTCGACCGGCTGCGGTGCCTGCTTCGATGAGCCCGTCCCGTTCCCGGTCGGAGTAGGCGTACTGCGGCTCGGACCGCGGCCACTTGATCTTGTAGAGCGGTGGCTGGGCGAGGAAGACATGCCCGTGCTCGACCAGCGGGCGCATGAAACGGAACAGCAGGGTCAGCAGCAGGGTGCGGATGTGCTGGCCGTCCACGTCGGCGTCGGCCATCAGCACGACCTTGTGATAGCGCAGCTTGGCCAGGTCGAACTCGTCGTGAATCCCAGTACCCAGCGCGGTGATCAGCGCCTGGACCTCGGTGTTCTTCAGCACCCGGTCCAGCCGGGCCTTCTCCACGTTGATGATCTTTCCGCGGATCGGCAGGATCGCCTGGTACATCGAGTCCCGGCCGGACTTGGCCGAGCCTCCCGCGGAGTCACCCTCCACGATGAAGACCTCGCTGCGGGCCGGGTCGGTGGAGCGGCAGTCGGACAGCTTGCCCGGCAGGCCACCCAGGTCACCGGCCGACTTGCGGCGCACCAGCTCGCGAGCCCGCCGGGCGGCCAACCGCGCCTGCGACGAGGAGACCGACTTGTTGATGATCGTCTTGGCTTCGGTGGGGTTGCGCTCCAGCCAGTCGATCAGCCACTCGTTGCAGGTGCGCTGGACGAACGACTTGGCTTCGGTGTTGCCCAACTTGGTCTTGGTCTGGCCCTCGAACTGCGGTTCCTTGAGCTTGACCGACACGATGGCGGCCAGGCCCTCCCGGACGTCATCGCCAGTGAGCGCGGCGTCCTTCTCCTTGAGCAGCTTCTTCTCCCGCGCGTACCGGTTGATCACCGTGGTCAGCGCCGAGCGGAAGCCTTCCTCGTGGGTGCCGCCCTCATGGGTGTTGATGGTGTTGGCGAAGGTGTAGACCGACTCGGTGTACCCGGCGTTCCACTGCATCGCGACCTCGACCTCCATGCCCTCACCACTGGCCTCGAAGCCGATCACCTTGCGGTGGATGGGGTCCTTGGAGTTGTTGATGTGCGCGACGAAGTCCTCCAAGCCCCCTGGGTAGTGGAAGGTGCGCTCCTTGACCTGCGCGGTCTGGCCCTCGGCGTCCTCGGTCTCGTTGCTGCCGTTGACCCGCTGGTCGCGCAGCACGATGGTGAGGCCCTTGTTGAGGAAGGCCATCTCCTGCAACCGCCGCGCCACCGTCTCGGCGTTGTAGACCGTGGTCTCGAAGATCTTCTCGTCAGCCCAGTAGGTCAGCGTCGTGCCTGTCTGGCGGGTCGGCTCGCCCTTGCGCAGCGGGTGCACCGGCTTGGAGTCCTCGTAGCGCTGCCGCCAGACGAACCCATCCCGCTTGATCTCCACCTCCAGCGCGCTGGACAGGGCGTTGACCACGCTCACCCCGACACCGTGCAGACCACCGGAGACCGCATAGGAGGCGCCGTCGAACTTGCCGCCGGAGTGCAAGGTGGTGAGCACCACCTCGACAGCGGGCCGGCGCTCCACCGGGTGCATGTCCACCGGGATGCCCCGGCCGTCGTCGTACACCCGGACCCCGCCGTCGGCGAGCAGGGTGACCTCGACTCTGCTGGCATAGCCGGCCATCGCCTCATCGACGCCGTTGTCCACCACTTCCCAGACCAGGTGGTGCAGGCCGCGTTCCCCGGTGGATCCGATGTACATGCCGGGGCGCTTGCGGACGGCTTCGAGGCCCTCGAGGACGGTGATGGAAGACGCGCTGTAGTCGTTCTTCTTAGCGGCCACGGTCCTCGGTGTCTCCTCGCCGTGCGGTGTATCCGGTGCGATGCAGTGTCCCTCTAATTCTACTGGTCCCCCCAGACAGAAGTAGGTCGGGGACACGCCTCAGCCCGTCGCAGCGCGACTACTTTACGTCGACGCACGTCGCGACGGCCGAGAGTGGTCATTCGAGCGTCTGCCGGGCTCTGAGCCGCTGGCGGCATCCGTCACGGTCTCGACGCTGCCCGGCAGGACTCAGCAGGCACCGGGGCCGCCCGGCCCCGGGCGGACATCAACCGTAAGTATCCCGGGGACCACGACCGCGGACGTGCCGGGGACCGTGCACCCAATTCGGTGCAGACGGGCCCTGTACCCGCAGCCGGTTCACCACGCCCGGCCCGACGCCGGCGGCGATCCGCACGATCAGCTGGCGCTGCAGCAACCGCAGCTGGGTGGCCCACGCCGTGGAGCTGGCCTGCACGAGCAGCACCCCGTCGGTGAGCGATACCGGTTGCGAGTGCTCGGCGATCTCGGCGCCGACCAGCTGGGCCCAGCGGGCGAACACCACACCGGTCGACACTCGATCCGCCCAGCCCCGGTCGGAGACCAGCCGGGACGCCAGCCGGCCCACCGATTGCGGATCCCGGTCATCGGGTCCGGCACCCGACCAGCCCCGGCGTCGCCGGGGCTGCGCGCGCGAGGATCCGGCCTGCCCGGCACGTCCCGTTCCAGTTCGGCGCTCATCCGTGCGACGCCGGGCGGCGCGGGCGGACTCCAGGGCGGCGCGCGCGAGATCAGCCCCCCGCGCCTCGCCTGACTCGCCAGAAGGGGTCCCGGGTGCGCTTTCGGACCCGTCGAACATCGACTTGTCCACACTATCCACAGGTTTGTCCCCAGCTGGGATCGGTTCGGGAATGCTCTCACCGGGCACGGTGCACCTCCCCGTCCTGCACATCGAACCGGATTCCGTGCAGTTCCGCGGGCACATCGGCCAGCACCGCGGCGGTGACCAGCACCTGCTCGGCGGCCAGCGCGACCTCGGCCAGCCGAGCCCGGCGGCGGGTGTCCAGCTCGGCGAAGACATCGTCGAGCAGCAGCACCGGCTCGGCACCGACGGCGCGCAGTAGCTGGTAGCTGCCCAGCCGCAGGGCCAGCGCGAACGACCACGATTCGCCGTGGCTGGCGTACCCCTTGGCCGGCATCCCGCCCACATCGAGGTCCAGGTCGTCCCGGTGCGGCCCGACCAGGCAGACCCCCCGCTCCAACTCCGCGGCCCGCATCCGGGTCAGCTCGGCCAGTATCGCCGCCTCCAGCAGCGCCACGTCGGCCTTGCCGGTTGCCTGCCCGCCCTCGGGTAGGGCCGCACCCAGGCTGCTGCGGTATTCCAGGCCGACCGCACCGGACTCCGGCGCCACCGCCCGGTAGGCCGCAGCGACATGCGGGGCCAGCTCGGTGACGAGATCCAACCGGGCCCCGAGCAGCTCCGCGCCGTGCCGGGCGAGGTGACCGTCCCAGACGTCCAAGGTGCCCAGCTCACCCCCTCCGCCGCCGGGGCGCCTCGCCGCACCGGCGGACTTGAGCAAAGCGACGCGCTGGCGCAGCACCTTGTCATAGTCGGTCTGCACGCCGGCCAGCCGGGGCGCGCGCAGCACCAGGAGGTCGTCCAGGAAGCGCCGGCGCTGGGTCGGGTCACCGCGAACCAGGGCCAGATCCTCCGGAGCGAACAGCACGCTGCGCAGCACGCCGGCCACATCCCGCGGCCGCGGCACCGGGGAGCGGTTGAGCCGGGCCCGGTTGGCCCGCCCCGCGGAGATCTCCAGCTCCACGGTGAGCTCCCGGCCGGCGTGCACCACCGTGGAGCGGACGATGGCCCGCTCGGCGTCCTGGCGGATCAGCGGGGCGTCGGTGGACACCCGGTGCGAGCCCAGCGTGGACAGGTAGCCCAGCGCCTCGATCAGGTTCGTCTTGCCCTGCCCGTTCGAGCCGATCAGCACCGCGACGCCGGGTTCGAAGTCGAGTTCGGCGTGCTCCCAGGAGCGGAAATCGGTGACCACGAGCTGCCTGACATACACCGGTGCCGCACCAGGCTCAGTGCGGTGCGGGATCGGTGCCGGCCTGCTGCACCGCATGGCCGCCGAACTGCTGGCGCAGTGCGGCCACCGCACGCATCGCCGGGGAGTCGGCCTGGCGGGAGGCGAACCGGGCGAACAGCGCCGCGGAGATCACCGGCGCGGGCACCGCGTGATTGATCGCTTCCTCGACCGTCCAGCGACCCTCCCCGGAGTCCTGTACCCACCCGCGGAGCTGGGCCAGCTCGGGATCCTCTTCCAGCGCTGCCACCAGCAGGTCCAGCAGCCAGGAACGGACCACGGTGCCGCGCCGCCAGGCTTTGAGCACCGCGGGCACGTCGGTGACCACGTCGGCCGCTTCGAGCAGCTCGAACCCTTCCGCGTAGGCCTGCATCAGGCCGTACTCCACCCCGTTGTGCACCATCTTGGCGAAATGCCCGGCGCCGACGTCGCCGGCATGCACGAAACCCTCGTCGCGGGGACCTTCGGGGCGCAGCGCATCGAACACCGGCATCACCCGCTCGACGTGCTCGGCGGCACCACCGACCATCAAGCCGTAGCCGTTGCGCTGCCCCCACACCCCGCCGGAGACACCACAGTCCAGGTAGCCGATCCCGTGTTCGGCGAGCAGCCCGGCGTTGACCTGATCGTCGGTGTACCGGGAGTTGCCACCGTCGACGATGAGATCGCCCTCGGCGAGTAGCTCGGCCAACCGGGTCACGGTGTCCCGGGTCGCCGCCCCGGCCGGCACCATGACCCAGACGAGGCGCGGGGCGCTGAGCCGCTCGACCAGCTCGGTCAGCGAGCCGACGTCGCGGATCCCGGGAGTGCGGTTGTAGCCGAAGACCTCGATACCGGCCGCGCGTAACCGGTCCCGCATGTGCGCGCCCATCTTGCCGAGCCCGACCAGTCCGAGTTGCACCGTGTGTCCTCCCCAGGAGGTTTTCCTGCCATGCGACCCGCTCACCGTAGCTGCGCCGTGTCTGGTCAGGGCATCCACTCGTGTGGTTTGAAGTTCTCTCCTTGTTAAAGAGAAACTTCAGTAGCAGTAGTAGGTGTTGTGGGCAGTGTGGATGCTGGTTGTCTGCGCAGTTGGGCCGGTGCGGTGCGGTGTGGACGGCCCGAGCCGGCGGTTCGCCGAGCACATCGGCCCCCGGTGGACCGCGCCGGGGTGCCGGTTCGGCGTACACAACAAAGGTGGGTTATCCACAGAGTTGTCCTCAGATGTGGGTGGATCGACACCGATGCCTCATCCATGCATCCGCCCGGCGGTATCTCCGGGAAGGAAGGTTGAACATGCAGATCGCCATCGTGCTGTTCCACCGCTTCGCCGCGCTGGACGTGGTCGGGCCCTACGAGGTACTCAGCCACCTGCCCAATGCTGAGGTCGTCTTCGTCAGCGAGCACCACGGCCCGATCGCCAACGAGTTCGGGAACCTGCAGCTCGGTGCCGGCGCGGTCCTGGCCGAGGTGCTCAATCCGGACGTGGTGCTGGTGCCCGGTGGGCCGGGGCAGGCCGACCTGATGGCCGATGGACCGGTCCATGAGTGGCTCCGGGCCGTTGACGCCGTCAGCACCTGGACGACCTCGGTGTGCACCGGCTCCCTCATCCTGGCGTCCGCGGGCCTGCTCACTGGCCGGAGGGCAACCTCGTACTGGCTGGCGCTGGAGCAGCTCTCCGATTTCGGGGTGCGGCCGGTTGGTGAACGGGTGGTGTTCGACGGCAAGTACGTCACCGCCGCTGGGGTGTCCTCCGGCATCGATATGGCCCTCGCGCTCGCCGGTCGCATCGCCGGTGACGAAGTGGCGCAGGTTATCCAGCTCGGTATCGAATACGACCCGCAGCCTCCCTATGACGCCGGGTCGCCGGGCAAGGCGCCCCGGGAGGTGCTCGAGCGGTTACGTCAGAGGAGCCGTTTCCTGCTCACCTAATCAATTCCGGCTGAGCGTCCTTCGCGGATGTTCCGAGTTTCACCGGGGGGTTCCAGGACGGCGCGTGAGCAGCGCTGATGTGAAACTCGGTGCGTGGAGCGCGCGGGTGCGGTGTGAATGAGAATTCACCGTTGGTGAATCTGTTCTCGATGACCGAATTTCGCGATGTGCTGGTATACGATCTTGCGCCGAGAGGTGCCACCAATGCCGCATCGCGATCCGACGGTCCGCAGCCGGGAACTGGGTGAGGGCCTGCGCGAGGCCATGCAGCGGGCCGGGCTGAATGGTAAGCAGGCCGCCAAGATTCTGGAGTGCACACCGGGCTACGTGTCGATGCTGCTGTCCGCGACTCCAAGAACCCCACCGGCCCCGCCCTGTCCGTCCCCACCCCGTCTGGCGCACCTTCCCGAGACCATCGTCACCTGACCCTCCCTCGAGGCAGGTAACACCGCACCGTCCAGCGTCATCATGCGCCGGCATCGAGCGGGTCCAGCGTCGCGAACTCGGCAGTGCGGACGTTCACCCTGTCGGGGACGTAGGTGAGGTCGAGTTCACGACGCGCTCATGCTCCGGGGGAAGTCACTGGAGGCAGTCAGTGGTCGTCTCGGCGCCGACCCAACCGCTCGCGCAGCGAGTCGTGCCACGAGATCGGCTTATCGGAGGGCTGTTCAGCCGATCCGAACGCGGCCTCCAGGGCGTCGAGCGTGGCCTGGAGCGAGCGATGCAATCCGATGAACAGTCCCGCAAGCGGTCCCTCCCCGCGGAGTTCGCCCTTGCTTTGCTCGATGACCTTCCTGAGGCGCGCCACGGTCTCGGGGTCCGCTGTGACGAGGGTGGCCTCGTCACCGTCGAGGCGCCAACGCATCTGCGCGGCGGCGACCTGCTCGGGGGTGACGTCGCTGGTTTCGGTGATGTCAAGAGAGTCGACTTGCGCGGTCACCCCGGCCGCGTCCACGCCCAGGGCGGCCAGCGCACGTCCGGCCATGCTGGCGTCCACCCGGGCCAGCGCCTCCAGCAGATGGTGGCTGCCCAGGGGGGCCCCAGCTGCCAGCACTTCCGCCAGCGCGAGCACCCGCTCGGCGGCGGGGGTTCGCCGCGCCGAGGCGCCACCCGGGCTCAGCGGTGATGAGATGGCGGCGCATACCGTCGAACGGATCTTATCGAGGGACGTGCCGCCCTCGGCGAGCAGTTGCACCGCCACGCCACTGCCCTCGCGCAGGATGCCGAGCAGCAGATGCTCCGGTCCGATGTGGTCGTGCCGCAGGCGCAGCGCTTCCCGCAAGGACAGCTCGAGAACCTTCTTGCACCGAGGCGTGAACGGGATGTGCCCGCTCGGCGCGGTGGTGTTCCCCAGCCCGACGATGCGCTCGATGCCTGCCCGGACTGTTTCGGGGAGGTGGCCGAACTGGTACAGGGTGCGGCTCGCCGCGTTCTCCGGCGGCTCGGTGACGATCCCGAGCAGCAGGTGCTCGGTGCCGATGTAGTTATGGCCGAGCTCGCGGGCGCGCTCCTGCGCGCCGACGACGACCTGGCGGGCATCACTGGTGAATCTCTCGAACACACTGCCAGCATCGCAACCCTGTCAATACACTGCTATTGATATGGAGAGGTTGCCATGAACAAGGATGCCGACAGTGAGTGGGATGCGCGGCTCGCCGCGTGGCAGGACGAGTTGGAGCTGCTCGGACGGGTGGAGGGCACCCGCTGGGTGCGGCTCGCCGAAGCGCAAGCCCGAACCGGAGTCTCCCGTTCGGCGTTGCGGGCCTGGTACCGGAACGGGGAGATACCGTCCCGCCTAGTCGATGGGCCGCACGGCCCGCAGCGGCTGGTCCCGCTGGAGGCGATCATCGAACGCGCCGAGCGTTCGCCCCGGATCCAGCGCCGGGCCGAACGTGAGGTCAGCCTGGAAGCGCAACTCGCCTTGCTGCGCAGCCGGGTCGACCAACTAGAAATCCGCCTGACCGCCCTCGAGAGCCGGTAACGCTCAGCGGGCATCGCGGTGCAATCGCAGCGCGAGTGTCGGGCAGGCCGCCACAGCCTGTCGAGCGTGGGCGGCCAGCTCGGGGGGTACTGGCTGGTCGGCGAGCAGGGTATCCCCATTCGTCCAGGCTGATCAGCTCGGGTAGTAGCTCTGTGCACAGCCAGTACGCCGGCGGCCAGCCGGACCGCACCGTCTGGGTGGCCACATGCGCCCCGACCCGGGATCACGCCTAGCCTGCGGCGCGACCGGTCCGGCGGATCGGGGTCCGTCGAGCCGCTGGCGATCGCGCTGAGATCCGTTGCGATGGCGGGCAATCCGAACATGCAAGGTCCGCACTGGCGGGCGGATTCTGCCGCCAGGTACTGCGCGATTGCGGCGGTGACCCGTACCCCACAGGTGGTCGCAGGTAGCGCGACCACTGAGGCGACTCCAAGCCCGGTGCCCGCCGCCGCGCACTCCTCGTGCGCGAGGGGCAGGTGTGCGGCGGCCGGGAGTGGCAGCCAGCTGCCGCCCCGACCGCCCAGCAGCAGTGACTGGACGGGCTCGGTGATACCGCCTGCCCGGTGCAGGAGATCACCAGCGCTGATGCCGAGGTCGACCTCATAGACACCGGGGTGATGCACGGTCCCGTTCACGGTGATCAGCATCGTTCCCGGTGAACCCGGAGTACCACGGGAACGGAACCAGTCGGCCCCGTACCGGGCGATGAGCGCGAGGTGGGCGAGGGTCTCGATGTTCTGCACCAACGTGGGCCTGCCTCGGACGCCGCGCTGGGACAGCAACGGTGGTCTGCTGGTCGGCCTACCGTCGCCGGTGGTCAGGAAGTTTGCCAGGGCGGTTCGGTCGAGACGTACCTGCGGCGCCGCGATGACCACACGCGTCTCGGTGTGGTCATCGCGGCGCCGCAGGATCGCGTCCCGCAGCGATTCGACCACAGGACTGTCCCGGTGCACGCAGATGATGGCCTCGTCGGCACCGATAGCGGAGGTGGCCAGCGCCACCCCGTCCAGGAGCAGGTGCGGAGCGCTGCGTAATAGCAGCTCGTCCTTGGCGCTACCACCGTCGCGCCCGCGGCGTTACCGCCTCGTCATCAGCGTCCAACCTCCCGGTATGTCGTGCGGCGACTGAAAGCGAAGTCGAAGCCGACAGGCGGCACTCCCGCGACGACGGGCCGATGATTGGTCCGTCTAGCCGGACCCACTACGCCATTCACCAGGCGGCTTGTTTATCTCTTCGTGCCGAGCGCGGGCGCGCGGTACGCCTTGTCTGCGGGGTGGGTGATCAGGAACGGGCGCGCTGTTTGATGCGGGAGGTGAGCTCCTGGACCTGGTCGTAGGTGCGGCGGCGCTCGGCCATCTCCTTGCGGATCTTGCGGTCCGCGTGCATGACCGTGGTGTGGTCTCGGCCGCCGAAGGTCTGCCCGATCCGGGGCAGGGACAGATCGGTCAGCTCCCGGCACAGGTACATGGCGATCTGCCGGGCTTGGGCGACGTGTTTGGTCTTACCCGGCCCGCACAGATCATCGATGGTGAGACCGAAGAACTCCGCGGTGACCGCCATGATGTTCGGTGCGCCGATCTCGTGCGCCGCCTCGTCCGGGATGAGGTCGCGCAGCACGATCTCGGCGAGCTGGTTGTCCACCGGCTGGCGGTTCAGCGAGGCGAACGCGGTGACGCGGATCAGCGCCCCCTCCAACTCGCGGATGTTGCGTTCGATCCGGGCGGCGATGAACTCCAGCACGTCATCCGGCGCGGCGAGCCGGTCACCGGCTGCCTTCTTGCGCAGGATGGCGATCCTGGTCTCCAACTCGGGTGGCTGGATGTCGGTGATCAAGCCCCACTCGAACCGGGTGCGCAACCGGTCCTCCAGGGTGCCCAGGCCCTTGGGCGGGCGATCGGAGGAGATCACGATCTGCTTGTTCGCGTTGTGCAGAGTGTTGAAGGTGTGGAAGAACTCCTCCTGGGTGCCTTCCTTGCCCTCCAGGAACTGGATGTCGTCCACCAGGAGCACGTCCACGTCGCGGTAGCGGCGCTGGAAGGCCACCTTGCGGTCATCGCGCAGGGAGTTGATGAAGTCGTTGGTGAACTCTTCGGTGGAGACGTAGCGCACCCGCATCCCGGGGAACAGCCGCTGCGCGTAGTGCCCGACGGCATGCAGCAGGTGGGTCTTGCCCAGCCCGGACTCGCCCCAGACGAACAGCGGGTTGTACGCCCGCGCCGGCGCCTCGGCCACTGCCACCGCCGCAGCGTGCGCGAACCGGTTGGACGCCCCGATAACGAAGGTGTCGAAGTTGTACTTCTCGTTGAGCCTGGTTTGCGAACTCGGTGGCCGGGTCGGTGCCGCAGCCGCCGGGCCGGCGAAGTTAGGCCAGGTTTCGCTCGCAGTCGCCAACGCGGTTCCTCCCTCGCTGGGCTCACCGGGACTACCGAGACCGGTGACGTTCGCTCCGTTGAGCGCGGCGCTCCCGGCGCCGGCATGGCCACCGCCTGTCGCGCTGTCCGCAGTGAACTGGGGTGGCAGCTGGGGGGGCACCGGTACGGGGTGATCGACCTTGACCGCGAGCGAGACCTGGCGACCCAGGTGCCGGGACAGCGCCGCGCTGATGGGTTCGCGGAGCGCGCGCTCGATCGCGTCCTTGGCGAAATCGCTGGGTGCGGCCAGCAGTGCGGTGCCGTCGAGCAAGCCGATCGGGCGGGTGACCCGCATCCAGGCTCGTTGCTGTGGCGAGAGGGTGCCGGTGGAGAGCTCCCGAACGACCTCATTCCATACCTGGCCGAGATCGGTTTGCCGCTCTGACACCCGCTGACTCCCCCCTCCGGCCGGTGTTGGACTCCCTCGCAGACGTTCACGTGTCCACAAAGTTGTCCACAGCTGTGGATGACCAGGATTGCCGCGCGCTCCCCGGGCCCCCGACGTGCCAGCTTGTCTTACCGGCTCCCGCTGTGTTCAGCCGCTTCGACAGTGATCACTTAGGTGATCACGAGGTGCTGCCATAAGAACCCCGTGTAAGCAAGCATCACCGATGTAACGGCGTGTCGCCCGGACAGTGACGGGGGACGGAGGTTTTGACGGCGACCGTGCCCTCCGCCTAGGCTCAGGCCCATCTCCCGCCACCGGCGGGCATTCTTGCGTGCCCTCGCCCCACCGGTCCGTTCCGGTCCGCATGCCAGGTGAGATTCGCTCGTGATGGTGCCGCCCGGGTCGGTGGGGATATAACCTGACCACCCCGCAGTCCCGACGGCGCAGTCCCGACGGATGTGGGCGCGCACCAAGCACCGGGAGACCGACTGTCGTGACCAAGGGCAAGCGTACGTTCCAGCCGAACAACCGCCGCCGCGCGAGGACCCACGGGTTCCGCTTGCGCATGCGCACCCGCGCCGGGCGGGCCATCATCGCGGCCCGGCGCCGCAAGGGTCGCACTGAGCTGTCGGCCTGACCGGCCTCCCTGCGGACATCTGACGTTGCTACCCGCTGCTTCCCGACTGACCCGTCGCGACGAGTTCGCCACGGCAGTGCAGCGGGGGCGGCGGGCGGCCTGCGGTTCTGTGGTCGTGCACCTGGCCGCTGCCGGTACTGGCGGTGCCGTTGACCTACCGCCGCGAGTCGGCTTTGTGGTCGGTCGCACGGTCGGTGGTTCGGTGGTCCGGCACCGGGTGCAGCGCCGGTTGCGGCATCTGATGCGCTGGCGGTTGGCGAGAATGCCTGCCGGAGCCGTCGTCGTGGTGCGGGCATTGCCGGCATCAGCTCGGGCGGATAGCGCTGCACTCGGCGCTGACCTCGATGCAGCGTTGCGGCGGCTGGGGGTTCCCGGTGCAAGGTCGTCGGCTCGGGGGTCGTCGGCTCGGTCGCTCGGCGGCACCCCGACCACAGCGAGCCCGGGCGGACGGCGATGACGATGGCGCCCCCCGGGACAGAGCGGTCCGCTCCGGTGGTTCGGACGCTGGTGGCGCCTCTGCGGTTCTACCGCCGGTGGATCTCACCGGCCTTGCCTCCCAGCTGCCGGTTCTCGCCCAGCTGCAGCGCGTACGCGATCGAGGCACTGACCACGCACGGGGTAGTACGTGGATTGTGGTTGACCGCGCGACGCGTGCTTCGCTGCGGACCCTGGCACCCTGGAGGGGTGGACCCGGTTCCCCCCGCGAGATCACCCCGCTCCCCCGCCGAGAGTGAGTTGCAGTGCTGAACTTCATCTACTACCCGGTGTCGGCCATCTTGTGGTTCTGGCACAAGG
>OBLV0100000277.1_pt1 | contig 16250 bp, 16 predicted proteins | sample 1520071 | NCBI WGS metagenome assembly OBLV01 (sample SAMEA3888446, study PRJEB22518) | metagenome | reverse complement strand
GCCCGATGTATGGCCGTGTCCATGTCAGGGCACGCTACTTGGATCGACGGACATGACCCGCACGGCAAGCACCGCAGCGCCGTGTATGACCGTCGGTGTGGTGTGGAATACTTTGTATATGGCACCGAAGTCGAGCGGCGGAAAACCGCCCATGTCCCAAGCGCACAAGGATGCGCTGGCAGTAGGGCGTGAGGAAGGGCGAGCCGTTCGCCGGTACCTGGAAGCGCTCGAGGCCCACAAACCGAAGCGAGGCCGCAAGCGCAATCCCGATACCATCGAAAAGCGGCTGCAGCAGATCGAAGACAAGATCGAAAGCGCCGACCCGTTGACCCGGGTTCACCTCGTCCAGGAGCGGCTCAACCTGGCGAGTGAGCTGGCCAACAAGGACTTGGCCGTCGATCTGGCGGCGCTCGAGCTGGGCTTCATCAAGGCCGCCAAGAACTACTCAGAGCGCAAGGGCATCACCTATGCCGCCTGGCGGGAAGCCGGCGTGGATGCTTCGGTGCTGCGCAAAGCGGGCATTCGCCGCGGCGCCGGCGACCTCTAACCCGCCTCGAACCCGCCTCGAACCCGCAGCCAGCCGACCTCAATCCCCGCTGGTAGCCGCGCCGCTAGCAATCGGCCGCGGCCGGTACGGCCGGGTCGGCCACCGCCAGCAGCGATTGGAGCAAGGCCGCCCCGTCGTCCGAGCCGAGCAGGAGATCGGAGGCACGTTCGGGATGAGGCATCAGGCCGACGACATTTCCCTCGGCATTGCAGATGCCGGCGATGCTGTCCACCGACCCATTGGGGTTGTCCAGGTAGCGCAGAACGATACGATCCTCGGCCTTGAGCACCTCGAGGGTTGCTGGGTCACAGGTGTAGTTACCTTCGAAGTGGTTGATAGGCACCCGCAGACGCCTACCGGCGACGAGACGGCGCGTCAATACCGATCGAGTCGAGGTCACCTCAACATCAACAGGCTGGCAGAGAAAGGTCAGATTACGGTTCTTCTGCAACGCCCCGGGCAGGAGTTGCGCCTCGGTCAGGATCTGGAACCCGTTGCAGATGCCGATCACCGGGCCGCCCCCGGCGGCAAAGCATTCAATGGCCGGCATGATGGGTGAGAACCGGGCGATAGCTCCGGGCCGAAGATAATCACCATAGGCAAATCCGCCCGGCAGGACCACCGCATCGACCGCCCCGAGGGCGTTCGCCCCGTGCCAAATCAACTCGGCCCGGCCACCGAGGTTGCGGATCGCTTCGACCACATCATGCTCGCAGTTGCTACCCGGGAACAGCACCACGCCGACGGTGGCGGTCACCCCGGCGCCACCGCCGGTCCTGGCAGCATGCTCACCCGGGCCTCCTCGATCACCGGATTGGTCAGGAACCGGCGGCACAATTCTTCCACCTGGTGCCGGGCGGCTGGTTCATCCTCCGCCTCGATGGCAAACCGGATGGCCTTGCCGGTCCGCACCCCGCTCACCTGGGAGAAGCCGAGCGTGGGCAGGGCCCGTTCGATCGTCGCGCCCTCCGGGTCGGCGATGCCGGGCAGCAGGGCCACCTCGACGAGTACGGCGAATCTCACCGAGCGCCGCCCGACGCAAACGGCAGGCCCGTCAACCGCTCGTAGGCGTCCCGGTAGCGCGCACTGGTCGCGTCGACCACACCTGGCGGTAGCGCGGGCGGCGGCGGCGTCTTGTCCCAACCCGTCGACTCCAGCCAGTCCCGCAAGGGCTGCTTGTCGAACGACGGTGGCGTCGTGCCCGGCGCCCACTGATCGGCGGCCCAGAACCGCGACGAGTCGGGCGTGAGCACCTCGTCGCAGATCGCCAGCTCGCCGTCGATGAACCCCAGCTCGAACTTGGTGTCGGCCACGATGATGCCTCGTGCCGCGGCCCACTGCGAGCCCAGGCGGTAGGCCGCCAGGCTGATCTCCTGGGCCAGCTTGGCCGTCTCGCTGCCGACCAGGTTGGCCGCCGCCTCGAAGGAGATGTTCTCGTCGTGACCCGACGTGGCCTTGGTCGAGGGGGTGAAGATGTCCTCGGGCAGTCGCGAGGATTGTTGGAGCCCTGACGGCAGGGAGTGGCCGCACACCGCCCCGCTCCGGCGGTAGTCGGCCCAGCCCGAACCGGACAGGTAGCCCCGCACGATGCACTCGATCGGCAGCATCTCGGCCTTGCGCACGACCATGACCCGGCCCTCGAGGTCGTCGCCGAGCCCGAGCGCCACGTCGGGAACGGCCAGGCTCACCAGGTGGTTCGGCGCCACGGACGCCAACCGCTCGAGCCAGAACGCCGACAGGGCGGTCAGCACCCGGCCCTTGTCGGGGATCGGCTCGGCCATCACCACGTCGAAGGCCGATATCCGGTCGGACGTGACCAGCAGCAACTTGTCCTCGCCGAGCTGGTAGATCTCCCGGACCTTGCCCGACGAGAGATGCGACAAAATCATGACGATTCCTTTCGTACGACCGCATCCAATTCGACAAAGACCCGCTCGGCGTGACGGAGGCTGCGCCCCAGGTCGAAGGCCTCGTCCAGCGCCACCTTGTCGAGCGGGACCTCGGGGTCATCCTCCAAGACCCCGCGGAACGGTCGCCCGCCGGTCCAGGCGGCCATGGCGTCGCGCTGGACGATCCGGTAGGCGGCGTCGCGCGACAACCCGGAGCCGATGAGGGCCAGGAGCACAGGTTGGCTGAACACCAGCCCGTACGACCGGTCCAGGTTGGCCAACATCGTCTCGGGGAAAATGACGAGCCCGCGGACCAGGGCCGCCATCTGGACCAGGACGTAGTAGGCCAAGGCGCTGGCGTCGGGCAGGATGACGCGCTCGACCGAACTGTGGGAGATGTCGCGTTCGTGCCACAACGCCACATCCTCGAGCCCGGCGCCCAGATACCCCCGGAGCACCCGGGCCAGGCCGCAAAGCTGCTCGCTCTTGATCGGGTTGCGTTTATGTGGCATGGCCGAGCTCCCCTTTTGGCCGGCCCGGAACGCCTCCTCCACCTCGTGGACCTCGCTGCGCTGCAGATGGCGGATCTCGGTGGCCATCATCTCGATGGAAGAACCCACCGAGGCGCACGCCCACAGGAACTCGGCGTGGCGATCCCGGGAGATCACCTGGGTGGCAGCGACGGGCGCCAGCCCAAGGGCGGCGCACACCTGAGCCTCGACGGACGGCTCGATATTGGAGTAGGTCCCGACCGCCCCGGACAACTTGCCGACGGCGAGCTGGCGGCGGGCCTCGACCAGGCGGTGGCGGTCCCGGTCGGCTTGGAGGGCCCAGAGGGCGAGCTTGCGCCCGAAGGTGGTCGGCTCGGCGTGGATGCCGTGGGTGCGGCCGGCCATCGCCGTGTCGCGATGTTCGATGGCCCGGGCCCGCAACGCCTCGATCAGCTCGCCGACCGCGTCGATCAGCAGGTCGGCGGCCTTGGTCAGGGCGACGCACCAGGCCGTGTCAACCACATCGGACGAGGTCAGCCCGTAGTGCACCCACTTGCCGGCGTCGCCGCCGATGCGGTCCTGGACCACGTCGACGAACGCAGCCACATCGTGGTCGATGGTCAGTTCCCGCTCGGCGACCGCCGCCACCAACTCGTCGTCGACGACTGGAGCCCTCTCCCGCACCGCCCGGGCATCGCCGGCCGGGATGACCCCCAGGTCGGCCCAGGCCTCGACGACGAGAACCTCGATCTCCAGCCAGGTGGCGAGCTTGGCCCGGTCGGTGAACAGCTCGGCCATCGCCGGCCGCGAATACCGGGGGATCATTGCGCCCCCTGAGCCCAAACCGTGGGGCTTTCTGGTAACCGTGGGGATTTACCGTTGTCCAGCGACGGTAACTCACCACGGAATGCGTAAATCACCACGGTTCGCCGTCGGGAGGCCAGGGGGCCCATCACGTCGGCTCCCAAGCCTGGCGGTACAAGGCCAACTTGTCGGCAAGGGCGGCGTCGGCGACGGCCAGGATCTCGATGGCCAGCAGGGCGGCGTTGGCCGCCCCGTCGACGGCCACGGTGGCGACGGGGACACCTCGGGGCATCTGGACGGTGGCGTAGAGGGCGTCGATACCCCCGAGCGCGCTCCCCGAAAGCGGGACCCCGATGACCGGAAGGGTGGTGTGCGCCGCGACCACGCCAGGAAGGGCGGCGGCCATGCCGGCCCCGCAGATCAACACGCCGTACCCCTGCTCGCGCGCGGCGCGGGCGAAGGCGGCGACGGTTGCGGGGTGACGGTGGGCCGACATGACATGCTCGGTCGCCTCGACGCCGAAGGTCGCCAGCAACTCGCGAGCCGACGCCATCTTGGGCTGGTCGCTGGCCGAGCCCATGAGCACCGCGACCTTCATCGCCGCCCCACCACCACGCCGTCGGCAGCGCGAGCCGCGATGTCCTGTCGGAACTGCCGCCCCTTCCAATGGATCAACTCGGCCCCCTTGTACGCCCGGACCCGGGCCTCGGCCAGGTCGTTGCCTCGCCCGGTCACACTCAGCACCCGGCCACCGCTGGTCACCAAGCCGTCGGGACTCGCGCCCACCGCGGCCGCGAAGAGCTGGACCCCTTCCTGCGCCGACGCGGCATCAAGGCCACCGATGGGGTCACCGGTGCGCGGCGACAAAGGGTAGCCCTCGGCGGCCAGGACGACGCAGACGGCTGCCTGGTCCGAGAACAAAGGGGCCGACCGAAGGGAACCCGACGCCGCCGCCATGAGCGCCGACGTCACGTCGCCCTCCCACCGCGGCACCAGCACCTGGGTCTCGGGGTCGCCGAAACGGACGTTGAACTCCAGCACCTTGGGGCCCTCCTCGGTCAGCATGATCCCTGCATACAGCACGCCCCGGTAATCGATCCCCCGGCGGCGCAGCGCCGCCAAGGTGGGACCGACGGCGCATTCCATGACGGCGGCGACCAGCGCTTCGCCCGCCCCGGGCACGGGCGAGTACGAGCCCATGCCGCCGGTATTGGGCCCGGCGTCGCCGTCGCCGATCCGTTTGAAGTCCTGGGCCGGCGCCAAGGCAACGGCCCGGGTGCCGTCGCAGATCGCCATGACCGACAGCTCATCGCCAACCAGGCCCTCCTCGATCACGACCCGGCGCCCGGCCGGGCCGAACGACGCCCCGGACAGCTTGGCCCGCACGTCGTCGACGGCTTCGTCGAACGAGTCGGTCACCAGTACGCCCTTGCCGGCGGCCAGGCCATCGGTTTTCACGACGTAGGGGCCTCTCAGGCGACGCAGGAACGCGATCGCATGGACCGCCTCGGTGAAGCTGCCGTGCCCCGCGGTGGGCACGCCGGCGTCGACGAGCAACGCCTTCATCCACGCCTTCGAGCCCTCCACCTGGGCGCCATCGGCACCGGGGCCGAACACCAGGCGACCACGCGAGCGCAGCCGGTCGGCCAGGCCGTCCACCAGCGGTCCCTCCGGGCCGATGACGAACAGGTCGGCGTCGATCTCGGTGGGCGGCGCCGGCGTGCAGGTGATCCGCTCCCCGCCCCAGGTCGCGATGCCCGCGTTGCCGGGTGTCACCACCACCGATGCGGTGCGGGCCAGGGCGGTGGCGAGGGCGTGTTCCCGGGCGCCCGAGCCCACGACGCAGACCGTGCTCACGAGTCGAAGCGCACCAGCTGATCGCGGCCGGGACCGACACCGACCAGCCGGATCGGCACGCCCAGCTGATCGGCCAGGAAATAGATGTAGTCCTTGGCCGTTGCCGGCAACTGGCTGAGCTCGGTGACGGCGGAGAGGTCGGTCTGCCATCCCGGCAACTCCTCGTACACTGGCGTGACCTCGTGCAGGATCGTCTGGTGGTAGGGCAGGTGATGGTAACGCTGCCCCTCGTGCTCGTAGGCCACGCAGACCTTCAACGTGGCGAAGGAGTCGAGCACGTCGAGCTTGGTGATGGCTACCTCGGAGAGAGAGTTGAGCCTGACGGCATGGCGAACCATGACGGCGTCGAACCAGCCGGGCCGGCGGCGCCGGCCGGTGACCGTGCCGTACTCGTGGCCCCGGTCGACGAGCGCCTCGCCTGTCTCGTCGAACAGCTCGGTCGGGAACGGTCCCGCCCCCACCCGGGTGCAGTACGCCTTGGCGATGCCGATGACCTGGTCGATGTAGCGCGGCCCGATGCCAGCGCCGACACAGGCGCCGCCGGCGACGGGGTTGGACGAGGTGACGAAGGGATAGGTCCCATGGTCGAGGTCCAAGAAGGTGGCCTGGGCGCCTTCCAGCAAGATCGCCTGGCCGGCTTCCAGCGCCTCGTGGACCAGGGCGACGCAGTCGGTGATCATGGGCGCCAGGCGGGGGGCGTACTGGTCGAGGTAGCGCGCCGCGATGTCGTCGGCGGAGAGCGGGAGGCGGTTGTAGACCTTGGCCAGGATCTGGTTCTTCTCCTTCAGGACGACGTCCAGCTTCTGGCGGAAGATCTTGGGGTCGAGCAGGTCCTGGACCCGCAGGCCGACCCGCGACGCCTTGTCGGAGTAGGCCGGCCCGATCCCCCGTCGGGTCGTCCCCAGCTTGTTGCGGCCCAGGTAGCGCTCGATGATGGCGTCGAGCTCCTGGTGGTAGGGCATGATGAGATGGGCGTTGCCCGACACCTTGAGCCTCGAGCAGTCGACACCGCGCGCCGTCACCTGGTCGATCTCGTCGATCAGCACGCCGGGGTCGACCACCACCCCGTTGCCGATCACCGGGGTGATGTGGGGGTACAGGACGCCGCTCGGCAGCAACTGGAGGGCGAAGGACTCACCGTCGACGACGATGGTGTGGCCGGCGTTGTGTCCGCCCTGGTAACGAACGACCAGGTGCATTTCCCGGGCCAACAGGTCGGTCACCTTGCCCTTGCCCTCGTCGCCCCATTGGGTACCGACGACCACTGTGGCGGGCACGCGTTTGCTCCTCGGGAACGATCAGGCGGTCACCCGAGCATACCGGCATCTGGACCGCACCCGGCTGTTTAGCCGCCGGCGGGGCGTTCCCGCGGGCTACTTGAGCAGCCGGAAGTAGTCCACCGCTTCGTCCACTGCCGGGTTGAGCTGGAGAGCCCCGAAGTCGCGATCGGCCCGAGCGGCCGCCACCGCGGCCGACAGGGCGGGAACCCGCCGGTCGGGATCGGACTCGGGATCGGTCCCGACGCTCGCATCGGGCGCAGGCGACGCGCCGACGGCGGGGCCGGCAACCGGCGGCGCCGCGACAACGAAAGCGGCGGGCGCCGGCGACGCGTCGACGGCGGGGCCGCCAACCGGCGGCGCCGCGACAACGAAAGCGGCGGGCGCTGGGACGGCGGGGCCGGCAACCTGCGGCGCCGCGGCGGCGAAAGCGGCGGGCGCTGGGACGGCGGGGCCGGCAACCTGCGGCGCCTCGGCGGCGGGCGCGGGGGCCGCCGCCAGCGGCTCGGCGACCTGGGGCGGCGGCACGATCACGAAGGGGACCGATGTCGGACGCGGCTGCGGTGGCTGGCGCCCCATGGCGGCGGCCCGAGCCGCGGCCTTGGCCAGAGCCGAGGCGGGAGTACTGGGCCCGGCCGCAACGGTGCCGCCGGTTGGCGGGCCGCCATCGCGGTCGTTGAGCGGCTCAAGGGCGGGGTCCTTGCCCCGGTTGGCCTTGCGCAGCGCCAGCCCGGCGACGCAGAGCAACAGGCCGCCGGCTACCGAGAGCAGCAGCGGCTGCCCGTGGGTTAGTGGCGATGAGCTCGGCAAGGCGATCTGCTGCGAAGCCGCTCCCGCCGGCGTTGCCCGGGCGGTACCGAAGGGCAGGGTCGGATCGTAGGTATTCGGAGGCCCGGCGCTGGTGACGGGCACCGGCAGCCGCAGGGGTTGCGTCTTGGGGATCGAGAGATGGACCGGCGGGAGGACGGGGGCGGTGCTGATCCCGGCCTTGGCCGCCTGGTTGAGGAACGCGTTCAGGTTCGGCGCCGTGGACTGCGCTACCGTCGTCGTCGTGGTCTCTCCCGGCAGGGAGGTCACGCCGCCGAGCGTGGTCACCGGCGCGGGGATCGGGACCGACGCGGTGACGGCGCCGGAGGAGGCGATGAGGGCATCGCCGGCCTTGCCGTCGGCTCCGGGTCGGATGGCGGTCACCTCGTAGTTGAAGCTGCCCCCGGCGGTCGTACCGGTGTCGGTCCACGATACCGTCGACCCGGAAGACGGCTGCTTGACGTCGGCTCCGTTGGAGCCCACGCTGCCTCCCGTCACCAGGTAGCCGAGCAGGTCGGGCTCGGTGTTGCGGTCCCAGGTCAGGGTGACCGAACCGTCGGAGTTGACCGTGGTCGTCACGTGCTGGGGCGCCGCCGGCTTGACGGCGATGCTAAAGCTCGTGCTGGCCGAGTTGGTGGCGGTCTGGGTGCCTACGCCGGTGAGGATGAGCGACTCGCTCGAGGCGTCGTTGGCCGCCACGGTGTAGGGGCCGTTGTAGTCCAACCCGGAAAGGGCCAGGGACCAACCCGAGGTCGGCCCGCACGTCGAGCTCGACCCCGAGTTCTGGCAGGACCCAACGGTATGGCCCTCGAAGCTCGCGGTCACCGTCAGGCTGGTGATGGAACCGTGGTACAGGCTGTCGGCGGTGAAGTTGGCGGTGCCGCTGATGGTGACCGAGGTCGTCGAGAACACCGTCGCGGGCTTGGGCGCACCGATGGTGAGGGTGGGCTGGGCCAGCGCCGAGGCCGGGGCGGCCGAACACACGAGGAGCAGGCCGCCGGCGAGAAGGCCGGCGGCTGCGGGCACCAGCCGGGCCCGAGTCGACCCGAACCGGGACCGCAGGCTCATATCGCCGGCAGGTTCTTGGTCAGCGTGGCCCGAACCACCAGCCGCTGGGCGGCGGAGCCCTTCGGATTGCAGGTGGTCAGCGTCAGCGACGGGACGGTGGTGGCGGAGACGACGGCTATGTCGTTCGGGCTCACCACGAACGGCGCCTGGGAGACGGTATAGATGCAGCCGCCGATGGGTGTGTCGAGTTCGACGGTGTCCCCGGGCTTCAGCTCGTTGAGGTTGCTGAACGGCTTGCCGTAGGTCGTGCGGTGGCCGGCGATGGCGACATTGCCGGCGGCACAAGGCAGCGGCGTGCTGGGGTAGTGACCGGCACCAGCTTCCAACGCCGCCTCGGTCGTGCCCTGCACCACGACGATATCGACGCCGATGGCCGGGATCTTGATGCGGGTCAGGCTGTCGCCGATGGCCAGCTGGTTGTTGCGGTATTTGGCCGCCTCCTGGGTGGTCAGCAGCTGGTGGGCCAGCCGGGCCTGGAGGCGGTCGTGCAGCAGGTTGGTGAGGAACGGGTAGCCGATGACCGCCACGCCCCCTACCACCAGCGCGATCGAAAGACCGGAGACTACGAAGCGCTTCCAGCGATTGCGGCTCGCTGCGCTGTCAAGTGAGCCGTGGCCCCGCTCTGAGCGGGGCCACGGCCAGCGAATGTTCATAGGTGTTGTACTCCCTTGCAGGGCGACGTCATCGTCGCCCGGATCAGCGTGGTGTGCGTGCCGCCCGGCGGGATCGGTAGGTGCGCCGGGTGATGTAGCCAGCGAGGATCAGGAAGAACCCGATCGGCAGGAGCGGGGCGCTGGTACCGGTCGTGGCCAGGGTGATCGGCTCGGGGGCGATGGAGACAACCGGCGGCGCCGTGGTCGTCGTGGTCGTCGTGATAGCGGCGGTGGCGACGGTGCCACCGGCGGCCGAGTTGGCGGTGGCCAGCTCGAGATCGATGCCCCCGTTGAGCCCGGTGAGCAGGTCGAGCTTGAGCGCGCTCGCCGTGGCCGACACCTTGCCGCTGCTCGGCGTGCCGCAGGCCGGGGTGCACGACCCGCCGCCCAGCTCGATCGTCGACGCCAGCGGCGTGCCGGCGAGCAACGTCGTGCCGCCCAGGGCGACGGTGATCGGGTTGCCGAGGAGGTCGATGGTCAGCAGCGCCGGAGTGAAGGCGGCGGTGCTATCGCCCGTCGCCCGGTTGTAGGTGCTGGTCGTGTTGGCCTGGCCGACCGTGATCGACAGCAGCGGGCCGCCGTTGAGCAGGATGCCCGGAAGCACGTCGATCTGAGCGCCTTGGGCCTGGGCGGTGGCAACCACCGAGCCGGCGGTCGTCGTCACGCCCGAGAGCGAGTCGCCGACGTGGATCGTGGCCAGGTTGGTGGCCTTCTGCAGCGCCGTGATCAGGCTGCTGACCGGCTGCGTGAGGCTGATACCGAGGCTGCCCAGCAGGTTGGGGAGGAGGTTGCCGAGCAGCGGCTGCACCGTGCTTTGCACCGTGGTGAGGACCGTGCCGAGCAACTGGTTGGCGATTGGTTCCAGGGCGTTGAGGATCGGTTGCAGCAGCTGCAGGACCGGGTTGAGCAGGTTGACGTCGATGTCGGCGATGTTGGACGTCGCGCCCGCCGTGGGTGCCCCGCCGGCGATGCTGGCGGTGGTGTTGGAGCACGCCAAGGCGACGTTGGCCAGGTCGCCGATGGGAAGGCTCAGCCCGCAGGCCCCATTGCCCGGCAGGGCGGCGACGGTCGGCTTGGAGTTGTTGGCGGTGGCACTGCTGGTGGTGGCCGCGATCAAGGCGACACCCGCTCCACTGGCCGTGGCCTGTGGCGTCGTGTCGGCCTCGGCCGAGGTCGACCCAACCGTGAGGTTGGTGCCGAACAGATCGAGCTTCAGCGCCAGCGCTGATGCCGTGCCGGCGAACGCCTCAGGTGTGCCCGCCGTCTGGGCGGGAAGTGGTGCCGCATGGGCTGCGGTGGCCGCGCCGGCCATCAGACCGCCGACGACGATCCCTGACAAGCTCAGTGCGCAAATCCGACGAAGAACCTTCATGTACCTTCTACCCCCGTAACCCCACCCATTTGGATGTTTGGACAGTACTACTCAACACCGGAAAGACTCTAGGTCCTTGTCCCGGTTCGCCCCAAACGCGCGAGAAAGTGTGGTCGTTTGGGTACACCTACCCAACGAAACCGCACACTAGCGCCATTACCTATCACGGAGCGGGCATCTGGGCAGCTAGCAAAGAACCAGCCCTTCACCGAGTTCGATGACACCGTCGGACGCCATGACCGGTGATGCGGCGTCGACGGTCACCGTGGAACCCTCGGGATAGCGGCCTTCGAGCAGTGCCAAGGCCAGCCGATCGGCGATCTCCCGCTGGATCAGCCGCTTGAGCGGCCGGGCTCCATAGGCGGGGTCGAAGCCGCGGTGGCCGAGCCAGGCGGTGGCGGCGTCGGTCACCACGAGGGACAGTCGCCGGGTCGTCAACCGCCGCTCCAAGGCCCGCAATTGGATGGCAACAATGAGGTAAATGTCCTCTTCCGAGAGTGACCGGAAGCGGACGATGTCATCGATGCGGTTCAGGAATTCCGGCTTGAAGGCTTGGCGAACATCGCCCTGAAAGTTGGAGGTCATGATGAGCACGGCATTGCTGAAGTCGACCGTGCGACCTTGGCCATCGGTGAGGCGACCGTCGTCTAAGACCTGCAGGAGAACGCCAAAGACGTCGGGGTGTGCCTTCTCCACCTCATCGAGCAGCACGACGGCATATGGCCGCCGCCGGACCGCCTCGGTGAGTTGCCCGCCCTCGTCGTAACCAACGTATCCCGGGGGGGCGCCCACCAGGCGAGCCACGGCGTGCTTCTCCATGTACTCGCTCATGTCGATACGCACCATGGCCCGCTCGTCGTCAAAGAGGAAGTCGGCCAGCGTGCGGGCCAGTTCGGTCTTGCCGACACCCGTCGGGCCGAGGAACAGGAAGCTCCCGATCGGCCGATTGGGGTCCGAAAGGCCGGACCGGCTGCGGCGGATGGCATTGGCTACCGCCGCCACCGCCTCGTCCTGGCCGACGACGCGCTGGCGCAGGACCGACTCCATGCGGACCAGCTTGGCCACCTCGCCTTCGAGCAGGCGGGAGACCGGCACACCGGTCCACTTCGAGACCACGTCGGCGATGTCCTCCTCGTCGACCTCTTCCTTCAGCATCTTCTGATCGGCCTGCAGCTCGGCCAGGGCCTTGGTCGCGTCGTCGACGCGACGCTCCAGTTCGGGGATCTGGCCATAGCGAATCTCGGCCGCCCGGCTGAGGTCCGGCTCGCGCTCCAGCTCGCTGCGCCGGGCCTCCAGCTCCTCCTTGAGGCTGCGGATGGTGGCGATGGCGTCCTTTTCGGCCCGCCAGTGCGCCTTCATACCGTCGGAGGACTCCTGGAGGTTGGCCAGTTCCTCGTCCAGCTTGGCCAGGCGCTCGACCGAAGCGGCGTCGGTCTCCTTCTCCAGCGCAACGCGCTCGATCTCGAGCTGGCGGATGCGGCGCTCGACCACGTCGATCTCGGTCGGCATCGAGTCGATCTCGATGCGCAACCGGCTGGCCGCCTCGTCCATGAGGTCGATCGCCTTGTCGGGGAGGAACCGGGCGGTGATGTAGCGGTCGCTCAGGACCGCGGCCGCGACCAGGGCGGCGTCTTGGATCCGAACGCCGTGGTGCACCTCGTAGCGTTCCTTCAGCCCGCGCAGGATGGCGATGGAGTCCTCGACCGATGGCTGGCCGACGTAGACCTGCTGGAACCGCCGCTCGAGGGCGGCGTCCTTCTCGATCCGCTTTCGGTACTCGTCGAGGGTGGTCGCCCCGATCATGCGCAGCTCGCCCCGGGCCAGCATGGGCTTGAGCATGTTGCCGGCGTCCATGGATCCCTCGGCCGCCCCTGCCCCCACGACGGTGTGCAGCTCGTCGATGAAGGTGATGACCTCGCCACCGGAGTCGGCGATCTCCTTCAACACCGCCTTCAGCCGTTCCTCGAACTCGCCGCGGTACTTGGAGCCGGCGACCATGGAACCGAGGTCGAGGGAGAGCAGCCGCTTGTTCTTCAGGCTCTCGGGCACGTCGCCTTCCACGATGCGCCGGGCCAAGCCCTCGACGATGGCGGTCTTGCCCACGCCGGGCTCGCCGATCAGCACCGGATTGTTCTTGGTCCGGCGCGACAACACCTGGATGACCCGGCGGATCTCCTCGTCGCGCCCGATGACGGGGTCCAACGTGCCCTTGCGGGCCTCCTCGGTGAGGTCGCGGCCGTACTTCTCCAGTGCCTGGTACTGGTCCTCGGGGTTCTGGCTGGTCACCCGGTGGCTGCCCCGGACGGCCTTGAGCGCCTCCAGCAGATCGTCGCGGCTGACCTTCAGCCGCTCGGCCATCGCCAGCAGCAGGTGCTCGATCGAGAGGTACTCGTCGCCCAGCGCGCTGCGCTCGCCGTCGGCCCGGTTGAGGATCTCCCGCAGCTCCCGCCCGACCTGGACGTCGGATGCAGCGCCCTTGCCGGTATAGCCGCGCGGCAGCTTGGCCAGCGCCTCCTCGATGCGGTTGCGCAGGGCCACCGGGGCCAGGCCGACCTTGTTGAGGACGGGCATGACCACCGTTGCCTCCTGGGCCAGCATGGCCAGGAGCAGGTGGTCAGGGGTGACCTCTGGGTTGTTGCGGCTGCGGGTCGCCTCGGTGGCGGCGCTGAAGGCCTCTTGCGTCTTCAGGGTCCACCGATTGGGATCGAGGGCCATAGGTGCTGTCCTCCTTAGAAAACTTTAGTGACATATTATCAACTTTCCCCGTCGTGACGGCAGGGAAGTCAAGCAGTGGAAGACTGCGGCCATGTCCTGGCTCCTGTGCAACGGCATCCGAGTAGCCGAAGTGCACGTGGCCGGCCTGCCGGGGGAACGGTCGCAGGGCCTCCTCGGCCGCGACGGGATCGACGGCGCCATCTTGCTGGCGCCGGCGGTCATGGTCCACACCTTCGGGATGCGCTTCGCCCTCGACGTCGCCTTCTGCGACCGTCACCTACGGGTCATCGCGGTAAGGAGGATGCGGGCCGGGCGCCTCAGCCGACCACGCCTGAGCGCGCACGCCGTGCTTGAGGCCGAGGCGGGCACCTTTTCCCAGTGGAGGATAAAAAAAGGCAGCCAGTTAGGAATCGACTAGCCGGTCGGGCGCCAGGGCATCGGCGAGTTCTTGACCGGTACCAGGTCGCGTCGGTACTGGCGATGGATCCGGGCCACCGCCTCGGCCGCCTCTTCTCCGGCCTTGGCCAACTCCCGCCGCAGCAGGAGGACCTCGTCCTCCAACTGCATCACCCGGCGGACACCTTCGAGGTTGAGGCCGTCGTTGGTCAGCTCCTGGATGCGCCGCAGCCGTTCGAGGTCGCGCTCGCTGTATCGGCGGCTGCCGCCACCGGTTCGGGCCGGGTCGACCAGCCCCTTGCGCTCGTAGATCCGAAGGGTCTGGGGGTGGACGCCCGCCAGCTCGGCCGCCACCGAGATGACGTAGACGGCACGGGCCGAGGGTCGGCGTTCGGGTGCCACGGCCTATAACCCCAGGTGGGCTCGAGGTGAGCCGCCATTCGACGCCGAGGCCAGGGCCTCGATCGCCTCGCGTTCGGCTTCGGTCAGCTTTTGCGGCACCGCCACCTCGACGGTCACGAGCAGGTCCCCCGCCCCGGTACGCGCCGGTACGCCGTACTCCTTCACCCGGAAGGTGCGCCCCGACCGGGTGCCGGCCGGAACCTTGAGCATGACCGGCTTTTCGAGCGTCGGCACTCCGATGGTGGCACCGAGCGCCGCTTCCGGGAAGGTGATCGGGACCGACAGGGTGAGGTTCTTTCCCTGCCGGCCGAACAGGGGATGGGCGGCGGTGTGGACCGACACGAACAGGTCGCCCGGCGCCCCGCCGTTGGCCCCCACGCCCCCCCGGCCCTTGACCCGGATCCGCTGGTCGTCCTCCACGCCCGGTGGGATCCGGACCTTCACCTGGCGGGCCCGGTGCTCGACGCCGCGACCGAAGCAGTTGCGGCAGGGCGTCTCGACCCGCATGCCGGTGCCGGCGCAATCGCGGCAGGGTTGGCTGAAGGAGAACAGGCCCTGGTTGTCGTTGATGACCCCGCGGCCCCCGCAGGTCGAGCAGATGACGGGGCTGGTGCCCGGCGCCGCGCCGGTGCCGCCGCAGGTCGAGCAGGCCACGTCACTGGTGACGTTGACCGTCGCGGTGGCGCCGTTGACGGCGTCGAGGAACGACAGGTGCAGCGTCGCCTCGAGGTCCTCCCCGCGCCGGGGACCGCCAGTGCCGGTCGTCCCCCGAGCGCCTCCGCGGCCCCGGCCGAAGATCCCGCCGAGCAGGTCGGTCAGGTCGTCGCTGGAAAAGCTGCTGCTGAACCCGCCGCCACCACCACCACCAAAGCCGGCGCCACCGCCGGGGAACACGCTGTTGAGCGGCCCGAGCCGGCGGACCTCGTCGTACTCCTTGCGGCGGGCCGGGTCACCGAGGACGTCGTAGGCCGCCGAGATCTCCTTGAAGCGGTCTTCGGACCCCGGGTTGGCGTCGGGGTGGTACTGCTTGGCCAGGCGGCGATACGACCGCGTGATGTCCTTGTCCAGCGCGGTGTCGCTGACCCCGAGGATCTTGTAGTAATCCTTCTCGAACCACTCTCGCTGGGGGGCCAACCTCAGCCCCTCACTTTGACCATGGCCGGTCGCAAGACCCGGCCCTTCCAGCGGTAGCCGGCCCGCAGGACCTCGACGACCTCGGGGCCGCCGCTGCCACCGCCGCCCGGTTCGTGCGCCACCGCGTCGTGCTCGTTGGGATCGAAGTCGACTCCGACCGGGTCGAGCCGTTCGAGTCCCGCCCGCTCAAGGGCGTCGAACAGCGCCGTCCACACCTGCTTGACCTCTTCGCCCCCGCCGTGGGCGATGGCCAGGTCGACGGTGTCACAGACGGGCAGGAGCTTGCTGACCAGCTCGCCTGAGGCGCGCTCGACCTGCTCGGTGCGTTGCTTGTCGACTCGCTTCTTGTAGTTCTCGAAGTCGGCCTGGAGCCGCCGAAGGGCGTCGAGGTATTCGTCGCGTTCGCGGGCCACCGTGGCCAAGGCCAGATCGACCTCGACCTCGGCGGCGGCTACGTCCGCCGCCAGCTCGGCCGCGGCGGCGGCCATTTCGGCGGCTAGATCTTCGGTCGCCTCGTCACTGGTCGAGCCGCCGCCCGCCGGGCCGGCCACGGGCTCAGCGCCCGCCGAGCCGGCCCCGGCTACCGAGTCGGCGGCGTCGGGACCTCCCGGGGCCGCCGGCGGCGACGTGCCGGCGGGGTCATGGCCGGTCATGCGCCATGCTCGTCGACGATCTCGGCGTCGACGACTTCCTCGTCATTGGGCGCGTCCGACGACGAACTGCCGCCCGATGTCGATCCGCTCGCCCCGGTGTTGGTGTTGCCGTTCACGGTGGCGGCGTCGTAGAGGCGCTTGCCGAGCTCCTGCACGCCCGACGCCAGGCTGTCAGTCGCCCGCCG
>OBLV0100000276.1_pt1 | contig 16302 bp, 14 predicted proteins | sample 1520071 | NCBI WGS metagenome assembly OBLV01 (sample SAMEA3888446, study PRJEB22518) | metagenome | reverse complement strand
AGATCGTGATGTGACTGGAGTTCAGACGTGTGCTCTTCCGATCTGCAAGTATCGCGGCGAGCACCAGGAGCCATGGCCATAGTCGAGTGGACCGCCGTGTTCATCCTGATAAGTGTGGGCCTATTTTGGGCGGTCGGGAGCTACGCGATCAATGTCGGAGTGAGATATGCCCAACACGTGGAGACCTCGCTATCGAGTCATCCCGACGTGGTGGCGTATAGCGAGAAAAGGCTGATCCTGCAGGGTCCCGGCGTGCGAGAGGTAGACTGCCACGACCCCGATGCGGCCTACCGCTTCCGGTACGACGGGCTCAAGCTCATACTGCGAGCTGGCAACCAATACTTCCTCCTGCCCGCCGGCTGGACCCGCACTAACGGTGCGGCTATTGTGATCCCCCGCGTTGACAAGATAAGGCTGCAGTTTAGCCCGCCAGGCCAAATACAAGACGCCACCTGCTAACACTGCACCAAAGTGATCAGCGCTTGTTGCCGGGGCGACCCGTCCGTTCAGTCCTTTCCATTCAGCCGGACAGCTACGGTCCGGTTGTCATTACTGTGGTGTTCGGCGGGCGGCTGGCAAGGGTAGGTTCGTGCCGTTGCCGGTAGCTGTGAGCCTTGGTGACGGGTTCTCCAGCAGCGAGGTCGGCTGGCCATCATGGTCACCATCTCCGTTGGTTCCCGCTTGGAGGTGATGACTGTCGAAACCTGTCAATGCCGTTCCACGATCTTGTGGGTCCGCACCGTCAGTCTGCGCCCACCCAACGGGATGTGTTCGAGTCGCGCTCGAGAACCGCGCGCCGAGAAACCAGGTCAATCCGCCACGGCGGGTGATCAGGGGCGGCTTAGGGCGTCTCCTCCCGATGATCAGTGCCGTCCGGAGGATCTTGTTGGCCACCTTGGCCGTCTCGAGTACGAGCGGGAGCGGATCGCGGTCTGAGAAGAATGCGCCGGTGGGCGTCCGCCTGGTCCGCAACGCGGCAAGGAGCGCGTGGCCATCGAGGCGGCGGCGGCGTGCCGCGACGAGCACCGACCGCGGAAAGGCGGTCTCATGAATCCAGATCGCCTCCCGGCTGGGTCGGCTCGGTGGCACCGGCAGCCTCAGCGCGTCGCGATACGCCATCTCCACCAGGTTCACCCCGGCGGCGGCGGCGAGTGCGGTCTGCAGGTCTGGTCGGCCCACGGTCGGTTCGGTGATGAGCATCCGCCCATCGCGGGTGCTGCGCCGAACCTCGAGCGAGCCGAAGCCGACATGGCCGGCGGTATCGAACAGCCGCCGAGTCAGCTTGTGCAGCTCCGCGTCCTGATGGGTGACGGCAAGGGCGGTGCTGCCCGTGTCGACACGCCACTGGGTGATCTTTCGGCCGCCTTGCTCCGCTAACTCTTCCCCGTTGCGGTTGCGGTAAGTCAGGCAGAAGTAGACGTCGCTGTCGCGTCCTGGAATGCACTCCTGGACGACAAAGCGCTCGGCGGCATCGAACGGAGCGAACGAAAGCCGTTCAAAATCGTCGGCGGTCTCGAATCGGTAGGCCGTGCCGTACTTACTGAAGTCCTGCCATTGCGGTGTCCGCTCGACCGGCTTGAACACCACAGGAAAGGCCATCTCACTCAGGGCTGCGCGCAACTGGCCAGGGTTGTGGACAATCGCTGTGCGTGGAACCGGGAAGTCGTTAGCCAGGGCCCACTCGTGGAAAACCGACTTGTCCAGCAATCGATCAACGGTCGGTAGGTCCGGCAGCACGAAGTGGAACTGCGTGGCCAGTTCGCCGGCGTGCTCGGCGACGATGCGCACCACCGCGTCATCGGCGGGGAACAGCACCATCGGGCCGTACCGCGCGTGCGCCGCACGCAGCGTCGCCAGCCATGCTTCCGTGGTTGGTGCGCTGACCTGCAGGACGCTGTGCCATAACTTCGAGCGGCAAGTTGGCGCCGTGGGGGTGTGGGAGGCGCCAACGATGGGCACTCCCGTACCGCGCAGGCCCCGAGCAATGGCCAGCCCGATGGCGGTTCCGGCACCTGCGATCAGTCCCGGCGGCCGCGATGCGTTCAGATGCCCTGTGGTGCCTCGGTCCACATCAGCATCCTTCTCCGTGAACAATCGCCGATCCTCCCCCCATACGCGGGACCGCCGTTGTAGCCTCCCCAGCCTCGGCGGTTGACCACGCCCCTGTCGCCCTACGAGTGGTCCCGGGAGGGTCCACTCCACGGATTCCCCGGATAGATGCTGTACTAATTGTCATCGCCGCGTCGTAGAGAGTGTTACGTAGCTACCCGTAGATACCCGATCGTGTCGGCAAGACCATCCGTCCGAGTACTTAGCGTCACCATGTCCGGGTCAGGTCGGTCCGCTGGTGTTTGCTCGGCCGGCCGCGCACCAAGCGAGCATGGCTGGTGAAAGGGGCGCCCGCACGCGGGGGCGCCGCCGGCAGCCTGGTTTCGTTGCCAGCGTGCGTCGGTGGTCCTGGCGCCACCGGAGCAGTCGCGGATCTGCAGGCCTACTACGCCGAGCACACCAAATCCGTCCAGGACACGACACAACCGCCGTTGCGCTACGAACGGGAGATCTAGGCCTTTTGCATACCTAGCATGCGCTTGGCAAATACTCGAGCTCGGCGGTCGAGCACCGTCACCGGGATATTCTCAAAGCGATACTCGGGGAAAGTTGTGGGTTGGGCCCCGAACTTGGACTTGAAGCGCCCGAGACCCTCAGAAGCTGATCGCTGCATATCGTACTGTAGACATCCACTCAGACACGCGGTTTCAATCGCTACTCGATGAAGCAACTCGTTCGCGCCCGTTCCTGCCGCGCGCTCTATGTCCATGGCACCGCGCCAGTAGGTTGCAACGACGCCATGCGTCAGAACGATCGTCCCAGCTACGGGCTTCCCGCCGAGCCAGGCGATATGGACCTCGCATGCCTTACCCAAAAGGTCCGATACGATCTGGAACTTGCGAAACGGTTCACGCCTCGACGCAAGTAGGCGAGCAATGACCAGCGGGTGATGCCGAGCTTTAGCCCAGCGGTCGACTGACATACGATAGAGAGCGTCGAACACGGGCAGTAGCCGCCCGGTCGTGTCGGATTCTACAGTAATCCCTAAACGCTCGGCTTTTCGGGTCGCAGTGCGCACCACGCCCGCGAAGCGCCTTCTCCAAACGTTTTCGAATCCACCCGAGAGATCCAGCACATGTGTTGTGCGAGATTCCCTGATAACATCTGAGGGAACGAGCGCTTCCCACAACTGGACGTCAGCCATCCGTGGCACAGGGAGGCTGGTCCTCAGTCCGCTGTAGGCTTGCACGTCCTTGATAATGTGGATGACGTCGTCGGAGGTAATACGACCCTCAGTGGCGAGCAAACCACAGAAGCCCCAGGGGCCAGGCCAGGAGGATTGGACTTTTAGTTGCTTCGGGAGCCTACAGCCCTGCACGAGCGGCAGGACGATAAGACGCCCGTCAGAAGATTCGTATGACCGCGTAACATCCTCAAGGCCTTCGGAACGGCAGATGCAGTCGCACCAGACCGGTGTCTGGTGAATGTTCACATGAGCATCCGCGCGTACGACGGCTTCCCATCTCTCCCTGCTTCCAGGCCCTATCGCAACAAGTCGAATATCACCGGTCAGCTCACCAGCCACCATCGGCTCCTCCACGGCTGGACCCTACCGCGCCGTAGGAAATCCTCAGCCAGGTGGGCTCGGCGGGTTGGCCGCCATAGCGCCGACGGTCGCCGGGCACCGCTCCGCGAGCCGCAAGCTCGGATTCAGGCCCGGGACTACTGTTCGGGGCTATGAGCGAAGGCTGCTCGGCGCGCTCGCCCCGTCACCGTGGCGAGCTGAGCGCCGACGCCCTGGAAGGGCAGGTCGACGGCGAGCGCCGCGCATTCGTTGACGGCTATGCCCAGTCCGGGAGCCAGGAGGCCCGCTCCGAGGCGCTGGCCGGTGGCTCCGCCGATGTCGCGCGGGTGTCGGCCACCGCTGGCCGCACGATCACGGTGGCCGCCTGGACGCTGATCAGCCGGATCACGGGGCTGCTGCGGGTGGTCATCATCGGCGCCGTCCTAGGCCCGACCTTCTTCGCCAACGCGTTCCTGTCCGCCAACACCGTGCCGAACCTGCTCTTCGCAGCGATGGCCGGGCCGGTCCTGGCGCTGGTGCTCGTACCCGCGCTCACCCGTGCGCTCACCGAGCGCGGCGTGGCCGATTCCCGCCGGCTACTCGGCAGAGTCACGGGCTATCTGTTGTTCTGGGCCTCGATCCTGGCCGGCGCCATCGCGGTGGCGTCCCCGCTGGTAGCACTGGCGGTCACCGCGGGCATTCCGGACGATGCCACTCGCTGGCGGGCATGGCAGCTGACCATCCTGATCGTGCTATTCGTGGCACCGCAGGTGCTCTGCTACACCCTGGCCTCGATCGGGACCGCCGTGCAACAAACCAAGGGTCGGTTCGCGCTGGCCTCTGCGGCGCCGGCGGTGGAGAACCTGGGCATGATCACGGTCATGGGCGTGGTGGCGCTGTGGTACCGGCCCGGGGTGGACGTACCGGACGTGTCACTCGGCATGGTGGTCGTACTCGGTGTGGGTTCGACGCTGTCCGTGGCGGCCCACGCGGCCCTCCAGCTCTACGGGGCTTACCGGGTCGGGCTGCCGATTCGGGCGCGAGGCGGCTGGTCGACCGAGCCGGATGCCCGCGAGGTCAGCCAGCGGCTGCGCCAGTCGGTGGCCGTAGCGGCCTTCCCGGTGTGCTCCATGTTCGCGATGCTGGCCGTCGCGGCGACGGTGCCCGGCGGGGTTTTCGTGTTTCAGGCCGCCCTGTCGGTGTACACCGTGATCGGCGCGCTCGGCGCCAGAGCGGTTACCGTGGCCGCGCTGCCCGCGATGAGCGCGGCGGCCAGGGATGGCGTAGCCGGGCCGGTCGGCACGGCCTGGCGCCAAGCGCTGAACTACAGCGTGATGGCCAGCCTGCCCGCCCTGTGCCTGCTGCTCGCCTTTGCCGGCCCGGTGGCGTCCACCCTGACCAACGGCGAGCTGCGCGACCCGAGAATCGTGAGCTGGCTGACCGCCTGCCTCGCGGTGCTCGCTGTCTCGCAGTTCGCCAACGCGGGCTACGAAGTGGCCCGACAGACACTGTTCGCTCGATTGGACACTAGCGGGCCACGCCGTGCCAGCACCGCGATGATGGCGGTCCGCATCGTGGTCGCGCTCAGTGCGCTGCTGTGGTTGGCGGACGGCGACCGGCTGGTCGGGCTGTGCTGTGCTGTGCTGCTCGGCGATGTGACGGCAGCCGTGATCGGGCTGTACCTGGTGCGCGCCGCAATCCGCCCGGAGCCGATGGTCGACCCGCGCAGGCTGGCCGTCATCGGGGCGTCCACCGTGGCGATGCTGCCGGCGTCCGCGCTCGGCTCATGGATGGTCGCGCACCTGGTGCACGGTCGCGCGCCGCAGGTCCTGACGGGTCTGCTCATGGGCTCGGTGGCGCTGGTCTGCTTCGGGCTGGTGTTCGCGGTGTTCACCGACAAGTTGCCGACGCTCATCGCCAGTGTGCGGTCCCGGCTACCGGGTTGAGCCGGGACCGCGCGCGTCCTCGCAGCGCATGCAACCCCTAGCCGGAGAGGTCGTCAGACCGGCCTGCGGCGAGCCGGGACCACTGCGCCGTGGGCCGTCCGTCGGTCCGGAACTGCTCGCCGGTGGTGGCGTACGGCTGCGGCCAGCCGGTCGGCGAGTCCTCCCAGGTCTCCTGCCGGCCGTACACGGTAAGACCGAGCAGGTGGTAGCTGGTGGCGCCGGCCTCGACGCCACGGCTGGTCGTCCAGTACGTCTCGAACACCCGGTCGCCGTCGCGCAGGTAGCAGAGATAGCCGCCGAAGTCACGCCCGGCGAGCAACACGTCCAGCGAGTCGCGCGCCGCGTACCACGGCATCTCCCAGCCCATGAAGTCCCGGTACCGGGCGCTCTCGGCGTACGGGCCCTCGCAGAACGTGGCGTAGGTGACGTCGCGGCTGTGCAGATAGGACAGCTCCCGCGCGTGCCCGGTGAAGAACGTGCAGCCCTCGCACTGCTCGGCGGCGGGTTTGCCGTCGTGCCACATGTGGAGGTAGGTGATCAGTTGCCGGCGCCCCTCGAACACGTCGACCAGCGGCACCGGGCCGTGCGCCCCGACCAGCGGGGTCTGCGCGTCCACCTCGACCATCGGCAGCCGCCGTCGAGCGGCCGCGATCGCGTCACCCTCGCGGGTGTGCGCCTTCTCCCGCACCAGCACCCGGTCGACCTCGGCCCGCCAGGTAGCCCGGTCGACGATCTCGGGCAACGGGTACGGCGTGCTGTTCGCTTCCATCGGTTCACCTCTCCCTTGTCCGGGCAGGCGTATCGCCGGCCCTCGGAAGGTGTGACCAGCCGGACAGCCGAAACTCAGCGGGGAGGAACACACCGCTATGTGCGGGCCTGGATCGCCAACGCGTCCTCATCAGGATCGAAGGCATGAAGGGCCTCGGCGGCGGGTTCGCAGTTCTGCGTAGAGCGGCCCGGACGGGCACGGGCCAAGGCGAAACAGGCTGCTGATCAGTGCGCGCACTGGACGGATAGGGGGACAGCGGCGCGGGGCAGCATCTGCAGGCTTCTGAACTGCGGTGATGGCTTGCTGAGACAGGTAGACCTGGGGTACCGGGGCGTCCCACCCTGTCCCCCCATCATGAAATACGGTCGTTGGCGAGGTGCACGCGAACCTGTCCGCTGCTCGGTGTTGAACCGACGCTCGGCACCCGAGCCGTGTTGTACGGGGGACCGATACACCGGAGGAGGCGGAGTGGCGAGGATCGTGGTGGTGACGTTTCCTGCGGCAGGCCACGCCGGTTGCTGGTCCAGATCGCAGCGCACCTCGTCGAGGTCGTCGTGCTGACCGGGCCCACGTTCGCGTCGACGGTGACCTCCGCACGCCTCACGTTCCGAGCGCTGCCACCGGACGCGACGACCGACCCGACCTCGGAGGCATGGCGAGGACCAGTGCGAGGGCTCCGCAGTGCAGCAGGGAGCGGATGCGCGAAGCCGCACCACCGAGTCGACCATCGCCGCTCCGAGCGCGACTGCACTACAAGCGTGCCTGCTTCGCTGAAGGGCGACCCGGACACCCCGAGTGCCCGATGATACGAGAGGAGAAATCGGTGTCAGCGACTCAAGAGGCCGAGCGTCAAATTCGAAGGACTCTGAATTCATACTGCGAGAGGATCGACAGCGCGGACTTCGACGGATTCGCACGACTGTTCGAACGTGGGCGCTGGTTCATGGTCGATACGCCCGGAGTGGAGCCCGTGCTCTCGTGGCTGGAAGCCAACATTGTGCTTCACGACGGCAAGACGCACACTCGACACGAAATATCAAACCTCGACGTGGAGGTAACCAACGACAGTCACACGGCGGAGTTTCGATGTTATGTGGCGATCTGGCAGGATCTACCTGCGTCTCGGCCCGAACTGATGGTCCATGCGCGATTCGCTGGCACCTTTCGACTAGTGGACGACCAGTGGTGGTGGAGCTCTCACACAATGACCCCGGATTTCGTCGGTGATCTCAGCCAGCACATCAGAGGCTCCGCTACAGCGTGACCGACGCTGCTTTTCCCGATGCACGCCGTGGCAGTAGTCAGGGACACCGAACAGGCATTGGGCCCGCGCGAGGAGGAAACACTCAAAGTCTGCGGTGAGCTTGGCAAGTGCATGGCTGACTGCGGCGCTCATTCCCTCGCGCGGCAGCTTGTGCAAGACCTGCTGCCGATGTCCTGCGGTTCCCTAAGGTCCGCGTCGCCCGCGGCCGTCTTAGGTGCCCAATTAAGCACCGTGCCCGCAGGGCAGGCCCGCGCGAGCACGGCCGTCAGGCCGCGCGCAGCTAGCGGGCCTGCCCTGCGGGCAGGTGAAGGGCTGGCATAACCCGGCCACGTTCGCGCCGCCGCAAGCGGCGCTCTTGATACTAACAAGAGGGCAATTCGGCAACACACGCGTTCAACATGCTGTGCCGTTGAGCGAGCTAGCGGCGGTCGCCGGCGATCTGAAAAAATTGAGACCCATTGAGACCCAAAAAGGCAGGACGAGAGCCCATACCCCCTCTGACCAGGCGCGCCCGAAGAGATTCGAACTCCCAACCTTCTGATCCTTAGTGCGAAGTTCACCTAATAGGAGCAGCACTACCTGGCATTTTACTCGCCCTGGTTGTGTCCCCTGGGCACCAGCAGCACCCGGAGGACTGGAGTTAATGGACAGTCCAATGGACAAGATCCGGACGTTTCGTCGCACAGGCACCTCGCGCCATTCATACGGGAGTGTCGCTCTCCGCTCACGACGCACACCAGTCCACTGTGCGGCGGCACCGACCGAGCCCGGCGACAACGAACTCGTCGCGGTGTCCGACCGCCACCACTCCAAGCTGCCGCAAAGCGCCGCAGATCGGGCTGTTGCCTCCGGCCGGAAACGACTCGTTCCGACCGAGGATCCGGGGACCATAGATCGTCACGCCCCAACGCCAGACGGCAGCGGTCTGGCGGCCCTCCCGACCGAAGTAATCGGCTTCCAGGTAGCAGGTCGCCCCGCGGGCCGACATGGTGACCAGCAGTCTCTGTAAACCGATCGACAGCTGCCAGAAGCCGGTTTCTGGTGAGACGCGAATGCCCTGCCGGTCCAGCTGGAGCACCAGGTCCTCGGTGACCGGAATCAATGCGAGGTTCGCTGTGGCTAGGGGAACGAGACGAGCACACCGGTGTTGTGCGCTGATCGGCTCAAGCACCTGCGGTGTCGAGACAATCGCACTCAGCTCGTAGTGCATCGCTGCCCTGAGCGTGGGTTCCGGCGGGCTTACTCGAGGAATCCGAGGTGCTTGAGCACATGGGCCGCGGAGGTCGCACGGACGTCAGCCACCTCGACCCGGTAGTCCTCGGCGAACAGACCCGCGTGCCTCGTGATCCTGCCCTCTTCGATCAACTCTGCGGCCCTCTCCAGGTGTTCCCGGCACAGCGCATCGGTCCACAGGCGGTGCCGGATGTAGATCTTGTCGTCGTCCACAGACGTGATCTCCAGGGTCTTGCCGCCGGCCACGGTGGGGATCGTCGCTCCCGTTCCGTACCTCCGCTGTACCTCCGACCAGTCCAACGGCATAGTGGCCTTCTCCCTCGGGTGGCGGGCGATGAGATTCTCAGCCGTCCGAGGGCGGCTCGTCGTCGGACAGGGTTGCGGGGGGCAGCGCGCGGGCCGCGAGCCCGCGCATATATTCCATGGTGCTGTGCCGACGAAGGCTCGCCGTGTGCGCGTCGCAGCCGAGGTTCAAGGCCAGCTGACCGTCATCGTCGCCCCGCACGCAAGTAAGCACGAGGACCTCTTGATGCTCCAGTGGAAGCCCGGTCAGCCCTCGGAGCAGTTCCGGCCAGCTGCCCACGTCTGCCAGGCGGCCCTCTCGCGCTTCGGCGATGCGGGCCTCGGCCAGCCGGGCGATGCGCCCGGAGTAAGGCAGTCCGAAGTATCGGAATACCTTGGGTTTGGCCAGAAGCCCCGCGAGCACTTGCGCGCTGACCTGCTCGGCGAGCCGGCGGTTGCCCAGCCGGTGGTGGCAGGTGTAGGTCATCGCGTCGTAGGTGGCGCACACACGTTCCATCCAGGCTTCGTATTCCGGCAGCAGGGAGGCCGGTGTGCTCATCGCTTCCGCACCAATCGGGTTCCTCGGCACCGCTGCCGCGCTGCGCTGTGCTTAGAGTTCGGCGAGCACCGCGTCTGCCGTGCTGATCGAATGGTCGACAAAACGCTCCTCGACCAGGAGCTTGCTGATCCGACCGTCCTGGAGAATGGCGGCGTAGCGCTGCGAGCGCGCGCCCAGCCCGAATTCGCTGGCATCGGTGTCCATGCCCATGGCACCAGTGAAGGCGGCATCGGGGTCCGCCAGCATGATGATGTCGCCGTTAGTTCCCTCGGCCTTGCCCCAGGCACCCATCACGAACGGGTCGTTCACCGACACACAGGCGATCGTGTCGACACCCTTGGCCTTGAGGTCGTCTGCTCGCAGGACGAAGCCGGGCAGGTGGAAGTCGCTGCACACCGGAGTGAACGCACCGGGCACGGCGAACAGTACGACCCTTCCCGTACCAAGGAGCGCGCCGGTCTGGACGCGCTGAAGTCCGTCCGCGGTCATAGTCATGACCTGAACGTCCGGAACTTGATCACCGATTCTGACCATTTGCCATTACCTCCGTGAACGGGCCCGTGACCGGTCCGGGACGCGTGGTGCCGCCGTGACGTGTGGGTGAGGAATGGATGGCGTTTCCAGCCGACCGAACATGCCGGCGGGCAGTCGCGCTGCCCGCCGGCATGTTCGGTGTCGGCGAACGGCCCAGTCAGGGCGTCGCCACCACCGTCTTGACCATGGGAGCGATGTGAGCCCCCTGCACCACAGTGATGTCCTCGGACGACACGGCGTCCCCCCTGATCGCCGCGTGGGGGACGACCACCCAGCACGCGCAGCCCCAGATGCACTCACCGGCCATGCCCTCGAAACGGATCGACTGCTCACTCATCATGACGCCGAGATCGAGGATCCAGGAATGCATGAGCAGCTTCTCTTCCCAGGACTCGATCTTGTCGTAGGCGTCCCTCGCCTCGTAGAAGGCCGTGAAGTCGGTCTTGGCGACACCCGGGATGATGATGTTGGCGTAGGCGGTGAGCTCATCGAAGAACTCTGCATGCTCGGTGTGCAGGGTGCCGTCCTCACCGGGAAGCAGGTAGGTCTGCAGCGTTTCTTCCAGCTTCTTCTGCAGGGTGTCGTTCCACAGCTCCCGGGGGGCCACCGAGTGGGCCTCGATGTAATCGGTCTTGAACCCCTCCTTGAGGCCGGACCACTTCGGGATGTATCCGATCCACTTGGTCACAACCTCACGCCATTTGCTTCGCGGCTCGCCGGGAAGCACCTCCACGCCGGGGTGAGTGAACTTCGCGACATCCAGCACGGTCCAGGCGCGGTCACCGGAGGTGTTGCGCTCGTGCGGAGCACCGGTGAAACCGGCGGGCCGGAGCAGCTTGAACAACAGCCGCCCGTAGTCCTGCACGACGAACCGGGTGAAGGAGTCGTCGATGAACTTCCGCGTGACGCCCTTGCGTAACGCGTCCCGGATCGCCGGCTGGCCGGTCTTGGTGTAGGAGCCGAGCCGCTGCCAGGAGTGCTCCTGGGGCAGTGCGAGGAACCCGCCGGTGAACGGGTTCTTGTACAGGTCGCCCCAGACTGCCATGACACCCTGGTTCTTGGAGTCGTCGAGCATGCAGTCCAGCTCGTTGATCGTCGGGAACAGAGCAGCCTTGCCGCCGGCATGCTCCTCGTCGCCAGAAAAGGGCATGGTGGCTACACCGACCACGGGGATCCGCCGGCCGAGTTTCACGTTGGACAGGTGCCTGGCGAGGTCCACCACCATGCCGCTGCCGGTACCGCCGGCCATCGAGAAGAACACCAGCACGATCGAGGGTAGCTTGGTGTCGTTGATGCTCTGCACGAAGGCGTCGAGCTCCTTCTCCAGGGACCTCGGCTCGCCGTAGTAGTAGTGACCGTAGATCGCTTTCGAGATCGCCCGTGGGAATGTGTCACCGGCCTTGGGTAGTTCCAGGTCGGCCGGTAGCCACGGTTCGTAGTTGGGATTCCAGTAGTAGCGCGGGTATTCCATCTTCAGGAATTCACGCCACCGGTTGAGGCTGGTCTGGAGGTCCTCCCGATCCGGGACCTCGAGGCCGACCGTGCGGACCTGCGCGCGCTCGCGGGGAATTCCTCGCTCGTCGAGCCTGGCATTGAGACCGTTGGCGTATTCACGCAGCTCGTGCATGTCCTGATCGCCGATATCGATCGCCAGGCCAGTGAAACGGGCTCGCGGATCCTCGAGCATGTCCTCGATCTCACCGGTGCGCAGGAGTGCCTCGACCATGTAGGCGCCGGTCTTGCCGATCCCGATCGCGTGAATGCAGTGGGGCGACTGGTTTCCCGTCGCGCTGTGGTACATAGACAGTCCCATGACCTGGTTCCTCTCCTCGTGAAACTGCGCTCTCTTTCGGTGCGACCTGACTTGCCTGGGCAGAAGAACGGCGGCGTTTGCGCCGTGTCGTCATGTCACTCGAGGAAGCCGAGGTCCTTCAGTACGGTGGCGGCGGTCGTCGGTCGCTCGTCGGCGACGAAGGTGCGATACTGGTCGACGAAGTCGCCGGACTTTCGCGTCATCTTCCCGTCCTCGAGCAGTGCCACCGCTTTCTCTAAATTGGCCCGCGACAGGCTGTCTTTCCACAGCCGGTGCTTCACGTAGACCTTCGCCTCGTCAGCGCCGGTCACCGCCAACGTCGACGATCCGGGGATCGGTGCCACGTCCGCGCCGTCCTTGTAGCGCGCGATGACCGCGTCCCAGTCCAGCGCCATTACAGTTCTCCTCCTCGCGGGCAGACGGGCGTGCGGTGATCCCGGCCTCAGCTGGAACCGACCGTCACGGGCGACTCGACTGGTGCCTCTTCGCCGCGAATGGCGGCATAGGGCACGACTACCCAACAGGCGCAGCCCCAGATGCACTCACCGCCCATGCCGTCGAAGCGGATCGACGGTTCGCAGAGCATCACCCCGAGGTCCAGCAGCCAGGAATGCTTGAGCAGCTTCTCGTCCCAGGTCAGCGTGTCGTAGGTGTCGCGGGCGGTGAAGAACATCTCGAGGTCGAGCTTGCTGGCGCGCGGTACGACGACCGTGACCATAGGCTCAGCCGGGCCCTCCACCTGCAACACAGTGGGCTCCACAGTGCTGCTGGCGATCTGCCCGACCTGCTCCCGCAACTGCGTGATCGCCTTGGTGCTGAATGCCGCCTTCGGCCCAAGAGCGCGCGCTTCGATGTACTCGGTACTGAATCCCTTCACCAGGCCACAGCCGCCCAGCGTGGCGATGTCCGCCGCCTCGCGGCTGGCGAGCACGTTGATCCAGCGGTCGTTCGGCTCGCCGCGGATCGCCGGGTGCCAGGCGTCTGCCGGCACTGACAGCCAGTTCAGCGCCTTGAGCGTCTCGTAGAGGTGTACCGAGTCGTCGCGGGTCAGGAAGCTCGCGATCCCGGAGTCCACATACGAGTGGGTGTCGGCGAGGTTGCCTTTCATGGCGAACACGTCGTCCTGGGGCACGGCGAAGAATCCGCCGGTGAACGGGTTTTTGTACAGGTCGCCCCACACCGCCATGACACCCTTGTTCTTCTCGGTGTCGATCATGCAGTCAAGCTCGTTGATCATGGGGAACAATGAGCCGTCGAAGATCTCCGGGGGGTCACCTTCGCAGGGCAGCACGCCAACGCCGACGACCCATGGCCTGCGGCCGAGCTTGATGGTCGACAGGTGCCGGGCGATCTCGACGACGATGCCGCTGCCGACCCCGCCCGCCAGGGCGAAGACCACCACGACCAGCGGGGTGGCCTGGCTCGCCAACACACTCTCGGCGAAGGCGTCCAACGCCTGGGTGATCTCTCGGTTCTGGTAGTACTCCGAGCCGTACACCGCTTTCGCGAGTGCCCGCGGAAAGTGCTCACCCGGGCCGGGTAGCTCCACGTCCGCGGGCAGCCACGGCTCGTAGTTGGGATTCCAGTAGTAGCGGGGGAACTCCATCTTCAGGAACTCCCGGTAGCGGTTGAGGCTGGTCCGCAGTTCCTCGTTGCCTGGAATGGGCAGCGCCACGGTCTGGACGTGGCTGCGCTCCGGTGGAAGGTCCGTCCCGGCCTCGCGGACCTGACCCAAGTCCTCGTCGCCGATGTCCACTGCCAGTGCGGAGAATCGGGTGGTGGGGTCGGCGAGAAAGCCCTCCGGGCGCTCGCGGAGAAGTTTCGTGATAACCGCCGCCCCGGTGCTCCCCAAGCCGAGGACGTGCAACGAGAACGGGCCCTCGTGCGCCCCGGCGCGATGGACCCCCTCGGTGCGTAGCGCCTCGATCCGGCCCAGATCACTGATCAGACCGTGACTGTGACCGTGTTCGTGATCGTGCTGGTGGCTCTCGGTCGCCATGTCCGGGATCTCCTCGCAGGTCGGTGGGTCAGCGGTATGGGGCCGTCGATCCCGCCGCTGGCTGCGGAATTCGGGCGGTCGGGGTCGGACTCAGGTGGTTGCGGACGCCAGTTCGTCGGTCGCGGCGGCATCGTTGGTGAGCTGGTTTGGAATCCCGGCGATCGGGCTCTCCGCCGTTCCGATCGTCGGCCGGGTAAGGGCCTCGACTTGTCGTTGGGCGGCGGCCGGGTCGGTGACCCAGGTGCGGTAGAAGTCAAAGGGGCATTCAGCTACGCCCTTGTCACCGTCTCCGGACGCCAGGACGCCGGTGTAGCCGCGGTGCAGCAGCTTGAACATCTGGTTCTGCGACTGCCAGTTGGCCCGCGCGTCGCGAATCAACGACGTGGAGAGCTCGGCGTACTGAATTCCGTACTCCTCCTCGCCGGTCTCACCCAGCGTGCGGCCGTCGAACCCGATGATCGAGGAGTGACCGAAGTAGGAGTACACGCCATCGAAACCCGCTGCATTGGCGACCGCGACGTAGCAGTTGTTCATCCAGGCCATCGCCTTCGCGACGATGATCTGCTGATCCTTGGACGGGTACATGTAGCCCTGGCAGCGCACGATGAGCTCGGCGCCCTTCATCGCGCAGTCCCGCCAGATCTCGGGATAGTTGCCGTCGTCGCAGATGATGAGGCTGACCTTCAAGCCCTTGGGTCCATCGACGACATAGGTCTTGTCACCGGGGTACCACCCCTCGATCGGCACCCAGGGCAGGATCTTGCGATAGCGCTGCACGATCTCGCCCTCGTCGTTCATGAGGATCAGGGTGTTATAGGGGTTCTTGCCCGGGTGCTGCTCGTGCCGCTCGCCGGTAAGCGAGAAGACACCCCACACTTTCGCCGCGCGACACGCCTCGGCGAAGATCTTCGTCTCCTCACCCGGAATGACCGACGCGGTGTCGAACATCTCCTTGCGGTCGTACATGATCCCGTGGGTGCTGTACTCCGGGAAGACGATCAGGTCCATCCCCGGCAGGCCCTGCTTGATCCCGACGATCATGTCGGCGATCTTCATGCAGTTCTCTCTGACGTCCTCGCGGGTGTGTAGACGGGGCATCTTGTAGTTGACGACCGCGACACCCACGGCGTCTTTACTGCTGCTGATGTCTCCGTGCCGCATGGGGCGACTCCTCCCGCCGCGCTCAGTTGGATCAGCCATCGGGGATCCAACCGATATTTTCTTCCTAAAGAAACTATTCTGCGGTGAAGCAGCCCTGTCAAGAGGTTCGAGGCCAGCCGGCGTCAGAGCGACGAGACGATGTCGAACTCCAGCCCTGCTGCACGAGCCAGGTAAATGCGTTGCTCGACGTGGGCGTCGCGCAACCCAAGTTCACCGCGCGGCCCGCCATAGCGGGCGACCTGCGCCACAGCGCAGATCTGTCGCACGTCGGACGAACCGGCTCGCCGGATCAGCTCAGCGAGCAGCAGCAGCCCCTCGTAGCAGGACTCTCCGAGACTGTTGAGTATCGGAGCGTCCACGCCGAAGCGCCGGGCATAACGGCCGTTGAAGTCGAGGCTCTCTGCGGTCGGCAGGCACTCGAAGTAGCCCGCCGCCACAAAGAGCCCTGCCGTGTTGTCTGCACCCGTGGCGAGGAGCATGTTCTCATCCATCAGGGGGCTCAGCCGCACGCACCGCCGGTCCAGGTCAGCGCGTGCGAACTGCCGGTTGAAGTGCACCGCGTCCTCACCGACGAGGAACATCAGCACGCCCTCGCATTCGCTGCGCTCAAGGCGCCCGATGGGCTTGCGGAAGTCGTGGGTGGCCAGCTCCACGAAGATCTCGTCGCGGATCTCGGCACCGCAGATCCGGGCGAAACCCCGGCTCACCGCGGCCGAGCGGCGGGGCCAGATGTAATCATTGCCGACGATGCACCACCGCCGCACACCCATCTCGCGCGCCATCCAGCGCAGTGACGGCAGGATCTGGCGCTGCGGTGTCTCACCGGTCAGAAAGACGCCGGGACTGCGCTCCCCGCCTTCGTACAACGCGGTGTACACATAGGGCACCCGCTGGGCGATGCGGGGCGCCAGCACCTCCCGTACTGCGGAGATGTGCCAGCCCACGACCGCGTGCACCTGGCCGGTCGAGATCAACCGATCGATCTCGTCGGCGACCCGGACCGGCGGCGCACCACCGTCCACCGTCAGCAGGCGCAGCTCGCGACCGAGCACGCCGCTACCGGCGTTGACCTCCTCCACAGCCAGTTGGGCACACAGCTCGCAGGACGGGCCGAAGATCCCGGCCGGAC
>OBLV0100000275.1_pt1 | contig 16345 bp, 15 predicted proteins | sample 1520071 | NCBI WGS metagenome assembly OBLV01 (sample SAMEA3888446, study PRJEB22518) | metagenome | reverse complement strand
GCGCACCAAGCCCGCCGGCCGGCGAACTGGCGTACCGTACCGACCGGCGACCTGACCGGCGTGCTGACCGGCGCCCGACCGGGCGACGTACTGCTCATCGACGACATGGGCAACTGGCTGACCCGGGTGATCGACGACGTCGGCGGCTGGCAGGATCGGTCCCGGCTGGTGCTGGTCCGGGCCGCCGTGGACGACCTGCTCGCGGCTTGGCGGGCGAGTTCTGGGCGGGTCGTCGCGGTCAGCAATGAGGTCGGCTCCGGCGTGGTACCGGCCAGCTACGCCGGCCGGCTGTTCCGGGACGAGCAAGGCCGGCTGAACACCATGCTGGCGGCCGAGTCGGACGAGGTGGTCCTGCTGGTCGCGGGCATCCCGATGTGGCTGCGGGGGAAGGGGGATCGGTGACCTACCTGACGGCAATGCTCGGACTGATCGATGCGCCCACAACATCCGCTGTGGACACTGCGGGGTTGGACCAGCCGGGTGAGCTGGGTCGGCTGGGTGAGCTGGCCCACTGGCTGGCCGGCACCCAGGGCCGCTGGCCGCCGACCGAACCGGCCCGAATCCGGGCGATGCTGGTCGGCGCGCCCGACCCGGCGCTGGCCGAGCTAGCCGACCTGGTGGGCGTCGGGGTCTGCCGGCTGGACCCGGCCGGCGCGGACCGGCCGGTGAGCCAGTTCGGCGTACACGCGGCCGACACCGAGATCGACCAAGGTGCCGACCTGCTGCTGGTCGCGGCCACCGGCGCGCAGGTTCCGGCCACCGCGCTGGCCGGGGCGCTGACCTACCTGGAGCCGATCGCCGCAGTCGGGACCGGGCTGGCCGATGCCGACTGGGCCCGCCGGGTCGGGGCGGTGCGGGACCTGCAGCGCGTGCTGCGCCGGCAGCTCGCCGACCCGGAAGCCATGCTGTCTACTGTGGACAGTCCAGAGCTGGCGGTGCTGACCGGCCTGCTGCTGCAGGCGGCGGTCCGCCAGACACCGGTGATCCTGGACGGGCTGGCCGGCTGCGCGGCCGCGCTGGTGGCCTGGTCGCTCGCCCCGGCGGCCGCCGGCTGGTGGCAGGTGGGCGGCCAGTCCGGGTCCCCGGCCGCGACGGCGGCGGTGGAGCGGCTGCAGCTCCGACCGCTGCTGGACCTCGACCGCTACGACGGTGGCGGGTACTCCGCGCTGCTGGCGGTACCGCTGGTCCGGGCCGCCGTCCGGCTTACCGCCGGAGCGGCCGGAGCGGCCGAGGCGGCCAAGCCGTCCGGAGTGGACGGTGCATGACGGGATCCGGCTGGCGCTGACCACGTTTACCGTGCTGCCGGTACGGCCGGGGCGGGTGGACCGGCGGGCCGCGGCCACCGCCATGGCGCTGGGGCCACTGGTCGGGGCCGGCCTGGGCGCCGCGCTGGCCGGGCTGCTGGCCGGGCTGGCCGCACTCGGCGCGACCCCGCTGCTGGCCGCAGTGCTCGGCCTCGGCGGGCTCGCGCTGGCCACCCGCGGCCTGCACCTGGACGGGCTGGCCGACACCGCAGACGGGCTGGGCTGCCACGGCCCACCGGAGCGGGCCCGGGCGGTGCTGAAATCCGCCGAGATCGGGCCGTTCGGGGTGGCCACCCTGCTGCTGGTGCTGCTCGGGCAGGCGGCCGCGCTAGCCTCGCTGGCCGCCGGTCGGCGCTGGGTCGCGATGGGTCTGGGGGTGGCCGTCGGCCGGCTCGGGATCGCCTGGGCCTGCCGGCGCTCGGTGTCGCCGGCCAGCCCGGACGGGCTGGGCGCGATGGTGGCCGGCACGCTGCCCTGGTACCTGCCGGCGGGCTGGACGCTGGCCGCCGGGCTGGCCGGCTACCTGGCCGGTGGCTGGCTCGGGGTGACCGCGGTCGGCCTGGCCGTCGCGTTGTGCCTGGCCGGGGTGGCGCACACCACCCGCCGGTTCGGCGGCGTGACCGGCGATGTGCTCGGCGCGGTCAGCGAGACCTGCACGTTGCTTTCCTGGGTGGTGCTCGCTCTGACACCCTAACCGGCATGACCGATGACGTGGCGCCCATCCTGATCACCGGGTGCTCCGCCGGCATCGGCTGGGCCACCGCTGCCCGGCTCGGCCGGGCCGGGCGGCTGGTGTTTGCCACCGCCCGGCGGCTGGAGCACATCACCAAGCTGGAACGGGTCGGCTGCCGGCTGCTGCCGCTAGACGTCACCGACGAGGACTCGATGGTTGCCGCGGTTGGCGTAGTACGGGCGGAGTTCGGCCCGGTCTGGGGACTGGTCAACAACGCTGACTGTGGCGAGTACGGCACCGTGGAGGAGGTGCCGATCGAGCGGGTCCGCCGCCAGTTCGAGACCAACGTGTTCGGGCTGGCCCGGATGTGCCAGCTCGTGCTGCCGCACATGCGGGCCGCCGGGCTCGGCCGGATCGTGAACGTCGGCTCGATGGGCGGCCGGCTGACCCTGCCGGCCAACGGCTACTACCACGCCAGCCAGTACGCGGTGGAGGCACTCACCGATGCGCTGCGGTACGAGGTGGCGCCGTTCGGCGTCCAGGTGTCGCTGGTCGCGCCCGGGCCGGTAGCCAGCCGGCTCGAGCAGGCCGCAGCCCTCACCCTGCGCGCGGCGACCCCCGCTGGCGAGCCGGCCGGCGGGCCGTACCGCGACCTGGTGACCGCGATGGGTGACACGATGGCCCGCAGCTACCGTCGGCGGATCTCCCGGGTCTCCGCGGACCGGGTGGCCGCGGTGATCGAGCAAGCGCTACTGGCGCCCAACCCGCGCCCCCGGTACCTGGTTGGCGCCACCGCCCGCAGCCTGATCGCCGCGCGCGGCATGCTGCCCGACCGGCTGTGGGACTCCACCCTGCGGCTGTCCATCCGACCCGACTAGGCCGACGTTACAGGGCACCGGATCGGTCACCGGACCAGCTCGCCGGTCAGCGAGTACGTACCGGTACGAACGGCGGCCGGTGCACCCGCATCAGGGCCGGCCGGCCGCGGACGTCCACCTCGACCTCGTCACCCTCGCCGAAGCCGGCCGCGGTGGACAGCAGGGCCAGCGCGATACCGCGGCGCAGGGTGGGCGAGAACGTGCCGCTGGTCACCGTACCGACCTTCTCCCCCGCCGCCAGCACCTGCATCCGCGGCCGCGGGATGCCGCGGTCGGCGGCCAGCAGTCCGGCCAGTTGCCGAGCCGGGCCGGCCTGCTTTTCGGCCAGCAGTGCCGCCCGTCCCCAAAACGCCGGCTTGGCCCAGCCAACCGCCCAGCCGGCCCGGGCCTGCACTGGGGTGATCTCCAGCGACAGGTCCTGACCGTGCAGCGGGTAACCCATTTCGGTACGGAGCGTGTCGCGGGCGCCCAGCCCACACGGCCGGGCACCGAGGTCGGCCCCGGCGGCCAGCAGCTCGTCCCACAGCGCGGCAACATCCGACCAGGCCGGCAGCAGCTCGTAGCCGTGCTCGCCGGTGTAGCCGGTCCGGCAGACCACCACCTCGCGACCGTCCCAACGAGACACGGTGAAGCTCATGTAGTCGTGCGCGGCGGGCAACCCCAGTCGGGCCAGCAGCTCGGCCGAGCGCGGACCTTGCACCGCCAGCACGCCGTACTCGCTGTGCTGGTCGGTGACCTGCACGCCAGCCGGCGCCGCCGCGGACAGCCGCCGGACCACCTCCGCGGTGTTTGCCGCGTTCGGCACCAGGAACACCTGGTCCGGGCCGTACAGGTAGGCGATCAAGTCGTCCACCACACCGCCGCTGGCATCGTCGCAGCACAACGTGTACTGCGCCTGGCCCGGTGAGATCCGATCGAGGTCTGCGGTCAGCGTGGCGTTCACGAACGCCGCCGCCCCAGGCCCGGCGACCCGCGCCTTGCCCAGATGGCTGACGTCAAAGACGCCGACCGCGGTCCGGACCGCGGCGTGCTCGCGCAGCACGCCGCCGCCGGACGCAGCGTACTCGATCGGCATCTGCCAGCCGCCGAAGTCGGCCAGCTTGGCACCCAGGGCGACATGCCGGTCGTGCAGCGGGGACCTTCGCAACTCGCGCATAGCCTGGACGCTATCGCCCCGGCGAGGCGGCTCCGAAATGATTGCAGGATGCGACCGAGACACGACGCAACGCAATCATTGATCTCGTATTGCGGCCAACCAGCGCAACCCCACGTAGCATCCGGCGGGTAACCAACTCGAAGGATGAATGACGTGGCTTCCCTCACTTTGATCGATCTTTCCACGCTCAGCCACTCCGCCGATGCGCTGGTCATCGGTACGGCGTACACGCCTGCCGGCCCAGTCATCGCGCCGGGTGCCGAGGATGTTGACAAGGCGCTCGGTGGCCGGCTGGCCGAGGTGCTGGCCGCGCTCGGCGCCACCGGTCGGGAGGACGACGTGGTCAAGATCACCACGCTCGGCGCCCTGCCGACGCCGATCATTGCCGCAACCGGTCTGGGCCCGGAGTCGGCGCGCTACACCCCGGAGGCGGTCCGGCGGGCCGCCGGCGCGGCCAGCCGCGCACTGGCCGGCCGATCCACCGTGCTCTCCGCCCTGCCGCTGGTCAACGGCGCGACCGCCGACCCGGCACTGGTCATCGCCGCCGGGGAGGGCGCGCTGCTCGGCGCGTACCAGTTCAGCCGGTACAAGTCCGACCCGGGTCAGCCACTGCCCGACGTCACCTCGCTGATGGTGCCGGACGCTAAGGACACGATCAGCAAGGCGGCCGTACAGCGGGCCATGGCAGTGACCAAGGCGGTCTGCCTGGCCCGGGACCTAGTCAACATAGCGCCCAACGAGCTGCCGCCGGCAGAACTCGCCGCCCGAGCCGAGGCCGCTGGCCGCGAGGCCGGGCTGGCGGTCGAGGTGCTGGACGAGAAGGGCCTGCAGAAGGGCGGCTACGGCGGCATCCTGGGGGTCGGTCTCGGTTCGGTCCGACCGCCCCGGTTGGTCCGGCTGCACTACAGCGGGTCGGCGGCGAAGGCCACCGTGGCGCTGGTCGGCAAGGGCATCACGTTCGACTCGGGCGGCCTGTCCATCAAGCCGGCCAGCGCGATGGAGACGATGAAGTCCGACATGGGCGGCGCGGCTGCGGTAATCGCGACAATGCGCTTGGTGGCCGAGCTGAAGCTGCCGCTGGAAGTGATCGCCACCGTGCCGATGGCGGAGAACCTGCCTAGCGGCACCGCCTACCGGCCGCAGGACGTGCTCACCATGTACGGCGGGCAGCGGGTGGAGGTGCTCAACACCGACGCCGAGGGCCGGCTGATCCTAGCTGATGCCATCGCCCGGGCCTGCCAGGACGAGCCGGCGTACCTGCTGGAGGCCGCCACCCTGACCGGCGCCCAACTGGTCTCGCTGGGTTCCCGGACCGCCGGGGTGATGGGCAGCGAGGCGCTGCGGGACCGGGTGGTGGCAGCCGGTGGGCGCTGCGGCGAGAGCGTGTGGCCGATGCCGCTGCCAGCCGAGCTGCGCAGTGACCTGGACTCCCCGGTGGCCGACCTAGCCAACGTCACCGGGCACCGTCACGGTGGCATGCTGGCCGCTGCGCACTTCCTCGCTGAGTTCGTACCGGATGGGGTGCAGTGGGCGCACATCGACGTCGCCGGGCCGGCCTACAACGCCGGTGATGCATGGGGCTACACCCCCAAGGGCGGCACCGGCTCCCCGGTCCGGATGCTCCTGGCCACCCTGGAGGACATTGCCGCCAACGGCTGACGCCGCCGGTCCGGCCCACAGCACCAACGATGGCGGCGGCGGCCGGCCAGCTCGCTCAGCGGCCGCCGCACAGCCAGTGCCTCGCTCAGCGACCGCCTCGCTCAGCCAGCGTCAGGGCCGCCGCGCGGTACCCCGGTGTCGCCGGCCGCCTTGCGCTGCGCGGTCCATTCCCGCATCCGCTTGGGATACCCGACCAGGTTCGCGTCGTAGACCGGGATGGCCAGTCGCCGGCCCAGGTCGCGGGCCGCGTCGGAGTCCGGAACCCGGCGGCGGGTCCACTCACCATTAGCGGCGACCAGCACCAGAGTGGTCTCGGTGACGGTGGTACGTGGCTCGAGGTAGGCCTCCACGCCGGGCCGGGTCTGGACGAACTGTTCGAGGTGCGCCATATCCTCGCTGCTGGCTCGGCGCGGACTGCCGGACTGCTGCCGGCGCCGTCGGAACAAAGCCACCGGGTGCCCCCTTTCGCCGATTACCCTCCAGCTTCCCACGCGAACCGGTCTCAGCGACCTCGATATCCTTCGGGTCCCAAACCGTCGGGGGCAGCAGATCTATAGGTCAGCGGCCCCTGGGCACGATGGCGGCCGGTGCAGTGTCAAGATGGACAGAGGTCCTGGTCGGACCCGACGAGCGGCCCGGCGAACAGACCTCACAACAGACATTCACGACAGACTTTGACCAGCCGAGGAGCACCGGTGGTGGACACGAGCGTCGATCTCGTCATCCTGGGTGGCGGGAGCGGTGGGTACGCCTGCGCGCTGCGCGCCGCCGAGTTGGGGATGAGCGTCGTCCTCATCGAGAAGGACAAGGTGGGGGGCACCTGCCTGCACCGCGGCTGCATCCCGACCAAGGCGTTGCTGCATGCCGCCGAACTCGCAGACGCCGCTCGGGAGAGTGAGAAGTTCGGGATCAAGACCACCTTCGAGGGCATCGACGTCGCCGGGGTCAACGCTTACAAGGACGGCGTGGTCAACCGGCTGTACAAGGGCCTGACCGGTACGGTGAGCAGCCGCAAGATCCAGGTGGTGGCGGGCAAGGGAAGGCTGGTCTCGCCGACTGCGGTGCAGGTCGGCGATAGTACGTTCCAGGGCAGGCACGTCGTACTGGCCACCGGTTCCTACGCTCGGTCGCTGCCCGGGTTGGACATCGATGGCGAGCGGGTGATCACCTCCGACCATGCGCTGGAGCTGGACCGGGTACCAGCCTCGGTGATGGTGCTCGGCGGCGGCGTGATCGGGGTGGAGTTCGCCAGCGTGTGGCGGTCCTTCGGCGCCGAGGTGACCATCGTCGAGGCGCTGCCGCACCTCGTGCCGCTGGAGGACGAGGCCAGCTCCAAGCTGCTCGAACGGGTCTTCCGGCGCCGGGGCATCAAGTTCACGCTGGGAGCCCGGTTCGCCGGGGTCGAACGTACCGGCACCGGGGTCCGGGTCTCACTGGAGGGTGGCGAGGCGATCGAGTCCGAGCTGCTACTGGTCGCGGTCGGCCGCGGACCGATCTCGGCCGGGCTGGGCTTCGAGGCGGTCGGGGTCAGCATGGACCGCGGCTTCGTAAGTGTCGATGAATACTGCCGGACCAGCGTGCCGACGATCTCCGCGGTCGGTGACCTCATCCCCACCCCGCAGTTGGCGCACGTCGGATTCGGCGAAGGGATCCTGGTCGCCGAACGGCTGGCCGAGCTACCGGTGGTGCCAATCGACTACCCCGGGGTGCCACGGGTGACGTACTGCGAGCCGGAGGTCGCCTCGGTCGGGCTGACCGAAGCGCAGGCGGTCGAGAAGTACGGCGCGGACAAGGTCGCCACGCTGTCCTACAACCTGGGCGGCAACGGCAAGAGCCAGATCCTGAGGACATCGGGCGCGGTCAAGCTAGTCGCGGTCAAGGACGGCCCGGTGCTTGGCGTACACATGGTGGGCAGCCGGGTCGGCGAGCTAGTCGCGGAGGCCCAGCTCATCGTCAACTGGGAGGCGCTGCCTAGCGAGGTCGCCCAACTGATCCACCCGCATCCCACCCAGTCTGAGGCCGTCGGCGAGGCCCACCTCGCATTGGCCGGCAAGCCACTACACGCGCACAACTGAGGCCACCCCTCATCCCGCCAGCCCTGCTGCCTGCAAAGGAGTCACAGACCCATGCCGGTCTCCGTCACGATGCCCCGCCTTGGGGAGAGCGTCACCGAGGGCACCGTCACCCGGTGGCTGAAGAAGGAGGGCGAGCGGGTCGAGGCCGACGAACCGCTGCTCGAGGTCTCCACGGACAAGGTCGATACCGAGATCCCGTCGCCTGCGGCCGGGGTGCTCACCACGATCCGGGTGGGCGAGGATGAGACCGTCGAAGTCGGGGTCGAACTGGCCACCATCGACGAGTCCGATGATGCCGCTGGCGGGGGCGAACCGGCTGCAGCGGAACCCGACGCTGAGCAGGCCGAGCCCGAGCAAGCCGAGTCCGAGCGGGCCGACCAGTCCCCAACCGAGACCCAGCCGGACAGCCAACCGGCGACGCAGCCGGAAATGCAACCGGTAGCCGCAGCAGCGCCACCCCCGCAGCCGGCAGCCGGCCCGCCCGCCAGCCGCTCGACGCCGGTGGCCGACCCCAGCCCGGCGCTGGCAGTGGCCGAGCAGCCGGCCGAGTCGGACGAGGACACCGCCGGCGCGTACGTCACGCCGCTCGTCCGAAAGCTGGCCGCTGAGCACGCCGTGGACTTGTCATCGGTCACCGGCACCGGGGTCGGTGGCCGGATCCGCAAGCAAGACGTGATGACAGCAGCCCGCGCCTTGCAGCCCGCACAACCACCGGCCGGCCAGCAAGCCGAGGCAGCTCCAGCACGGTCGGCACCGGCCGGCTCACGGCCCGCGGCCGCAGCGGTCCGTCCGGCAGCTTCAACGCTACGCGGCACGACCGAGAAGATGTCCCGGCTACGCAGTGTCATCGCTCACCGGATGGTCGAGTCACTGCAAATAAGCGCCCAGCTCACCACCGTGGTCGAGGCCGACGTGACGAAGATCGCCCGGCTGCGGGCGGCGGCCAGAGATGATTTCGCGGCCCGGGAGGGTGTCCGGCTCTCGTTCTTGCCGTTCTTCGCACTGGCCACTGTCGAGGCGCTCAAGCAGCATCCCAAGCTCAACGCATCAATTGACCCCGACGCAGGCACCGTCACCTACCATGACGCCGAGCACCTGGTGGTGGCGGTGGAGACCGAGCGGGGCCTGCTCGTACCGGTCATCCACCACGCCGGCGACCTGAACCTCGCCGGCTTGGCGCGCAAGATTGCCGACCTAGCAGCCCGGACCCGGGACAACCGGATCAGCCCCGATGAACTCAGTGGCGGCACTTTCACCCTCACCAACACTGGTAGCCGCGGCGCGCTGTTTGACACGCCGATCATCAACCAGCCGCAGGTCGCCATCCTTGGCACCGGCGTTGTGGTGAAGCGGCCGGTGGTGGTCGACGACCCGAACCTCGGCGAGGTAATCTCCGTCCGGTCGATGGTGTACTTGGCGTTGACCTACGATCATCGCATCGTGGACGGCGCAGACGCCGCGCGTTTCCTCACCACCACCAAGGAGCGACTGGAGGGGGGTCAGTTTGAGACAGAACTCGGTCACGGCTGACCGCCCGGTCACCAGGAATCGTGCTGGCGGTTCGGGTGCGTTCAGGGTGGCTGCGCCACGAGGTGGGTGCGGAGGAAATGGGTGGTCCGGATCCAGGCAAGCTCAGCCGAGCCCGACCGGAAGGCAGGCAAGTCGTCATTGCCAAAGCCGTGGTGGGCCTCGGGGTATGTGAATGTCTCGACCGAGGTACCGCTGGCATGTAGCCACTCCGCGTACGCCTCCGGGGCCTCTGGCGGATCCCAGTCATCGATGTCGGCAAAGTGGAGCTGCACCGGACACCGGATTGGCGCCCATTCCTCGGGCTCCAATGCGGCGTAGTAGGCCACCAACGCGTCAAGGATGGGTTCTGGCGACAACAACAACGCCAACCAGCCACCCATCGAGTAACCCACTATCCCGACCTTTGCCGCGCCAAGCCCGCGCAGGTAGCTCACCGCCGCCAGCAGCCGGTTGCGAGCCAGATCCGCATCGAGTGCTTGGAACAGGGCCTCGGCTTCGGCCGGGTCAATGGTACGCAGACCGTCATACAGATCCGGCGCCAGCGCCGTTAAGCCATGTTCGGTCAACCGGTCGCACCGCCGCCGAAGGTGTGGCAGGTGGCCGTACCAGTCGTGCACGACGACTACTGCCGACCGCGAGTGGGAGACCTCGGCGAGGTAGCCGAAGGTTGCCGTGCGGCCCTCGCCAAATCTCACCTCACGGCCCAGGTCGCCGACTGCGCTGCTCACGTTACCGCCCCTCGTTCGAACGTATGTTCGAACGATAGCACGGTGCCTAGCCGGCGCAAGGGGACAAATCAGCCCAACACATTATGCCTGCGCCGGACCTAGGTCAGGCCGGCAGGACCGCGTCCTCTGAGCGCTTGGCGAGGCGGTCGGGGTACTCGGGGCGGGCCAACCGGCTGGGCCACCACACCAGCCGGCCAATGTCATGGCTCGCCGCGGGCACCAGCAGCGAGCGAACCACGATGGTGTCAAGCAGCACGCCAACGGCCACCGTGAACCCAATCTCGGCGAGCCCCACCAGCGGGAGCGCGGCCAAGACCGTGAAGGTTGCGGCCAGCACCACCCCGGCCGAGGTGATTACGGCGCCGGTGACGGCCAAGCCGCGCAGGATGCCGGGCCGGGTACCGATCTTGCTGGTCTCCTCGCGGATACGGGTCATCAGGAAGATGTTGTAGTCGATACCGAGGGCGACCAGGAACACGAACGCGAACAGCGGGTAGGAGGTATCCGCTCCGGCAAAATGGAAGACATGCCGGAACACTGTCCCGCACAGCCCGAGGGCGGCCGCAAACGACAGCACCACGCTGGCAATGAGCAATAGGGGGGCGACCAGCGCCCGCAGCAGCAGCGCAAGCACCACTGCGATCAGTACCAGCACCACCGGGATGATCACATCTCGGTCCCGCCGGGATGCGTCCTCGGTGTCCAGCAGCACCGCGGTATAACCGCCGACCAGCGCATGAGCGCCTGGCACCGCATGGACTGCGGCTCGCAGCCGGCGCACCGTCTGGAATGCGGCGGTGCTGTCCGCCGGGTCGGTCAAGGTGGCTTGCACCTGCACCATGCCGGCCACGACCTTGGGATCTGCCGAGCCTGACTCGCCAGTCTCGCTGCCGGCTCCGATGACCGGTGTCGTCGTCAACGGGACGACCGCTCTCGGGTCGACCCCGGGCACCTGGCGGGTAGCGGAGAGCACGGCAGGCAACGACGACGCCCGAGCGACGATCAGCGCCGGGGTACCGGTGCCGGCCAGCGAGTGCTGGCTGAGCACCTGCTGGCCGAGCACCGAGTCCGGCCGGCTGGTGAAACTGTCGGTCTGAGCCAGGCCGTTGGCCCGCAGTTGGGTCAGCCCGGCGACCAGCACCAGCAGCAACACCGTCGCAGTGCCCCAGACCAACCGGGAACGGTGGCCAACCATCCCGGCCACCCGGTCCCACAACCGGCCCACCTCATGCTGCTGGCTGCCGTACTGGGGAATCCGCGGCCAGAAGACCCACCGGCCAAGCAGCACCAGCAGCGCCGGCAGGAAGGTGACCATGGTGATGACAGTGGCCGCGATACCGATCGCCGCCACCGGACCCAGGCTCCGGTTGGAATTCAGCTCGGACAGTAGCAAGCACAGCAGCGCGAGGATCACGGTGACCGCCGAGGCGATGATCGCCGGTGCCGCGCCGCGCAGCGCCGCCAGCATTGCCACGTACCGCTGCTCGTGCCGGCGCAGCTCCTCCCGATACCGGCTAATTAGCAGCAACGCGTAGTCGGTGCCAGCGCCGAACACCAGCACCGTCAGAATGCCTTGGCTCTGCCCGTTCAGCGCGATCACGCCGTGCTTGGCAAGCTGGTAAATGACCAGCGCGGCCAGCCCAAAGGCGGCCCCAATACACAGCAGCGGCACCACCCACAGCACCGGACTGCGGTACACCAGCAGCAAGATCACGACCACCACCAGGCCGGTGACCAGCAGCAACGTACTGTCTAGCGAGCCGAACACCTCGACGAAGTCGGCCAGCAAACCCCCCGGCCCGGTCACGTGACTCTGCAGCCCGTTGTTGCCGGTCGAGGCGATCTTCCGCATCGTCTGGACCGTATGGATGAACGCCGAGGCATTGCCGCCGCCGCCCTCCGCGGACAGCGGCACCACGACCTCGATCACTTGGTTGTGGGACAGCAGCATCGGCTGGGTGACCGGCGGTACCACCAGCGGCAGCGTGGCAAATGCGGCGGCGTCCCGGGCGGCCTTCTGGGCGTCGGCCACGGTGACCGTCGTGCCCGGCCGGGAATACACCACAATCGCCGGGGTGGTCTGCCGGGACGAAAATTGGTTGATTTGATCCTGCGCCTTGGTCGCCTCCGCACTGGCCGGCAGGAACGCCGCGCTGTCGTTCTTCTGTACGTCAGTCAGCTTGCCGGCAAACGGACCACCGACCCCGGCCAGGACCAGCCAGCCAAGCACCAGCACCGCGGCAACCACCCGTGCGCGGCGCGCACCCCCCTGAGGCATCCGCACTCTCCCCCTCATCCCCGGCTGAGCCATCCCCACCCCTGTGCAAGCTCATCTGGGCCAACCCATCAGGGCCAGCCCTGCGCCAGCCCCATCCCCGGCGGGGCCGGCAACCTGGTAGGACGGTATAGCAGCACACCGACAAACATGACGGTAAAAGGAAATGCGATGGCCGCTGATCCCAGCACCGGTGCTGCCTCGCCGCAGGTGACCGAGTTCACCAGCCTGCGGCCGCTGCTGTTCTCAGTGGCCTACCGGATGCTCGGAGTAGCTAGTGACGCCGACGACGTGCTACAGGAGGCCTGGCTGCGCTACGCCGGCGCCCGCAACGTCACCGACCCGCGCAGCTACCTGGTACGGGTCGTCACCCGGCTGTGCCTGGACCAGTTGCGGTCCGCGTACGCCCGTCGAGTGACCTATGTCGGACCGTGGCTGCCCGAACCGGTGCTGACCGGTGGCTCGGCGGCCGCCTCCGCCGGGGGCGACCCGCTGGCCGCGGTGGAGCGCCAGGAACAGCTCAGCCTCGGCGCGCTGGCCTTGCTGGAGCGGCTGTCAGCGGCCGAGCGGGCGGTGCTGGTGCTGCGCGAAGGGCTGGCCTACAGCCACGCCGACATCGCCAGCGCGGTCGGCGTCTCCGAACCGGCCTCCCGCCAGTTGCTGGCTCGGGCCCGCCGCCGGCTGGTCGAGGGCTCGCCGCGGCAGGAGGCCGACCCGGCTGCACACCGCCGGCTGCTGGCCGCCCTGGTCGCGGCGTTTACCAGCGGCAATACCGCGAGCCTGCTGAGCCTGCTCCGCGACGACGTGGCCTTGATCAGCGATGGTGGCGGCGAGGTGAAGGCGGCACGGCGGGTGGTGACCGGCCGGCGGAAGGTAACCCGGCTACTTATGGCGCTGTGGCCGGCACTGCCACCCGGCACTCAGATCGAGCCAGTCGAAATCAACGGCGTGCCGGGGCTGGGCGTGTTCGTCGACGGCACGCTGCACACCTTGATTGGGCTGGACATACGGGACGGCGCGGTGGATCGGATGTTCTCGGTCTCCGCGCCCAGCAAGCTGCGCTACGCTGCCCAGCAGCGGCTGACCGCCGGTCCCCTGGAGTGAGACAGCTCACGACGTACCCGGTCACACCGCGCCGTTCGGTCTCGTCTGATGGACAGATCGAGAGGAGGCCACCAATGGCCCGTATCCCACTTGACATGGACAGCCACGGACTGCTCGGTAAGTTCGCCGCCTGGTACGCCCGCCGCCGCTTTGGCCGGATGCCTGAACCGGGCGCTGCGATCCTGCACAACCCTCGGGTGGCAATCACCAGCCTCGGGTTCGAGCGGGGGGTGGCCAAGTGGCACGCCGTGGATGACACCACGCAGTGCCTGGCCCTGATGGCCGCGGCCACCGTGATCGGTTGCGAGTGGTGCATGGACTTCGGGTATTGGGAGGCTGCTCACCGCGGGGTGGCCCGGGACAAGATCGAGGCGGTGCCGCGCTGGCGGGACAGCGACGCCTACACTCCGACCGAGCGGCTGGTTCTCAGCTATGCCGAGGCAATGACCGCCACCCCGGTCGCGGTCACCGACGAAATGGTGGCCGAGCTGCGGCGGTGTTTCAGCGACCGGCAACTTGTGGAGCTGACCGCGCTGGTTGCACTGGAGAACTACCGATCCCGGGTCAACTCGGCCTTCGGCCTGTCCGCGCAGGGTTTCCGGGCTGAGTGTGCGGTGCCGCAACACTGAGCGCCGCTGGGTCACCGCCGCCGGGTCAACGCTGCCGACACGCCGCCGCTGGATCCCCGCTGCCGGGATGCCACCGGGTGGCTCACCGCCGGGTAATGTCGATGCGGTGGACGACGTGACGGTGGTACGGGGTGGCTTCGGCGCGGCGGCGGTGCCGTACCAGCAGGCTTGGGACGAGCAACGCCGGCTGCACGCGGCCCGGTTGGCCGACGAGATCGCCGACACCGTGCTGCTGCTGGAGCACCCGCCGGTCTACACCGCGGGTCGGCGTACCAAGCCCTGGGAGCGGCCGGTCGATGGCACCCCGGTGATCGATACCGACCGCGGTGGCAAGATCACCTGGCACGGTCCAGGACAGCTCGTCGGCTACCCGATCGTGCGGCTGCCCGACCCGGTCGACGTGGTCGCCTATGTACGCCGGCTGGAGGGCGTACTGATCGGGGTCTGCGCTGAGTTCGGGCTGGCCGCCGGCCGGGTGGCGGGGCGCAGCGGGGTGTGGCTGCCGGCCGGCGCCGGCCGGCCGGACCGCAAGATCGCCGCGATCGGGATCCGGGTCAGCCGCGGGGTCACCATGCACGGCTTTGCGCTGAACTGTAACCCGGACCTGACCTGGTACGACCGGATCGTGCCGTGCGGCATCGCCGACGCCGGGGTCACCTCGCTGTCGGCCGAGCTGGGCCGGTCGATCACCGTGGCTGACGTGCTGCCGGTTGCCGAGGCCCACCTGCCCGCCTTGTCACAACGCGTGGACGCGACACGCCCTCTAACAGGCGTGTCGCGTCCACGCGTGTGAGCTAGTCGAGCTGCGGCAGCACCTCAGCGGCCACCAACTCGATATGGTCACGGTCGTCGAGGTCCAGCGTCTGCAAGTAGATCCGCTGGCTGCCGGTGGTCTCGGCGTACCGGCCAATGCGGTCCACCACCTCCGCCGGAGTGCCAGCCAGCCCATTCATCCGCAGCTCAGCCGGATCCCGCCCGATCGCGCCCGCCCGGCGCCGCACCTCCGCCTCATCCCGGCCGCAGCACAGCACTTGCGCAGCCGACCAGACCATCGTTGCCGGCTCCCGGCCGACGGCCGCGCAGGCGCCCCGGACCCATTGAAACAGCTCGGCCGCCTCCGCTGCCGGGACAAACGCCGCGTTGAACTCCGCGGCGTAGCGCGCCGCCAGCTCCGGCGTCCGCCGCCGGCCCCGGCCACCCACCAGCACCGGTGGCCCCGGCCGCTGCGCCGGCTTGGGCAGCGCCGGGCAGTCGGTGAGCTGGTAATGCTTGCCGTGATAGGAGAACGGCCCCGGCGCCTCCCACAACCCGGTGATCACGGCGAGCTGCTCGGCCAGCCGCTCGAACCGGTCGACCAGCGGCGGGAATGGGATGCCGTACGCGGTGTGCTCCGCCTCATACCACCCGGTGCCCAGGCCGAATTCCAGCCGCCCGCCGGACATTTGGTCCACCTGCGCCACCGCGACCGCCAGCGGTCCGGGCAGCCGGAAGGTGGCCGCGGTCATCAGCGAGCCGAGCCGAATCCGGGTGGTCTCCCGGGCTAGTCCGGCCAGCGTGACCCAGGTGTCGGTCGGTCCGGGCAGCCCGTCCACCTCGCCCATCGACAAGTAGTGGTCGGACCGGAAGAACGCGCCGTACCCGGCGTCCTCGGCGGCCCGGGCCAGCCGCAGCAGTTGGTCGTAGCTGCCACCCTGCTGGGGTTCGGTAAAGATCCGCAGCTCCATAGTGGGAGCCTAATGCTGAGCGTCGAGTCGGACCTGACGCGGCAGATCGTGCCACTCGGCACCGGCCGGGATGACCCTGCCGATAACCATCATTACCTGCGGTAACGTGTTGCTTTCGGGAGCAGCCACTCGGGCAGGCCCAAACTCCAGCCGGACGGGCAGACTTTTGATGAGTGATGACGGACTACGGGTACGGGTTCAGCCGGCGCCCGATGGCGATACGGCGGAGCTAGCGGAGCTGACCGGGCTGCTGCGTACCGAGTTACTGGATCTCGATGTGGGCTCGGTGGACCTGCCGGTGGATGAGGCGGCGCCGGGGCAGGCCAAGGGGCTGGCGGCGATCGTGGTCGGCTGGCTGACAGTTCAGTTCGGCACAGTCGACGGGCTGCGGGCGACGGTCGCCGCGGTACGCGCCTGGACAGCCCGGACGAACCGGACCGTGGAGGTCAGCGTCGGCGAGGATGTGCTGAAGCTAACCGGCGTGACCTCCGAGCAGCAGGACCGGATCATCAATGGCTGGCTTGAGCGCCACGCGCCCAGCACCTGAGCTGCCCGCCGAGCCACGGCTGGCACTGGTGGTGGCCACCACCAGCTACCGCGACCCGGCGCT
>OBLV0100000274.1_pt1 | contig 16389 bp, 11 predicted proteins | sample 1520071 | NCBI WGS metagenome assembly OBLV01 (sample SAMEA3888446, study PRJEB22518) | metagenome | reverse complement strand
TGCGATGGGACAGCCTGCGACCGTCAGGCGGGCCTGACAGACAAGGACCGTCAGGGCCGCCTGCCCAGAATGCGCTGTTCGGGGTGGGGGAGGTCGTCACGCGGACCTTCGATACCCCGGAATTCCGCGGGATGACCTTTTACGAGGTGCGGGCCCGGTCGATCTTGAACAAGGTCCCGAGTGGCTCCCGCATGCCCTTCAGCTGGACGGTCAACCCGTACCGGGGCTGCAGCCACGCGTGTACCTATTGCTTCGCCCGCAACACCCACACCTACCTCGACCTCGATGCCGGAGCGGATTTCGACAGCAAGATCATGGTGAAGGTGAATGCGGCCGAGCGGCTGCGCACGGAGCTGGCCCATCCCCGATGGGAGCGATTCCACGTCGCTATGGGCACCAACACCGATCCCTACCAGCGTGCTGAGGGCCGCTACAGGCTGATGCCCGGAATCATCCGCGAACTGGGCCGTTCCGGCACCCCGTTCTCCATCCTCACCAAGGGCACGCTGCTCGGACGCGATGTGGCCGAGCTCGCTGCCGCTGCGGATGATGTCGAGATCGGGCTGGGAATGTCCATCGCGCATCTGGACCCGACCGTGCACCGATTGATCGAACCCGGCACGCCCTCGCCGCGGGCCCGACTGGAGCTGGTACGGCGGCTGCGTGCCGCTGGCCTGCCTTGCGGGGTGTTCGTCGCCCCGGTCCTGCCGTGGCTGACCGACTCGACCGAGCAACTCGACCGCTTGCTCGCGCAGATCGCCGCGGCCGGCGCCACCGGCGCTACCGTGCTGGCGCTGCACCTGCGGCCGGGAACGAAGGAGTGGTTCCTTCGTCAGCTCGGGCGCCACCATCCGGAGCTTGTGCCCCGGTACCAGCAGCTCTACGCCAGGGGAAGCCAGGCCGGGGGCGGTTACCGGCAGCGGTTGGCTGATCGGGTTGCGCCGCTGCTGCGCCGGCACGGCCTGGACCGCCGCACGCCGGAACGACGGTCCAGGAGGCTGGCGGAGGGCGTGCGGCGGTGGCCATCAGGCATGCTGCCTTCCCCGCGTGCATTGGCTGCGGGCGAGCGAGGTGTGCCGGGTGAGCAGCTCACCCTGCTATGACAGCGGGCTGAGCGGACCGGGGTAGATGCTGGGGGATCAGCGGCGACGCAGGTGTGACACCGTTACTGTCCGGAAACGTCCCCGTGCTGAGTTGCAAGTTGTTCATCTGAGGAGCGAGCCGCTGTGATGCGTACCCACCCTGCCGGCACGTTACGGGCCGAGCATGCAGGGCACACCGTCACCCTCGCCGGGTGGGCCGCCCGGCGCCGCGACCACGGGGGCGTGATCTTCATCGATCTACGGGATGCCTCCGGGGTGGCCCAGGTGGTGTTCCGAGAAGGTGCGATGGCCGAGCTGGCGCACCGGCTGCGCACCGAGTTCTGCCTCCAGGTCACCGGCACCGTGGCGCTGCGCCCCGAGGGCAACGCGAACCCGGAGCTGCCCAGCGGGGACATCGAGGTCACCGCCGAGGAGCTGACGGTGCTCAGTGAGTCGGCAGCGTTGCCCTTCCAGCTCGACGACCATCTCGATGTCGGGGAGGAAACGCGGCTGCGGCACCGTTACCTCGATCTGCGCCGGTCCGGCCCGGCGGCGTCGCTGCGGTTGCGCAGCGACGCCAACCGGATCACCCGCGACGTGCTGAACGCGGAGGGCTTCCTTGAGGTGGAGACCCCGACGCTGACCCGCTCCACCCCGGAGGGAGCGCGGGACTTCCTGGTTCCGGCGCGCCTGCAACCCGGCTGCTGGTACGCCCTGCCGCAGTCGCCGCAGCTGTTCAAGCAGCTTCTCATGGTGGCCGGGGTTGAACGCTACTACCAGATTGCCCGCTGCTACCGGGACGAGGACTTCCGTGCCGACCGGCAGCCAGAGTTCACCCAGCTCGATATCGAGATGAGCTTCGTCGAGCAGGACGACGTGATCGCGCTGGGCGAGAGCGTGATCGCTGCGCTGTGGTCAGAGCTGGCCGGGCACAGGATCGAGCTACCGATCAGCCGGCTGGGCTACCTCGATGCGATGGCCCGCTACGGCACCGACAAACCGGACCTGCGCTTCGGTCTCGAGCTCACCGAGCTCACCAGCTATTTCGTCGGTACCCCGTTCAGGGTATTCCAGGCCCCCTATGTGGGCGCGGTCGTGATGCCCGGTGGGGCAAGCCAGCCGCGACGGCAGCTGGACGCCTGGCAGGAGTGGGCCAAGCAACGAGGTTTCAAGGGGCTGGCGTACGTGCTGATCGGCGCGGACGGTGAGTTGTCCGGGCCGGTGGCCCGCAACCTGGCCGAGCACGAGCGGGAGGGCCTGGCCAAGGCAGCCGGCGCCGGCCCCGGTGACTGCGTGTTCTTCGCCGCGGGTGACCCGCGCGATTCACGATCGCTGCTCGGTGCCGCCCGGGTGGAGATCGGCAAGCGCTGCGGTCTGATCGACGAGTCCGCCTGGTCGTTTGTCTGGGTGGTCGACGCACCACTGTTCGAGCCTGCCGAACACGGCGGATGGACGGCGGTGCATCACCCGTTCACCGCGCCGGCGCCGCAGTGGGCCGATCGTTTCGAGCAGGATCCGGGCTCCGCCCTGGCGCACGCCTATGACCTGGTGTGCAACGGAAACGAGATCGGCGGGGGCTCGATCCGCATCCACCAGGCCGATATGCAGCGACGGGTGTTCCAGGTGCTCGGAATCTCCGACGAGGAGGCCAGGGACAAGTTCGGGTTCCTCCTCGAGGCCTTCCGCTACGGGCCGCCCCCGCACGGGGGTGTCGCGTTCGGCTGGGACCGGATTTGCATGTTGCTCGCCGGTGCTGACTCGCTGCGCGAGGTCATCGCGTTCCCTAAATCCGGAGGAGGTCTCGACCCGCTCACCGGTGCGCCCGCACCGATCACCCGCCAGCAGCGAGCCGAAGCCGGAGTGGATGCGAAACCTCCCGCGAAGGGGTAGCGGGTGCTGCACATGCGGGTCACCTGCCCACCGGACACCACGGAAGCGGTGCTCGGCAGGCTGCGCCGCGAGCGCGGCGCAGCTCACGTCACCGTCATCCGGGGGGCGGTGGTCAAGCCGCCCGGGGACCTGATCGAGGCGGAGGTGGCTCGCGAAGCTGCTGATGAGTTGCTTGCCGACCTGTGCGCGCTCGACCTCGAGCGCACCGGTGGCATCACGCTCAGCTCCCCGGACACGGTGCTCTCGGATACCGCAGACGCCGCGGTGCAGGCTGCGCCCGGCGAGCCGGCCGACGCGCTGGTGTGGGACGAGCTCATCGAGCGGACGGGCAGCGACACCCAGCTGACCTTCACTTTCCTCGGCTTGCTGACCTTGGCCTGCCTCATCGCGGTCGTCGGTGTGGTCACCGATTCGCCGGTCACGGTGGTGGGCGCCATGGTCGTCGGGCCGGAGTTCGGCCCACTCGCAGCGCTGGCGGTTGGGCTGGCGTTGCGCCGCGCCGACCTGATCCGTGGCGCAGCGCTGGCTTTGGGAGTGGGGTTTCCGGTAGCGATGCTCATCGCCACGGCCGGGGTGTCGCTCAGCGAATGGACCGGCCTGATCGGTACGGAGGTGATCCGATCAGCTCAGCAGGTGGACTTCATCTACCAGGTGGGACCGTTCTCCCTGATTCTCGCCCTGCTTGCCGGGGCCGCTGGGATGCTCAGCCTCACGTCAGCGAAATCGGCCGCGCTCATCGGCGTTTTCATCTCGGTGACGACGGTGCCGGCGGCGGCGTTTGCGGTGATCGCGATCACCATGGGTGCGTGGCGCACAGCCGGCGAGTCGGCATTGCAACTGCTGGTGAATCTGGTGGGTATCACCGTCGCCGGGGTGATCGTGCTGGCGCTGCGTCACCGCCGTAGCGGCAAGCTGGGCCACTCGCCGGCCCGACGCTGATCATGCGCGCTTCGGTGGGATCGACCTCGATGGCGCATCTCGACGCAGGCCCCCTCGCCCGGGAGGAATCGCTACCTTGATCGTCGAAACCGAGAGCTGTGGCCGTGCAATGCCGCACGGCCACAGCTCAGCCAGCGATCACTGCGGCTTGTTGGTATAGCCGCCTCCGCAGCGGCCGCGGGCGGCGGATGCGGGAGAACACAGATCGTTCGCGAACCCGTCCTCGACATGTCATCAGTTGCTCACCGGCGGTGAGCCCCGCCGGGTGATCATCAGCACGTGACCGTGGAAACGATCCCCACCGTCCCTTTCCTCTCCACCACCCCCCGTCACGCCGGGAGCTTGGCAGTGCTCGGCGATTCCACCGCGGTCGGTGTGGGCGATCCGTTGCCCTCCGGCACCTGGCGCGGTTTCGGCCCGCTGCTGGCGGCGGCCCTCGGCGCGCCGGGCGAGGTGCGGTACGCCAACCATTCGACCGTCGGGGCCCGGATAGCGGACCTGCGGCACCGGCAGCTGCCCGCCGCGGTGACGATGCGGCCCGATGTCGCGGTGATCCTGGCCGGGATGAACGACACCTTGCGCTCGGACTTCGATGCCTCGGCGCTCGGTGACCACCTCGATGCCACGGTCGGCGCCCTGCAGGCCGCTGGCGCCGTGGTGCTGACCACCCGATTCCACGATCACGGGAGGGTGTTCCGGTTGCCCGGACCGTTGCGGCGCGCCCTGTACCACCGGATCGGGCAACTCAACGATGCCACTGGCATGGTGACGGCGCGGCGCGGCGCCCTCTGCCTGGATCTGCACCTGATGCCCGGCACGTACGACGTGAGGACGTGGAGCGTGGACCGCCTGCATCCCTCCGAGCGCGGCCACCGGTTGCTCGCCGCGGGATTCGCGGAGCTGCTCATCGGAGCCGGCATCGCGGTGCCCCATCCGGTGCGCCTGAGCTGCTCGGGTGGCCGGCAGCTCACTGCCGCTCACCACGCAGCGTGGCTGGTCTGCCATGGCGTGCCGTGGCTGGCCAAGCGCGGGCGGGACCTGCTCCCGCACGCCGCCGGGGTGGTGCTGCGGGACCTGGTGAGTCGGCCCGCAGCGGTACCGTCGCGATGTGGCAGGTAACGGGGCAGGTAACCGGGCCAGTTGTGGGCCGGTGGGCAGCGATTCGCTTTTCGATGACGGGTTGTTCGCCGCGCAGGCGCAGGAGCGGGCCGAACAACGGTTGACGGCCTCGGCGCCGCTAGCGGTCCGGATGCGACCGGCCACGCTGGAGGAAGTCGTGGGGCAGGAGCATCTGCTCGCGCCTGGCAGCCCGCTGCGCCGGTTGGTCGAGGGCGGCAGCGCGACCTCGGTGATTCTCTACGGGCCGCCGGGTACCGGGAAGACGACCGTGGCCCGGTTGGTCTCCCAGGCCACTGGCCGGCGTTTCGAGGCCATGTCGGCGCTGAGCGCCGGGGTCAAGGAAGTCCGCGCCGTGATCGACGCCGCCCGCCGCCGGCTGGGTCGTGAGGGCGGGGACGCGACCGTGCTGTTCATCGACGAGGTGCATCGCTTCTCCCGCACGCAGCAGGATGCGCTACTCGGTGCCGTGGAGGACCGGGTCATCCTGCTCGTCGCCGCGACCACCGAGAACCCGTTCTTCTCGGTGGTGTCGCCGTTGCTGTCCCGATCATTGGTGCTGCAGCTGCATTCCCTATCCGATGAGGAGGTGCGGACGCTGATCCGGCGCGCCCAGGCCGATCCCCGAGGGCTGGACGGGGCGGTCACGCTGGATCCTGCGGCCGAGGATCATCTGGTCCGGCTTGCCGCTGGGGACGCCCGCCGGGCGCTGACCGCGCTGGAGACCGCCGCCGAGGCGGTGATATCCAGTGGTAGGACCGATGACGAGCGGGCTGTGGTGGACCTGGCGTGTGTCGAGTCCGTGGTCGACAAGGCTGCGGTGCGCTACGACCGCGCCGGGGATCAGCACTACGACGTGATCAGCGCGTTCATCAAGGCGATCCGGGGCTCCGATGTCGATGCGGCGCTGCACTACCTGGCGCGGATGGTGGAGGCGGGGGAGGACCCCAGGTTCATCGCGCGGCGGCTGGTGGTGCACGCCAGCGAGGACATCGGGATGGCCGATCCGGTAGCGCTGCCCACCGCGGTCGCTGCCGCTCAGGCCGTGCAGCTCATCGGGATGCCCGAGGCGCGGCTGGCGCTGGCCCAGGCCACCGTGCACCTGGCCACCGCACCGAAGTCCAACGCGGTGATCACCGCGATCGACGCCGCCATCGCCGACGTCCGCGCCGGTGCCACCGGAGCGGTGCCGGCTCACCTGCGCGACGGTCACTACGCCGGCTCGGCTCGACTGGGACATGCCCAGGGCTACCGGTACCCGCATGACGTAGCCGAGGGAGTGCTGGCCCAGCAGTACCCACCCCGGGAGCTGGTCGGCCGCGACTACTACCAGCCCAGTGAACGTGGTGCGGAACGGGCGATCGCCCAGCGGTTACCGCGGCTACGGCAGATCATCCGCGGGCGTTGATCCCGGGGATACTGCGAAGGGCAGCTGTGGAAGGGGGCGTCGTGGGCGGTGGGTGCCCTACCGGTCCTTCGGGCTCCCAGCCACACCCCGACCAGGTTGTCGTCGCCCTGCTGCAGCAGGCGTACCCGGCGCTCGTCGCCGGCTACGGGGCCGCCGAGCGGCAGGCCCGCGCGATGGCGCTGGGCAAGCTGTGGGTCGCGCTGTCGCGGGAGCGGATCGGCGGCCTGGTACCCCTGAGCTGCGATGGTCGCACGGTGCTCCGGCTACCCGACGGCACCCGGATATCCGCCCCTCCCGCGATCGCGGATGCCTTCGCCCAGCGCCGGGAGGGCCTGGCTGTCACCGTGCACGCCGCCCATCCGCAGGTGATCGACCATCCCGTCGGGCTGCTCGAGGCGATCCTGGCCGGCCGACCCCAAGGCGCCGATACCGGCGGGTGGCGGCAGCTGTCTGCCGAGCTGGGTGAGAGCGTCGCCAATCACGCGCTCGCGTTGGTGGCTGAATCCTGGCGGCGCGAGCGGCTCCGCGCCGCCGCCCACGACTCGGGCAACCTGGAGGCGAGCACCCTGCGCTGGGCGGCCCGGCGCGCCGCAACCGACCCGGGGTTCAGCCCGCTCGCCCTGTTCGAGCAGTCGGTCGTCGATGGGCATCCACTCCACCCCTGCGCGCGAGTCCGCGGCGGGATGACGCTCGAGGAGCTGTGTGCCTACGCCCCCGAATGGGCGGGGGAGGTCGCGATACGGATCGTGGCCATCGCCCGGTCCTCGTTCGCGCACCCCCCCAGCGCGCGGCACCGGATGCGCGAGCTCCTCAGCTCCGAGCACCCGGGAGCCGTCGCGGCGGCCGACACCCACCTGCGCGGCGTTCGGCGAGATCCCGCCGACTACGACCTGCTCCCGGTGCACCCCTGGCAACTGCCGCGCCTGGCGCAGGTGTGCAGCACTGCCGGGGCCGTCATCGCGATTCCAGGAGCGTGGATTCCAGCCCGGCCGTTGCTGTCACTGCGGACGCTCGCGCCCCGGACCGATCGAAGGGCCGCCCATCTCAAGACCGCGGTCGATATCCGGCTGACCACCGCGATCCGGGTCGTATCCCCGGCCACCCTCTACAACGGTCCGCTGATCTCGACGCTGCTGGCCGAGATCAGCCGGCGGGAGCGCGGCTTCGGTGGACGTTTCGTCAGCCTCACCGAGCTGGCCGGTGGAAGCTACCAGCCGGGACCGGGCGGGCCGGTAGAGGCCACCGCCCGCCTCGCCGCGATCGCCCGGGAGTCTCCGGAATGCCACGCCGGCGGCGGCGAGGTCGCGCTGCCGGTCGCCGCACTCGCGGCCCGCTCCCCGCTGAGTGGCCGGCCGCTGCTCGCCGAGGTGCTCGACCAGCTGGCGTCCGAGCTTCGAGCCTCCCGTGCCGAGGCCGCCGCCCGCTTTCTCGCCGGTTACTGCGAGTGCGCGCTGCCCGCTTTGTTCGCGTTGCTCTCCCGCTGGGGGGTCGCCCTGGAGGCGCACGGTCAGAACGCCGTCGTGGTGTTGCGGGAGGGCTGGCCGGTGCGGCTGCTCTACCGCGACTTCGGCAGCATCCGGGTGAGCCCGGCCAGGCTGTCCCGCGCTGGGCTTGCCCCGCCGGTGGTGCGAGGGGCGCTGCCCACCGACGACGAGGATGAGCTCCGGGCCGGGCTGTTCTTCCCTTTGATCGGTACCAACCTCGGCCAGGTCCTCTCCACCCTGGCCCGCGAGGGTGAGGCCGATGCCGGAGCGTTGTGGGAACTGGTCGCCCAGCGCTGCCACTCGGTCTATGCGACGCTGACCGCGGACCCCGCCATCGCGACCCAGGCCGGCCGGGATGAGCAGGCGTTGTTCGCTCCCGCGCTCCGGTCGAAGTCGATGCTGCGAGTGCACATGTCCGCCGACCCGCACACGCCGCAGTGGGTGGGCGTGCCTAATCCGTTGAGGGCGGCCGCCGGATGAGCCACCCCAGCAGCAACGCCCCCGGGCCGGCGCGACTGCGCACCGGGGAGGAGCGGCGGATGTACGAGGCATTGGCCGCGAACGCACCGTGTTACCTCACCTCGTTCCTCGAGCAGTTGCCGAGGGCGCGACTGGTGGTCCTGCACCTGTTGCTCGCCGCCCTCTGGCGCGAGGACATCGGGGCGCTCCGGACCGCCAGCCGCCGGTTCGACACCGGCGCCCCGGCGCCGGAGGCCGCGAGTCCGCTCGGGATCGAGGTCCGGTTGCGCGCCGTCCGGCCGGGCGTCTGGCAGGTCCATGAGCTCGCTGCCGACGTGTGGCTGGCTTTTCCCGTCCGCGCAGAGCATGCCTTCAACAACCTCAAACCGGGTGATCCGGTGCTCCGGCTGGGCGCCGGCGAACCCAGCGTGATCGGGTCCCCGGATGATCTCGTCAGGTTGTTAGCCGGGTACGAGCCGGCGCCAGTCTGGGAGTCCTTCGCCGTGGAGCTCGCCGACACAGTGGCCAACCTGGCCCTGGCCTACGCCCGATCGGGGGCGCAGCGGGCATCCCTGCGCCAGCTCGCGGCCCGGCTCGGAGTGCCCGACGGGGTGGGCCTCGCGCAGCTGGTCGCCGGCTCGAAGGCGCCCGAGGACGTGATGGTGTTCTTCGAACGGCTCAACACCGAGGGCCACAACCTGCACCCCTGTGGGCGGGGGCGGCTCGGGATGCGGCCGGCGGACCTGTTGCGCCATGATCTGGAGGCTGAGATATCCACCGATCTGGTCCTGGTGGGTATTCGGCGGGAGCGCGTCGAGTCCGCTCCCGACGAGCGGGGCCGCGACATCGGCCAGCTGTTGTGGGCCGAGTACCCGCGACTCGGCCACGCCGTCCGGGAACATTTCCGTGCCGATCAGCTCGACCCGGCCGGTTACGTCTTCGTGCCCGCGCATGCCTGGCAGCTCGAGCATGTTATCCGTCCCCTGCTCGCGGACGAGATCGCCGAGCGCACGGTGGTGCCCGTGCCGGCTGCCCTGCTGGCCGGTGTGCCGACCTCGAGCCTGCGGACCCTGCTCACCGAGCGCTCGCCCGCGGGCCGGCGCCTGCTGGTCAAGACCGCGCTGGACACGCTGATCGGTTCGACCCGGCGGTCCATCTCGGCGCACACGACGAACAACGGGCCGGTGTACAGCCGGCTGCTCCGGCAGATCATCGACCGCGAGCCTGCCCTGATCGATCGGATCGTCCTGCTCGACGAGATCGCCGGGGCCAGCTACCGGCCGCAGGCCCACGATCCCGACCCGGAACGCCGCTCCCGCGCGCTGTCCGCGCTGATCCGGAGCAACCTCACCGCTCACCTCCGCCCCGGGGAGCTACCCGTGCCCGGCTGCGCGTTGCCCGCTCGCTCCCCGGTGACCGAGTCCAGCCTGCTGGTCGAGCTCGTCACCCGGTATGCGGCGGGCAGGGGTGAGCCGGATCTCGGTGTGGCCGGGCTGAGCTTCGTCGAGGAGTACGCCGCACTGCTGCTCCCGGTGACCGTGATCCTCATGACCAAATACGGCGTCGCGGTGGAGGCCCACCTGCAGAACTGCATATTCACCCTGGTCGAGGGTGTGCCGACCCGTCTGGTGTTGCGGGACTGGGGGGGAATGCGGATCTACCCCGCGCGGTTGCGCCGGCACGGCCTGCGGTTGGATCCACGGCCGGGCACGGTCACGGTGACCGACGATGTCGGGGTGATGCGCGCCAAGACGCTCTACACCGTGCTGTCCAACCATCTCGGTGAGATCGTCGCCCACCTGGTGACCCGGTGCGGTGTCGATTCACGATCAGCATGGCAGCTCATCACGGCGGTGGTGGAGGGCCTGCTCACCGGTTTGGCCGCTGACCCGGCGTTGCGGGGTGATGCCGCGGCCGACCGCGCGGTCCTGCTCGGACCCACGTTGCCCGTCAAGGCCTTCGCCCGGATGAGACTGCGGCCAGCAGGAGGTGACCAGTACGCCCATGTCCGCAACCCGCTGCACGACGGAGGTGCCTCACTATCGCCGGCGCCGGGGATGCCAGGCTGGTGACCAGGCGCGCGCAGCAGCTCCACGGACCCAGCTGGGAACGGGTGAGCCAGACGTTGCGCAGGCACGCCGGCGGTAGCGAGCCGGTGTGCGCGTATGTCTACGACCTGGACGCGCTGGTCGCGCAGGCCCACGCCATCCAGGGGGCACTCCCCGGGTGCTGCGCGCTGTACTACGCGGTCAAGGCCAATACCCATCCTGCGGTGCTCAGCACGCTGGCATCCCGCGTCGAGGGGTTCGAGGTGGCCTCCCAGGGCGAGATCGACAAGGCACTCGCGGCAGGTGCGGCGTGCCTGGTGTTCAGTGGGCCCGCGAAGACCGACGCCGAGATCACCGGCGCGCTGCGGGCCGGCCTGGAGCTGCTCAACGTGGAAAGCCTGCACGAGCTGCGCCGGGCGGGACTGATCGGAGCCGAGCTGGGCCTTCGGGTGCCGGTGGCGCTGCGGATCAACCGGCGCACCGCCGGGTTGCCGGGCACGTTACGCATGGCCGGCGCAGCGACCCAGTTCGGCATCGACGAGGTCCTGCTGGCGGAGGCCGTCGAGCTCAGCCGGGCACTCCCCGCGGTCACGTTGCGTGGTTTCCACCTGCACGCGGCGTCGAACAACCTCGATGCGGATGCGCACGCGAGCTTCGTCACCGACAGCGTGGCGTGGTGCACAACGCAGGCGGCCCGGCACCGGATCTCGCTGGAGGTCATCGACGTGGGCGGTGGCATCGGGGTCCCCTACGCCGGCGGCGCGGGCTTCGACCTACCGAGGTTCGGCACCGCGCTGCACCCTGCCGCGCAGAGCCTGCCCCGCGGCGCGCAGCTGATCTTTGAGCTCGGCCGGTTCCTGGTAGCCGGGGCCGGCTGGTACGCCGCGGAGGTCATCGATCTCAAACACACTCATGGTCGCCGGTTCGCGGTGCTCCGTGGCGGGACTCACCATTTCCGGCTCCCGGCTGCCTGGGGATACAACCACCCGTTCGCGGTGCTGCCGGTCGAGGCGTGGCGTTACCCGTTCGCCCGTCCGGAGGTGCGGGCCGTGGCCCTCACCGTTGCCGGTGAGTTGTGCACCCCCCGGGACGTGCTCGCCCGGGACGTCTGGGTGCAGCGGCTGCGGGTCGGTGACGTCCTGGTGTTCCCGCTGGCCGGTGCCTATGGGTGGGAGATCTCCCACCACGACTTTCTCAGCCACTCGCATCCCGCCCAGCTCATCTGCGGAGCCCACGGTGCCGGGGGAAGAACGCGCCCGGTAACCTGAATCGCCCATTACCGGTCGGGAGTCGGAGTTCCGCCGCGATCGGTCGATTTGCCACCGGCAAGGAGGGGACGTGTCGGCAGGTCAGATTGCCGCGCTGGTTGCCGCTGTTGCGTTCGTCGTACTAGTCGGCTTGCTCGCTGTGCCCCTGATCAAACTCGGCCGCACCCTCGATGAGGCGACGGAGGCCATTCGCAAGGCCAGCGCGGGTTCCGATCCGCTGTTCACCGGCGCGAACACCACGGTCACCCAGGTCAATACCCAGTTGGAGCGGCTGGACGGCATCACCGCCAACGCCCAGGCGATGACGAGCAACGTCTCAGCACTGACCTCCCTGTTCACCGCCACGCTGGGTGGACCCCTGGTGCGGGTGGCAGCGTTGTCCTACGGCGTGAGCAAGGCGATGCGCAGCCGCCGGAAGAGCGGTAAGTCCGCTGCGCGGTCTGCGGAGTCCACAAGTGGGCCCAAGCGGGGGCGGGACAGGAGCAAGCGGTGACCCGGGTGCTCTGGTTCGGTCTGGGTATTGCCGCCGGTGTCGCGGCCAGCCGAAAGGCTCGCAGTGCTGCGCGCCGGATGACGCCGGCAGGCGCAGCGGAGAACGTCGGCGATGCAGTTCGTGAACTGGCCGCTGCGGTCGGTTCGTTCGGCGCCGACGTGCGGGCCGGGATGATTCAGCGGGAGGCCGAGCTACACGCCACCGTCACCGCGCGTACCGGGATGGACATCGCGTCGCGCCTACCTGATGCCCGAGCGCCCCGTCCAGAGGCTGCCTCCGTGCGGGCAGCGTCGCACTAGCCACCGCAGCCTCGCCTGATGGTTGTGGATGCCGGGGTGATGCCGCAGCCGTAGGCTATATGCCGTTCCCGGCGACCCCATATAAGTTTTCCCAGATCTCCCCATCCATCCGCTTCGAGGAAGACCGTGCAGACCCACGAGATCCGCCAGCGATTCCTGGACCATTTCCACCGTTCCGGGCACACGGTGGTGCCCAGCACCTCGTTGCTGGTCGATGATCCGAACCTACTGTTCGTCAATGCCGGCATGGTCCCATTCAAACCGTACTTTCTCGGCCAGCTGACCCCGCCCTACCCCCGGGCCACCTCAGTCCAGAAGTGCGTGCGAACTCCGGATATCGATGAGGTGGGTAAGACCACCAGGCACAACACTTTCTTCCAGATGGCGGGCAACTTCTCCTTCGGGGATTACTTCAAGCAGGGAGCCATCGAGCACGCCTGGCAGCTGGTGACGGGCCCGGAGAGCGCCGGGGGCTACGGTTTCGAGCCGGACCGCATCTGGGTCACCGTCTACCGGGACGACGATGAGACCGAGAAGCTGTGGCGCACGGTCGCGGGGATCCCCACCGAGCGCATCCAGCGCCGGGGCATGGACGACAACTTCTGGTCCATGGGCGTCCCCGGACCGTGCGGCCCCTCCTCGGAGATCTACATCGACCGGGGGCCGGATTTCGGCCGGCCGGGGGGGCCCGTCGTCGACGAGGACCGCTTCCTGGAGATCTGGAATCTCGTCTTCATGCAAGACGAGCGCGGTGATTCCACCGGCGCGGGGAAGAGTGACTTCCCCATCCTGGGGCCGTTGCCGGCCAAGAACATCGACACCGGAATGGGCATCGAGCGAGTGGCCCTGCTGCTGCAGGGCGTGCCCAACGTCTACGAGACAGACCTGCTGCGGCCGGTGATCACCCTCGCCGAGGAGCTCTCCGGCCGCCGTTACGGCGATGATCCGGCCGACGATGTGCGTTTTCGGGTCATCGCCGACCACGCCCGCACCGGTGTCATGCTGATCGGGGACGGTGTGGTGCCCGGCAATGAGGCACGGGGCTATGTCCTGCGCCGGTTGCTACGCCGTACTGTGCGCTCGGCGCGCCTACTCGGCGTGACAGAGCCTGTGCTCAGTGACATCACTGCGGTGGTGCGAGACACGATGGGCCCGTCGTACCCGGAGATCAGCTCCGACTACCGGCGGATCGAGGCGGTGGCCCGCGCCGAGGAAGAGGCCTTTCTGGCGACGCTGAGCGCCGGGTCGCGAATCTTCGATCTGGCGGTGGCGCAGACTCGCGAAGCGGGCGGCTCCCAGCTCGGCGGGGACCGGGTCTTCCAGCTGCACGACACCTACGGGTTCCCCATCGACCTCACCCTGGAGATGGCGGCCGAGGCCGGGCTGTCCGTCGATGAGGCAGGCTTCCAGACCTTGATGGAGCAGCAACGCCGGCGCGCCAAGGCCGATGCGGTGGCACGCCGCTCGGGGCACGGGGACCTCGGTGCCTACCGCAGCGTGCTCGACGCACACGGTCGCACCGACTTCCTGGGCTATACCGAGCTCAGCGCCGAGGCCCGGGTGATCGGGTTGCTGGTCAACGGTGCCGGGGTGCCGGTAGCCGGAGCGGGCAGCGCGGTGGAGGTGATACTCGACCGCACCCCGTTCTACGCCGAGGGTGGCGGGCAGCAGGCCGACTCCGGAACCCTGGTCGGTGACGGATTCACCGTCGAGGTGGCCGACGTCCAGTCCCCTGTGGATGGCTTGTCGGTGCACCGGGGCAGGGTCAGCTCCGGTGAGGTCACTCTCGACACCCCGGTGCTCGCCCAGGTGGACATCACCCGCAGGCACGCGGTGGCTCGGGCCCATTCCGCGACGCACCTGGTACACGCCGGGGTCCGCCGGGCACTGGGCAGCAGCGCCGCACAGGCCGGCTCGCTCAACGCTCCCGGCCGGTTGCGCTTCGACTTCACCTCACCGAGCGGGGCGGTGCCGCCCAGTGTGCTGGCCGACGTCGAGGACGAGGTCAACGAGGTCCTGCTGCGCTCGCTGCCGGTCACGGCCGAGGTGATGCCGATCCAGTCCGCCCGTAACGAGGGTGCGATCGCGATGTTCGGCGAGAAGTACGGTGACGCAGTGCGGGTGGTGACCATCGGTGACTATTCCAAGGAACTCTGCGGCGGCACTCACGTGCCCAACTCAGCCGATATCGGCCTGATCAAGCTGCTGTCCGAGGCGTCCATCGGTTCCGGCATCCGCCGGGTCGAGGCGCTGGTCGGCCTCGACGCGTTCCGTTTCCTGGCTCGCGAGCATGTGCTCGTGGCGCAGGTCGCAGAGCAGCTCAAAGCGCGGCCCGAGGAACTGCCCGACCGGATCGGTGCGCTCACCGAGCGTTTGCGGGCCGCCGAGCGGGAGCTGGAGCGGCTGCGGGCGGCCGCGGTGTTGGCCTCAGCGGCCGCCCTGGCCGAGGGGGCAGAGCAGATCGGCCCGATCGCGCTGGTGGTAGCCGAGACGAGCGCCGGGGTGAGCGGGGCAGACCTGCGGGCGCTGGCTTCCGAGGTCCGGGGCCGCCTGGGCGAGCGGGCCGGGGTGGTCGCGCTGTTCAGTGTGGACCAGCCGGCGGGCAAGGTCTCCTTTGTGGTGGCCACCACCGCTGCCGCGCGGGTGCGCGGGCTGGCTGCGGGTGCGCTGGTGCCTGTGTTCGCGCCTGCGGTGGGTGGTCGAGGAGGCGGCAAGCCGGACCTGGCCCAGGGTGGCGGCACCGAGCCGGGAGGGGTACCGGACGCGCTGGCAGCGCTGCGCACCGAGCTTACGGGGCGCGACGGCGCGTGAGTCCCTCCCACCCTCAACCCGCGCCGGACAACGCGCCCGATCCTGGGCCCGGTCGCCGGCTTGGGGTTGACTACGGCGAGGTCCGGGTGGGGGTGGCACTGTCAGATCCTGCTGGAGTGCTGGCGACACCCCTGCTCACCCTGACCCGGGATCCCTCTGCAGGCACCGACCTCGACGCGTTGGCTGCTCTGGTGGCCGAGCACCAGGTGGTCGAGGTAGTGGTCGGGCTGCCGCGCACGCTGGCCGGGCGCCACGGTCCCGCCGCGCAGGCGGCCGCGGACTATGCCCGCGCGCTGGTGCCCCGGATCGAGGGAATCCCGGTCCGGCTGGCGGATGAGCGGCTCACCACGGTCTCCGCCACCCGGGTGCTTGCCGAAAGGGGGGTTCGCGGCCGCAAGCAGCGCGCGGTGGTGGACCAGGTCGCTGCGGTGGAGATCTTGCAGGCCTGGCTTGAGGCGCGGCAGGCCGCGACGTGACCGCCGGCCCGGGTGACCCCGCGAAAGCGGTCCGATGAGCGATGATCTCGGGCTATTCCGGGACCCGGGGGGAGCACCCCCGTCCCTCGCGCGGCGGCGGGCCGACAGTCGGCGGGCGCGGCGGCAGGCTCGGGAGCGCCGCCGCCGGCGGATGGTCCTGGGCACCATCGTCGCGGTGCTCGTGCTGGCGGTCAGCGGCGTGCTCCTCGGGGTGCGCAAGCTCCAGACCTGGCGGGAGTTTCCCGACTTCGATGGGCCCGGGGGTGCGCAGACCGTCGTGCAGGTCGAGAACGGGCAGAACCTCACCCAGATCGGGGCGACGCTGGTACGGGGCAACGTGGTGGCCAGCGTCGGGGCTTTCACTCAGGCCGCCGAGGCAGATCCGCGGATCCGGGCCGTGCAACCCGGCTACTACCAGGTGCGGCGGGAGATGTCCGGTTCCGCCGCGGTGGCGAGATTGCAGGAGCCATCGGCCCGGGTGGGGCACCTGGAGATCCGTAGTGGTGAGCAGCTCGACAATGTCGAGCTCCCTGACGGGACGAGGGTGCCGGGGTTGCTCACCGAGATCTCTCGCGCCAGCCGCGCGATGATCGGGGAGATCGGGAGAGCGGCGTGG
>OBLV0100000273.1_pt1 | contig 16455 bp, 21 predicted proteins | sample 1520071 | NCBI WGS metagenome assembly OBLV01 (sample SAMEA3888446, study PRJEB22518) | metagenome | reverse complement strand
TACATCGGCGATGCCAACATACACTCCATCAGAGTCAAGATCGGACTTTGTTATTCGTAACGTGTTCATTTGCTTTCTCCGGTTTTGACGGTAGTCCATTTACAAGATCGGACCTGATTAGGTAATAAGTATATCCGCTTGGAAGTACCCAAGGGATAATCGTCGTTTCAACAATATAACCTTTTGCCTTCCAATACTCTTTGATTTTATCAGCTAACTCTCGCGAGCCTCGCCATGTCATAGTCTCTTTCATGATTAAATCCATTTTGGTTTGAAAACATGACGCCGCGTCCGATCACTCATCCGAGTCAGTCTTGCAATTAAGACAGAACGCGGCGTCGCCAATTATATGAAATAATTAGGTGATTTTATTTCGCCTTTCCCTTACCCTTTGGGGTTTTCAAAAGTGATCCAGGCGCAGCTTTACCTCGACCTTCGATCTTACTATTATCCCGAGCCTTTGAACTGGTATCGTCTCCTTCGACAAAGTTATATTTATCGAGGAATTGAGCGCGGGCCTCTTTGTTGGCCGCTTCCCAATTTGAAACAAGTGCCTCAAATGATCCAATTGTACCACACGTTATACCATCATCATTCGATGGTACATTCGATGCATCAGATCCTTTCGGCGGCTCAGTGGGCTTCGCGGATGACAGGCCAAACGCCTTCATAGACTTTTCAAAAGTCTTTTGTGAGACTTTCTTTGCGGCTTGTTTCGGACCTTCCGCTAGCGTCTCTTTCTGTTGTTCCGCTGGCAACTCAGCAATCTGCTTTGCTGCTTGAATGCTGATTTCGCCCTTACGGACTGCTTCTTTTAACTCAGGATGGCCCTTTTCCGCGACCACAACGGCATCATGCATCGTCTTGCGAGATACACCAGCTAACTCGGCCGCTGCCGTATCACAAAGAGGCTTTGCCTCGACTTCAATTTCATCGCTCGTCAAGCTATCCAATTCATGCTCATCATACCACATGCGGTTAGCATCAGTACGACGCCACTTTGCCGACGTGCGATCCCCGCCATGTTTTGCCGTTTGAACCTTTTTAGCCTCAGCAACCAAAAAAGCCCGTTGCGTTGGCGTGAGATTGCGACGGGCAATGTTCTTTGCCATCACAAATTCGAGTAGTTCATCCTCACTCGGGGCAATCTCATCCGTCTCATCATCTTTGGGATGTAGGGTAACAAACGGACGCGGATCAATCCCCGCTTCGATACAGGCGCGCAATCGATTTGCACCGTCAATAACAATGATCGTCTCTTCAGGCCGGTGCGGCAAAACCGTTATCGGTTCGAGCAATCCAGTTTGTTTGATTGACTCCACAAGCTGCTCAAATTCCTCCCCTTCCACTTTAGGAAACATCGAACACAGGGGATGATAGGTTATAGAGTTAGCATCGAAAGCGGGGACCATCGGACGGCCTTTCTCTAGGGTTTTGTTATTCTCTAACTTTGGTTCCAGTAGAGATTTAATCGAGTGTTGGATATTTGTTTTCGTATGATCTGACTTGCGCAGATGTTAGCCGCGCGTTGGGATCGGCGGGACACCAGTCTTTAGGAGCTTTGCCGCAAGCGCATTTGTGTTCGCTATCGGGTTTCCGGTTGAGCATACAGCGGGTTTTATCAACCTGCGATGTGGTGCGAATGTCATGGTGAAGCCATTTGCTCATTTGGAGTTTCCAGTTATGTGAGTGATGTTTCGGCGGGTTGTCTTTATAAGTATTTTCTACTCTAAACATACAAAGCAATGCAACAGGTTTTTGAAAAAAGTTTCATTAAATTTTCAACGCTATTTGTCGCGTTGCTTAGTTAACTCCGCTCTCCATACGCTCAGCAGCGGTGCGGATCATTCCGGTAATCTCATCGTCAAAATAGCCGAAAGTATCATCGACCGATTTAAGTAATTCGACGCGGTTTAAACCACTATCGATCATAGCCGAATCGCAAGTATCCTCAATAACCCTGCCTAAGTATCGCTTGACTGTCTCGATAACTTTGGCGATATGTTCGGCACGCTCTTTTAAATCAACTGATTCAGCGGAGTTATATACAGAGATAAAATGCGGTAACTCATTAGTTAGCGCGTCAATCATTTGCGCATGGGCGCGTTGCACGTCGCACGGCATAATCGGAACTCGACGGCGGCATGGCATAGGTGTTCTCCGGGTTGTGTGATCTAAGTCGCTTTACTTACGCGTCCCGTCCACAACCGAAACCGTACCGGACAATAAGGCGGAATGCAACCGGAAATTTAGTCACAATTTCGTGACAACCCCTTTTTACGGGAGCGTTTTTGGGTTAGGTTGCAACGGTCGATGGCGCCAACGTTTCGACTAGTGCGGTATTGATTTACCGCATTGTGTAACTTGCGTATAGGTAGGAGAAAAATCATGGCCGCTACAAAAAACGAGCTTCGTCTCATTGATCAGTATGTCGGAGCGCGGGTCAAAATGCGCCGCAAGATGATGAGGTTAAGTCAAGAGAAGCTCGGTATCGCCCTTGGCTTGACATTTCAGCAGGTGCAAAAATACGAAAAAGGGATGAACCGCATTGGTTCAAGCCGGCTTCAAGAAATTGCAAAAATCCTGCAAGTTCCAGTGACGTTTTTTTTCGAGGGATCGCCACAACCAACGGAACAAGATACCGGATTTAATGAAGCCCCGTCGCCAACATATATAGCTGAATTTATATCAAGTACGGACGGCATACACCTAATCGAGGCATTCATCCGTATTTCCGATGCGAAGCTGCGCAGGATCATTGTAGAGCTTGCGCAGCGGTTGGCTGATAATGAAACAGACGAAGCCTAGAACTGGATATCGTCGTTATCGAAATTGTCGTGAGTAGGCTTTGCGGCCGCAGCTTTCTGTTGCGGTTGCGGCTTGCTATTCACGTCGTCCTTTGTTTTGCCACCAGACATAACCATGATTTGTGAGTTAAATCCCTGCAAAACAATCTCAGTCGTGTATTTATCTTGTCCCGATTGATCCTGCCACTTGCGGGTTATGATCTCGCCCTCGACGTAAAGTCTAGTCCCCTTCTTAACGTATTGCTCGACTACCTTTACCAAGTTTTCGTTAAAAACCACAATGTTGTGCCATTGGGTTTTTTCTTTGCGCTCGCCACTGTCTTTATCCTTCCATGATTGAGACGTAGCGATCTTTAGCGTAGCTATTTGCCGGCCGGCTTGCGTGCTTCGGATTTCCGGGTCCGCACCGACGTTGCCGGCAATAGTTGCCCGATTAATACTAGTTCCCATTTCATTTTCCCTTTCGCTTCAATTTTAGAAGCAACGCGATCATTCGCGTTGCTAGTCATTCACAACAAGCGCATGTTTTGCTTAGACTTTTCCGCCTCCCGAATATTGTCCACTGCCTGACGCCAATATGATGATTTGAGTTCCGCGCCGATGAACCTCCTGCCCATCTCGATTGAGCAATATCCTACCGTGCCGATCCCTGTAAACGGAGACAGGACGATATCGCCCTCATTCGTCCATAGATCGATACAGCGCCTAACAGGGGTTAGTTGTAGTGGCGAGATATGCCGCTCATCGTGTTCCTCGCGCGCCATCCGATGCGAAAGCACATCCCCTTGAACAATATCAGTCCAGATCGGCTCAGCGTACCGTTGCCATACTAGGATCGATTTATGATCCGCTACGCTACGCGGGCGCTCGCCACCTTCATGACGTGTCTTGGCCGCTTCAGCCGTTAGCTGTTCATCTGACATATCATCGCCGTAGTAGGTTTCGAAAACCCCGGAAATTGGTTCATTGTTATTCCCAGGTTTTCGCACCGTTATGATGCTATCTCCTACCGCCATGCGAGACATTGCAGAGTCTTTGACTACTTGTTTATGCAAAAGACCAAGTGCTTTTGTCCTTTGCATCGCGGAAACAGGGTCTTTTCTAATCATCACTCTAGAGTGATAAATAAAACCAACATCCTGACAAACTCGGATGTTTTCACCTGGAAAGTCGCGAATTCCAATGAAACCATCGCGGGTTATCAAAGTCGGCAAATCCATGCAGTGAATAGAAATCAATCGCCCCGGCTTGAGTACCCGGAATAACCCCTCGATCACGTAACGATAGTGCTCCCAAAAAACCGCGTCATCTTGGTTATTCGATAGGTCGCGCGGACTATCGCTAAAAGTGTACAGGCTCACGAAAGGAGGGGAAAACATACTGTAATGAACTGAGTTTTCCTTTAGTCCATTAAGCATATCAATGCAATCTGCATTGTAAACTTTCCAGTTTTCACCTTCAGCTTGATTTAGTACTAGAGCCATGCCGGTATCTCCAATATCTGTTTTGGTTTATAGGACGAGGCAGTAAGTTTCGATCCGAATAATTCCTCTTTCATCAAATCACGCATGTGACTTGCCATTGCTTCGTGCATTCTATCGTGATCTGCTTCCTTTCTCTTGATGTTTGCTATCACATTTCCCTCTAGTTCGGAAACAACAAAATGCACGTTCACTTCTTTATTTTGTCCGAAACGCCAGCAACGCCGCACCGCCTGATAAACTTGCTCGAACGAGTCAGTAAGCCCGACAAACACCATATTCGCACAATGCTGATAATTCATCCCGTGGCCAGCAATCGACGGTTTCGAAACTAAGTGAAGTGGTGCACCTTTTTTGAAACCTAGCAAACGTTCGATCTTTTGCTCTACCTTGTCCCTTCCTGCAACCTGTTGCGCAAACGGCAATAGCTTTTCAATTCCATCTGCCTCAGTATTTAGATTACACCAAATAAGCCATGGTTCATTTAGTTTCGAGTTAACTACCTCGACGGCGGCCTTTATTCGGTCATCTGCCGTATCCCTTCGCACCGATATGCGCTCACTTAATGTGGACGCATGGAACGGAAATAGTTGTCCACCAATCGGCTTGTATTCCGCCGAAACCAACTTTTCATAATACTTAATTGGCGGAAGATCATATTCAGTAGCATCAAAACCAATGTCGCGCGGATGACGTATGACAACGGACCATGATGCTAACCAACGCCAAAAATCATTCTGCGCATGTCGTTTTAAACGCCATCCATCCGAGCTTGAACTAGCATCATCATTCGCTCGAATACTGCCTTCGTGAACAAAGTACATCGAAAGCATTTCCTTGGCGGTCATTACATCAAGGAACTCAGCATGCTGGCCTAATTCAGTGTAATCGTTCGGCGCAGGAGTTGCCGTACAGCAAAGCTTCCAACGCATGTGTTGACAAGCTTCAGTAAGTGCCTTTCGTGTCGCGCCATCCTTGGATTTTAAGATGCCGCTCTCGTCAAGGTTGACGGCACAAAAATTATCGAGGTTGAATTTATCCATCCTCTCATAATTTGTAACCACAATATCACTGATAATGTCATCGGTATCCTCAGCATAAGCTACGCCTTCAATGCCGAATTTGTATGCCTCGTCCACGGTCTGCTCGGCAACAGCAAGAGGCGTGAATACGATCACTGGCCCTTGCTCATGGTTAGCTACCGCCCGCGCCCATGACAAGCTTTGCAGCGTCTTGCCAAGTCCCGTACCCTCAAACAAAGCCGCGCGACCTCGACGTAAAGCCCAATTAACAATCGTTTGCTGAAACGGTTTAAGCGCGGTGCAAAGCTGCGGTATTTCAGTCATACCGATCTTAGGCGAACGTCGTGATTTTTCTTCAATGAAATCGATATATGCCGTCACTGATTTAGTCTCCCACTGTCCTTTACTGTTGTTTCAACCATACGTCATTCCAATCCGTTCCGCTAGTTAAATGTTGAGGAATGACTACTTTTATTTTTGTGTCCTTTAATTCTGGATTAGCTAAGAGATTGTAACCCAAAGTATATGCCGCTAATTGTCCACCGTACCCTAAATCATTGTCACCAAATATATAAACCTCTAAAACTCCCGGTGGAGGTAGCCATGATTTCATTCCCGATGTGCCAAGGACTGCCCATGTAGGTATTAGATGCACAACGGTAGCAGAAATTGCAGTCTCTATTCCCTCAGCAACCCCTATCCGATATTTAATCGGGCAGAGCCTAACCGCTGATCCTCTCTCAATAGATCCTGGCATCATGCGTCTCGGAAACTCGACTGGCGCTTTCTGCCCGTCCTCCGTCAAATAGGTTCGATGAATGTGGTTCGGCTTACCATGATAATCCCTTAGAACGGCAATCATCCCCGGGAACGTTCGCGTTTCCATGCCGTCATAATAAGACATGCTCTCGACGGATCGAAGGCAAGCCGGATATTTTTTAATGCCTGTCCGGTTAGTGAGGTAACGGCCTGCAGGTGTATCACTGGTAATCGGTTTTGAAGACCGCCACAACTCGCGCAAGTTCTTTCGTCTGGTTTCTTCATCGATCTTGGGCTTTTCTATAACGCGAGCATTGCCTATCAACGGTTCGATTTGTATTTTAGCTGTTTTGAAATCCCAATTATTCACTCTCATTATTAATGCAATGCCGTCACCAGCGCCGCAGCTATTGCATATCCAGTCCCCACTCTCATTGCGATTGCGATAACGAAACCGATCCTTTCCACCACACATAGGACAAGCTTGATTTTTGCCATTCAGTATCGAAAGAGAAACTCCTGTTTTGTCGAATATGTCACGCCATTTGCCAGCTAACTTCTCATTATACAACTCGCTCATTAGCGCGATCTCGCCTCTTTGCCCATGCAATCATGCGGCTCTTAATCCATGATTGAGTTGTAATACTCACTTCATTAGCCGGCTTAATATCCTGTATTGAATGATCCGGCCATACCCCGAATTTTTCTTTGTATTTGTGCGAACACCATCCTTCCTTGTGACCGCGTAACATAGCGTAAGTTTTTAATTCAGCAAGAAACTTTGCTTTTTCATTCATGCTAACTGGTTTTGGTTTTTGATCCTTAGCCGGTTGTGCTTTCCCTGGTGTTATCTCAATTAATTCGCCATGCTGTTCGATTATCTCACTTGTTTTTTTGTGACCGCAATTAGGACATTGGCGAATGCCGGGCGGTATCACAAATGAACATTGCGGGCATAGTTTAGGCAACGGCGGTTCATCATTTTGAATGTCCGTTGGTTTATCCTTTTTCTCTGTACCGTCATCTAATTGAGTGAAATTAACATCGATGTCAGTGACGAAGCCTAAGCCTCTTCTCTTTCCGTCACGACTTCCGCATATCGTATCAGTATGATCGAGTAAAAGTAAATCCTTTTTCCCCTCCGCTATGCGCAATCCTCGACCAACGATTTGTTGGTAAAGCATCTTCGATTTAGTTGGCCGCGCAAGGATCAAACACCTTACATCCCAATCTGTGCCAGTGGTTAGCGTCATCACGTTACATACGACGCGATAATCGCCATTGTGGAATTTTTTCTTTAATTCTCGACGTTCATCAATAGGTGTATTTCCATCCTGATAACCACACGATATCCCCGCTTCGTTAAATCTATCGCATACCGTTTGCGCATGCGCTCGATCTACGCAAAAGCAAAGCGTTCTATCCTGTCCCCAAAGTTCGGACCATGTTTTGATAATATCAGCGGTCAACATTCCGCTCTGCATAATATCACTTAACTGGCCTTCGTGATAATCGCCGGCAACAGTTTTAACGCCACTTAAATCAGGATGACCGGTAGCAAATACTCGGAATGGACACAACACACCACGGTCAATCATCTGTTGCGTGGTCGCGACAACGATCAAAGTCGTGAAATATTTACCAAGCCCTTTGGTGTATGGCGTAGCGGATAATCCGACGAAAGGCACGTTCTTCCAATCAGGATGTTGCAACCACTTCTTATGCGTCTCGTGAAGCGTATGTACCTCGTCAATGATTACAATATCAGCAACAGGATAAGTTGACTTATTTTTAAGCGTTTGAATTGAAACTAACTGAATAGGCCGCGCCCAATTTGTCATGACATGGTTAGCCTGAATTACTCCAATGTCATAAATCCCCTCTCTGTTAAAGGACTCGATAGTTTGGTCAATCAGAGAGATGTTACTTACTACAAACGCAACACGCTTTCCTTTGTTGATAGCGCCGTTCACTATTTCGGCGGCAATCCTAGTCTTACCCGATCCGGTAGGAGCAAGTAAGACTATCCTTTTATTACCAAAACCTATCGCATGGCGTAGCGATTGCAACGCAGTCGCTTGATGCGGCCATAACTCATGTCCCATAAGGAGTTTCTCTGGTTTGGGGGCAACGCGACTAATCGCGTTGCTATAAAAGACTTGCGTTTAGATAGGCGTCTAAATGCGGTTACATGACAACCTCCCGTTAATCGAATTAAATTCACAATCGACTTTGACGATACTTACATACTACTTTCACTAACAAAGTATGCCATATTGATTTTGGCATAGCGGTGAGTGAAGCCATGACAACTTTGCATAAGAAACCTTGACAAAATGCGAAAAATGTGGTATAACTAGTCCCGTTATGGCCTTTGAGAAAGGCAAGCCTGTCTTGCCTCTTTCAATAAGTGAATAAATGTTGAGTGTAAAGCAATTGAGTAACTGGTTACTTAGTAAGTAACTTGGTTCTCTGTTGGTTCTTTTTCCTACCGTTGTGGAAATCTAGTTATGCTGGTTTTCCAAGCAATGAAGGAATTATAGTGGCGTGGGAACTGTCTTTGGTGGAAAGTTACTTTCAGACAATATTTCGGCATCCTATCCAACGATTGCGTGCTTGTATCTGACGAAAATTTTCCTGTCAAGCGTGTAAATAAGTATTGACGCTCTGTTGTAGTTTCGGCATGTAGTTAGTCATCAACAAACACAAACAAAGGACATGCCGATGCCGACGATGAATGGAGTTGGAACTACTATGATCGAGGATGTAGAAGCCTTCCACCGCGTCATGGGAGTGCCTGTAAAGTACACTCCTGAATGGCCTAGTGATGAACGCAAGGATCTTAGGCAAAGTCTCATTTCGGAGGAATGTTTGGAACTTGTCACTGCTCTTTATCATGACGATAAAGACATGGCTTACGTGGCTCGCGAGATTGCTGATTTGATCTATGTATGCATTGGAACGGCGCTAGAGTTTGGCATCGATCTCGAACGTGTATGGAATGAGGTTCATCGTTCCAACATGGCAAATGTTGACCCGGTAACTGGTAAGGTTCGACGCCGCGAAGATGGCAAAATCCTCAAGCCTGAAGGCTGGATGCCACCGGATTTGAGTTTCTGCCGTACCGAGTAAGCAACGCGACAAGTAACGTTGAAGCCAAAGAGAAAAAGGAAATAGGATATGAACGACGTAGCAGTAGCGGAAGCGATGCAAAAACTACATGATCCATATCTCGAATGTGAGAGTGAACGCGCGATGATGGTAACGCCAATGGTTTCTCTTACTGAATTGGGAGTTGCGGAACGCAAGCTGTTTGAACGTCCGCTAACGCCAACTCCGATGGAATTGTTGAGCCGCGCAATGGAACGTGGCACGGATGTGGTGATGTTGGAAAAGCTTCTGAATTTGCAACAGCAATGGGAAGCGAATAATGCAAAGAAAGCTTTTGACGCGGCGATAGCAGCGGCAAGGGCTGAGTTGCCGGTAATCAAAAAGAACCGCAAGGCAAAGTTTGAACACAAGACTGGTGACGGGACTACAGAGTATATGTGGGCGGACCTTGCGGCGATTGCTGAAACGATTGATCCGATCCTGGGGCGGCACGGGCTTTCGTATCGGTTTCGTACTAAGACGGATGTTAACCAACCCGTTGTGGTAACGTGCATTGTGTCTCACAGTGGCGGTCATTTCGAGGAAACGGTTCTGTGCGCTGGTCGTGATGAAAGTGGAAAGAAAAACTCTATCCAAAGTCTCGGCAGCACGGTGACTTACCTTCAACGGTACACGTTGCGTGCCGCTCTTGGTTTGGCCGCCGCAGAGGATGATGACGGTAAGGCTTCTGGCCAAACTGTGCAGGAGAAGCTTTCGGATCAACAACTAACCGAAATGCGAGTGAAGATCGAATCAACCGGAACCAACGTAAAGCACTTTTGCGATGCACTTTCCAAGATTGCAAATGTGTCACTTTCGGATATAGTAGATATTCCGGTTGCGTACTATGATCGGGCAATGCAGCTTTTGGCGATGAAAGAGGCAAAGCAAAAGGCTAAGTAAGACTAAGTGAAAATGGTAATGGATATAACCAACGTTAAAAGTAGCGTTGGTTATATCAAACAAGGGAGATAGAAGAAATGTCATGCAAAGCGGGTGATATTTATAAAAACTATAGGAAATCTCATGGGCTTCCAAAGGAAGGGGCTTTGCAAGTTTGGTGGGTTCCGCAAGTACCGGGGAGGAATCTATTTGAGTGGCCCGTAAAAGATATAGATGAAGCAAAGGTTTTGCTTCGAGCTTTGGCCGCTTACGATGATTTTCAGTTTGCAGAGAATGTGAAAGGTGATTATGCAAATGCTGGAGGATTGGAGCAATTTGTGGATGGAGAGTGGGAAGATTGGGAAGATGAATATTGCGATTCTATTGACGATATAATGCGAGAGGAAAATCAATGAGTGAACATAGCGTTAAAATCATTGAGATTGAGCAAGTACTGCCGCACGGCAACGCTGACAAATTGGAAATCATCCCGATAGGTGGATGGCAAGCTGTAGTTAAAAAAGGTCAGTTTTCTGTTGGTGATTGGGCAATTTACATTGAGCCTGATTATCTTGTTCCTACTGATCGAGCAGAGTTTGCATTTTTAGCAAATGAAGGAAAGACGCATCATCGGTTAAAGGCTGTTCGATTGCGCGGTGAACTTAGTTATGGACTTTTAATTCCGGTTCCAGAATATTTGCGAGATCGCGCACATAGATCTGATGTAATGGATGATCTTGGTATTGATCGGTATGAGCCGCCAGTACAGTCAATGGGGACAAGTGCAAGAGAACTTTCACTTGAAGAAAGTCCGCCTGTATTTTCACCAAAGTTCGATATAGAGAGTTATCAAAAGTATCCGACAGTTATTAAATCGGGTGAAATGGTAGTTATTACAGAGAAAATTCATGGGGCGAATGCGCGCTATTGCTTTGTTGACGGCAAGTTTTTTATGGGATCGCGAAATCGTTGGATTGATCCTAACGGCATTCATCCTTGGAGTGTCGCAGCGAATAACGATTCTCGCATTCGTGAGTGGTGCGAACGAAATCCCGGAGTTGTTTTGTACGGCGAAGTATTTGGCGCAGTTCAATCTTTACGATACGGACGGAAGGATGGAGAGATTTCGTTTGCGGCGTTTGCAGCGATAAAAGATGGTAAGTGGATTGATACTATCGGTTTGCATTATGATGAAACACTTCCAACTGTTCCTTTGATCTATATCGGACCATTTGATGAATGTGTATTTTCTTTAGCCGAGGAAAACACTTGCGTTTATGGCGCTGAAAAAAGTCATATGAAAGAGGGAATTGTAATTGTTCCTAAGAAAGAACGATGGCATGGTGTACTTGGCCGCGTTGCGCTAAAACATATCAGCAATCGTTATTGGGAAAGCAACGCTTAAAAATGCCTGGTAAACAGCCAAAGCCTCCTCGTCCTAACGTTGCGAAAAGCCCTGCAAACTCTAGGAGCGGCAGAGGCTCAATAGCTATCCTCAGTCTAACAGAGGAAGCCCTTAAATATCGGATGATGGGCTATAGTTTTTCCAAGATCGCCGCCACCATGGACTTACCCATGGGGACTGTAGCTAAGTACATTTACAAGGCGTTGAAACAAAGCAGAGAGCGAGGTGAGAAGTTAGCCGACGAGTTGATAACCATGGAGTTGCAGCGCCTTGATCTATTGATTGAGGCGACCTTGCCAAAGGCGATTGATGGGGACTTGAAGGCTGTTGACGCTGTTCTAAAGGTGTTAGATCGTCGTTATGATTTGCTTGGGATTGGATCAAAGGAAAGTATAAAAGAAACCGAAACATCATCTGTAACTGTGATTGAGCGTGTCATAGTTCATGAACAGATACCGAAAGTTGAACCGAAAGTTATTGAGCATATAAGAGAGATTGATATCGAAGATGGAACAGAAAAAGATTAAAGTTTTCGTGGTCAGAAAAGGTTCCATCAAAGAGGTTGACGGCGAGATAGTTGGTAAGATGTTGAAGGTTGAAAAGTACGGAAACGTGAATTGGTACTTTGGGGAAGGAAAGCAGTGGTTTCGAAACAAATATGATGCTATCAATCATTTGTCTAAATTGCTTTCGGATAAAATAGAAGAATTGCAAAGTGATATAGAAGAAGTTAGAAAGCAGCAAGCAAAGTTGTTTGTGTGAAAATAAGCGAGCGTGGTGGAATGGCAGACACAAGAGACTTAAAATCTCTCGGAATAGGACCGTGAGGGTTCAAGTCCCTCCGCTCGCACCAAATGAAACTTCAAATCAAAACCGCACCAGTCTTTGAGCCGCTGCTGAAACCATCACGTTACAAGGGTGCGCATGGCGGACGGGCAAGTGGTAAGTCACATTTTTTTGCCGGCCTAGCGGTTGAGAAATGCCTTTTAACTAAAGGGACTCGTGGCGTATGCCTTCGTGAGTATCAAACATCGTTGCAACAGAGCGTTAAATTACTAGTCGAGGATAAGATCAAAGAATATGGAGTTACGCGACAGTTCCGATGTTTGAAAACTCACATTGAGACTCCGGGCGATGGTGTTATCATTTTCATGGGAATGCAAAATCACACTGCGGATAGTTTCAAATCGCTAGAGGATTTTGACTTTGCATGGTTCGAGGAGGCGCAACGGGCATCAGCATATAGCCTTGGTATATTGCGCCCGACGATGCGCAAACATAGTTCCGAAATGTGGTTTGGATGGAATCCAAAATCTGATAGCGATCCGATTGACAAGCTATTGCGTTCGCCCGAGCGGCCTGGATCGGCTATTGTTGTAGAGGCTAATTGGCGAGACAATCCATGGTTCCCTGATGCAGCGCGAGAGGAAATGGAATACGACAAGCGCCGCGATCCTGACAGGTATGCTCATGTTTGGAACGGTGCATACCAGAAAGCAAGTGAGGCTCGCGTATTCAAAAACTGGAAGATCGAGGAATTTGAGACGCCATCGGACGCGAGGTTATACTTTGGTGCGGACTGGGGTTTCTCAATTGATCCTACCGTTTTGGTGCGTTGTTGGATAAAGGATCGTAAATTATTTGTTGACTATGAGGCTTGGAAAGTAAACTGCGACATTGACTACACGCCAGCTTTGTTTGCTGGATCGAGTCTTGACTGGCCTAATCCGTATGGATGGCAAGGAATACCCGGTGCAAAAAAATGGCCTATTATTGCAGACAGTGAAAATCCGCAAGCAATTGCATATCTGCAAAAGTTTGGTTTCAATATTGAGCCGGCGATTAAAGGTGCGGGATCAGTAGAGGAAGGAATAACGTTTCTAAAAGGCTATGACATTATCGTTCATCCGCGTTGTGTTCATGTGATTGACGAGTTATCTTCTTATTCATTTAAGACCGATAAGCGTACTGAGGAAGTCTTGCCCGTCCTCGAAGATAAGAAAAACCACACGATTGATAGTTTGCGTTATTCTGTTGAACTTGTGAGGCGGGCAACGTATGATAGTTCACTGTCATGGGTTACTTAAGAGGGGGATTAATGATCGGATTTGCGCATAATGCCATCGAAACTTTGTTAACCAACGCGACTAATCGCGTTGAAAAATAGGAGAACATCAAATGGAGTTATTAGTTCCGATGCATGAGATTACCTTTTGCCTTAAAAGTTTTGTAAAGGAAAGTAATAAAATTGAGGGAATAATTCGTCCGCCAACGCAACGTGCGATAGATGCGCATTTGGAATTGATTTACCAAACTGAATTGGGTGTCAGTAATATTGAAAGCTTTGTTAAAGCGGTTCAACCGAATGCGGTTTTACGACGTGAGTTTGGATTGAATGTACGTGTAGGTAATCACGTTGCACCATCGGGCGGCCCGGATATAGTTCGGGTTTTTGATGGTATTATTGATGGTGCTATTGGAGGTATGGATCCTTATTATATTCACCAACAATACGAAACTTTGCATCCTTTCACTGATGGCAATGGTCGCTCTGGTCGTGCTGTTTGGTTATGGATGATGCTAAGACGTAGTGAAAGAGAGGCGATACAAGCACTTAAACTAGGATTTCTTCATACTTGGTACTATCAAAGTTTGGAGCAAAATAGATAAATGAGACAGTATGTTTTAGACCTTCCCTTCCCTTGTTCGACTAACGCGATGTATCGGCATATTGCGCGCGGTGTATCACGTAGCGATAAATATTGGGAATTTATCAATGATGCCGACGCTGCTTTGTTGATGCAAAAGCAAAAGCAAGGATTGCAAAAGCCTCCGCTGTTAAGTAAGTGTTGGATCAACATAGTACTAAACGAAGATCAAGAGAATAGGCGTGATCCTGATAATGTGGTGAAAACTCTATTCGATTGGCTGAAAAGGTGTAAGATAGTCAAGGACGATAAGGGAATACACATACGAAAGTTTACTGTTGAATGGGGGAAAGTACTGTCCGGCTGTCGGGTAACAATCAGTGAGGTTGAATGATGTACTATCCTGATATCATTAATGGGTTTTTTTTAGTGCTTGGGGAATATGGAACTTGTATTATTACCCGTCATTAGGGCAGCTTTTTTCTTTTGGAGGTGGGATTGTAATAGTGGTTGCAAACTCTTTGTGGGTGGCTATGGCAATTTACTATACGAGACAATTAAAATGAAACAATCCAGAGTAATGAGTTTGATCGAGCAGATAGCATCGACGGTGATAGGATTGGGAGTATCTTTGATAACTCAGTTGATTGTGTTTCCGTTGTTCGGTATCGTTATTCCTCTGGTGGATAACATAGCAATAACTGGCATATTCACTTTTATTTCCGTTGTGCGCGGTTATGTGGTCCGTCGTACTTTTGAACACATTAGGAGAGGTTAATGCGAAATATCATACTTTTGAATGGTAAGTCAGGCGTAGGTAAATCTACGATTACTCATGAACTTGTGAGAATGTTTGGAGTGAAGCGAATTAGCTTTGCTACTCCTTTAAAAGAGATGCTGATTACACTTGGTCTAACTGACGCGCAAGTGTATGGCGATCAAAAGAATGAACCATGTGACGTTTTATGTGGTAAAACGCCACGTTGGGCGATGCAGACTCTTGGTACAGAGTGGGGCCGCGATCTAATCCATTCTGATTTGTGGATTAAGGCATGGCAGCGCCAAGTGCTCGCAACGGATGGCGGTATTGTGACCGACGACTGCCGGTTTCAAAATGAGATTGACGCGGCGAGAGAGATCGGTAACGCTACCGTGTTTAATCTTAAACGTACCGATTTTATCGCTGATGGCATGGTTACTGCCCATGCGAGTGAGCACAACCAACTCACAGTCGATTATTATCTAGGCTTCAATAGCAGTGTACCACCAAAGGAAAACGCTGCTTTGATTTACACGATGGCATGTGGTGATACTCAAGAACTTGATAAGTTGACAACTTTTATTCGTAATGCCTATTAAAAACACTTGTATGTAGTCAGTAATTGAGTTACAAGTGATTACTGACTACTTGGCGAAAGCCCACTAAACTTATCAACTTAAACTCACTACTTAAATCAAAGCTGAAAGCTCGTGGCCGCCGAGGGTAAACTGCGGCCTTTTGCTTTTCCAACGTTATTAGTCGCGTTGCTTTCTAGATGTTTACTTGATGCCGTCCGTCCTCGCCGTCCTCCGTATGAAGCACAACGCTAGTTAGATACTTTGGCGCTCTATATCCTCTAGTATGCGACCATGCGTCGTTTCCGGCGATGTTCGGGAAGCATTCAACTTTAACGTCGCCATATACATCAGTCATTGGTTTATGATAGTGGCCATACAGAAACCAATGGTATTTGGCTTCATACCAATCCTTTTTTCTATCGGTGGCTAGAACCATTGCCATTTTATCTGGTTTGAGAGTATGGCCGTGAGTAGCCCCAAGCAAGGTGTTTCCAAAACGGAAGTAATAAAAGTCATTAGGCGATGTATCGATGGTGACGCGAGGATTGTTTGTGTAGAACGCGCTAAGTGCGACTGTGAGAGCAAGCGACGAATGTTTGTCATGATTACCCCTTAGGTTTTTCACGATGACTTTCTCGTGTTTTTGAAGTGCAAGGTCGATAGCATCCTTCATTAAGAGAATGCCGGTTGTGAGAATTTTGTAATATCTGCCATCGGCGTCGAGGCTGTTCTTGCCCTCAGGAGTCCGGTTTGTGTCATCGTCCGTATGTTGCCAGTCGCCTAAGTTGATAATCAATCCAGTCCTTGATGCCGGTGAACGTGAGACAAGTTTTTGCATGCACGTTCGAAGGCGATTAGCACCGATGGATAGGTCGTAACTTTCGCCAGTTTCTTTTCCCCATGCTTGTAACCCGTTGAGATCGGAAGAGCACACGTCTGAACTCCAGTCACATCACGATCTCG
>OBLV0100000272.1_pt1 | contig 16537 bp, 17 predicted proteins | sample 1520071 | NCBI WGS metagenome assembly OBLV01 (sample SAMEA3888446, study PRJEB22518) | metagenome | reverse complement strand
GTCAGCCGGTGTGGCGGAGATCAGAATCCTGGCATACGGCGCGATCAGATGAGCGACTTCCACATCAAGCCGGAGCTCATCCTGCCACGCCTCGCACGAACCGTAACTGCCCAGTGCGACCATTTTCGGCGGGCAGTGAGCCGGCAGGTGGCCATCACCCGAGGGATAGATGGTCTGGATCTCCGGATCGGGCAGCCCATATTGCTGGTCGAACTGGTGGATGACGTCCTTGATCTGCGGGTCATCCCAGCCCTCGATCAGTGCGATCGTTGTCCCCGTCCCATCGATACCCGCTTTCCACAGCTCGTCGACGTGGTAGCCGAGGATGTCCTGCGGCCCCGGTGTCGATTCGGCGAACTGTTGATAACCGTGGGACATCCTACTCAACGCTGCGGTGAGTGTCGTGACATGCGCCTGAATGGGTCGCGGGGGTGGAGGATTGCCGGGAGCCGACGGAGCGACCTGTGAGCCGGTCGCAGTACACCCGGCCAGAATCGTGGCCGCAATAAATGGTGCGATGATTCGCACCATTGTGCAGGTCATGTTCGCGGTCAACCGCCGACACCGGGCAACCCGGGTATCAGCGGCCGGGGTGGTGCCGTCGTCCTCGACGGCGTCCCGTTAGTCGTGGTCGAGCCCGGCTCATTATTCGGGCCGAATTCGGTGGAAGTGTCCGGCGTGTCGGTAGGGGTTTCGGTGGGCGATTCGGTGGGAGTGTCGGTCGGGGTTTCGGTGGGAGTGCTGGTGGGAGTCTCGGGTACTGGCGAGGCCGGGCCGGGAGTGGCGGGTGAGTGCCGCGGGGCGGGCTGGTCGTTGAGTACCTCGCCGATGGTGGTGCCCTTGCCGTTACCGCCGACCGTCTCGCCGCTGGCCCACTCGACGCTGGTGACCGCAAGCATGGCCAGCAGGAAGGCCCCGAGGGCTCCCAGAGCCACCGAGCCCCAATGCGGCGTCCTGGAACGCCAGGACCGCGGCATCCCTGGCGGAGTGCTTGCCTGCGGCCCTTGGCGGATACCGGGCTGGGATCCGTCCTGAGCGACTGGAGAGCCATGCGGGCGCCGAGCGAGGCTGCGGACTCTCTCCCGACTACGTTCCAGCGACTGCTGGTACAAGCTTGTGGCAACAGTGGTGATGACGCTCGCTCCGGCCGCGCCCACGAGGGTGCCGGTGGCACCGAGGCTGGAGCTGAGTACCGCTGTGGTGACTGCGGCCAGAGCTGCCGCGGCGACTTGGATCAGGTTGAAGGCGCTCTTGCGCGAGGTGTCATCTGGAGGAGCGGGCGGGTGCGGCGCAGTCATGATCTCCGGTATGTCGGGGTGGCCAGCCGGTTTGCTGCTGACCACATTAACCACACGGCAACACCCTACCCAATCGGGGTAGAGGGCCGGACAAATGACGGACAGTTAACCGGAAGTTAAAACAAAATATGATAAGGCAGGCGCCACCTGTCTCGGGGAAGCGACACGCACGTGTGGCTCCACAAGTCATCGCAAGTTATTGCACATCACGTCGGCCGTTGGGTCGTTCATTGAGTGGGGATGACCTTGCGGAAGGATGAGAAGTGGCAGTAACGCGTGGATCGGTGGCGGGCGGAACGAAGTGCCGGCGGCAGTGTTCATTCCAGAAGTCGTCCCGGCGATCGCTTCGCCGGTTGCTGGCGGTGGTCGTGGTGATCGTTCCCTGCGTCACGCTGGCCGTCACCCCGGCGGCGCAGGCCCAGATGTCGACATCGGTGCCGATCCCTGCCCCGGCGCGGTCAGATGGATCTGTGGTTCCGGGGGTACCGGGGCTCTCAGCCCAGATCGTCACCCAACCGAGCAACGAGGCGACCGGCGTCTCCCCGCTTGCGGCGGTCCGGGTGTCGGTGAAAAACGGCGTCCTGGACACGGTGTCGCTCGTTGACCGCGACGGGAAGTCGGTACCGGGCCGGCTCTCCTCGGATAAGACCAGTTGGACGGCGACCGCACCCCTGGGTTACGCCCAGGTGTACACCTGGGCCGGGAGCGCGACCGGCATCGATCGCCAGGCTCGCGCCATCACAGGTTCATTCGAGACGGTGACGCCCGAGCGGCTGATCAGTGGACGGCTCAACGTCGGCGACCATGCGACATATGGCATCGCCATGCCGATCGCGCTGACCTTCAGCTCCCGGATTATCGACAAGGCCGCCGTGCAGAAAGCGCTCTCGGTGCACACCTCCGTGCCGACGGAGGGATCCTGGGCCTGGTTGAGTGACACGACCGTGCATTGGCGCCCGAAGACTTACTTCGCTCCCAACACCCAGGTCAACGTGATCGCGAAGCTCTACGGGATAACAATGGGTGGTGGTGGGTTCGGCCGTGCGGACATCACATCCACGTTCACCATCGGCCGGTCTTACGTGCTGCACGGGGACACCCGGACTCATCGGCTCATCGCCTACGCCAACGGGGTACGGGTCGCGGACTATCCGGCCAGCTACGGTTTGGACTCCGACCCTGGCCGGATGACCCACAGTGGGACCCATGTGGTGATGAGTAAGTACCCGGTGTACTACATGAGCAACCCGAAATACCATTACAAAAATGTCGAAGCCAAGTGGGCCGTACGGATCTCCAATAATGGCGAGTTCGTCCATTCGGCGCCCTGGTCGGTACGTCAGCAGGGCAGGACCAATGTCTCCCACGGTTGCGTCAACCTCTCGCCGGCTAATGCCGCGGCGGTGTTCAATGCCGTCCTGCCGGGAGATCCTGTCGAGATTGTCGGTACCCCCCGGCAATTGGGACCGGCGGACGGTGACTATTACGACTGGACCATTCCCTGGTCGGAGTGGACGGCCAGGTCCGCTCTCGCCCCCTCCGCGTAGTGCCCGCCGGGTACTGATCGGCGACACCCTGTGGTGGTCGATGTCAGCGCTCGTCGCCATCCGCTACGGTGACCCGCGTGAAGCAGCATCAGAGTGACGTCGGCACCGCGGTCCTGCCGCCGCTGGCGGCCCCTGATGCCAGTGATGACGAGCGCGCCCGGGCGATCGTGGCTCGGATGGTGGCTCGCCATGGTGCGCCCACCATTGAGGACTACCGGCGGGTCTACCAGCAGTCCGGAGTGGCCTGGCCCGGAGACGAGGAAGTCCGCCGGCGGCATCCGGTCGCTCCTGCGGCGTGATCGGCGGGAAGGTTCTCGACGCCTCCGCGCTCGCTGCCCTGGTTCGCGGCCGGCTGTCTGCGGTCGCGTGGTTCGCGACGGCGGAAACCACTGGTCTGACGTTGTACATGCCAACGCTGGCCTTGCACGAGGTACGCGCGGTCCGGCCGGATGCCGGGCCGCAACTCGCCGAAGTGCTGGGTCATCCGTCTCTGGTGCTCGGCGAGCTCGACGCCACCACAGCTGCCCAGGTCGACCAGATTCTCGACGACGCTGAGGTTTTCGACGGCTGTGCGGGGCACGTGGTGCATGCTGCCCGGATGCGGGGCTGGCCTGCGCTGACCGCCGATCCTGGCCGGCTTCGCCGGATAGATCCTGCAGTCCAGCTCGACCTGTTGTGACGGCTGACCCGAAGATTTTCCTAATCATGTTCTAACCCGGCACCGCAATGCTGTGTGTAGCGTCCTCGCTTGGCGGCTTCGCCGGCGACGGTCGGGCAATGTTCCGTTGAGAGGGAGTATCGTGATCCAACTCCGCGAGATCACCAAGGTCTACCGGATGGGTAAGATCGAGGTCCCGGTACTTCACGGTATCGATCTGACGATTGATGATGGCGAGTTCGTGGCCATCATGGGTCCGTCGGGGTCGGGCAAGACGACGATGATGAACATTCTGGGTTGTCTTGATGTGCCGACGAGCGGGCGGTACCTGCTTGATGGTGCCGATGTGAGCCGGTTGTCGGATAACCGGTTGGCGAAGATCCGTAGTCGCAAGATCGGGTTCGTGTTCCAGTCGTTCAATCTGGTGTCGCGGACGAGCGCGGTGCGCAACGTGGAGCTTCCGTTGGTGTACGCGGGAGTGCGTTCTCGCCGGGGTCCGGCTCGGGTGGCGCTGGAGCAGGTGGGGTTGGGGGATCGGCAGAAGCACATGCCCAATGAGCTCTCAGGTGGTCAGCAGCAGCGGGTGGCGATCGCTCGGGCGCTGATCAATGATCCGGCGTTGTTGCTGGCTGATGAGCCGACGGGCAATCTGGACACGGCGTCGAGCGTGGAGCTTCTGAAGTTGTTGGGTGGGTTGAACGACGCCGGCCGCACGGTGGTGATCATCACTCATGAGGAGGAGGTCGCTCAGTTCGCCAAGCGGGTGGTGCGGATGCGTGATGGCCTCATCGAGAGCGACGAGGTACAGCGGAACCGGATGAGGATCATCGCCTGAGCGAGATCTTCGTTAGGCCTCCCATTTCAGGTCGAAATCCATGAGGGACTTGTAACGCTCGAGGAGTTCTTCGTCGCTCAGCTCGGATGGCGGGGTGCGCAGTCCCTCGGGTTCGGGACCGTAGATCTCCGCTGCTACCTCCATCTCCTGTTCGAGAGCCCAACCGGCCGGTGTACGCCGGAGCTCTTCCAACGAGCCGTCTGAGTCGTCGCTCATGGCACCTCCTGGCGAAACGAGAGCCGCGACCACGCTCTGCGTCATAGTCCATCCTCAGGCCGGTGGCGCGCTACCTGTGCGCAGGGCCGAAATCACCCGGCTGACCCGCGGATCACGCCTCAGCTGCTCCAGGGTCAGCGGCAGTGGCAGCCGCCAGTTCGGGTACTCGTCGACCGTGCCGGGCAGGTTGGGCTGGCGTAGCTCGCCGACCACGTCGTAGGGGGAGGCCAGCAACACCCCGCATGGGGTCCGGCCCAGCAATGCGTGCATCGCGACGGTGATGTTCTCGATGTCCTCGGCGTTCTCGATGTCCGCGATCTCGTTGCCGGTGCCCCGGCGGAGTAGGCCCTCGGCGCGCAGCACGCTGATGAGTTCGGCCCGTTCAGCTCGCAGCTGCCTCCATTCGGCGGTTTCGTCGTCGAGCAGACCCAGCTCGGCCCGCGCTCGCACGTGCTCCCCGCGGAGGAAACCGGCCGCGGTGGGCAGGTCGTGAGTCGAGATGCTGGCCGCGGCGCGCTGCGGCCAGCGTTCCGGCGCGAGCAGCGGCGACCCGGGGGCTTGCTCGTCGCGAGCGAACCACAGCACCGCGCAACCGAGCATCCGTTGCGCCGCCAGCGCCTCGGTGACCTCCGGTTCCACCGTGCCCAGGTCCTCGCCGATCACCATCGCGCCGGCCCGGTGTGCCTCCAGCGCCAGTGCGGCAACCATCGCGCGCGCGTCGTAGTGCACGTAGGTTCCCTGGTCGGGGGATGCCCCCGGCGGTATCCACCACAACCGCCACAGACCCGCGACATGGTCGATGCGCAGCCCGTCCGCCCGCGCGAGTACGGCGCGCAGCATGTCCCGGTACGCGACATACCCCGTGGCGGCCAACCGGTCCGGACGCCACGGTGGCAGGCCCCAGTTCTGCCCCTGTTGGTTGAAGGTATCCGGTGGAGCGCCGACGGTGACTCCGGTGGCAAGCGCGTCCTGCAGCGCCCAGGCATCAGCGCCTTCCGGGTCCACCCCGACTGCGAGGTCGTGCACCACTCCGATGGCCATCCCGCGGGCGGCATCCCGGCTGGCGGCCAGTTGCTCGTCACATCGCTGCTGCACCCAGGCGTGAAACGCCACCCGCTGCGGGTCCGCGCTCGCCGTGGCGGGGTGGCGTAGCTCGGCGGGCCAGCATGACCAGCGCGGCCCGTGGTGTTCGGCCAGCGCGCAGAAGGTCGCGAACTCGCGCAATCCGCTGGGCATCTCCGGGGAGGGCATGCCCTCCGCTCGCCAGAGCAGCTCCAGCGCGGCCTGTTTCGCCTGCCAGACGGCGTCGTAGTCGATCCGCTCCCCCGCCGAACCGGTCCCGTCCGAGCCGGCCCACAACGCGTCCACCGCACTGCGCAGAGCCGGGTCCCCATGCCGGTAACTGCCGATATCGGTGATGCACAGGTACAGCGGGTTGACGAACCGGCGGCTGGAGGGGCTGTAGGGCGAGGGCTGGATGGGGCAGATCGGGGTTACTGCGTGCAGGGGATTGACCAGCACTGCGCCACTGCCGTGCGCGCCGGCCGTCCACGCGGTGAACTCCCGCAGATCTCCCAGGTCCCCGATGCCCCACGAACGGGCCGAACGCAGGGCGTAAAGCTGCAGCATCCAACCCCAGGCGCGCGGTGGTTCGGGCAGTGGGGGTGGAGCCACCAGCACGGTGGTCTGCCTATCGCCGCTGGTCAGCGAGTACCAACCGGGCGCAAGGTCAGCGGGGAGCGACCGCGTGAGCGCTCGCTCTGTGCCGTGCTCATCGGTGAGCACGGCGGGCTCGTGGATCACCCGGCGCTGGCCCGCACGCAGCACCACGGTGCCCGGCGGCGCGGAGCGTCGAGCCGCGGCCAGCGCCGCCCGGACCTGCGCCGGGGTCTCCGCGCTCACGCCCAGCAGCCCGAGCACCCGGCGCACCACCTCGGCGTCGACGTCCACCCGTTGCCGCAGTGCATCCCGGTACCAGGTCGCCACCCCATGCGCCGCCGCGAGCGCAGCAAGCTCCCCGTCCATCCCCCCATTCTCCCTCCCCCCGTTCCCGTCATGTCTCCATGACGGCTCAGGAGGCCCTCATCCACCCCGTTATGTCTCCATGACGGGAACGGAGGAGGGAGAATGAGGGGGTGGGATGGGTGCGGGCGGTCGGGATCCTGCTAGCGAGCTTGCTGGTTGTGTCGTGCGGGGCGACCTCGACAGCGGTGGCACCTGGCTCCGCGGTGGCCACGGGTTCCGGGGGAGCGGTTGCCACCGTGGACGGGGATGCCACCCGGGCTGGCATCGACGTGCTCCGGCGGGGAGGCAATGCGGTCGATGCCGCGGTCGCCGCGGCTGCTGCGTTGGGGGTCACCGAGCCGTACTCGGCCGGGCTCGGTGGTGGAGGATTTCTCGTCTACTACCAGGCGAGCACGAACCGGGTGTTCACCCTGGACGGCCGGGAGACCGCACCGAGTGCCATGCACGCGGCAGCGTTCATCGACCCGGTAACCGGGCGATCGCTGCCGTTTGCTGATGCGGTGACCAGCGGCTTGTCCGTGGGGGTGCCCGGAACGCCGGCCACCTGGGCACAGGCGCTCAACCGATGGGGCACGCTGAGCCTGGCTCAGGCGCTGCAGCCGGCGATCCAGATCGCCGACCGCGGGTTCGCGGTGGATAAGACCTTCGCCCAGCAGACCGCGGACAATGCGGCCCGCTTCGCGCACTTCAGCTCCACCGCGTCGCTGTTCCTGCCCGGTGGGCGCCCGCCGGCGATCGGCAGCACACTACGTAACCCCGATGTGGCTCAGACCTACCGCGAGATCGCCGGCCACGGCGTCGACTGGTTTTACCGGGGCCCACTCGCAGGCGAGATGGTGGCCGCAGCGCAGCACCCGCCGCTGGTCGCCGGTGATCCCTACCTGGCCCGGTCAGGGCTGATAACCGCGACTGACCTCAGTGGTTACCAGGTGATTACACGCGATCCGACCCACGTCCGGTACCACGACCTGGATGTCTACAGCATGGGGCCGCCCTCCTCTGGTGGGTCCACCGTCGGTGAGGCGCTGAATATCCTGTCGCAGGTCCACCTGTCCGCAGCGGATCCGGTGGCCGCGCTCCAGGAGTACCTGGAAGCGAGCCGGCTGGCCTTCGCCGACCGGAACCGTTACGTGGGTGATCCGGATCAGGTGCCGGTGCCGCTGACCCAGCTGCTTGCACCCGGCTTCGCCAAGGAGCGGTTCTGCCTGATCGACCCCCGGCGTGCCGCGACCGGTCCCGTCCCGCCGGGAAACCCGGACGGTGACTACCACCGCTGCCCGGCGCCGAGCGGTTCCGCCGGTGCCCAGCCACACGAGGGCCCGAACACCACCAGCCTGGTGACCAGCGACCGGTGGGGCAACGTGGTCGCCTACACCCTCACCATCGAACAGACCGGTGGCAGCGGGATCACCGTGCCAGGCCGCGGCTTCCTGCTCAACAACGAGCTGACCGATTTCGACTTCACCTCTACCCAAGGTGAGCAGCCGGATCCCAACCTGCCGGCCCCGGGTAAGCGGCCGCGCAGTTCGCTGGCCCCGACGATCGTCCTGCGCGGAGACCGGCCGCTGCTCGCACTCGGGTCACCCGGTGGTGCCACGATCATCACCACCGTGCTGCAGATCCTGCTGAACCGGTTCGATCTCGGGATGAGCCTGGGCGATGCCATCGCCGCACCCCGGGCCAGCCAGCGCAACACACCGACTACGGAAGCTGAGCCTGCGTTTGTTCAGCGGTACGGGACCGAATTGCGCGCCCGCGGCCAGCATTTGGCCGCAAGCCCCGAGATCGGAGCGGCGACGGGGCTGGAGTTCCTGGGGCCCGGGCAGGTTCTTGTCGCAGCCGAACCCACCCGGCGCGGTGGAGGCAGCGCGCTCGTGGTGCATCCCGCCCGCTGAATCCTGAACCACTCGTTTGGACGTATTCACTGGGTGATGGGTCGACGCAGCGGAAAGCCTGAGGTTCGGCGTTTGATCGGTGCGTGGTAGGCCCGTCGCGATGAGCGGTGGCGGCGACCTAATCGATAACGGTGCCGCTACCAGGCGATAGCGATCGGTGACGCTGGCCCGGACACAGGACTCCACTGCTGGTGATGAGCCGACCGCTGGTCGCAGTCCGGGACTTGTCAAGTGGCGGCACAACCCGATAGCGGCTACTCTACACCCGAGTGAGTTAACCAATATCTCACTATTTGTTACCATGCGATCGGAAGTCACCCTGAATCCGACGGGTAAGTAGACGGGTAAATAGGAGGTGAAGATGACCCTCGTCCGTTCCATCGCGCCCGCGCCTGCGGGCTCCCCAGACGGTGTCGAGATCGGCATGCGCCGTCCAGACCAGTCCGGGGCAGAGGTCGGCTGAATTCCCAGCCAACTCGCGCAGTCCGCCGAACGGTACGCGCTGATCGGGGGCTGTAAACGGGCGAGGATTGCAGCCCTTGAGTCAGCGTCGTGTCAGTGTGGGAGGCCCGCGTGCAGGTCAGGTGGCGTTCGCTGGATGCCGTCCTGTCGCATGGGCGAGTAGTGGCGTCACGATCCTTCGTCAGCATTCTCACCCTCCTCGCGGTGGTGGCCGGCGGGGCTGTGGTGGGCACCACTCCTCTCCATCCGGGGCTGGGCACGCTGCTGGGTGGTCTCGGGCTGGCAGCGGCGTTCGGGGTCGCTCGGGCGCTGGCCATCGAGGTCGATGTCCGCCGCGACACCGCGCGGATCACCCCCACGGAGATCCCGCTGGTCTTCGGCCTGCTGTACCTTCCCGGTCCCATCGTCCTGGCGGCCTACGTCGGCGTGGTGATCATCGCCCGGCTTCTGCGCCGGGACACCTGGTCCAAGCTGCTGTTCAACGCCTCCTACGCCACTCTCACCATCGCGATCACCGACCTGCTGGCCCGTTGGGTGTTCAAGCCGGCCTGGCCGTGGCTGCCCTGGTGGGCCGCGGTGCTCGCTGGGTTCGTCATCGCCCATGCCATCACCTCCTGGCTGACCTGGGTCTTCATCGTGCTGCTGGACTGCAGGCGGCCTGGTGAGAGCGCGCGCCCGGTCGTGCACGTCTACCTGACCGGCCTGCTCAACGCTGCGCTCGGGCTGAGCGCTGCCGAGATGGTGCGGATGGTGCCGTGGGGTGCGGTGCTGGTGGGTCTGCTGACCGTCACGGTGGCTGCTGTGTATCGCGCCTACTACGGGCTGCTGCGCGATCACCGTGACCTCGGGCTGCTCAATGACCTCAGCCTGCGGGTCGCAGTGGTGGGCCGAGGGAGTGACGATGATCAGTCAGACTCCCCTGAGCTGGACGAAGGCGCCTGGAGCGCCGCGATGGAACTGGCTCGCGAGCAGCTCAACGCCGCCCGCGTCGTGCTGCACCGGATACCGGCCCAAGGTGGGCTGCACACCGTTGTCGCCGGGCTGCCACTTCCCCGTCAACTATCGTATTCCGACGTCACCGCCGTGCTCCCGGACGATCCGGGGACCGGCCAGGTGCTGCACCTGGTAGACAGCTCGCCGGATCCGGTCATCGCTGCGGCGCTGGCCACCAGAGCAGCCTCCGAGGTGCTCATCGCCCCGCTGCGGGGTGCCGATCATCTGCTGGGTGTGATCGAAGTACATGATCGGCAGAGCCGGGTGCGCGGCTTCGGGAGGGCCGACGATCGGCTGGTCGAAACACTGGCCAGCCATCTCGCCACCGCGCTGGACAACTGCCGGCTGCTCGCCCAGCTGCGCCACGACGCTTATCACGACAGCCTCACGGAGCTGCGCAATCGGCTCGGATTCCGGGCCGCCGCGAGCGAGGCGCTGAGCCAGGGTTCGGCGCCGTGCGCGGTGGTCGTCGCGGAACTCGGGCTGGTGTCATCTGTGAACGACGCACTGGGACACGTTTGGGGCGATCGGGTGATCCTGGGTGCGGGCGAGCGGCTTCGCCGCACCTTGGGCGGCCTGACACTCATCGCGCGGTTGGAGGCGGACACGTTCGCGGTCCTGCTCGTCGACGCCGGGCCCCAGCGGACGCAGCAGCTTGCCGAGCAGCTGCAGGCGGCGCTGAGCAAGCCCTACCCGGTCGACAAGCTCGCGGTCGAGTGCACGGCGGTGGTCGGGATCGCGCTCACCGGGATCGAACCCACCCGGGATGCGGACACCCTGCTGCAGCGGGCCGATGTGGCGTTGCGTGCCGCGCGCGGCAGCAACGACACGGTCCGGAGCTACCTCCCCAGCATGGGGCAGGTGCTCCTGCGGCGCTTCCAGCTGGTGACGCAATTCCGGCAGGCCCTGGATACCGGGCAGGTCGACGTGCATTTCCAGCCTCAGCTGGCACTGCCCACCCGCCAGGTGATCGGGGTGGAGGCACTGGTGCGCTGGGAGCACCCGGAGTTCGGCATGCTCGATCCGGCGGAGTTCGTCGCCCTCGTGGAGGCCACCGGACTGATCGACCCGCTGACCGACTACGTGCTCGACCGTTCGCTGGCGCAATGCCGTAGCTGGCTGGACCGGGGGCTGTCGCTGTCGGTCGCAGTCAACCTGTCGGTGCGCAATCTCGCCGACGTCGAGTTCCCGCGCCGGGTGACCAGCGCCCTGGCGCGGCACCGGGTGGATCCCGCCATGCTGAGCTTCGAGCTCACCGAGTCGGCGGTGATGAGCGATCCGGAACGGGCCCTGCCGGTACTGCGGAGGCTGCATGGTCTGGGCGTCCGCATCGCGGTGGACGATTTCGGCACCGGTTACTCGTCGCTGGCCTACCTGCGGCGCCTTCCCGTCGATGAAGTCAAGATCGACAAGAGCTTCGTGCTGGGGCTGGCCACCGACCTCGGTGATCTCGCGGTGGTTCGGGCGATCGTCGAACTCGGCCACTCGCTCGGATTGAGCGTTGTCGCGGAGGGCGTCGAGCAGGACGCCACCCGGGATCAACTGGTGGAGATGGGCTGTGACATCGCGCAGGGCTACCTGTTCTCCCGACCACTCGAGTCGGAGCGCTTTGATGCCTGGTTGGCGGCTCGGACCGTCCGGGCTCCCGGCTCCCGGGACGCCACGGTGCTCACCCTGGTCCGTTGATCCCCGCGGTGAGGAGGACCGGTTCCCCGTTGTAGAGTTACAGCCGCTGCGCCCAGTCAACAGTCAGCGAGACTGGCACGGTGCTGCCCCAATAGCTCAGACGGCAGAGCGTCTCCATGGTAAGGAGAAGGTCTACGGTTCGATTCCGTATTGGGGCTCGTCAGGGGGGTTCGCCTCCGCGGGCGGTGTAGCTCAGTCGGAAGAGCAAGCGGCTCATAATCGCTGTGTCGCCGGTTCGAGTCCGGCCACCGCTACCATCGGTCCAGCGCACCACGTGCTGGGCGCAGCATTGATACTGCAGGTCTGGCAGCACCCGCTGTCAGAGTCTGGGAGTGTAACGACAGCTTCGGCGAGAGAGAGGCACCCGTGGCCGCCACCGACGTTCGGCCCAAGATCACGCTGGCGTGCGAGGAGTGCAAGCACCGCAACTACATCACCAAGAAGAACCGGCGCAATGATCCCGACCGGCTCACCATCCGCAAGTACTGCCCGAACTGCAACAAGCACCGGGCGCACCGCGAGACCCGCTGACTCACCGGATCTCGATGGTGCTGGACCCCTCCTTCGCTGGTCGGTGCTATCCCGCAGCCGGCACCTACCAGGTGGGACGCGAAAAGATCCGGGAGTTCGCCGAGGCGATCGGGGACGATGACGCGATCTACCGGGACGCCGGCGCCGCCCGGGCATCGGGATACTCCGATGTGATCGCCCCGCCCACGTTCGCCATGATCCTGGCGCTGCGCGCCCAGGAAGAGCTGGTCAATGATCCTGAGCTGGGCTTGGACTACGGCCGGATGGTGCATGGTCACCAGTCGTTCGTCCACCACCGGCCGATCCGGGCCGGCGATGAGCTGGGCGCGGAGTTGCACGTTGACGGCATCCGCAGCATGGGTGGCAACGAGATGCTCTCCGTGCGCTGCGAGATCACCGACAGTGCCGGCGATCCGGTGACGACGGCACGGGCCATGCTGGTCGTGCGGGGCAGTGCCGGTGACTAGGCGTTGCCGGAGTGGGGTCGCCGAGGGTGACGAGCTGCCCGGGCTCCGGGTTCGGCTCACTCGAGCCGATCTGATCCGCTATGCCGGCGCCTCCGGCGACTTCAACCCGATTCACTGGAACGAACGGGCCGCCCGGCAGGTCGGGCTGCCCGACGTGATCGCGCACGGGATGCTCACCATGGCCCTGGCCAACCGGATGGTGACGGCTTGGGCCGGGGATCCGGGCGCCGTCGTCGAATGCGCCGTGCGCTTCACCCGCCCCATCGTCGTGCCCGATGGGGAGGACGGGGCGCTGCTGGAAATCTCGGGCAAGGTGGCCCAACGGCGCGACGACGGCACCACGGTCGTCGCCATCACCGCCCGATGTGCGGCCCAGACCGTCCTCGGCCAGGCCACCGCCACCGTCGCCTTGGCTTGACCACGCACTGGGCTGCCAGACCTTCAGGGGTCGTTGGAGAGCGTCGCCTTCGGTGGCTTACACTCTGTCAGGCTGGGCTACCAGCGGATCTCCCGTGCCCGGTGACGGCCGTGGTTCGGGCTATCGGGTGGTGGCGGTAGCAGTGGCTCAGTAGTGCAATGGATCGGTAGTGCAGCGTTTCAGTAGTGCAGCGTCTCAGCTGAGACGTCTGGTAAAGGGGTGTAGCTCAACTGGTAGAGCAGCGGTCTCCAAAACCGCAGGTTGCAGGTTCAAGTCCTGTCGCCCCTGCGTTGACCTGAACTTCGGCGACAACCCAATCGCCAGCTAGCCCGGCGAATCGGAGGATCACAAGCGTGAGCGACGATCGCGCCCACGAGACGGATGACCGGCTGGAGGACGCCGAGGCACCGGCCGGCACGCCCCAGCCGGGTACTCCCGTGCGCCGGGCGCGAACCACCAGCCGATCCGAGCGGGCGACGCCGCCTACAGCGCCGACAGCGCCGTCCTCGAAAGGCACTGTCTCCAGCAAGGGTCATCCAACCAGGGCTCGCGGCGCCACTGAGACCAGGGTTGCCGCACCCGCACGGCTGCTGCGGTTCCTCCGCGAAGTGGTCTCGGAGCTCCGTAAGGTCATCTGGCCGAGTCGCCGGGAACTGATCGTCTACACCGCGGTCGTGCTGGTCTTTGTGAGCTTCATGGTGGCATTCGTGGCATTACTGGACATGGGGCTGGGCAGGGCCGTGCTCACTGTTTTCGGCTGATGCCGGTGCCTGAGCCAGATGAGGACTACCCGGACACTAATGGCATGACTGGTATGATATGTAGAGAAAGTGAGATGTACTGTGACTTTCCCCGGAGAGACTTCGGCCGATGACGGGCAGGAGCTGACGGGGCGGTTTGGTGCCGACATATCTGAGGTCGACACATCCGAGCCTGTCACGCCTGCAGAGACTTCCGATCCCGAGACACCACAGGGTGACGCGTCTGACCTCGAGGCAGCTCTCGAGACACCTGAGGATGATGCAGTCGACCCCTCGGAGCCTGCCGACCCCGTAGACGAGCTTCGGTCCGCGCTGGCTACCGCTCCCGGCGAGTGGTACGTGGTGCATTCTTACGCTGGATATGAAAACAAGGTGAAGGCCAACCTGGAGACCCGCATCCAGACTTTGGATGTCGAGGAGTACATCTTCCAGGTGGAAGTACCCACCGAAGAGGTCACCGAGATCAAGAATGGCCAGCGTAAGCAGGTGCAACGTAAAGTTCTGCCTGGCTACATCCTGGTGCGGATGGATCTCAACGACGCGTCGTGGAGCGCGGTCCGGAACACCCCGGGGGTCACCGGCTTCGTCGGTGCCACCTCGCGGCCCTCGCCGCTGGCCCTGGACGAGGTGCTGAAATTCCTCGCTCCGCGAGTCGCGCAACCCAAGGTGCCGGTGGGTGCTGGAAAGCAGGCGAGTGGTGCCGGTGGCGCCAAGCCCGCGATCGAGGTGGACTTCGAGGTGGGCGAGTCGGTCACGGTCATGGACGGTCCGTTCGCCACGTTGCCCGCCACCATCAACGAGGTGAACGTCGACGCGCAAAAGCTCAAAGTGCTGGTGTCGATCTTCGGTCGGGAGACTCCCGTCGAGCTGTCGTTCAGCCAGGTCGCCAAGATCTAACCCGGTTCCAACCGGAGCACCGCCGGTTAGAACCAGCCTGAGGAAGGAACCATGCCCCCCAAGAAGCGAAAGAAGCTGGCGGCCACCGTCAAGCTCGCACTCGAGGCCGGAACCGCGAACCCGGCCTCAGTCGGGCAGGCGCTGGGTCCGCACGGCTTGAACATCATGGAGTTCTGCAAGGCCTACAACGCCGCGACGCAGAATAGCCGCGGCGAGGTGGTACCCGCGGTCATCTCAGTCTATGAAGATCGCTCGTTCGACTTCGCGCTCAAGACTCCGCCGGCCTCGATACTGTTGCTCAAGGCTGCGGGCGTGGCGAAGGGATCGGCCGAGCCGCACAAGACGAAGGTCGCCAAAGTGAGTCGCGAGCAGGTTCGCGCGATTGCCGAGCGCAAGCGTGAAGATCTCAACGCCAACGATGTCGACGCCGCTATCAAGATCATCGCTGGAACTGCCCGGTCGATGGGCATCACGGTGGTTGATTGACCCGCATCGTGGGAGGGCCAGCGCTGGCCCCTACCACGGCTGATCCCTGAAGAGGACAGAGATATGAAGCGCAGCAAGTCTTATCGCAAGATCGCCGAGAAGATTGATCGCGACCGCCTGTACAGCCCACTGGAGGCTGCCACGCTGGCGAAGGAGACCTCCCCGACTTCGATGGACGCCACCGTCGAGGTCGCCATGCGGCTGGGGGTGGACCCTCGCAAGGCCGATCAGATGGTGCGCGGCACGGTGAGCCTGCCCCATGGCACTGGCAAGACCGTGCGCGTCATCGTCTTCGCCAGCGGTGACCGGGCCGCCGAGGCTGAGGCTGCCGGCGCCGACGCGGTCGGCTCCGAAGACCTCATCGAGCGCATCCAGGGTGGCTGGTTGGACTTCGACGCCGCCATCGCCGCGCCGGACCAGATGGCCAAGGTCGGGCGGATCGCCAGGATCCTCGGTCCGCGGGGGTTGATGCCCAATCCGAAGACCGGCACCGTCACCGCTGACGTGGCCAAGGCCATCGTCGACATCAAGGGCGGAAAGATCAATTTTCGGGTTGACAAGCAGGCCAACCTTCACCTGATCATCGGCAAGGTCTCCTTCGACGCGGAGAAGCTGGTGGAGAACTATGCCGCAGCCCTCGACGAGGTGTTGCGCCACAAGCCGTCGGCGGCCAAAGGGCGTTACCTCAAGAAGGTCAACTTCTCCACCACCATGGGCCCCGGTATCCCGGTCGACCCGAACCGCACCCGCAACCTGCTCACCGACGAACTCGTCACTGCCTGAGCCCGAGCCGTCTGCACACCGACTATCCGGGCCGGTGTGCAGACGGCGATGCAGGTGACCTAAGCTGACCCCGGAATTACCGAAAACCAGATCCACCGAAGACCGCTGGTCTCCGTGCCCTGGGTACGGACGAAGGTCCCGCGAGTGCGGGCGGCCCGCGCAGGAGGAACGTGGTTGTGCCACCGGCGGTGTTCATGTGCGCCGCCCGGCCTCGCCCCGCGCCTGCTGCGCCGGGGCGTTCGTCTTCTCGGGCCCCGGAATCGGGTGTGCCCTTCTGGCCTGCCCCTGGCTGGCTCATGCACCACCGATGCCATCACCGATGCCACTAAGGAGGGGCGATCCATGGCTAGACCGGACAAGGTCGACGCCGTTGCCGATATCGCGGACCAGTTCCGCAGCGCCACCGCCGCGGTCGTCACCGAGTACCGCGGGCTGTCCATGACGCAATTGACCAACCTGCGTCGTTCGCTCGGCGCCACCGCCACCTACCGGATTGCCAAGAACACTTTGATCTCGCGCGCTGCGCAGGACGCCGGTGAGATCGGAAGAGCGTCGTGTAGGGAAAGAGTGTAGATCTCG
>OBLV0100000271.1_pt1 | contig 16551 bp, 20 predicted proteins | sample 1520071 | NCBI WGS metagenome assembly OBLV01 (sample SAMEA3888446, study PRJEB22518) | metagenome | reverse complement strand
GGTCGAGCCGAAGATGCCCACCGCCGTCGAGGTCACCACCCCGAACAGGATGTAGGTGCCCAGCAGCGCCCACCCTGCGACGACACCGCAGCGGGGACCCAGGGTCGCCCCGACGAAACCGTAGACACTGCCAGCGTGGTGGAACCGCTGGCACAGCCGGACAAACGTGTACGCGATGAGCAACACACCGATCGTGGCCAGGGCGAACGCCACCGGCACCGCGCGGCCCACCGCACCCGCAGCGACCTGGGGGTTGATGTTGGCCGCCATGGACGGCGCCATCAACGCCACCGAGATCCCGATGGCCTCCCAGACACTCACCCCACGGCGCAGCTGAGCCCCTGAGCCGGCCATCAGATCGCCTCCCTGTCAACGCGTCAGGGATAAGGATGCGGCTTCTGTTCCAGCGACGGTTCCCCGCTGCGGCGTTCCTCGATCCAGCGGCGGATCAGCTGGGTCGGCTTGGTGTGCTCGGTACGGGCCTGCCCACGCACCCAGTCCAGCAGCGACTTCGGCAGCCGCAGCGACAGCGACACCATCGGATCCGGATCCACTGGCTCGTCGGCCAGCGCAGCTCGCTCGAGCTCTTCACTGGTGTCGTGGGTGTCGTAGTACTCGGCGAGTCGTTGTAGTTCCGTCGATTCGGTCATGCTTTACCTTCCCTTCCGCCGGAAGGCGCGGCGCTCGGTGTCGGTCTATCACGGGCGGTGGCCACATACCAGCGGCCGTCCACGGCTTCGGCCGGGACGACCAGCAGCGCCCGTCCTCGGTGGCGCAGTACAGGAGGGTGGAGTCCTCACGGCCGCGGGCCTCGTACCGAGGCCTGCTGTTGACGGCCTGCTCAACCTCCTCCGGCATAACGCCGTGCCGGGCGATATCGAGCCTCGGACTCCGACGTCCACCGGATCTCCCGCACCACGCCAGCGCACCCCACTGTAGGACAACGGGGTGCGAACATGGAGGACGGTAGTAAGTGTGCCTGGCCCGTCAACGCCACACCGTCACGGACCGGGGTGAGGCTGCTGGCAGCCCGGGCAGTAGTACACGACGCGGACCTCGACGCCCTCGCCCTGATCGGCCCGACGGATGAGGGCGCCGCAGCGCCGGCAGGGCAGGCCGGAGCGCTCGTACACCCAGGTACGCCGACCCCGGGCCAGCTCACCGGTGGTCGAGCGCTCCACCCGCCCGGCGTTGCGGCGCAACAGCGTCCGCGCCAGCGAGATCGCCCCAGCCGGATCCGCCAGCTCCCCGACCGGGGCCCACGGCCAGACACCGAGCAAGAAGCACAGCTCGCAGCGATATGCATTTCCAACACCTGCCATCACCCGCTGATCCAGCAACGCCATTCCGAGCTCGGCGGTCGGGTCGGCGGTCAGCCTGCGCAGCGCCTCGCCGGCGTGTTCCTCACCCCAATTGGGGTCGAGCAGGTCAGGGCCGAGATGACCGACCAGGCGGCGCTCCTCGCTGGTCCGCAGCAGGGCCAGGTCGTGCAACCGGAAGCCCACCGCGACGCGGTCGGCGGTGGCGAGGATGGCTCGGGCGTGGTGGCCGGGGTACCGCCATCGCTGGCCCGGGAGGTAGAGCTGCCACGAACCGTCCATCCGCAGGTGACTGTGCAGGCTGTGACCGTGATCGAGCCGGATGAACAGGTGCTTGCCCACGCTGGCGACCCCGGCGACCCCATGCCCAGCCAGGTCGTGCTCCACCAGCCGCGGGTGCCGCAACTCACCCCGCACCAGCTGCTGCCCGCGCAGCGCGGCGTCCAGACTCCGCGCTGCCTGATAGACGGTGTCACCCTCAGGCACGGCACCTATCTTGCCGCCGCCCGGCGAGCACTGTGGTTTCCGAGTTCGACAGGAAGGCTGCGGGGATCCCGTCCCGACAACCGTCCTGTGAAACTCGGCGCGCTGAGAGGCATCCCAGTAGCTGGCTATCTGGCTCCGGCGGGCAGCAGGGCACCTTGCTCGAAGTCGAGCAGCTGCCGCTTGCGATCCAGGCCACCTCCGTAGCCGGTGAGGGCACCGGTGGCGCCTACGACCCGGTGACAGGGCACGATGATGCTGACCGGGTTGCGACCATTGGCCAGGCCGACCGCCCGTGCGGCACCGGGGCGCCCGATCCGCTCGGCGAGATGACCGTAGGACTCCGTCCGGCCGTAGGGGATCTCCCGCAAGGCGGCCCATACCGTGTGCTGGAACGGCGTTCCGGCCGGTGCCAGTGGCAGGTCGAACTCGGTGCGCCGCCCGGCGAAGTATTCCTCCAGCTGCCTGATCACCGTGGTGAACGGTGCGGGATCCCGTGCACCGAAGGTCTCCATGGCCGGCCGGTGTTGATGCAGGCTCATATAGAGCCCGGCCAGGGCGCCGTCGACCGCGACCAGGGTGAGCGGGCCGATGGGGCTGTCCACCACGGTATGTACTCGACGGTTCACGAGTGGTCCTCTCTCAATCTGGGAGTCGGTTGATGGCGTGATCCCCGGTTGCCCACAGGTATTGCACGGCATAGGCACGCCAGGGTCGCCAGGCGGCGGCGTGAGCGGTCAGCCCCGCGGGAGTGGTCGGCAGGCCCACATCGCGGGCAGCGCGCTGGATCCCGAGGTCGGTCGGGACGAAGGCATCCGGATCACCCAGGGCGCGCATCGCGATCGTCTCGATGGTCCAGGGACCCATACCGGGGAGATCGGCCAGCGTGTCACGGGCCTGTTGCCAGTCGCTCGCCGGGCCGAGATCGAGTTCGCCACGGGCGAGCACACCGGCCAGGGTGGTCAGGGTCGTGCGGCGCGCCTGCGGCAGGGCGAGGGCAGCCGGATCGAGGCAGGCCAGCACCTGCGGATCCGGGAACAGGTGGGTCAATCCACCGCCGGCGTCCGCCACCGGCTCACCGTATGCAGCCACCAGCCGGGCCGCGTGAGTGCGGGCCGCCTTGGTGGACACCTGCTGGCCGAGCACCGCCCGCACCGCGAACTCCGGCGCATCGACGGTACGGGGCACCCGGCGGCCTGGATTCTTGTTCACCAGTGGGGTGAGTATCGGGTCTGCCAGCAACAGCTCGTCCACCGCCACCGGGTCGGCATCGAGGTCGAGTAACCACCGGCAGCGGCTGATCGCGGTGCACAGATCCCGCAGGTCGGTCAGGGCCAACCGGCAATCGATGTGATCGGGCAACGGGCGCAGGGACGCCACTCCGTGGCCATGCGGCAAGCGCACGGTGCGGCGGTACGCCCCGTCCCGCCACTCCTCCACCCCCGGCACCGCAGTCGCCACCAGGTGCCCGAACAGGTTGTCCGGACATAGCGGCAGGCGGAAGGGCAACCGCAACGCCAGTGACCCGGGCGTGGCGGGCAGGTGCCGGCGAGTTGCGCGCGCCCGCAGCTCGGTGGGCGCGAGGTCGAAGACCTCGCGCACGGTGTCGTTGAACGCTCGCACGCTGGCAAAACCTGCGGCGAAGGCGACGTCGCCCATCGACAGGGAACTGGTCTCGATCAGCAGTCGCGCGGTCTGGGCACGCTGGGCGCGGGCCAGGGCGAGCGGGCCGGCCCCTACCTCGGCCAGCAGCTGCCGCTGGATCTGCCGGATGCTGTAACCCAGCCGCGCTGCCAGCCCAGGGACGCCATCGCGATCGACCACTCCATCGGCGATCAGCCGCATGGCTCTGGCCACCAGGTCGGCGCGCTCGTTCCACTGCGGCGATCCCGGGCTGGCGTCCGGCCGGCACCGCTTGCACGCCCGGAACCCCGCCAGCTGCGCGGCGGCAGCGCTGGGATAGAAACGCATGTTCTCCGCTTTGGGCGGCACTACCGGGCAGCTCGGCCGGCAGTAGATGCCGGTAGTGACCACCGCGGTGAAAAACCAGCCGTCGAAACGCGCGTCCTTGGACCGAACTGCCCGCACACACCGCTCCACGTCCTCGTACACGTCCTCAGCATCACGGTTGAGCACGCGCGCGGCTAGCGAGAATGCGACATCACCGTCAGAGCCCAGCGGGCTAGCCGTAGCACACTATGGGAGGACCCCCACTCAGGTTAGAGTTGGGCTCAGCTCAGGATCAGCGCAACGGAGGAAGGTATCTCGTGGGGAACACCTCATCCGCCGCCGGGCAGGAACAGCTGCTGGGTATCGACACCACGGTTCCGCATTCGGCTCGGTTCTGGGATTACCTGTTGGGCGGCAAAGAGAACTACCCGGTCGATCGGGCAGTCGGCGAGCAAGTGCTGCGCATCGACCCTGATCTGCGTGAGTCCGCCCGGGCAGACCGAGGATTCCTGGTCCGGGCCGTGACCCACCTGGTGGGAGAGATGGGGATCCGCCAACTGCTGGACATCGGCACCGGCCTGCCTACCGTGAACAACACCCACGAGGTGGCCCAGGCGACCGCTCCGGACTCCCGCATCGTCTACGTCGACAATGACCCGCTGGTGCTGGTCCATGCCCGCGCCCTACTCGCCAGCGCCCCGGAAGGCGCGACCGACTACCTGGATGCCGATGTACGCGACCCCGCCAGGATCCTGCACAAGGCCGCCCGGACATTGGACTTCACCCAGCCTATCGCGCTCATGATGCTGGGAATCGTCAACTACATCATCGATGACGCCGAGGCGCATAGCGTCGTCGATCAACTCCTGGGCGCCCTTCCCTCGGGTAGTTACCTGGCGATGTCCCATCCCACCGCCGAAATTCACGGCGAAGCGGTCAAGACGTCCATGCAACGCTGGAACGAAAGCGGAGGTGCCCCCATCAGAACCCGTAGCCGCGATGAGATCATTCGCTTCTTCGATGGGTTGGAGCTGCTGGAGCCCGGCGTGGTCTCGTGCTCGTTCTGGCGCCCGGACCGCAGCGATATCGGAACGCGTGCGGAAGTGCACCAGTACTGCGGGGTCGCCCGAAAGCCTTGATCGAGGCCGGCGTCAGGTCTCTTTCAGGGTGCTATTCAGGAACCTGATCGTCTCCGCCGGAGATTTGGCTTGAACGCACAGGCGGTTCATCACCATCAAGTAATGCTGAACGTCCTCGGTCTTGTCCAGGTAGAGGGCACTGGTTAGCTGCTCAAGATAGACAATATCCGGAAGATCAGGTTCGGAGAACCGCAGAATCGAGAAAGGACCACCCACGGCCGCGTGCGCGCCGGAGTAGAACGGCATCACCTGAAGAGTGACATTGGGAAGCTCGGTCATCTCGATCAGATGCTGGATCTGGTCCCGCAACGCAGAACGTCCATCAAGCCGCCATAGTGCTGCTTCGTCGAGCACCGCCCACAAGTTGGGCGCCTCGGGCTGGGTCAGAACCTTCTGGCGCTTCAATCTCAGCGCGACCCGGCGCTCGATATCCTCAGCGGATGCGGTGGGATGCCCCAGCCGGATCACCGCACTGGCGCATTCCTGAGTCTGCAGCAAGCCGGGCACAAGCTGGGGTTCATAGGTTCGGATGACGGCACTGGCCTGCTCCAGTCCGAGATACATCTCGAACCAGGTCGCCAGGATGTCACTGTAGTGGTGCCACCAGCCGGGGACGTTGGCGCGCCGGGCCAGCGCCAAGAACGCGCCGCGCTCCTGCTCGTCTGTGATGCCATAGAGGGTGAGCAGATCTGCCACGTCACGCTCCTTGAAACCGACCCGTCCGAGCTCCATGCGGCTGATCTTGGCATGGGATGCGCGGATCGCGTGACCAGCTGCTCCAGCAGTGATTCCGCTTGCTTCACGAAGCTGACGGAGCTGATTGCCCAACACGATACGCAGCGCGGTTGGCCCTTGCGGTCGTACCTGAGCGTGATCGCTGGCCGGATCATGACCCGACCGAGCCGTCCTCACCATTCCTCCTATGGGTGAAGCATTACGGATGGTCTCACCATAGACGCCAGCCCGGTCACCCGAAACCCCGGTGTCGGTCACCTGTTCCCCCAGCGAGTTATCACCCGACCGTCTCGTCGAACTCATCTCGCCTCACCGCGTGGACGAACGCAGCTATCTCGGTTCGGGCGCAGATCAGGGCGTGGCCGCCCGGGCGCCGGGAGTTACGAACGGCGATCTTCTCACCGGCTATCGCCGCCAACTCGACACAGTTCCCATTTGGATTGCTATGACTACTCTTGGTCCAAGTGAGCTCCCCCAGTGGCCTCGCGGGCATACCGTCCGTGACCCCTGGCATCTCTCACCTCTCCTGTGCGGCTCCGGCGGCTGCCATGGCGGCCTCCTTGCCCAGTGCGGTTGACAACACCGGAACGTTTGTGGCGCGAGCATATTAGATTGCATCTGTTCTTGCATCGGTACACGACGTTCGGGTGGTCGCCCCGTATCGGCATTCCGGTGAATCACTCGGAGTGCCGATACGGGCACCACGAGCATCGAGCGGCAGGGTCACCGAAGAGCCAAGACACACAGAGCGCGCACAGGGCTTCCCACCTGGCTATCTCTTGTGGACCCTGCCGTAATCTCCTGATCGATTCCCGGACCTCAGCTGTTCGCTTCCGCGGAGCACCCTCCCCCCGATAAATCCGCATATGCGGGAATAATGCGGTGACGATCCCTGTCTGCGGATACTTCGGGGGAATTGTGTGTAGCTGAGGTCAGCGGTACATCACCTGCACTGGAGCCGAGCGCAACGTCTCGGACACCAGCAGCAAGAAAGTCTCACAGGTCATCCGGGCGCGGACCTGGCGAGGGTAGCTGCGCGCCGCGGTAGCGACGACCTCATTCCCCAAGCGAATCCGCCACACCCACTGCCCGCGCCCGTTCCGCGATATCTCGCCCACGGCGCGCGGCAAGCCGTCCTGAACAGTACGGATTGCGGCCAAGCAGGACTCCACATCAGGGGAGATGCTCGCCGACCTGGCCAGACTGCGGTTGTTAGCAGACATGAACCTCCAGGTGAATCCCCGCCCCAGGGGAGCGGGGGACTCCGCACGCGATCCGGTGCCGGCTTCCGGCTCGCGTGGCAGCGGCCCGTGCGCGGAGCGCGCCACCGAGACCACCTGGAAACGAGCAGCTGCCACAGCGCCTCCAGCCCACACGGATTTGACGGAGGGACGCTGCCCCCCGAAGGTGAACAGCGGTGGTCTGCCGGGCGACAAGTGGATTGCGGCAAGCCTCACAGAGGACAGCTACGTATCGTTACAAGACGACTCTAGTATCACCCATATAGAGTATCACCGATCACCATTAGAGACTGCCGTTACCCAGTCGTGCGAAGAAAACGGGCAGATGGCGCGGGACCATCTTCCCCGATCGAGTGGAAGACCGGCGGTCAGGCATTCGCCTGGCTGAGCCCGGCCTGGGCTCGCCGGCATGCGGTCCGGGTATCCCTGCTCGTTCCCGGCGGTTTACCTGCCGACGGCGTAGCCGGGGGGTGAGGGGCGGGAGTCATCGGGGCAATCGTCGAAGGCTTCGGCCTCGGGCACCTGCCCGGTGGCCAGGTAACAGACCTGCTTCGCGATAGCGACCGCGTGATCGGCGAAGCGCTCGTAGTACCCGCCGATCAGGGTGGCGTCCACGGCCTGCTCGACACCGTGCGACCAGTCCCCGGCAAACACAATGCGGAACAGGTGATGGCGCAACGCGTCCACCTCGTCATCCGCCCGGCCCAACCGGCAACCGGACAGCGGATCCTGATGCTCGACCGCGGTGGCCGCGTCCTCGGCGAGTTGGCTGGCGAGCAGGCTCATCCGGGCGAGTACCGGGCGGACCTCCGCTGAGACCATGGGATTCGGCTGCTTGAAACGAGCGATCAGGGCGATGTGCCGGGCGAGGTTGGACATCCGTTGTGCATGACCGATCGCGCGCAACGCCGCGACTACTTTCCGCAAATCACCCGCGACCGGAGCCTGTAGCGCGAGAAGCGTGATGCAGCGCTGCTCCATATCATCATGCAACGCATTCATCCGATCGCTGTCAGCAATCACCAACCCAGCCAGAGAAAGATCAGTCTGGTGCAGTGCTATCGAGGCATTGGTCATCATCTGCCCGGCCAGTCGAGCCATTCTCGCGAGATCGATAACCAGATCGTTCAGCTCGACGTGGAACACGGCTCTCATAGCTGCCACCTTCTTAGTCTCAAGTATCTCGTATCACTACACCTGTCACTCCCGTACCGCAAGTGATCGTTTTCTTACCTGCGGAGGTTCTAAACTTCTCGGCTGGTAGATGCGGAGTGAAAACCGGCAGAAACTCCGCACCCATGAACTCTGTCGATCGCACAACAGTGCGTAGCCGCACAATGACACGACACCCGCCGCCCGGTTTGGTCATGGGCGGCGGGTGTCGTGCGCGGGCCTCGTGCCGGCGTCGCCTATCAGTCCACGTGAATGATGGTGCCCACGTGCTCCCCCTGCAGGGCTTTGGTGATGTTCCCTGGGGTGAGTCCGTTGACGATCTGGATCTCTCTGTGGTGTTTGGCATCTGCCATGAGCTCGAGCACGAGGGGATCGATGGGAAGGGTGATGTCTCGACCCGTCAATTCCGCGGCGCCGATCCGTGGGATGAGCTCCGGCTTGGTCCCATCACTGTTGGCCGGGTCGGCGGTGAACACGCCGTCGACGTCCTTGACGTAGATGATCCGGGCCACGCCGTAGGCATCCGCAAGCAGGAACGCACCGGTGTCCGTCCGATGCGGCGGGATCTTGCCCACCTTCGGGGGAAACTCGTAGAGCTCGTAGGGCGGGTAACCATTGGACACAGCGGCCCGGCTCGCGGTCAGGTGCACGGCGAGCTGGTGCGCAATCGCCGCATGTGGCAGGTAGGACACCCCCTGCTCGGCCAGCAGGGCCGCGATGAGATGGCCGTTCTGCTCCGCTTCGGCGGAAACCAACGCTGCAAGCACGCCGGTGGGGAGGCCGAGATCGAGTCCGACGCCCAGAACGTGGCGGCCCCGGATGCCTGGGCCGGTGAGGATCAGCAGCCGATGCTCGGCCAGGGATCCGCGCAGCTCACGGACCACCGACGTTACCGCGTCCCCACCCCGGTCCATGATGGAACGCCCACCGATCACGACGATGTTCAGCCACGGCAGCAGCGAGATCACCGGGCGTTCCAGGGGCCGGACGAGCTCACGGTCAAGCAGGGTCTGACGCATCAACGCCGAGGGCAGATCTTTGTTGGCAAAGGTGGGCTCAGTATAAGAAAGGGTGTCAGTCATAGCGTTCTCCTCGGTGAGGTGTCGGCGGAACGGCGGGCAGCGCTCACACCGCGGAGATAATCGTGCCGACGTGCTCGCCGGCTAGCGCTCGCCTGATCAGTCCCGGCTTCAGCCCGTTAATGACCTGGACCGATTTGATGTACCGAGCGCGGCTCATCAGCTCCAGCACGGGACGTTCGATGATGACATCCGGCAGATCCGCAGCAATCAATTCCTCGACGGTGATCTCCGGAATCAGCTTGGCATCCGGGTCGGTCTTGGGATTGGCCGTATAGAGCCCGTCCTCGTCCTTCACAAAAACCATATTCGCGCAACCATAAACTTCCGCGACCAGATAACATCCGGCATCTGTGCGGTACGGAGGTATCACACCCTCGCTGGGGACCCGTTGCCACATATCATACGGAGGCATCCCGGCGAAGATCGCCGCGCCACATTCTGCGAGATACAGGGGGAGCGCGCCGAAAGCTGAGCCGCCCACCACCGGTACACCGTGGCGGGCCATCAGATATCCGAGCATCCGAGCGTTCTCGTCCGCCACCGCAGCTCCGACGTCGGTCAACACCCCAGTCGGCAACCCCAGCTCGGCTGCCAGAGCATAGATGTGCCGAGCACGAGTACCGGCACCGGTGCCGATCAGTATCTGGTGGCTCCGCTTGACAGCCACCAGCTCCTCGACCACAGGGTAAACCGCCGACCTGCCGCGGTCGATCAAACTCTGGCCACCAATCTTAATGACACTCGCCTCAGGAAGAATTGCATAATCAGGTGCCGTATCACTAGCCTGCATCAACTCCAGGTCACTCAACGAACGGCTCATCAGCAACGATTCCAACGACGCCCGGCTCGCGACATCCGTCATGTGATCATCCCCACGCGATCGATAGATGTTGATACTGATTATCGACCCTAGTCGGACGCCGAGGGCACCAGTTACCCCGAAGGTGCGGTATACCACTGTGCGTATTCACCGCATGGCAGAGCACCGCACCAGAACCCATCCGCTGTCGCGGTATCGTAGGCTGAAAGGGTGGCCCTTTCATCTTTCGTGTGACAAAACTGCTGACGATCTATGCCCTAATCAAACGTAGAGCGATGACCATGGTTCAGCAGCCTGATTTAGTGTGGTATGTCAGTTATGGATCGAACATGTGTGCAAACCGGCTGCACCACTACCTCACGGGCGGCCGGCCAGTAGGCGCCCGGAAAGCTTCGGTTGGCTGCCGCGACCACCGCAGGCCGCGCGGCTCCACCCGTTACGCACTGCCCGGAGGGGTCTACTTCGCCACGGAGTCATCGGCGTGGGGTGGGGGGCGTGCCTTCTACGACTCAGAGCTCGCCGGCCCGGCTGCGGCGCGCGCTTACCTGATCACGTCCGGACAATTCGCCGACATCGCTGCACAGGAGATGTACCGGACTCCCGGCGCGGATCTCGACCTGGTGCCGGTGCTGGCAACAGGTCGAGCCGCGCTGGGGCCCGGGCGTTACGAGACTCTCCTTCATGTGGGCGACCTCGATGGTCACCCATTGCTGACGTTCACTGCCCCCTGGCATGCGGCCGATGTCACTTGGAAACCACCTGCACCTGCATACCTGCGAATACTGGCGGCAGGCCTTCGAGAAGCGCAAGGGTGGGATAGCGAACAGGTGGCTGCCTACCTCGCACGGTTGCCGGGGGCACGCGGACACTGGACACAGGCGGACATCGCCACGCTGTGAGCCGGGCGCTCGGCAACTATTCAGGCAGATTAGCGCCGATAGCTCACCACTATTTGCCAAAGATACCCTTCCCGGCGTCCTTGATCTTCTCGCCAGCCTGCTTGAGATTCCCTTTGCCCTGGTCCAGCTTGCCCTCGGCCTCCAGCCCCGGGTCATTGGTGATCTTTGCAGCGGCTTCCTTGGCCTTGCCCTTCAGCACCTCAGCCTTGTTCGTGATCTTATCCTGCAACCCCATCAGAACAACTCCTCTCCGCATATCGATGTATTACTCAACGCGTTGCCTAAGGGAGTGAGTACCCCATCGTGACCGCGCTAAACCTTAGCAGCGCGTGGTACTGCTCTCGCGGAGAGTGGTGAGACCGGCGTTATGAAGTCATCACGACACTCATGACAAAAGAGCGTCCAACGGGTGAAGAGTGGACAGAACTTTGCGGCACGCCGGACGGCACCCAGAGTTCACCTGGTTGACAGGGTCACGCTGCCGTCTCGAAGCCGAAGCAGCGTATCCAAATATGAGAGGCGGGGTTGACGCACTCGGAGTCTGACAGTGTACGGACTGAAGCCCCGCCATCGCCGCAAGGCTGGCTCCGGACCTCCAGCCAATGCCTTAATCGCATGGATCGGCGCTGACCCTTACCTACGAGACGCGGCGGTCACTGCGAACCACCGGCGCGAGATCGCGCTGCCACCACCGGCCAACTCGCGCACAGCCAGGGCTGCTGTGGCGGCCTGCTTCGTGCTGGCCTTCAGCGCTGTCCTCAGCATCACCACACTCAGCGACGGGCTCGTCATACCACGCGAGACCAACACACTCGCACCTCCCAACCAGGACAGCGTCACCGCACCCGGCCAAGGGATCGCTCCCGTCCTTCCGGAGGGCCGTGGGGCGAGCCCAGCGGCCCTCCCAGGTCCATCTGCTGTGACGCCCACCATGTTGGGCGAGCCGCCCACGAGCCCGGCACTCCCCCGGGACACCTTCGCCGATCACCCGAGCAGCGACAGCGGCGTTCTCCGCGGCGGATCACCCCCGGCGGGTACGACAAACCCACCGCCTCCCGCCGCTGCACCGCACCGGGCAGACCACGCAAGCGGGCCGGCTCCACTGGTGGCTCCACTCCAGCCACGGGGTACCGGCAGGCCTAGTGGTGGAACGCCACCGCGGGGATCCGGTGGGACCGGCCATTCGGGCACTCCGGCCACGCCAGGTACTCCGGCGGGACCGGCTTCCGGTGAGCCCGGTCCCGACCCGGCACCTCCCGGACCCGATCATCCTCAGCACGGCGGTCCGGGCCAAGGCGCCGGCACCGGTCGAGCATCAGGCCCGAGTTCCGGGCACGGGTCACCACCCGCCGGGGGCTCCGCAGCTACTCCGGGATCCCACTCCGGTCGCCGGTGACTGCCTGATTCTCGGCATCCGCGTCGGCGAGGGTGATATCGCCGGGCCAGCTCCCCTCGCCGCGGGCGACCCCACGGCTGAGCCGACCAGCCTGCGCCGCAGTCGCCCGTGATCGGGGTTGACGATCCCCCTGATCCCACAACTGCGCACCGAGCTGTTCCGGCAACGCGGCTGCGACCGCGCCCGCGATTCCGTCCGGCAGTTGCTCACCGAGAACGGCCAGCGTGGCATGGACGGCACGGACGAGATCGTCCCGAACCTCCAACCCGGCTCGGGCACCGACCTCGCTGATGAACTCCTCGTCACGCACCTGATCCTCCTGTTCGCCGCTCCTGCCAGGGAATACCCACCGCCAGCAGGGCGAAACAGGGTCTCACCGGGGCTTCAGTCCGGACGGACCATGCGTTCCTGCAGGAACGCCAGCGTCTGGCGGAGCACCCGCGAGACGTGCATCTGGGACAGACCGACCTGATCAGCGATCTGAGTCTGCGTCAGCTGGCGGAAAAATCGCAGCACGATGATCGTCTGTTCCCGGGGAGTCAACTCAGCCAGCAGGGGACGCAACGTCTCCCGATCATCGATGTGAGCAAGCTCATCATCCACACCACCGATGAACTCGCTCAGTGTGGCCTTGCCCTCCCCGGAACCGAGCATCTCATCCAGGGACGAGCTCCGGTACGCCTCTCCCGCCTGCAGCCCTTCGATGACCTCCGAGACTGGTAACCCCAACCGATCGGCGATCTCACTGGGTCGGGGTGCCCGGCCGAGCTGCTGGGACAGCTCGGCCAGCGTGCCCCTGATCGCGATGTTCAGATCCTTCAGCCGTCTCGGTACTCGCGTCGACCACCCATGATCACGAAAATACCGCCTTACCTCGCCGGTAATCGTCGGGACCGCGAACGAGAAGAAGTCCGAACCGCGAACGGGCTCGAACCGATCGACCGCGTTGATCAATCCCACGGTGGCGACCTGGACCAGGTCCTCCAGCGGCTCACCGCGACCCGCAAACCGGCGCGCGATGTGCTCGGCCACCGGCAGATAACCATTGATCAACTTCTTGCGTAACCGCTGCCGTTCCGGATCGTCGGATGCAAGCTCGGCATAGCGACGCTGCACCGGGACCAGATGCGCGTACTCGCCGTGCTCGGTCCCGATCGGCGACGGTGATGACGCCGACGATGGTGATGACGCTGACGACACGGAGGCAGTCACGGCTGTTGCGCTGTGGCGGCGAGTTTGACCAGGTTGATGCACACTCGCCCATACTCCCCCTGCTCAGCGGGCAGCGAACCGGCGCTGACCTCGTCCGCGAGGCATTCCAGCACCCGCCAGCCGAACGTGCGGGTGGGTAGCGGATCGGCCGCCTCATCCACGTCGACCTCGGCGGCCACCTCGATCCGCTCGGAGCGGACGGTGAATCTGCAGCTCAACGTCCCGCTGGCGGCGGCGACCCGGACGAGCATGGCGCAGAGATCGTCGACGGCCATCCGCAGATCATCGATCGAGTCGAGGTCGAAGTCGGCGCGCGCGGCGAGATCAGCGGCGACAGTGCGGATGGTGGGTATCGCATTGGTGCTCGCGGCGGCACGTAGCTCTAAGAACAACGCCGACTCCTCACCGCAGCGGTATCTGGACGGAGCACGGCCGTTGGGCGTCGAGCGGTCCCTGTCGACAGAGGTCACCGCAATCGTGCCCCATCCATGGCCGTGGGGACGCTGGGTGGCGCGCCGCGCCCGGCTCCAGCAGCCATCGTCATCTCCTTATGCTGTGAAGTTACCCGGGCAAAATGACCGCCGGGTGGATCACTCATGGCACATCCGCGCGTGTGCACGGTAGGTTCCCGCTGCCGGCTGGAACCAAACACCGATGCCGGGCCGCTGCCCCGCTCCCTCAGGGCACATTGCTGAGGGCATCCGGCACGGTGTCGGCGAAGGTGAAGTGGTCGCGCAGTTCTGTTGCTTCCAGAGCCCGGTTGGCGATCCGAGAGTGGCACACCAGGCGCAGCTCCCGCTGTTCCCGGGTGGCGAGTTCATTGGCCTCGAACAGTGCGGACAGCCCGGCGGACCCCAGGAACTCGACCCCGTCGAGATCCACCACGACGATCCGGGCAGCGGAGAGTTGCGTGCTCAGGAAGCTGGCCAGCTTCGGCGCGGTGAGCGTGTCGACCTCACCGCGCACGGTGACTACCCGTGCATCGGGTCCGTGCTCGGCCACCTGCAGCCCGATGATGTCTGCGGAGAAGTCGCTGTCCACCCTTGTCACCATATAGGGCAGGCCTGCACCGGCCCACTATGGGCGGATCAGGACCCTTCGCGGTGTCATCGGGCACGGTCGACGGCGCGGACCGCCAGCACTGCGAGATCGTCGCCGTCGTTGCGGCCGAGCCAGGCGGTGATGGTGTGCTCCACATGCTCGGCCACTTCCTGCGCGGTCATCCCCACGCAGTCACGCAGACAGGCGGCCAGCCGGGCGGACCCGAACTGCTCCTGGCTCTCTCCGGTGCCGCTCCCGGCTTCGGTGACTCCATCGCTGTAGAGCAGGCAGGTCTCCCCCGGCTCCAGGGTGATCGAGGTCCGCCCGAACCGGGCCTCCGGCAGGATCCCCACCACAGTTCCAGGCACCCCGACCTCGTCCACTCGACCGTCGGCGCGCAGGACCAACGGCGCCGGATGGCCCCCGGTGGCGAGTGTGAGCCGGCACCCCACCTCGGCCGGCTGCAGCGAGCCCAGCACCAGCGTGGTGAACACAGTCCGCCCAGCGGTCAGCAGTGCCCGGTTGAGCAGGTAGAGCAACCGGGTCGGATCCTGCTCGAGGAGCATCAGCGCGCCCAGCGAGTGCTGCACCCGGCCGCTCTCGGCGAGCGCCTCGGCGCCCTTGCCACACACGTCACCGAGGGTGAGTAGAGCTCCCCCGTCCGAGGTAGGACGGATCAGGTAGAAGTCACCACCCACCGAGAGCTCCCCAGCGGCCTGATACGCCACCCCGAACTGCACCCCGGGTAGCTCCGGCAATGCATCCGGTGGCGCTGGCAGCAAGGGGGCTTGCAGCAGATCGAGCGCGCTGGCCTGCTCCCGGCGCTGGCGGCTGGCACCGAGCGCCGGCCCGCCCAGCGCCGCGAGCTGGGCGAGCAACTTCTGCGCCCTGGGCCGGACCACGATCAGCAACCCCTCAGTCCGATCCGGCCCCCGCAGCGGTGCCACGAGGACCGGTACCTCCTGCGCGAGACCGGGCCCGAAGATGACGGCCAGCGCGGCCAATTCCCCCGCCGGTACCGCAGCCGGGCCGTCAACGTCTCCGCGCAGCGCGCCGGCCAGCATGGGAGCTGCCCGGGGGGCCGGTGCCCGGGCGACACCGGCAGCGGGCTCTCCCCCGTCATCGAAGCGCCACCAGGACATCCGCGCCCGCGGGGCCGGTAGCAGGACCGCGGCCTGCTCCCCTACCCGCGGGACGGCGAGCCGGACCAGTGCCGCCGCCACCGCATCACGGCTGGCGCCCACCGCCAGCTCCCAGCTGGCCTCCAGGACGAAGTCCCCCAGGTGGTCCGGCGCCTGGTCTGGATCCGCCTGGTCCGCATCGATATCGCAGGCCACCCAGGCCTGCCAACCGTCGGCCAGCTGCCGCCGGCGGCCACCGGCGGAGGCGGTCATCTCCACCTCGTCGTCGCGCTTGAGCTTGTCGCCGAGCTCCAGCTTGGGAAACTTCCGGCGGGCGGCCAGGTTGAGCAGCTGGATCTGGCCGGAGTGGTCCAGCACGATCACGGCCTGAGCCAGGTCATCGAGCAGCAGGGACAGGCCGGGGACGAGCAGGTCGGCAACCGGGTCCAGGTCAGATGCCACAGCATCTCCTCCCCGATTCGAGCTCGTCGCAACGAGGTTAGACGAGCGGAGCCGCCAAGCCTTGGCGCTCCCGATATCAACCCCCGAATCCGGAAACCTCAGGGCCTGGAAGACCCTCCGGGTCGAAACCCACTGCCAATCGTGGCACGCTGCGGGCATTCAACACCGTGATGTTCTGGGAGGCCCATCGTGACCGCGCAGCCCGTGTCGGCCGCAGAGTCGCCGCCGGAGCGACTGAGTTCGCTCGATACCGCCACTCTGGAACGGATTCTGCTAGCTCTCGAGGAGCTCCGCGACGGCAACTTCCGGCGCCGGCTGGTGATCACCGACAACGGCCTGGTCAGCCGAATCGCGGGGGTGATCAATCAGATCGCGCAGCGCAACCAGGCGCTGGTAGGCGAGCTGGTGCGGGTGCGGGAAGCGGTCGGCCACGACGAGATCGGAAGAGCGTCGTGTAGGGAAAGAGTGTAGATCTCGG
>OBLV0100000270.1_pt1 | contig 16580 bp, 19 predicted proteins | sample 1520071 | NCBI WGS metagenome assembly OBLV01 (sample SAMEA3888446, study PRJEB22518) | metagenome | reverse complement strand
GTGCTCTTCCGATCTCCCCCAAATCGCCAGCTTGCGGTGCTGGGCGCTCCAGTGTCCCGCTCGTGCCGCCAGATTTCGCCGTTCCCGGCCCGCTGCCCTCATGGTCGCTACCTCCGATCGATTGGCTTTCGCGGCCCGTGCCGCGCCTGATCGCAGGCTCTCCACCCAGGGAGGGCCTGACAATGCGGCCCGCTGGCGAGTCGGGAGGGGGTGTCCCGGCGTCCCCGAGGTGGGGCTAACCCCACCCTCCGCCGCCGGACCGCGCCGCCACGCCTAAGTCGCCACCAGATCGGGTAGGAATCGGCGCATGGCGAATTCGCTCGATGGGACCGTCGCCCTGGTCACCGGGGCCAGCAGCGGCATCGGCGAGGCGACCGCGCGAGCGCTGGCCGCGGCCGGCGCCACCGTCGCGATCAGCGCCCGCCGCGCCGACCGGCTCGAGCGGCTGGGCGGCGAGATCGCCGACCGCGGCGGCACCGCGCTGCCAATCGAGTCCGACGTCACCGACCCCGAGCAGGCGATCGCCGCGGTCGAGCGCACCGTCGCCGAGCTGGGCCGGCTCGACATCGTCGTCAACAACGCCGGCCAGATGCTGCTGGGGCCGATCGAGGACGCGCCGACGGAGGAGTGGGAGCGGATGATCGACATCAACCTGCGCGGGCTGATCCGCACCACCCACGCCGCCCTCCCCCATCTGCTCGCCGCCGCCGAGTCGGAGCGCAACTGCGCCGACCTGGTCAACATCAGCTCGGTCGCCGGCCGCATCGCCCGCTCCGGCTCCGGCGTCTACAACCTGACCAAGCACGGCGTCGTCGCCTTCAGCGAGTCCTTCCGCCAGGAGTTCGCCGGCCGCCGCGTGCGCTCGTGCATCGTCGAGCCCGGCGCCGTCGACACCGAGCTGACCGACCACATCCGCGACGGCGTCCGCGAGCAGGTCCGCGGCCGCTTCGTCGACATGAAGACGCTGGAGCCCGAGGACATCGCCGAGGCGATCGTCTACGCGGTCACCCGCCCCTGGCACGTCAGCCTCAACGAGATCCTGATCCGGCCGACCGAGCAGGTCGGCTGAGCCACTGCTGGACATCGGCGCCCGGGGACGAGACCGACCGGGAATCCTTTCTTGATAAAGTAGATCAAGAAAGGATTTTTCCGGAAACGCCAACGCCCGCATGGGTATCGCCCGCCAAACAGACCCGCCGCTGCTCGTCCTCGTCCTCGACGACGGTGACGGTCACGACCCCGCCGTCGGCGCGATGGCGACGACACTGCGCCAAGCGGTCCCCGGAATCCGCCTGGTGGTGACGACCCGCGACCACCTCCGGGCGGCCCTGCCCGACCGGGCCGGAACCGATCGCGGGGCCACTCGATTGGCCCCGGCCCCAACGGAGTCGCCCCCGGCCTCGCCCCCGCTCCACGCCGCGCTCAGCCCCCGCGAGCGCGAGGTGCTCGGCTGGCTGGCAGCGGGACTGACCAATCGCGAGATCGGCGCCGAGCTCTACCTCAGCGCCGACGCGATCAAGAAGCACGTCAGCGCCATCCTCCGCAAGCTCGGCGCCCGCAATCGGACCGAGGCGGCCCAGCTCGCCAGCGCCATTCTCACCCCGCCCTCGGCGAGCCCTCCCCCTTCTCCCCGCGCAGCCGCCTGAAGCACGAGGGCGTGCCAAGGCCTGCCTCCTCACTCACGTGAGAGAGGCGGGTGCCGGCACGCCGCTTCAGTCCAGGCCGTGGGGGTGGAGGTGGTCTTCGGCCATCCGCTTGAGGCCGGTGCGGTCGATCTTGCCGGTCGGGTTGAGGGGCATGTCGCCGAGGAAGACGATCTCCTCGGGGGCCTTGTAGCCGATCCGCTCGCGGCAGTGGAGGATCAGCTCGGCGCTGGTCGGGGGGTCGGCGCCCTCGCGCAGCGTCACGTAGGCGCGAACGTTCTCGCCGTGGACTTCGTCGTGGATGCCGACGGCGCCGGCGAGCTCGACCGCGGGGTGGTCGACCAGGGCGCCCTCGACCTCGTAGGGGCTGATGTTGGAGCCATCGTGGACGATCACCTGCTTCTTGCGGCCGAAGAACCAGAGGTAGCCGTCGGCGTCGGCACGGGCGAGGTCGCCGGAGTCGAGCCAGCCCTCGCTGACCACCTCGGCGGTCGCCTCCGGCGCCTCCCAGTAGCCGACCATCCGGCTGCGGGTGCGGATGAAGATCCTGCCCACCGCCTCGCTGCCGACCGGCTCGCCGTCCTCGCCACGCAGGGCGATGCTGTAGCCGCAGATCGGGGTCCCGATCGAGCCCTGTTTGATCTCACCCGAGGGCGGGTTGAGGGTCGCCAGGCCGACCTCGGTCATCCCGTAGCCCTCGACGATCGGGAAGCCGGCCGCCGCGGCGAACTCGGTCAGCAGCTCGGTCGAGACCTTGTCGGACCCGCAGCGGCAGATCCGCAGCGAGTCGAAGTCGCCAGGCCGCAGGTCGTGGTCGCGGATCAGCGACAGCAGCGCCGCCGGGATCATCGCCAGCACCGTCGGCCGCTGCTCGCGCAGCAGCGGCAGCAGCTCGTGGCTGTCGAAGGTGCGGGCGACGACGACGCGGCCGCCGACCGAGAGCGTGCTCAGCGCCCAGAGGAAGGAGCCGATGTGCGACATCGAGGAGCCCGGCAGGAAGGCGTCCTCGGGGCCGAGCTCGAAGGCGGCGGCGGCGCTGGCGATCATCCAGCGCAGCGATTCGCGCGTGTGGGTGACGCCCTTGGCCGGGCCGGTGCTGCCGGAGGTGAAGAAGATCGCCGCGGGAGTGGCGGGGTCGGCGGGCTCGGGGTCGAACGGCAGCGCCTCGGCCTCGACCAGGTCGTCGAAGCGGTGGCCCCAGCCAGTTGGCTCAGCCACCTCCCCAGCGCCATCCGCGTAAGCGACGACACCGAGCGGCAGCGCCGCCGCGACCCTGCTGGCACCGACGTCCTCGCCTCGCTCGACGTGGGCCAACAGCGCCCGTGCCCCGCTCACCTTCAGCGCGTGATCGATCTCGCGGTGGGTGTAGCGGTAGTTGAGCGGCGTCGCCACCAGCCCCGCCTTGAAGCAGGCGAGGTAATGGACGAGGAGGTCGATCCGGTTCGGCATCAGCGAGGCGAGCCGGTCGCCGGGCTCGAGCCCGAGCGCCCGGTAACCGCCGGCGAGGGCGGCGCTCTCGGCCTCCAGCTCGGCCCAGCTGAGCGCGCGCTCGGCGGAGACGGCCGCGGTCTCCCCCGGCCCGGCCGCCAACCCCAGCCGCAGCAGGTCGGCGAGCGGCGCCGCCGGCGCCTCGAGCGGGACCCCGTCGATCAGCATCGGCCGGATCGTACGGGAGCCGGGAGCCGTCAACGGAGCATGGCGGCGACGGCGCCGGATCGCTGCGGCTTCGGCGGTTGCCGCTCCCTTGTCGTGCGATCCCGGCGCCGTCGCACCGTTCCTCCCCCCGCCTGAGGGCGCCACCCGAGTATAGATCGTGAGGCGATATTTTTCAGGAATGCCATCTTCTGACCGCGACCTCGGCCACCTCGGCGATTTCACGGCGACGCGACGGCTGCTGACGATCGCCGCCTTCGCGCTGCCGATCGGGGCGGTCAGCGCCGTCGTCGCCTGGGCGCTGCTGCGGCTGATCGGGCTGATCACCAACCTCGTCTTCTACCAGCGCTTCGGCACCGCGCTGGTGGCCCCCGGCGGCGAGCCCCACTCCCCCTGCCTGATCCCCCTCGCCCCCGTCTGCGGCGGGCTCGCGATCGGCCTGATGGCGCGCTTCGGCTCGGAGAAGATCCGCGGCCACGGGATCCCGGAGGCGATCGAGGCGATCCTCGTCTCCGGCAGCCGCGTCCAACCCCGGGTCGCGCTGCTGAAGCCGCTGGCCTCGGCGATCGCGATCGGCACCGGTGGGCCGTTCGGGGCGGAGGGGCCGATCATCATGACCGGCGGCGCCCTCGGCTCGATCTCGGCCCAGACGCTCCACCTCAGCGCCGACGAGCGCAAGACCCTGCTGGTCGCCGGCGCCGCGGCGGGAATGGCGGCGACCTTCAACGCGCCGCTGGCCTCGGTCCTGCTCGCGGTCGAGCTGCTGCTGTTCGAGTGGCGCCCGCGCAGCTTCATCCCGGTCGCGACCGCGGTCGCCGTGGCGGCGGCGGTGCGGGCGCCGATGCTGGGCAGCGGCGCCGTCTTCCCCACGCCGACCGGCGCCCTCCATCTCGACGGCGCCTCCTACCTGCTCTGCGTCCTCGCCGGCGGCCTCGCCGGGCTGCTGGCGCTGGCCGCCACCTCGCTCGTCTACCTATCCGAGGACGCCTTCGGGCGGCTGCCGCTGCACTGGATGTGGTGGCCGGCGATCGGCGGCCTGATCGTCGGCGTCGGCGGCCTGATCGTTCCGCAGGCGCTCGGCGTCGGCTACAACGTGATCGAAGCGGAGCTGAACGGCACGATCGCCCTCAACCTGATCGTCGGCATCCTCATCGTCAAGACGCTGATCTGGTCGCTTTCGCTCGGCTCCGGCACCTCCGGCGGCGTGCTGGCGCCGATGCTGATGATCGGCGGCGCCCTCGGCGGCCTCGAGGCGACCGTCTTCCCGCACGTCGCCGCCGGCTTCTGGCCGCTGGTCGGGCTGGCCGGGGTGCTCGGCGGCGTCATGCGCTCGCCGCTCACCGGCGTCGTCTTCGCGCTGGAGCTGACCCACCGCTACCAGGCCCTGCTGCCGCTGCTGATCGCCGCAACCGCCGCCTTCGCGGTCTCGGTCCTGCTGCTGCGGCGCTCGGTCCTGACCGAGAAGATCGCCCGCCGCGGCGTCCACCTCAGCCGCGAGTACAGCGTCGACCCGCTCGAGGTGCTGTTCGTCGGCGACGTGATGAGCGACGGCGGCGCGACGGCGGGAAACGGCGCCGGTGCGGCGGCTAGCGTGAAGGCTCCGATCGTCTACGCCGACGACACCCTGCGCCACGTCGCCTACGTGATGGCCGAGTCGGGCCAGACCCGGCTGCCGGTCGCCGAGCGCGGCGATCCCGGGCACCGGCTCGGAACGGTCAGCCTCGAGCAGCTGCTCGCCGGCCGCCTGCGCGACCTCGACGAGGAACGCCACCGCTCCCGCCCGCTGCGGCCGCTCGACCTGATCGGCCTCGGCCGCCCGGCCGCCGGGGAGGCCTGAGCGTGGCCAAGGTCAGCGACGCCCAGTACCGCAAGCTGCTCGGCTTCCGCGACGCCCTGCGGCGGTTCCTGCGCTGGAGCGAAGGCGAAGCGCAGGCGGCCGGGCTGACGCCAGGCCAGCACCAGCTGCTGCTCGCCGTGCGGGGGCATCCCGGCGGCGAACCGACGATCGGCGAGGTCGCCGAGCACCTCGCCCTGCGCCACCACAGCGCCGTCGAGCTGGTCGACCGCGCCGCCGCCGGCGGGCTGGTCGAGCGCCACCGCGACGAGGACGACCACCGGGTCGTGCGCCTTCGCTTGACCGCTTTCGGCGAGGAGCGGATCGAGGAGCTCTCGCGCCTGCATCTCGAGGAGCTGCGCCGCCTCGCGCCACTCCTGGCGGCACTGGACCAGCCCAGGGACTAGCCCCGGCGAACCCGGGTATCCGATTGGTGCGCGGCCGTGACCGCGCGCTACCGTTGAAGGAGCAGCAACGCCGATCGGCCAGTCAGACGAGGAGCGAAGCTTGGAACGGGAAGAGAAGACGCTTGCGGCCTGGATGCTGCCGCTGATCGTCGCCGCGATCGCGGTCTCGATCGTCGGCGGCTTCTACCTGGGTGGGCCTGGGCTGGGAATGGCGGTCGGCGCCCTTGCCGCCAGCTCGCTGCTGCTGATGGCCGCCCGCAACCCGCCGACCCCGCCGCTCGTCCCGGCGGCGCCGCCGGACGACCGCGAACACCTCCTCGTCGTCGTCAGCGAGCCGCTCGAGGACGGCGACGCGATCGAGCAGATCGCCGCCGCCGCCCACTCGGGCGAAGAGGAGGAGGCCGAGGTGCTCGTCCTCACCCCCGCCCGCAACAACTTCCTCGATCGCTGGGCCTCGGACACGAAGCCCGGCCGTGAGCGCGCTCAGCGCGACCTCGTGATCAGCCTCGCCTCGCTGGCCGGGGCCGGGGTCGCCGCCCGCGCCAGCGTCGGCGACGAGGACCTGGTCCAGGCCGTCGCCGACCAGCTCCGCATCTACCCGGCGACCGCGGTGATCCTGGTCGGGGGTCTTGGCCGCGACCGCCTCGGCAAGGCCGTCGGCGAGCTGCGCCGCCGGCTGCGGACGCCGTTCTGGCACCTCGAGCCGCGCCGGCTGACCCAGGTCGGCACCTCCTCCTGAGAACGCGGAAGCCGGGGCGGCGGAGCTCGCTCAGCTCGGGAGGACCGGCGACATCAGCGCCACCGGCAGCGAGAGGCCGGCGGAGCGCCGCAGGGTGGCGATCCGTCGCCCCTCCTGCACGGCCGGGCGGACGTCGCCGACCCGGTCGCCGAGGCCGGCGACGGTCGCCTCGAGGTCAGGGCAGGTGAGGGCGATGCCCCAGAAGAAGGCGGGCCGGTCGCGGCCGCCGCGTTCGACCGCCTCCTCCGGCTCCTGCACGACCTCGAGCACCGGCGCGCCGAGGCGGAAGAAGGCCTGGCGCGGCGCCCCGGCGGGGGTTGGCTCCTCGCGGATCCGCCGCAGCGCCATCCCCGCCGCCTCCAGCGAGGCGACCGTGCGCTCCAGGTCCGGCGTGATCGCGACCACGTGGTCGATCCCGACGACCCCGTTCGGATGCGCCACCGCCGTCGGCCGCTCCCGGGTCGAGACCGCGGTCCGCAGGCCGTCGAGCTCGGCGGAGGCGAGGTCGCGCAGCGACCAGGCAGCGAGCCCCCTGCCGGCGCTGGCGCCGGCAAGGCGGACGCGAACGTCGCCGAGGACGCAGATGCCGTCGGCGACCGTGAAGCCGAGCGCCTCCCAGGCGGCCGGCTCGTCGGTGACGGTCAGCTCGTCGAGGGTGGGCACCGACACCAGACCAGCATCCCAGATGGAGTCAGAGCTGTGGCGCCTTTTCCCCTCCGGGGGAGGAAAAGGCGCCACAGCTCTCGCCGGTACCCGATCGGGCCAAATCTTTACGAGCCGTTGACTTGGGCCTAAGGCCGAGTGGGATCCTCGAATGCGACCCCCCGAAGGAGGAGAGATGCCCCAGATTCTCATCGTCACCGATCCGGAGCAGGAGCAGGAGAGCTCGATCGTCTACCGCGAGCGGGTCCTCAGCAGCGACCTCGAATCGCCCTATTTCTCCGACCAGCTGGTCGAGCGCGTCGGCTGGGCGGTGCGCGACGCCACCCAGATCGAGCGCACGGATCCCCGCGTCGCCCGGCTGCGCCGAAGCTCCTAGTCGCCCTCGCCCCCCGCCACCTCGCCGAGCGTGCGTCCGCTCAGCACCGAGCGGGGCTGTTCGGCGGCGATGTCGGAGCCCGCCTCGGCCTCCCCGTCGCGCCGCTTGATCAGCAGCCACTGCGGCTTCGCGCCCGGCCGCGTCCGCTGCAGCGCGAAGCCGCCGCGCAGCTTCTCGCCGTGAAGGACGAAGACCGCGTGGCCGCGCTCGATCGCCTCCGGCCAGGGCACGCGGCCGCCCTGCTCATAGCTGCCGCGGTCCCAGACGATCACGCCGCCGCTTTCGGTCGGGCCCTCGAAGTCGTTGTGCTCGAGCGAGTGGTCCTCGACCTGGATCGCGAAGCGCTTCACCGACGGGTCGAGCGATGGGCCCTTCGGCACCGCCCAGGAGCGCATCGCCCCGTCGACCTCGAGCCTCAGGTCGAAGTGGTGGGCGGTGGCGGCGTGCTCCTGGACGACGAAGACGCCGGCGCTCACCCCCCGCACCGCGAACTGCTCGTGCCGCTCGACCTTCGCCGCTTCGACCTCGACCGCCGCGACCCGCGCCGCCGCCGGGCCTTCGCCGAGGAACCCGATCAGCGCCTCGACCGCGTCCGCCGGCCCCTCGGCGTGGACCAGCACCTCGCCGTCTTCGCCGTTGCGGACCCAGCCCAGCACGCCCAGCTTGGCGGCCCGCGCCACCGTCGCTTCGCGGAAGCCGACGCCCTGGACGGCACCGCTGACCGTCGCCCGCACCGCCTTCGCCTCGCCCTCGTCCGTCACAGGCTCAGCCTCGCAGAAGCGCCGCGGCGGCTACAGGACGGCGGCGAGCCCCTGGACCACGAGGCCGCCTGAGAAGACCCCGATCAGTGTCCCCACGATCCGCAGGCCGTTGGCGTTGAGCCAGGTGCCGGTGGTGGCGACGGCACGCTCGGTCCAGGCGGGGCTGAGCATGTAGCCGACCAGGGGGACCTCGAGGAGGAGGAACATGATCGCGTTGAAGAGGAGGATCAGCAGCAGCTGCTCGGCGGGGCCGTAGCCGGTAGCGATGTCGCCGAGGGCGAACAGGTAGAAGGGGCCGGGGAGGTTGATCGCGGCGCCGACCAGGAAGGCGATCCTCACGGTCGCGGCGTTGAGGCGGCGTTCGACCCAGGACGGGCCCTCGCGGGTCCTCTTGGCTCGTCGCCGCGGGTGGCGGTCGCGCCAGCGGTCGATCAGGGCCCGGCCGGGGCGGGAGACGAGCAGCCAGGCGAAGAAGAGGCCGACGACGCCGACCGCGATCGCGACGCTGCCGTGCGGGCCGCCGGCGGTGCTGCCGCCGATTTCGCCGCCGTCCTGGAACACCCTGACGACGGCGAGGCCGGAGGCGACGCTGATCAGCAGGCCGCCCAGGTAGAAGGCGAAGATCAGCCGGCGCGGCTCGGGTCGCGAGAGCAGGATCGCCACGCAGGCGAGGAGCGCCGGGAAGAAGGCGGCGCCGAACGCCAGGACGACGATCCTCGCCATCGGCTCAGGCGGGTACGGGCCTCGCCAGCCGGTCCTCGAGTATCTCCAGCTTCGCGCGCAGCCGCTCGCGTTCGACGATCGTCTGCGGGTCGCGGAACCGCGGGTGCTCGGGGTGGGCGAGGTTCTCGAGCTCGTCGGGATCCTCGGCCAGGTCGTACATCTCGCGCTCTTCCGGATAACTGCCCTCGGCGTGGAAGTAGCGGGCGTACTTGAAGCGGCGCTCGCGGATGCAGCGGATCCGGCCCGCCGCCGGCACCACCTCGCGGACCCGGCCGGTGCCGGCGTGCATGTCGTCGAAGGTGAAGAGCACCTCGTCCTGAACCGGCCCGGAGTCGGGGTCGCGTAGCAGCGGCGAGAGGTCTCTGCCGCGCAGGCCGGCGGGCGGCGCGACGCCGGTGAGGCCGGCGAGCGTCGGCACGAGGTCGACCAGCGACGCCGGCTGCTCGCAGGTCCTCCCCTCCGGGAAGAGCACCGGGTTGGAGAAGATCATCGGCACCCGGATCGTCTCCTCGTAGACGTTGAAGACCTTCTGGCGCAGCCCGCCGTGCGACATCGCCAGCTCACCGTGATCGGAGAGCCGCACGATCACGGTTTCCTCGCCGAGCTGGGTCGGGCTGCCGTCGACGTCGTAGAAGCAGTCGACGATCGGGGCGAGCTGGCGGTCGATCTTGGCGGTCAGGTTGGCGTAGAAGTTGACGTACTGGCGGCGCTGCTCCGGGGTCTCCAGCGCCCCGACCGCGAAGTCGATCGCCGGCAGCATCGCCTGGTGGGCGGTCGGCTTGAAGTTGGCGCCGAGGTCCTCGTCGGCGCTCGGCGGCAGCTCCACCGGCCCCTCGAGGTCGGCGGGCTCGTAGTCCTCCTCCCAGGCCCGCGGGAAGCCGAGCACGTCGTGCGGGTTGACCAGCGAGATCACCAGGCAGAAGGGCCGCTCGCCACCGTCCCGGGCACGCTCCTGGAGGAACCGCAGCGACTGTTCGAGGTAGCGGCCGTCGTGGTCGGCCCGGCCGCCGCCGAAGTTGTGGACCTCGGTGTCGCCGCCGGCGTCCGGGGCGACCCAGCCCTCGAACCCGTATTCCGCCATCTGCTCGGGAGTGATGTCGTCTTTCCCGCTGGCCCCCTTGGCCAGGTGCCACTTGCCGCGCCAGTGGACGTCGTAGCCGCCGTCCCGCAGCATCGACCCGAAGTTCGGCAGCGTCGGGTCGAGCACCCTCTCGGTCGCGGAGAAGGGGCCGTCGTCGGTGAGGGTGTCGACCACCCCGTGCTGCGCGGGCATCAGGCCGGTCAGCAGGGTCGCCCGGCTGGGGCTGCACATCGCCGTGTTGCAGGTGGCCCGGTCGAAGCTGATGCCGTGCTTCATCAGCCTCGCCCGGGAGGGCATGCGCTCCTCCGCGTAGGCCGCCGGCCAGTGCATCGGCGGCCGCTCCTGGTCGGTGATGATCAGGACCAGGTTCGGCTTCTCCATCGTTGCTCCCGGGTTGCGCCGTCGCCTGCTCAGCCGAGCAGCCTGGACTTGGCCCGCTCGAACTCGTCGGCGGAGAGCGCGCCCTTCTCCTTCAGCTCGTTGAGCTTGCTCAGCTCGTCGGCCGGCGAGCTGTGGGCCTGGGTGCGGATGTAGGAGTCGAAGTGCTGTTTGGCCTCGGCCTGGGCCTTGATCGTGCGATCGCGCATGCCGCCGCCGCGGGCGATCAGATAGACGAGCGCGGTGAGGAAGGGGATGAAGACGAGCAGCAGGACCCAGGCGGCCTTCCACCATCCCGAGAGCTCGTGATCGCGGAAGAGGTCGGTGATGATCGTGAAGAGGATCCAGATCCAGATCACGAAGAGGAAGATCTCGACGACCAGAAGCAGGAGGTCGCCGAAGCTGATGTCTGCGAGCGGCACGGTGCGGGTCCCTTCGTCGGTGGCTGCGACTTAGTTGATGAGTGCATCAACTTTGATATCTACGTCAGCATAATCCCATGCCGATCCGACGAGAAGCCAGCTCCTCCAACCGCGGCGAGCGCCGCCGGGCCCGTACCCGCGCCAGCCTGATCGCCGCCGCCCAGCGCCTCTTCGCCGAGCGGGGCGTCGAGGCGACCGCGATCGCCGCGATCGCCGAGGAGGCCGACGTCGGCTTCGGCTCCTTCTACAACTACTTCGAGTCGAAGGAGGAGATCGCCGAAGTGGTGCTGATCGAAGCGCTCGAGGAGCAGCGGGCCGCGCTCTTCGCGCTGATCGAGCCGATCACCGACCCGGCCGAAGTCGTCGCCCTCGCCCACGCCTTCCTGGTCGCACAGGCGCAGGACAACCCAACCTTCGGCTGGCTGCTGATCAGGCTCGACGCCTCCCACCGCCTGCTGATCCGCACCCTCGGCGAGCGCGCCCGCCAGGACATCCGCGACGGCGTCGCCGCGGGCCGGTTCGTCAGCGCCGACCCGGAGGCCACCTTCTTCGGCAGCGGCGGGGCACTGCTCCTGGTGATGCGGGCCGTGCTCGACGGCGAGCTCGGCGAGGACGCCGGCGCCCGCCACTGCGAAGGGCTGCTGCGGATGCTCGGCGTCGGGGAGGCGGACGTCGGCGACATCGCCCAGCGGGCCGGCGAAGCCGTCTGACCAGTGCTTTGGGGTTGCCTAGCAATAGACCTCGCCGATCCAAGAAGTGCCGGGCGCGGCATGCCCGCGCCCGGCACGCCGATCCCTTCTAGGCGTCGGCCAGGCGGCCGTCGGCCTTGCACTTGAAGCCGGCTCGCCGGTAGGCGGCGGCGTAGCCGGGTTTGTGCGAGCAATACTCGCCGGGGGCGAGGCATTTGGTGCCGCCGGGAGTTGAAGCGTTCACGCAGGAAGCGGACGCCGTGGTCGACGCCTGCGCACCGCTGGCGGACGCGCTCTGCGGAGCGATCGCCGGGATGGCGAGAAGCGCGGCGATCCCCGCGGTTGCGAGCAGCTTGCGGATTCGGCTCAAGGGTTCCCCTTATCGGTCGATGGTGCCGAGACAGGCGCCACCGTAATCGATTCTGAGCGCTAAGTCCTATTTTGGCCTTAATCGAAACGAATCACGCTGCGGATGCCGTCCTGGGCCTCCATCAGCTCGAAGCCGCGGTTGACCTCGTCGAGGGAGATGCGGTGGGAGATGAAAGGGGCGACGTCGATCTCGCCGGCGAGGCTGCGCTCGATCAGCCGCGGCACCTGGTCGCGTCCCTTGACGCCGCCAAAGGAGGAGCCGGCGACGCGGCGGCCGGTGATCAGCAGGCGCGGGACGATGTCGAGGGTCTCGCCGCGGCCGGCGACGCCGGCGACCGTGCAGAGGCCCCAGCCCATCCGCGCCGCCTCGACCGCCTGGCGCATCACCGCGACGCTGCCGGTCGCCTCGAAGGTGTAGTCGGCGCCGAAGCCGCCGGTCATCTCGAGGACCGCCTCGACCGCGCCCTCGCCGCCCGCGAGCAGGTCGGTCGCCCCCTGGCCGCGGGCCAGCTCCAACCGCTCCGGCGAGAGGTCGACGCAGACGATCCGCTCGGCCCCGGCGAGGCGGCAGCCGGCGACGGCGCCGAGCCCGACCATGCCGGCACCGAAGACGACGCAGGTCGTGCCGGGCTCGACCTCGGCGGTGTTGAGCGCCGCCCCGAGCCCGGTCGAGAGGCCGCAGGCGAAGAGGCAGGCGTGCTCGAACGGCGCCTCCGGGTCGATCCTGGCCAGCGCGATCTCCGGCATCACGGTGTACTCGGCGAAGGTCGAGCAGCCCATGAAGTGGCGGATCTCCTCGCCGTCGCGGGAGAGCCGGGCGCTGCCGTCCGGCAGGTAGCCGGCGTTCTGCTCCTCGCGGATCGCCAGGCAGAGGTTGGTGCGGGGGTCGAGGCAGTGGACGCACTCGCGGCACTGCGGCGAGAAGAGGGTGACGACGTGGTCGCCGGGCGCCAGCGAGGCGACGTCGCCGCCGACCTTCTCCACCACCCCGGCCCCCTCGTGGCCGAGCACGGTCGGCGCGTAGCCGGAGGGATCGGCGCCGGAGGCCGTGTAGAGGTCGGTGTGGCAGACGCCGCAGGCGGCCAGCCGCACCAGCACCTCGCCGTCGCGCGGCTCGGCCAGCTCGACCTCCTGCACCGCCAGCGGCTGGCCGAACTCCTCCAGCACGGCGGCGCGGATCTTCATCACTCGCCTTTGCTCGCCAGGTACCCGTCGAGCCGGCGCGTCTCCTCGGTGTCCTCGTAGACCTCGTACTCGCGCAATTTGCCCCAGGAGATGTGACCCCAGATCACGTAGCGGTTGTCATAGACGCGGCCGTCGCCGGGGCGGTCGAGGTGGATGTACCCGCGCACGCAGATCGTCTGCCGCCAGGGAAAGCCCTTGAGGATCACCTCTTCCGGGTAGATCTGAAGCCCGATCGCGGCGAAGCGCTCGAGCCAGGCCCGCAGCTCCTCCTTGCCCTTGGCGCCTGGCGCGAAGGAGCTGTCGCCGGGAAAGCGGAACTCGACGTCCTCGGCGTCCATCGCCAGCGTCGGCTCCAGGTCGCCGCCCCGGATCGCCTTCATGTTGCGGGCGATCATCTTGCCGGCGAGCCAGGAGAGCATCGCTAGCGTTCGCTCCTCGCCAGCAGGCTGCGGCCGCAGTCGGCGACCGTCTCCTCGACCGGGCGCGGCTGCCAGCCGAGCCGCGTCCGCGCCTTCTCGCCGCTGACTTCGACCCGCTGCCCGAGCTGCTTGGCGACCCCGCGCACGCTGGGGTCGAAGCGGCCCATCAGGCGGACGAGGAAGTCCGGCAGCTCGCGCTTCGGCACCTTCGGCGCTTCCGATCCGAGGCGCTGCCGCAGAATCGTCGCCACTTCCGCCATCCACATGAAGCGATTGACGGCGATGAAGCGCTCTCCCGCCGCGGCGGGATCGGTCATCGCCCGCAGGTGCAGGTCGGCGACGTCGCGGACGTCGACGATGCTGAAGCCGATCCGCGGCGAGCCCGGCGCTCCTTTCAGCAGCCGCCCGACCATCTGCAGCGAGGTCGAGCTCTCGGTGCCCAGCACCGGCCCGAGGATCGCGCCCGGGTTGACCACCGCCAGCCGATCCTTCTCCCCGCGCTCTTCGACCAGGTCCCAGGCGGCACGCTCGGCGATCGCCTTCGAGCGCGTGTACGGTTCCAGCCCCTCGTTGGCGCCGTCGGTCCAGCTCGACTCGTCGAGCGGCTTCGCCGCCTCGGTGACGCCGCCGCGCACGGCCGCGACCGAGGAGGTGACGACGACCCGCTCGACCCCGGCGTCGAGCGCCAGACGCAGCACCCGCAGCGTTCCCTCCCGGGCCGGCACGATCAGCTCGTCGGGATCCCGCGGCTGGGCCGGCGGGAACGGCGAGGCGACGTGGAGGACGTGGTCGCAGCCGGCAACCGCCTCGCTCCAGCCATCGTCGGAGAGCAGGTCGGCGACCTGGAAGGAGAGCCGCTCGCCGGGGTCGGCGACCGGCGCCAACCGCGCTCGCAGCTCGGCCTCGCGGGAGGCGTCGCGCACGGTCGTGCGGACCCGATGGCCGGCGTTCAGCAGGGTCGCCACGCACCAGCCGCCGAGGAAGCCGGTGCCCCCGGTAACCAGAACCGTCCGTGCATCTGCGCCGGCGCCGTCCATTCGAACCGCGCCGACCGTACCACCCCCGAGACGGCCCTCGAAGCCCGGCCCCCTTCGTGCTTGCCGCCCACGTGAGAGCATTGGCTCGAAGTGACCGACTTCCTGATCAAGCGCGACGACCTGCACAGCTGCCGGACCGCCGAGTCGGAGCGGCTCGCGGTCGGACCGGGCGAGGCGCTGCTGCGGGTCGACCGCTTCGGGCTGACCGCGAACAACGTCACCTACGCGGTGATGGGCGAGGCAATGTCCTACTGGGACTTCTTCCCCGCCGAAGAGGGCTGGGGGCGGATGCCGGTTTGGGGCTTCGCCACGGTCGAACGCAGCGAGGCCGAGGGCGTCGAGGTCGGCACCCGCGTCTACGGCTACCTGCCGCCCTCCTCGCAGCTGTTGACGGTGCCGGCCAGCGTCGACGGCAAGGGCTTCGTCGACGCGGCCCCGCACCGCGCCGCCCTCCCCTCCGCCTACCACCGCTACCTCGCCAGCGACGACGACCCCTTCTACCGCTCCCAGACCGAGGAGGTGCAGATGCTGCTGCGGCCGCTCTTCTTCACCTCGTTCCTGATCGACGACCAGCTCGACGACGAAGGGCTGGTCGAGCGCGGCCCGATCGTCGTCTCCAGCGCCTCCAGCAAGACCGCGATCGCCGCCGCCTTCCTGCTCGCCCAGCGCCAGGGCGGCGAGCTGGTCGGCCTCACCTCGCCCGGAAACGTCGAGTTCGTCGCCGGGCTCGGGATCTACGACCGCACGGTCGCCTATGAGGAGATCGAGAGCCTCGACCGCGGCGTGGCGAGCTTCGTCGATGTCGCCGGCGACGGCGCCGTGCGCGAGGCGGTCCACTCCCACTTCGGCGACCAGCTCGCCTACTCGATGACCGTCGGTGCCTCCCACTGGGACCGCCTCGGTGCCGGCAGCGGCGAGCTGGCCGGCCCCTCGCCGACCTTCTTCTTCGCCCCCGACCGCGTCGTCAAGCGCTCCGAGGACTGGGGCCGGGCCGAGCTCGAGGAGCGCGTCGCCGCCGCCTGGCACCCGTTCTGCGAATGGATCGGCGGCTGGCTCCAGGTCCAGCCCGGCGAGGGCTTCGAGGAGCTCCAGCTCGCCTACCTCCAGGTCCTCGGCGGCGGCGTCCCGCCCGCCACCGCCCACGTGATCTCGCTCTAGCGGGCGACGACTCAGCCGTCGCGCGGCGGCGGTGCCGTGCTGGTCCGCAGCGCCCCCGCGGAAGCGAGGACGACGAGAGCGATGCCGGCGACCTCAGCGGCGCCGAGGCCCTGGGAGAGGGCAATGAACCCGACCGCGGCGGCGACCGCCGGCTCGAGGCTCATCAGCACCCCGAAGACCTGGGTCGGCAGCCGCCGCAGCGCTTCCAGCTCCAGCGCGTAGGGGGCGGCGGTGCTGAGCAGGCCGACCGCCAGCCCGACCGCCAGGTTGGCCGGCCTCAGCAGCTCGATCCCGCCGACCGCGATCCCCGAGGGCGCCAGCAGGACCGCCGAGACCGCCGCCGCCGCGGCCACCCCTCCCAGGCCCGGATATGCCGCGCCGACGCGGGCGCTGAGCAGGATGTAGGCGCCCCAGAAGGCGCCGGCGACGAGCGCGAGGAGGGCGCCGAGAGCGTCGATCCCGGCGCCGCCGCCGAGACCCGAGAGCAGGACGATCCCGGCTGCCGCCAGCAGCACCCAGAGCAGGTCGAGGCGGTGGCGCGAGCCGGCGACCGCGACCGCCAGCGGCCCGACGAACTCGAGCGTGACCGCGATCCCCAGCGGCAGCCGCGCGATCGCCGCATAGAAGCAGAGCGTGAAGCCGGCCACGGTGACGCCGAAGAGGACGACGTCGCGCGGCCAGCCGCGCACCGGCGCGAAGCTGCGGCCGGCCAGCGCGAACAGCAGCAGCGCCCCCAGCAGGCCGCGGAGGAAGACGGCACCGGCGGCGCCGACCGAGTCGAACATCGTCGTCGCCAGGGCCGCCCCGAGCTGGACCGAGGCGATCGAGCTCATCGCCATCGCCGCGCCCAGCCGCGGCCCCGAGTCGATCACTTTCACGCGACTTAAAGTTAGTGCGAGAGAGTTGGCGCCAGATGGGACAGCGCAGAACCGCCCTGATAACCGGAGTCGGCCGCACCGCCGGCATCGGCGCCGCGATCGCCCGCCGCCTCGCCGAGTCGCACGACCTCGTCCTCACCGGCCTGCCCGGCGTCGTAGCCGGGC
>OBLV0100000269.1_pt1 | contig 16622 bp, 14 predicted proteins | sample 1520071 | NCBI WGS metagenome assembly OBLV01 (sample SAMEA3888446, study PRJEB22518) | metagenome | reverse complement strand
CCGCCCCCCGCCCTGTCCCCCGGCCGAGTGGGCGCCCCAGGCGACCGAGGCTATCGGCCCCTCGAAGCACCCCATCGAGCCCGAGACGTCGACCGCGATCCCCACCACCGGCTGCCAGAGGTCAGCGTGTGCCGCGCGCCTGGTGGTGAAGGCCAGGCCGCGGACCGGCACCCCGCGCTCCCGCTCTGAGGCCTGGCGCATCGCGCCGCGGCCCGAGAAGCGGCCAGGCGGCCTGACCCGGCCCTTGCGGACAAGCTTCTTCGAATGCGCCTCGCGAAGCGCCCGGGCAAGGCGGCGGGCCGCGATCCGCTCGGCTGGGACCGGCGGACGCCCCCCGACATCAGGGATCCCCGGCCCGAGGCCGAAGCCGTGCCCGCCCGAGAAGCGGGCGAGCCGCTTCGATCCGGCGGCACCACCGGCAACGAGTTCGCGGGCCAGCTCGCGGAGCTCAGGGTCGACCCCGCCCTCGCGGGGATCGAGCTCGGCCACCTCGGCACGGGCGATGCGCTCCGCGGCTGCGAGCGGACCGCTCGCCTGCTCCCAGCTCGGAGCATCGGCACCGTCGCCCGCTTCGGCCTTCTCCGCTTCCTCCTCTTCGGACGGCGCCAACTCCGCCAGGCGCCGGGCGCCCTCGGTGAGAGCGGCGATCGCCTCCGAGTCGGGCGCGGCGCAGACCTCGGCGACGATCTCCTTGACGGTCTCTAGGTCCTCCTCGCCGAGGACCTCGGCGAAGCGCGCTTCGCAGTCGAGGACATCGGCTGCCAGCAGGGTCCGGGCGGGGACGCGCGAGCAGACCAGGACCGCGCCTTTCACCGCCTGGGCCCGGCCCATCGGCGTAAGAGGGTCCTCGGGGCGGTGCTCGAGGAGGATCTTGGTGATCGCCGCCCGCAGATAGGGCGCCACCCGCGGGACCCCTTCGATCAACCGCGCCTCCATGCGCCCCTCCTCGAGCCACTTTGCGCGCCCGAGCAGCTCTTCGGGGATCTCCTGCATCGCCTGCGGCGTCGGGGTGTGCTTTACGTGCCCGCACTCATGGTCGAGCACGCCGATGAGGACGACCAGAGCCTTCAGGTCATCGCCGCGGGGCTCGGCGGGGATCTCCTCCGGAGTGCAGCCGAGCAGCTCGCCATCGATCAGGATCACGTTGGTGACCCGATTGACCAGCCCCGCTGCCGGCTCGGAGGCCCTCGGGAAGCACTTGACGAGGACCCCGCTGACGATCCCGAGCGCGGCCTTGGTCAGAACCGCGCTCGCCCTGCCCCAACCCCCCGGCAGAGCCGAGGGCTGGACGCGTTCGGCGGGGATCTGCCGAAACGCCTCCTTCCATGAGGGCACTATTCGACCCGCAGCGGATCGAGGCTGACCCCGCCGCTGACGTGGGACTCGAGCGTCGCGCGTGCCGCCATCCGCGAGTCCTCAGGGGAGAGCCCGAGAAGGTTGCGGGCGGCGGTCAGCGCGCCGAAGACCTCCTCAACCTTCTTGTAGGCGAGGAGCTCGCGCATCTGCGGGCCCCAGGTGGCGGGACCGGCCTCCGCCGGCGCGACGCCCGCGAGCGGGTCCTGTGCCTCGACGTCTCGGTTCATCTTCTCGGCGGCGTTGACAGCGTTGCCCGGAACCCCGAGGCGCCGCGCGGTGCCTGCGTGGAAGCCGACGTAGACGTGGATCAGACAGCGCGAGGCGAGTGCTTCAGAGAAGCTGGCGCCGACGTGGTTGGGGTTGTGGGCGATCACCGCGCCGAACCCCTTCTCGGCCCGGACCACTTCGCCACCGCGCTCGCTGAGGGTGATCCGCCGGCGCGCGTCAAGGGCCGGGAAGACCCGGCTCTGGACCCGGGGATCGCCCATCGTGATGTCATCACCGAACCAGACCTTGCCTTCGCGAAGGGCGCGCGTGAGCGAGCCGTCGCCCCATTCCCATCCCTTCTCGGGGGCCGGGAAGAAGCCCCCGGCGACGTCCTCGGTCTGGGTTCCGTCCGAGAACTCCTGGGTGATCACCCGGCCCTCACCGAGGGCGGCTTCGACGAGCGTGGTCTTGCCGGTCCCGGGGGGCCCGTAGAGGCACAGGTTGAAGCCCGCCTCGATCGCGGTGCGGATGAAGTCGACGTCATCCATCTCGCCGATCCGGCGGACGGTGTAGGGCTCGCGGCCCTCGCCGAGCGGGATCGTGCGTCCTTCCGAGGACCCTCCGCCCGGCGTGCCAAGGGTGGTGGCGTCGATATCGACGCCGCCCGCCTCGGCGGCAATCTCGCGCAGGCGGTCGATCCCGCCGGCGCGAGGCGCCGTTGCTGCAGCAGTCAATTCGTGCTCCTTTCGGTAGCCATAGAGGGGCCACGGCGTGGCCCCGTTTGGTCTGAGCCCGGGGCGCTTGCACCGGGGCGTGATTGATGCGCGCCGCGATCAGGCGGCGGGCGCGGGCGCCTCGCGCCGCGCGGCGAAGAGGTGCGCGGCGACCCTCATCTTGGCCGAGGCCCCTTCGCGTGCGGCGAGCGCGGTGGCGATGCCGGCGAACTGGCGGGCCAGCTCCTCGGAGCCCCCCTCGCCGGGGCCCGCGCTGGCGTCTTCCCCGCAGTTGAGGACGCCGTCGACCTCGGCGGCGCGGGGGATGAGGATGCCTGCGCGGTGCAGCTCACAGCGACAGTTCAGGAGGCCGAGCAGGACCCCGACCGAGTCGAACTCGGACCCGGTCCGCGTCGCCCGACCCATCCGCTGCTCGAAGGGGCGCGGGGTCCACGGGAGGTCGTAGTGGCCGACGAGAGAGGCGGGCAGGTTGTGGCCTCGCCCCCCGATCGGGCTCATCAGCATCACCGGGAACTCGCCGGCACGGAAGGATCGCTTCAGGCGAGCCGCCTCACGCTCCCCGATACCGCCGACGAAGAGCGGTGCCTCCACCCCGTGGGCCTCGGCCAGCTCGCGCGAGAGCAACCGAAGCAGCTCGACCGACTCGGCGAAGAGCAGCGTCTTCTCCCCGTCGGCGGCCGCGGCGGCAGCGGTGCCCGCGATCCAGGCCCGCTTGCTGGGGCCCGTCTTCACCACCGCGTCGATCAGGCCTTCGGACTCGAGCACCGCGGCGGCCGCGGCGTTGGAGGCACGCAGGGCCTCGGCGTCGGAGGCCGCGAGTAGCGCCACCTCGGTTGCCGAGAGCAGGAGGCCCCGGGTGGATGCCATGCGCGTTCGCAGGGCCGCCAGCTCTGAGTCACCGGGCGCCAGGGTGGCGGCGCACTCGACCTGCTCGCGCAGCGTCCCGAACAGCGAGGCGATCCTCTCCTCGGCGGCGTCGAGCAGTGCCAGCTCGGCGAGGGTGGGGTCGATGATCTTGAACTCGGGCTCGACTAGCTCGGGCATGTAGTCCTTCATGTCCTCGCGGGTGAGACGGACAACGGTCGGGCCCATCGCCCGGCGCATGCGGCGCTGGGAGACCTCGTCGAAGGTCGAGTGGCGCCTTGAGATCGGCTTGGTGCGGAGGGCCTCGAGATCGTTGCGCGCGAAGGCCTCAAGTGCGTCGTATTCCTCGTTTGACTTGCCCCGTGGCGTGCCCGTCAGCACCACGGCGACCTTCGCCCGCTCGCGCAGGCGCCAGAACGCCCGGGCGATCTGGGTCCCGGGGTTGGCGAGCGCTTCGTCGGCCTCCTCGACGACGAGGTCGTCGTAGGTGAGGACGCGCAGGTCTTCGATCCCCGTGCGGACCTGGTCGAAGGTAGCGACCACGATCCCCGGCTCGGGGCCGAGCTCACGATCGAACTCGATAAGCCCGGCGGCGATCCGCCGGTCCTCGGCGAGATGCACCGCGACGCCCGGCCAGAACTTCGGGATCTGCTCCTCGACCCATTCGGTGCGCAGGGAGCGTCGCAGCGCCAGGCACATCCGATAGCCCTCCAGCTCGGCCGCCTTGCCGCGGGACGCGATCAGCGTCATCGCCGTCTTGCCCGTGCCGACTTTTGAGAAGTTGAGGATCCCGACCTCGGTCGCCCTCTGGCGGGCGACCGCGCGGCGCTGGGGAGGCAATATGTCGCCGTCGAGGGCGGGCCGCGCCGCCGCCATCGCCAGGACGTCGGCGACTTCGGGGTCGAGGACCACCTTGGCGCCCGCGCTCCTGGCGACGGAGACCTCGCGCCTTGCCTCCTCGGCGCTCACCTCGCTCACCGAGGCGAGAGGCCAGCCCTTCCGCTGGCCCCGCACGACCGCGGCGAGCCCCGGCAGGCCCGGGACCCGTCGGGCGACGAAGTGCTCCCGGGCGAGCGCCTCCAGCGGCTCGAGGATGCCCTCGGGATCCTCGATCTCGACTCCGTCTCCGGCCGCGCCATGGGCGAGCTCCAGAGCCTCATGGGCGAGGAGCGCTTCGGGCTGTCGCGGCACCTTCACCGGCCAGGCGTTCGCCGGGCTCTCCTCCGCGAGCCACCCGAGAGGGCGGGTGACCACGCGGCCGAAGAGGCCCTGGGTCTCGTTGGCGCGAAGGACGACCGCCATCTGCGCCAGCCCGTCCTTGGCGTCGGGGTGATCGCGCACTTCGATCCCCGGGGGCGAGCAGACCAGTTTCCGCATCTCAGCCACGAGCTTTTCGCGCCTCGCAGCCGAGGTGCGGTTCTGAACCGCCCACGCTCCCTCCGTGTAGGTGATCTCGGGCGGGATCAGGTCGAGCACCGCCTGGATCGCGCGAGCATCGTTGCCGGGGACCTGGAACCCACGCTCGCTCCGCCAGGTCCCCTCCCGGGCGGTGACCCCAAGCGCGAAGACCTCGCGGACATAGGGGCGGGCCAAGACGCAGCGCGACAGCAGCGCCGCGGGGCCAAGATCGGCTCGCTCAATCCCCTGCAGGGAGAAGCGAAAGCCGAAGGGCGCCTCGTGCCTGGGACGGGCGCCGCCGAAGCGACTCGCCAACTCCTTCTGTGCCGCGGCCGCTTTCCGGGCCCGCTGTTCGCGGCGCCCTTCGCCGAGGCGGCGGCCTACTGACCGCGATGGCGGCCGGGGTGGCATGCCGGGCAGGCTGGGCGCCCGCGCGGTTGCAGCATCGCTCAACGTGCTCCTCCTTCCCGATGGCGCCGGGGTCGGCTTGGCGACCCCTGGCGCAGATAGCCGCAACGGTTCGGGGCTGGGCTTTCGGGCATCCCTACGCCCCAGCCGCGATCCCATGTTTGGGGCACCTGCGCGTGCGCTCAGGGTTCTCGATCTCCTCCTCTGAGGTTGCGCCCACGCCGCGGGCAGTGCGCGGGTCAAAGCTCAACAGATGCCTCTCGCACCCCGGCTCGGCGCATATGTCGACGCGCTCCACCAGGTAACGCACACAGACACCGTCGTTGAACCGGGCAAACGCGCTGGCCGTGCGCTCGGCGCGCTCGATGGTCGGAGCGGTCACCAGAACCATCTCCTGCGTCCGGCTGTCACTGGCGATCAGGCTGACGCGCCACTCCAGCGCCGGCTCGCCCTCCTTGAGAAGCAGCGCCGAGCGCTCTCGAACGTCGAGTGGCTCACGTTCCTTGGGCGTGCGCTTGCCGACCGCCCTCCGCACGCCGAACTCGCGGCGGCGCACGGCGCGCTCATCTTGGTCGAGCCCAAGATTTGGGCAGCTCTCCTGCCCGCACGTGTCGCCGCGCTCGAGCGCGTCATTCGCGCATCCGCAGAACGGGACCTCTTCAACTGCCGGTGCGCCTTGGTCGCCAGCAACTCCTGGCGCTGCCGGTGCAACGCTCCCGCCTCCGACCTGCCCAGCTCCACCGGACGCGGATTGCGCAGTCGCCACCGCCTCGGCCGACTTGTCGTTGATGGCGACGCCGAGGCGCCGCAGGAGAGCTTCGGCGAATGGCAGCGCGTCGTCGACCCGAGGCTCGAACCAGTCCCCGGAGGCCTTCCATCCGCCCGGCGCGATCACGGTCAGGCTGTCCCATTCCCACTCCAGCTTCCGGGTCGCCGCCTCGGCGTCGAGGTCCGCGTGCGCCCAGCCGGCAGCGTCGAGGTGGCGCCCGCCACAGCGCACCAGCAGGTGGGTATCGACCCCGTCTTCGGTGGTGGCAGAGGCCTGGATCAGCATGCCATCGGTGAGCCGACAGACCGCCTCGGCGAAGGAATGGCAGTGCCCGTTGGTGAACACGTACTGGGCATCTCGGTCGAGCACGCCCTCGCGCAGGCGCCTGACTTCCTCGAGGCCGAAGAAAAGCCCCCTGCAGGACCAATCAGAGAACCGCGGGGGATGGCCGTCGGATCCTTGCCGCGACCGACGTCAGTCGGCCCCGGGCCGTCGGGAGGTTCGGCTTCATTCATGCTGCCTCCTTGGTGAGCAGTTCGTCGAAAGAGGTCTGCCCGTCGAGCGGCACGGGATCGCCCCTCAGGCGGCCAGCGGGATTCGCTTCCCAGCGCCGTATCCGTCGTTCGCCGAGCTCGACGTACTCTGGGTTCAGCTCGATCCCGAGGAAGTCGCGGCCGTGCTGGGCGGTAACCAGGCCGGTCGTCGCGGCGCCGGCGAAGGGGTCGAGCACGAGCGCCGTGGTCGGGTCGCCGCCGTGGTCGCACGTCGGGGTCCGCCCAACCGTGCGGACCCGTTTCTCCAGGCGCCGGGAGAAGCCGGGCGTCCCGAATCGCTCGCCACGCCTCGCGGCCGAGCGGGGGCCGTTCGTCCGCCGGTTGCCCGGGTTCTCATAGGTGACGTCGCTGACCGCGCGCCACGGCGCGCCGCAATTGCCGCACACCCGGGGGGATGTCCCGGCAAGGACACAGGGCTCGGCGAGATCGGTCGGGAAGGTGGCGAAGTGAGCGTCTGGGAACGGCCGCGTCGGGATGTCCCAGACGTCGAGTTGTTCTGGTGGCTGCTCCGCCAGCCAGCGCAGGAACTGGGACCACGCCTCCTCGGGGATCTCCCAGACGCTCCGACGGTTCCGGCCTCCGCCGATGTCTGACCAGGGGTGGAGCGACTGCTGGCAGGACTTGCCGGCGACCGCCGCGGGCCGGTACCGGTTGCGGCTCGACCTGGTGCTGACGGCCTTATCGCGAACGGCGGCGTAGTCGTAGAAATAGCGCGGCGACTTCGACAGCAAAAAGACGTACTCGTGCGCCGAGGTCGGGCGGTCTTCCACCGACTCTGGCGTCGGGTTGGGCTTGGACCAGATGACGTCGCGCCGCAGGTACCAGCCGTCCGCGCGCAAGGCAAAAGCCGTCATCCACGGGATGCCGATCTGGTCCTTGGGCTTGAGCTTGGCCCGAGGCAGGGCACCGGCCCCGAACGCCAGCTTCGGGTGGTTTCGGACCCGGTGGCGGTCCCGGCCGCCGCCCCCTTCGCGATGGCCCTGAGCGCCCCAGGAGCCTGCGTAGCTGTCGCCGATGTTCAGCCAGAGGGTGCCGTCGGCGCTGAGCGCCCGACGCACTTCGCGGAGGACTTCGACGAGGGCCTCCACGAACTCGTCGGGAGTCTCCTCGAGGCCCAGCTGTCCCTCCACGCCGTAGTCCCTGAGCCTCCAGTATGGAGGTGAGGTGACACAGCAGTGGACCGATTCGTCTGGGATCTCCTTGAGGCGCTCGAGGGCATCCCCAGCGCGGATCTCCCAGCTCACCGAGCGCGGGGGCGGCGGCCCGGTCGAAGGTCAGCGACCGTGATCGGTCGACAGAGCGTGCGCTCGGCGCCCGACTTGCCGACCAGGCGCTCGACGTAGTCCTCCGCCGTCGCCTTGACCGCCTCGATCCCTTCTCCCCAATCAAAGGCGGCAAGGAGTCGAACGGTGTCGTCGGGCCCACGGTCGGGGCGATCGACGAGGACACTGACCGTGAGGTCCTCAGCGAAGACCCACCGCAGGCTGCGGCGGGCGCCGCCGACCTCGAGGACGCCAAGGCGCCGGGACCGCAGGCCCCGTGTCGCCATCTCCACCTCGAAGCTCGCCGTGTTCACGACACGCCGGCCGCAGCGGTCCTGGCGCCGCTCGCCGAGCGCCTCTCGAGCTCGGCGGCGACAATGCGACGCTGGCGCTTGGTGAGGGCGCCGAGCATCTGGTTCTCGCTGATCCGGAATGGGACCAAGAACCGGCGGGCCCGGGTCGAGCCCCACTGCCGCTGGCTGGTGAGCAGCTCGGCGACGGACATGCGCGTGGCCTCTCGCGGGGGCATCCGCACGACGGCTGCGGCTTGCACCGCCCCCTTCGCGATCGCGTCCTTCAGCTCGGCTCGTGCGAGCCGGACTTGGTTGGCCTTTTCGAGGGCCATCAGATACTGAGGCACCTCGGTCGAGGCGGCCTTCTGATGTGGCGCTGCGGTTGCAGCCTCCATTGAAATCCTCCTTCAGGAATCTGTTTGGAGCGGCCACCCGCCTTCCGGCGATGACCGCAGGGCTCGCCCGCGTCCGGGACCCGGGCCCTACGCCGGCTCAAAGAGCAGCTCGCCACCGAGAGCGAGCTGCTCGAAGTCCAGCCGCTGCCACGCGGCGGCAAATCCAGGGCGCGCCTTGGGCAGAGCACCGGCCGGGCCGGCGACGTAAAAGTGCTCGCGCTTGGGCAATGCGCGGCCGGCCCGCTCGTCTACCTCCCCCATCCCTCTCACCATCGCCTCGCAGCGCTGCCGCGCCCCGGTTTCGAGGACGCGCAGATCCCGGTAGACGGTGCCGACCTTCTCCGGGTCGCCTGACCTCGGGAGCCAGATCCGCTTGACCTCGTAGACGGAGTGGGCCATCGACTCCAGGGCCCGCTCGAAGGAGCGTGCGATCTCGGGTCGCTCCGCGGCGATCAGCTCGGCCAGGCGGTCGCCGGCGATCAGCCCCCCGCGCGGATTCAGGCATAGCGACCGGCGCTCGAGCATCAGAGCTTCGAGGGCGCTCTCGGGTCGCGTGTCATAGCGCGAGAGCGAGCGTTCGCGACCCGCCCGGCTAGTCAACGCGAAGGGGCAGTAGACGCAGGCCGACTTCGGCCAGTCGGGTACCCCGGCGACACGCTCGATGTAGCGCTCGCATGCCTCTCGATCCCAGCCCCATTCGATCAGCGGGAACTCGGCGCGGCGATGGGGCGTGTCGTACTCGGTGGCCCGCCGCGCCCTGCCTGCCTCGTCTCTTCCGAATCCGAAAGCGAGGCGGCCCGGCATGCTCTCCGCACAGCGCCTTGCGCGTGAGGCCTCGCCCGACTCATAGCCAAAGGCGTGGCGCGCCGCCTTGGGGGCAGGGCGCTCGAGGTAGGTGTCGAGCACCCAGCCCTTGAACTTCATCGAGCACAGACGGTTGCCCCCGGTCTGCGGGACCGTCCCCGCTGCCGTCATCTCTTCGGAGAGCTTGTATGCCCCTCTCAGATGAATTCTTCGCGGAGCATCGGTGTCTTCCAGAATCACGATCCCCTCACCCTGCAGACGGCCCGCTCGGGCAACCTGCGCGAACCGGACTCCAGCTTCGCGCAGACGGGGAAGGATGTGGCGTTCGACCAGAGCGCCGGTCCGCGGCCACTCGTCTCCCGTCATCGACGTGACGACGAGGAGCTCTGAAAGAGGGAAATCCCGAGACCCGGGCTCCCCGAGCCAGCGCAGCAGGAGCGCGGTGCTGTCGACCCCGAGCCCGTAGGAGAGGACGACGTTCACGAGGCATCGTGGGCCGGGCTGGAATCAGGCCCCTCACCTGGCGGGATGGAGTCGACGCCCACGGGGCAGCGCTCCCAGTACGGGCATCCGTCGCCATCTGCGTACGGCGCACACCACCAGCCGAGGTCCGAGGACAGCGGCCACTCGCCCGGCTCGGTCTCATCGAGATGGACGATCAACCGCGCGACGCGTGCCACCCGGTGCTGGAAGGCGATCAGCTGGGCGTGGCTGCGGGGAGCGGGCACAACCCGCCACCGAGGCCCCTCGGCCGGGCGCTCCCGAGTCGCGGCATGGAACGAAAACCGAGCCGGATTGCGCTCTGCCCAGCGCATGAAGGTCTGGGCAGTCCCTTGAAGGTCCCGGTAGGCCCGCTCCTCTTTGACCTCGGAGCGGCCGAACTTGAGGTCGTTGACCTCACGTGGACACTCAAGGTCGAAATAGCAGACGAAGCGCCATCTCTGATCGGCGCTGAAACGGAAGCTGGCGCGACGCTCCACCGAGATCGGCTCCACCGTCGGGGCGATCTCGACCAGGTAGTCGGCCACGGCGCCCCTGCACTGCTCCCTGCCCAGGTCGGGGTCGTCCTCGGGGCCGAGTACCGCCCTGGAGATCTTCGCTGCGAAGAGCTCCAAGACCAGGTCGTCGAGGTCCTCAGCCGCAGGCGCTCGCCCCCGGATGCGCCCGGCAAAGTAGTGCCCGAGCGTGTCACCCACCACCGAGCCAAGCGTCATCGCGAGGTTCGGCGGCACCTTCTCGTTGAGCAGGTAGCGCCTGCGAAACGCCTCTGGGCACTTCTCGAAGGCACGGATGCTGGCGGGCGAGAGCGACTCGAGGGGCTTGCCGTCCCCGAACCGGCGGGCCGGCAGCTGCAGAGGCACGCTGAGCGGAGCGGCAAGCGCCGGAGACGGTACGGCGATCGATCCGGCAGGCGCCATCAGTGACCTCCGTCGCCATGAATGGCGGTGTTCGCGGCGCCATCCAGTTCATCGCACGCGTGCCGCGCAAGCCCACGCGAGCCCCAGACGTCGGCGCGCAACGCGTTCGTCCGGGTGTCGAGCACCTGAAAGCCCTCGGTAGTGAGCTCGACCGCATGACGCCCTGATCCATCGGCGCCCTCGGGGCGATCGCCAGGCTCGAACTGGAGCTCCAGCTGGATCTGGGTGCGCTCACAGCCGGCCTGCTCCAGTAGCAATGCGGCGCCAAGCTCGATCGGGTCCGTGGTCCCGAGGTACTCGGCGATTTCGGCAAGCTGGGCTTTCAGCTCCACCGGCCCGCCATGCACGCAGCCGGCATGCCGCACGCGTCGGTAGGCCTCCTCAATGCTCACGTGCCGAAGCGCCGACGGCGGGTGAGGCGCCGACGCCGGCCGTCGCGCCGCAGACCGCGCTCACCGCGGCGCAGCGCCCAGAAGCTGGGCAGCAGCGAGTTGGCGCGGTCGAGCAGCTCCTCGATCCCCGCGCAGGCATCCTCGAAGCTCCGATCCTCGGAGCTAAGGATGTGCTTGGCCTCGAAAGAGATGGTCGCCAGCTGGCGACCCGGCTCGGGCAAGTCGGAGAGCAGCTCCGGCTCGCGCACGGTGACGATCAAGGAGTCCGTGAGCGCATAGACGAACACCTCCAGGCCCGGCGGCCTGACTATCGCCCTTGCCTCGCGGGCGTCTTCGAAGCGGCTCGTGAGCGCCATGGTGACTTCGTCTGCCGAGGGGGTTTCAATGCCCTCGAGGTCGCCGAGCGCCTCGCGGGTGGCCTCGGCGAAGCGCTCGCGGTCGATTGCAAAGGAAGTAGGCGCAGCTCCTGCCACGCGCAGCCATTTCATTCCTGTCTCCTTGGGAGTAGGCGTGGATGAGGTCCGGGATTTCGGAGACGCCCTCAGGGCAGCGGCAGGACGAGCACCGTCTCGGACTCCAGGTCGGGAGCGGAGAGCTCGCCGGGAAAGAGCCGCTGGAAGGCGAGGACCATGCCCGCGGCCCTCGGGTCCTCGAGGAGGATCATCTCGCCGTCTAGGAGCTGGGCGTCGGAGTCGAGCACGTGCTCCCCGATGTCGGTCAGCAGGCTCTGGGCCCACGGCACGAACGCTCCGGGCACGTTCAGCATGAGCAGCTCGGGGTGGCTGGCTCCGGCGCGCAGCCCCGAGGTGGCGAGGTACCCGCCGCGCAGCCACTTCTCGCCGCCGAGCCAGCATCCGTGTCGAAGCTCGGCAAGAGCGTCAGCGGGCAGCGTCCTGCCGCCGGCGACGAGATCGCGCCATCGCCTGTAGTCGACGGCCGGCTCGCCGTCGCCGGCCAGGCTGGCGGGGGTGTAGACGATCCTGAGTCGGGATCCGGGATCGCTCATCTCATCCCCTTCTGACGAGGCTCGCCGAGCCCGACTGCAGTTCGCTCCTCCAGCACCGACCAGCTGCCCAGGAGGCGACACGCCAGCGCCGGCGACAGCCCGTCAGGCGCGTCGGGAGGAAGAGAACCGTAGGACGCACGGCGCTCCGCCTCCCATCCGAGGCGGTGGGTCAGGACCTCGAACGGGGTACCTCGCTCGCGAAGCCCCTTGATCGCTTTCGCCGTCTCCGCCTCTTCACGAGGGTCTGCCTGCAGCAGGACCCCGGTGACTGACGGCAGGTCGTCGATCACGTCGCAGAGATATGCGCCCTCGACGAGCACCACCACCGCATTGCGGCGCAGGTGCGCCACGGCGATCGCCGCGACCGCGGTCTCCAGCGGTCCTACGGTCACGTCCATCCCGAGGAAGCAGACCCTCCCGCGGGCAGCCGCCTGACCACACGCGATTTGCTTCCGCAGCGAGCCCGCGAGCTCGTCCGCCAGAGACGAAGTCAGGAGAGCCCGCCGAGGCGTCCTCCCGCACAAGTCGATGAGCAGGCTCGTCCTCGTCCTTCCGGCCGCCGCGCAAGCGAGGGCGGCGGCGGCGCCCGGCGCCCCCTCGGCAAGGCCCGCCTCGGTGACAAGGACCACCGGCGGCTCGTCTCGGAAACCAGCTATCTGGCGTTTTCCCAACGAAGGCTCCTTCCTGTTTGGATTGCCCCCAACCGGGGGTGAGGCCTGCCAGAGCGCGATCTGAAGTGCCATCGGCGCGAGCGCAATCGGAACGCTCAACCGATCACCTCGAGCAGGCGCGAGACGATCAGCTCCATCGCCGGCGGAGTGACCGCGTTCCCGTACTGGGCCATCCGTTCACGACGGTTGCCGAGGACCTGGTAGGTGGATTCGCCGTCGACGTGGTGCGCCATCGCCATCGCTTTCGCGATCTCCGGCAGGTCGAACATCCGAAAGAGGCAGTTGTCGATGTCCTCCTCCGTTATCGCCACAGCGGGTGGGCCCTCGGTGGCGACCGTGGTGAGCGGCTCCCGCTCGGCAGGGCGTGGACGCGCGTCGCGGGTGTAGGGGACGACGAGTGCCAGGCGGTCCTTGGTCGAAAGCGTCGGCGAAGGCCAGCGGCCGGAATCGGTGCCGGTGGCAGTCCGGTAGTAGGGGATCACCAACGACTGGTGGCAGCTGGCGGTCAGGGTCGGGATCGGCTCGTTGGCCCCGGTCGTCTGCTCCCCGGACTTGTCGGCGTTGTTGCGCATCACAAGCGCGATATGGCTGCCCGTCTGCACGGTCTTCGAAGGGACCTCCGACGCGCGGGCGGGCACGTTGTGGGCGCGGTTCGCCATCACCAGGGAGAGGCCGCCCTCGGTGCGCAGCGTCTGCGTCGCCGCGCGATCGCTCGGCCGCGGAACGCCGTTCTCGGTGTTCGCCATGACCAGGGCGGGCCGGGTCGTGGTCGGCTGGGTCGGCGCCGGGGCCACGCCCGCGCCGCGGGCGGCGACATCACCCATCGGCGGCACGACCATCGCCCGGTCGAGGGTGCCGTGGACGGTGTCGAGGGTCGCAGTGGCGGCGTCGCGGGCGCGGTTCCCGGGCGTGCGCTCGAAGGTGTTGCCGGCGTTGGGGAAGACCATCGCCGCCTCATGCCGCGCGGTCTGCGTGATCAGCGGCAGCGTCAGCGGCTTCGGGTTGCCGGATCCGCCGATGCGGATTGCGAACGGCTCGCCGAGGACTTTCTGCCAGCCGCGGCGGATCCGCCCCCGGGTCGACTCCTCGAGGGGCTTCTCGCGGTCGCCGATGCGCTTGATCGGCAGGCTCCAGTCGATCGCCTCCGCCGCCGGCGCCGCGCCAGGGAAGACCGTCCCCTGGCACGTCGGGCAGGTGAAGAAGTACTGCTGCCCGTACTTGCCCCAGGGCCGCCCCGCGCTCTTTTTCAGGCTCACCTGCTTGAAGGTCTGGCGGCCTTCGACGAGCGCCTCGCAGGATGGGCACCAGCCGAGTGGCTCGACTCGGAGGTTCGGCGCCCTGGCGCCCTTGCGCCAGAACACCACATACATCCGGTCGCGGGACTGGGGAACGGAGCGGCCCGACATGAGGGGGCCGGCGAACATCGAGTTCAGCCAGAGGATCTCGTGCTCGTAGCCGAGCGCCCGCATCGCCAGGAGCCATGCGTCGAACAGAGTGCCGTCGCCGGCGGGGTAGCCACGGCGCGGCGGACCCCACCAGAAGGCGTCGGTCACGTTCTCGACGACGATCGCCTTGTAGGGGCGGCCTTTGTCGAGCTTCGCCTCCGCGAAGCGGCAGACGTCCCACATGGTCGCCCGCGACCGTTCGGCCTCGTCGCTGCCGGCGGGGCCGTCGTCAAAGAGCGAAGAGGCCCGTGGCTTCTGCCTGCGCGCGCCTTTGGCCAGCGAGTGGTTCGTGCACTCCGGCGAGGCGAGCAGGATGTCTGAGTCCGGGTATCCACGGATCCGCCTCGCGCTCAACGTGGAGACGTCGGCGCAGTCGTGGTCGGCGTGGCCGAAGTTGGTGGCGTGGCTTTCGAGCGACCGCGGCCAGTGGTTGATCCCAAGGCGAAGACGGGCACCGGCGAGTTCGCCGCCGAGGCTCGAGCCTCCGGCGCCGCAGAGGAGGTCGGTGAAGTCGATGCTCACCGTCGCCCCTCCGCGGAGGTACTGTGCTCACACATCTGAAGCTCCTTTCCCAGAGGCGCGTTGGCGCCCGAGGAGTGAGTGCTCGAAATGGCGGGGCGCCGGGGCAGGCAGCTCAGTAGCCCGCCTCGGGCCCCAGATCGCCGTCGAGAAGCGAGGGAGTGGGGCCCGGGTCCCCGCCGCCGACCGCCTGCGGCGTCGGTTCCGCAGCGGGCACCCTCTGCAGGTCGGTGCTGGGCTCGCCGGCGCCCGTTTCGGCTTTGTGGTGGCGCTCGGCGATCCACTCGAAGATCGCCTGCGCACGGGCGTCGGTCTCGCCCTCGCCGATCTCGAGGGCCTTCCTGCAGTTTCGCTCGAGCTCGACCGGCGTGATCCCGGCCTCCTCGGCTTCGATGAGGGCCGCCGCGAGCGTCGTCGACTGCTCGTCGGTAAGGCGGTCGGGCATCTGGCCGAAGAGCGCCTCGGTTAGCTCGCCGCGGAGCCGTTTGTACTCGCCACTGGCGAGCGCTTCGGCCAGGGTGCGCCTGGCAGCCGGGCGTGCGGGCGGGCCGCTCGGCTGCCCGCCGGCCTCGTCGACGATCACCGAGGGGGCAACGCCTTCGGCCGGCGCCGGCGAAGATGGCTGTGGCGGCCGGGGTGAGGGCACAGCGGGTGCGCTCGGTGCTGCCGCCGGCATCGGGGCGATGACCTCGCCCCCGGCGCTCGGGGGCACGTCGTGGGCGACGGCGGCGGGATCGGTGCCCGGATCCTCAACGACACCGCCGATCGCCCCCGGCGAGATCCCCAGCTCCTCGGCGGTGTAGAGGCCGGAAAGCTGGGCGGGGAAAGCCTTACGAAGGGCGAGCGCCTCACCCCGGGTGCTGAGCATGTGGGCAGGCTTGCCGCCGCTCGCCTTATCCCACAGCGCAGCGGCGCCGACGATGCCCTTGGGGGCGAAGTCGTCCCAGTTGGCGGTGCCCGTAGTCGGCCTCTTGGCGCCTTTGCGGTAGACGCGCACCCGGGCAGCCACCGGGCTGCTGTGGCCCGGCCAGTAGTCGGTCCAATTGCCCTCGTCGTCGCACCATTCAGGGTCGCCTTGGCCCTCGTAGAGCCCGGTGCGCTCGGCCAGGGAGCGCATGCCGTCGATCGTCGCGACGGCCCTCATCCTGCCGTTCTCCCAGACCGCGTAGATCTGGCCGGTCAGCGGCTCGAGCTCCAAGAGCGAGCTTTCGAGGAGGAACTGGTCGACCTCGGATTCGTTCGGCGTGGTGAGGTGGGCGGAGCCGTCCGGGCCGACCTCGTATTTCTTCATCCGCGCCTTGACCGCCTTGCGGTAGACGGCGGTATCGCGCTTCGGCCCACTGCCGTTCCGCGACGGGGCCTCTGCGATTGCAGACATTGGTTCTCCTTCCCGGCACGTGCCGAGACGCGTGCCGCTTCAGCGGCGCCAGGCGAGGCGGCGCCGAGCGTTGGTGTCAGGTGTGGGTGGGCGCCCGAGGGGCGGGCTAGAGCCCGGCCTCAGAGACGAAGCGCGAGGCCTTCGCCTGCTTGCCCCAGCGCCGAGCGCAGCTCGACATCACGAGGCTCTCCCGGGCGCGGGTCAACGCCACGTAACAGAGGCGCCGCTCCTCTTCGGTGCGGCCCTCCCGCTGAGCGCGATTGGAGGGCAACACCCCCTCGTCAAGGCCGGCGACCCAGACGTGGGCGAACTCCAGCCCCTTGACCGCATGCACGGTGCCGAGGGCAACTGAGGAGGCGGTGCGGCGGGTATCGGTCGAGTAGAGCACCAACTCCTGCAGGAACTCCGCGAGCGCCGGGGAGCGACCCTCAACCATGCACTGCTGCTGGTAGGAGCGCGCCGCCCGGCAGAGCTCGCGGACGCTGCTCAGCTGCCCGGCGGCAGCCCGGCCCCGGCGGCGCAGGCGCTCCGGGATGCCGGAGATGACGACGACGTCGTCAATCAGGGCTTTGAACTCAAGCCCGCCGCCGCTGGCGAGGTGGCGGATCTGCTCCATCGACTCACCGAAGGAGATCGCCGCCTTGCCACGGCTCTCGCCGATTCCCGCCTCCCAGGGGACGAGGCAGATCTGCTCGAAGGCCACACCGCGGGAGATCGGAAGAGCACACGTCTGAACTCCAGTCACATCA
>OBLV0100000268.1_pt1 | contig 16629 bp, 20 predicted proteins | sample 1520071 | NCBI WGS metagenome assembly OBLV01 (sample SAMEA3888446, study PRJEB22518) | metagenome | reverse complement strand
GCGACCACCGAGATCTACACTCTTTCCCTACCCGACGCTCTTCCGATCTAGCTGCGGCACCGCGTCGGTTGCGGCGCCGGCGAGGCGCAGGTGCCGCGCGACCTCGGCGGGACGCGGGATCGCGCCCGCCTGCTCGCACGCGAGCAGCGTCTGCGCCCAGCGCTGATGGAGTCCGCGCCGGCGGGGCTCGGCGACCTCCTCGTAGACCGCATCGCGGAGCAGCGCGTGCCTGAACGCAACGCCGTCGCCGGCGGCCACCATCAGCCCTGACTGCAGCGCCGCCGTGGCCGCCTCCTCCGGATCCTCGAGCGGAAGACGGCCGAGCTCGACCGCTTCGATCGGGCGCGCCGCGACCGCCGCGATCTCGACCAGACGCCGGCCCCTGTCGGGCAGCGGACCGAGCGTGGCCCTGACCGATCCGCGCAGGCTCGGCGCTACGTCACGGAGCCCGCGCCCGAGCGCCCGCGCGGTCTCCACGGCGAGCAATGCGTTGCCCTCCGAGCGCTCGACCACTCGCTCGACGTCGGCATCGCTGAGGCGCGCGGCCTTGTGCGCCAGCGCCGCCACCGCCTCCGGGGCCAGCGGTTCGAGGTCGAGCTCGCATGTCAGCAGGTCGCGAGCACGAAGGGCGTGCTCGAGACGGTCCGCGTCTGCGCTCGAAGGCTGGTCGCGCCGCGTGATCAGCATCATCACCCTGAGCCCGGCGACGCGGCGGGCCGCATAGCCGGCCAGCTCGAGGCTCGGCCCGTCGGCGGTGTGGACGTCCTCGAGCACGAGCAGCACCGGCGCCTGACGGGCGGCGGCATCGAGCAGCGCCACCACCGCCTCGAACAACCGGGTGCGAAGCAGGTCGGGCGGCATCGCGGCGTTCGGCGCGCCGGCCCGAGCGAAGTGTGCGGGCAGCTCCGCCGTGAGAACGGCGAGATCCTCAGGCCAGGCCGCCTCTGCGGGGGGCGCCGCGAGGGACGGCAGCAGCTCGCGAGTCAGCTCGGCCCATAGGCTGAGAGGCGCGGCGCCGCCGAGGTCGAGCGCCGCGGACGCCGCCGTCAACCCACCCGATGCGCGCGCCTTCGAGCGCAGCTCGCCGGCCAGTCGGGTCTTCCCGATCCCCGCCTCGCCGCGGATCACGGCGGCCGCGCCGGCGCCGGCGCACACCGCCTCCCACGTCGCCTCGAGCTCCGCGAGCTCGCGCTCGCGGCCGAGCAGCGCGAGCGACCCGGGCATCGCCACGGGTGCCCCGGCGATCGGGTGCGCCGGGGTGGCAGCGCGCAGCCGCTCGACCAGCTCGCGGGTCTGGCGCGAGGGCGCGACGCCCAACTCGCGCCGCAGCCGCTCGGCGAGGCCGCGGTAGGCGCGCATCGCGCCAGCGCGATCGCCGGCCTGGTCGCACCGCTCGATCAGCCGGCGGTGCGCCTCTTCGTCGAAGCGGTCCTGTTCGACCTGCCGGCGCGTGAGCTCGATCGCCTCGCGGTCCTCGCCGCGCTCGTCGGCAGCGCGGGCCAGCTGTTCGAGCAGCTCGACCACCCGGTCACGGTGCCGGTCGCGGGCCGACACCGCCCAGTCGTCCTCGAGACCCTCGAGCAGGTCGCCCCGGCAGAGCGCGAGCGCGCTCACCGGATCGCTGCCCGCGAGGCGCTCGAACTCGCGCGCGTCCACCCAGACGCCGGGCCCTTCCGACAGCCCGACCCGGTCGCCGTCCACCTCGAGCGCGTCGCCGATGTGTCGGCGCAGCGCCCACAAGGCGCTCCGCAGGCTTGCCCGCGCGCTCTGGTCGAGGACGTCGGGCCAGAAATGGGCGGCGAGCTCGCCCCGCGGCACCCGCCTGGGCGCGAGCGCAAGGAACGCGAACACCGCCCACGGGCGCTGCGAAGCTGGCGAGTCGATCGCCGCCCCGTCGAGCTCAACCTCGAGCGCCCCTAGCAAGCGTGCGCGGAGCACGCATCAAGGCTATCGCGCGGATTGACGCTGTTTTGACGGCGCGCAGACGACCGGTCGAGAGCCTGCCAGCTCACATGGCACGCACAACGACAAAGGAGGAAGCCATGAGCACCATCACCTCGTTCGATCTCGACCGTTTCACCCGGGCCGCTGAGGAGCGCGACGCTTCGACCCAGCTGTCGATGTACGGGCCAGACGCGATCGTCACGATCACCGACAAGATCTCCCAGCCCGGCTCGCCCAGGGTGCTGCGCACGCGCGAGGAGATCCGAGCCTGGCTCGAGGACATGTACGCGCGTGACATGACTCACTCGGTCAAGCACCGCGTCGTCGACGCGACCGGCGCGGCTTACACGCAGGCCTGCCGCTACCCGGACGGCACGAACGTGCTGTGCGCGACCGTGATCGAGCTCGACGGCGGGGTGATCGCCGGGCAGACCGTGATTCAGGTCTGGGACGAGGCGTGAACGATGGCCGCCACCGTCCAGACCATCGACCAGGCCAAGCTCGATGAGTTCATGGGCCGGTTCGTCGGAGACCTCGGCGCGGCGGTGTCCGCCGCTCTCGTCGTCATCGGCGACCGGCTCGGGCTGTACCGGGCAATGGCGGACGGCGCGCCGGTGGCCCCCGAGGAGCTCGCGCAGCGGACGGGCACGGACGCCCGCTACGTCCGCGAGTGGCTCTCGAACCAGGCCGCCGGCGGCTATGTCACCTACGACGCTCGGCGGGCGACCTTCTCGCTCTCGCCCGAGCAGTCGTTTGCCCTGGCTCAGGAAGGCAGTCCGGCGTTCGTGCCGGGCGCGTTCCAGCTCGCCACGGCGGCGATCAAGGACGAGCCGAAGATCACCGAGGCGTTTCGCACGGGTGAGGGCGTAGGCTGGCATGAGCACCATCACGATCTGTTCGCCGGCACGGAGCGATTCTTCCGGCCGGGCTACGTCGCGAACCTCGTCTCGTCGTGGATCCCCGCGCTCGACGGCGTTCAGACCAAGCTCGAGGCGGGCGCGCTCGTCGCCGACGTCGGCTGCGGACACGGGGCGTCGACGCTTCTCATGGCGGAGGCGTTCCCGCGGTCGGAGTTCGTCGGGTTCGACTACCACGAGGCGTCGATCGCGCACGCGCTCCAGGCAGCCGCAGAGGCAGACGTCGGCGACCGCGTCAGCTTCGAGGTCGCGCCGGCCAAGGGATACCCGGGCGACGGCTATGACCTCGTGTGCATGTTCGACTGCCTGCACGACATGGGCGATCCGGCCGGCGCCGCCGCGCACGTGCTACGGACGCTCGCGGCCGACGGCGCCTGGATGATCGTCGAGCCGTACGCCGGGGACCGGCTCGAAGACAACCTCAACCCGGTCGGTCGGGTGTTCTACGGCGGGTCGACCCTGATCTGCACACCGGCCTCGCGCGATCAGGAGGTGGGGCTGGCGCTCGGCGCCCAGGCCGGCGAGGCACGGTTGCGCGAGGTTGTCACCGCCGGCGGATTCACGCGCTTCCGGCGCGCCACCGAGACCCCGTTCAACCTCGTCCTCGAAGCTCGTCCATAGGGCTGGGGCCGCTTGCCGGACCGCCGGATCAGTCCCGCAGCAGTTCTGCCAAGAAGCGATCGCGGGCCTCGAGGAAGCTTTGGGTCAGCCGCACCGGGTCGGCGTCCTCGTAGTCGGTCTCCTCGAGCCCGTGCTCGCCGCAGTTGTAGATCGTCGACTCGGGGTAAGCGAGGATGATCGGCGAGTGGGTGGCGATGATCAGCTGCGAGCCGCCCTGCACGAGCTCGTGGATGCGGTGGAGCGCGGCCAGGCAGTTCTGGGTCGACAGCGCCGCCTCCGGCTCGTCGAGCAGGTACAGGCCGTCGGGTCCGAACCGATTGATCATCACGGCCAGGAACGACTCTCCATGTGACTGCTCATGGAGCGAGCGCCCGCCGTAGGCAGCGAGCGGATCGCCGGCGAGTCCGAGGTCGTCTCTCAGCTCCTCGAGGTAGGTCGCGGCGTTGAACAGGCTCTCGGCGCGCAGGAAGAAGTCGGTCCTCGGGCGCCGGCCGCCGCGGACCAGGCGGATCGCCTTTGAAAGCTCCGAGTGGCTCGCCCGGGTCCCGAACGCGAAGCTCGAGGAGCCGCCTTCCGCGTTCATCCCGGCGGCGATCGCGATCGCCTCGAGCAGCGTCGACTTGCCGCTGCCGTTCTCGCCGATCAGATAGGTGACGCTCGGATGCAGCGCAAGCCCCGCGGCGAGTGGTTCGATCGCGGGCAGCGTCCACGGGTAGCCCGAGCGCGGCGACCCGTCGCGATCGGCCGGCAGCTCGACCGCCCTCAGAAACGGGTCAGCCACGACCGACGTAGGGCATGCCCGACGCCATCACCGTCATCGACAGGACGTTCGCGGTCAGGGGAAGCTCGACCATGTACAGGACCGCGTCCGCGACCGCCTCGACCGACATAGTGGGCTCGGCCACAACCGATCCGTCCGGCTGGAGCGCACCCACCTCGAGCTGCCGGGTCATGTCGGTGGCGGCGTTGCCGATATCGATCTGACCGCATGCAATCCCGTGACGCCGGCCTTCGAGCGCGAGCGCCTTGGTCAGGCCCGAGATGCCGTGCTTGGTCGCCGTGTACGCGACTGCGTTCGGGCGTGGGACGTGCGCCGACAGCGACCCGTTGTTGACGATCCGCCCGCCGCTGGGGCGCTGGCGGATCATCTGGCGGAACGCCGCCTGGGCGCACAGGAACGCGCCGGTCAGGTTGATCTGTACCGCCTCCGCCCAGCCCTCGTACGGGTAGTCCTCGATCGGCGCCGCCGGACCGAACACGCCTGCGTTGTTGATCAGCACATCGACACGACCCGCACGCTCGGCGACGACGTCGAAGAGCGCAGCGACGCTGTCGAGCTCCGCCACGTCGGTGGGAACGGCGAACGCCTCTGGGTCGGGCGGCAGCTCGGACAGAACCGCCTCGAGCGTTTCGATCCGCCGCCCGGCGAGCACGACGCGATATCCCGCCCCCGCCAGCCGCCGGGCGATCGCCCGCCCGATCCCCGAGCCGGCGCCCGTGACGATCACAACCGGTGGATGCCCTGAAGTGCTCATGCGCAGATTCTCGGATATCGTCGCCGAGCGTGTCCCAGCGACCCCTATCGAGCACGGTCGTCGGAAGCTATCCCCAGCCGGAGTGGTTGATCGACCGCGAGGCGCTCGGTTCGCATTCGGTCCCGCGCGTCCGGATAACTGACGCCTGGAGGATCCCCGAGCCGTACCTGGGAGAGGCCCAGGACGACGCCACCGTGGTCGCGATCCGCGACATGGAGCGCGCCGGGATCGACACGATCACCGACGGCGAGATCCGGCGCGAGAGCTACTCGAACCGGTTCGCCACCGCGCTCGACGGCGTCGACGCGGACAACCCGGCCACGATCCACACCGCCGGCGGCGAAGCCCGGACCGTTCCCCGGATCGTCGCGCCGGTGCGGTGGCGCGGGCCGGTCGAGGTCGGCGACATCGAATTCCTGCGCGCGCACACCGACCGCAGGACGAAGATCACGCTGCCCGGTCCGTTCACGATGGCCCAGCAGGCGAGCAACGAGGCCTACGACGATCCCGATGAGCTTGTGATGGACTTCGCCGCGGCGGTCAACCAGGAGGCGCTCGCGCTCCAAGACGCCGGCGCGGACGTGATCCAGCTCGACGAACCGTGGCTTCGGAACGATCCCGAGGGCGCGCGGCGGATCGCGGTGGCGGCGATCGACCGCGCGCTCGACGGACTGTCGGTCACTACCGTGGTTCACCTCTGCTTCGGATACGCGGCGCTCGTCGGCGCCAAGAACCGCAACCGTTACGACTTCCTCGGCGAGCTCAGCGACAGCATCGCCCAGCAGATCTCGATCGAGGCGGCGCAGCCACGGCTCGACCTCGGCCAGCTGTCCGAGCTGAGCCCCAAGGTCATCGTGCTCGGCGTGCTCGACCTCGGCGACGACGGCGTCGAGACCCCGGAGCAGGTGGCCGACCGGATCCGCGCCGCGCTCGCACACGTGCCCGCCGAGCGCATCGTCCCCGCCCCGGACTGCGGAATGAAGTACCTGCCGCGGGCCCGGGCGTTCGCGAAGCTCAAGGCGCTTAGCGACGGAGCCGCGCTCGCGCGCTCGGAGCTCTGAACGTCCGTGCGCCGCGGGTCAGTGCGCCGCGAGTGTCACTGCGGACGTGTGGCAGCCTTCGTTGGTCAGGTGGAAGGTCACGGTCGCAGTCTTGCCCGAGCTCGCGAGGTGGCCCGTGACGCTGACCTCGGTGTCACCCTTGCCGGCGTCGCCGTAGAGCGCGCCATTCGGCTTGACCTGGATCACCGGTAGCGCGTCGGCACCATCGTGCCTGCCGCCGAGCAGTGCCTCGCCACCACCGCCGTGGCAGCCCCAGCCGGTGATCACGGTTGTGCCCACGAACTTCAGGGTCGCGCCGTTGCTGCTCGCGCGGAACTTGTAGACGCACGTCGTGCCCTTGACGTTCGAAGTGTGACAAGTCTTGCCGGTGTACGAGGCTCCCGGATCGAAATGGGCCCCGGCCAACGCGGAGCCCGCCGCCACAAGCACGACGAGCACCGCGAGTACCGAACCCCGGCGTGCTGAACGAGTCACGGCGGAGCATCCTATCCATCGGGCGGCAGTACGGCTAACCACCTAACAGCAATTCTTGCGAGTGGACCGTTACGCCGCAGCCCGGTATGCGAGGTGAAGGACGCCGTTGTCGTAGCTGTGTGTCTCCGCGAGGGTGAATTTCACGTGTGCGTCGCCGAACAGCCGCGCACCAGTGCCGAGCGCGAGCGGGTACACGAACAGGTGGAGTTCGTCGACGAGGCCTTCGGCGAGCATCGCCCGAACCAGCGTCCCGCTGCCGCTGACGTAGATGCCACCGTCGACGCGATCTTTCAGCGCGCGAATCCCTTCCGCGCTGTAGCCACCGAGGATCGTCGAGTTGTTCCAGTCGGCGCTCTGGAGCGTGGACGACACCACATACTTCGGGGTCTCGTTCATGAACGGAGCGCCGGGGTCCTCATCGGCGGTGCGGCCCGACCAAGCCGGAGCAAACTCCTCGTACGTCTGGCGCCCGAGCAGGATCGCTTTGGACGGGCCCATGATCCCGCCGATGGCCTCGCCCATCTTCGGATCGAACCCGTATTCCATCGTCCACCTTGGCGCCTCGAACACTCCGTCGAGGCTTATGAACTCGTGTACCAGGATCTGGCCCATGCTGACTCCCGTGGTTTGGATGATGTGGTGCTTAGACCGTTACAGCCAGCCGCGTTCATCGGCGGTCCTGACCGCCTCCACCCGATTGCGCGTCCCGGTCTTCGCGATCGCCGCCGACAGGTAGTTGCGGACGGTCCCTTCGGACAGGAACAGCTTCTCCGCGATCTCCGACACCGTGCTTCCCGGGCGAGCCGCGATCAGCACATCGCGCTCGCGGGCGGTCAGCGGCGAGGTCCCGTCACGAAGCGTGTCGGCCGCGAGCACCGGGTCGACGACGCGCTCGCCCGCGGCCACCCGACGGATCGCATCGGCGAGCTGTTCGGGAGGGGAGTCCTTGACCACGAACCCCCACGCCCCGGCCTCCATCGCCCGCCGCAGGTAGCCCGGGCGTCCGAACGTCGTGAGGATCAGCGAGCGGCAGTCGGGCACCTCTTTGCTCAGCACGCCGGCGGCCGCGAGCCCGTCGATCCCCGGCATCTCGATATCGAGCAGCGCAACGTCCGGCTCGCTGGCCTTGGCGGCGGCGACCACCTCGTCACCGCGCCCGACCGACGCCACCACCTCGAAGTCATCATTCAGCTCGAGCAGCGCCGCGAACGCGCTCCGAATCAGCTCCTGGTCGTCGGCGAGCAGCAGGCGGATCGTCACGCGACGGCCCCCGGCGCCAGCGAGACCCGCAACCGCCACCCCTTCGGCTGGACCGGCCCGGCGTCGACGACGCCGCCGGCGGCGGCGACGCGTTCGCGCAGCCCCGACAGGCCGTTGCCCGGCGCTGACCCGCCGTTCGCCCCGACGCCGTCATCCACGATCTCGACCGAGGACGAAGACAGGCGGACCGAGCACGAGCTGGCATGGGCGTGGCGAACGACGTTCGTGAGGCCCTCGCGCACGACCCACCCGAACAGCTCCTGATTTGAAGGGTCGACGGCATCGACGGCGCGCGGGAGGTCGGCGTTGATGCCGGCGGCCCTGAGCAGCTCGCGTCCCGTGGCTAGCTCCCCCGCGAGCGTCACATCCCGGTAGTTGGCGACCGTCGCTCGCACGTCGGCGAGCGATCGTCTCGCCAGGTCCTCGACCTCGGCGATCTCCTGCTGGGACCGGGCCGGATCGGCCTCGCCGAGCTGCCGGGCCAGCCCCGCCTTGACCGTGATCGTCGTCAGCGAATGCCCGAGGAGGTCGTGCAGGTCGCGCGCGATGCGGAAGCGTTCGTTCTCGGCCGCCAGACGGGCGAGCTCGACCCGCGCCTCGGCGAGCTCGCGGTTGCTCCGGAACACCTGGCGCACGCCGAGCGACGCGATCGCGACGACCGGGATCGCGACCGGGGTGACGGTCCCCCACGCACTCCCGAGGTCCTGGTGCCAGCCCGGAATCACGCTCGGTACCACGAGCGCCGCCACCGCCATCGCGGCCACGATCGGCGCCGCGCGGGCGCCTAAGCGTGCCACGCTCAGCGCCGCGAGATACAGGCACATCACGAACGCGGCCGACTCCGCGAACGGCACCTCCGCGACGAACAGCGCGAAGCAGATTGCGGCCAGCGTCCAGAATCGCGTCGACGCACCATCGGGACCCCCGGCGATGAGCAGGAGATACGCGACGGCGAACGCAACGAGGATCGCGTAGCCGGCGAACGCGGCAGTGCCGTCGTTGTTCTTCCCCACCGACTGAGCGACGTACCCCAGATAGACGAGAAACACCGTAGGCAGCACGAAGCGGCGCCACCCCTGGGTCCACCGGCGCTCGGTGGCGACCCAGTCCGCGTGCGGCTCGTCCTCGGCGTCCACGTCGTCCCAATCTAGCGACCGAGCCGAGGAGCTCTTCACACCCGGCTGGTGTCGCGCTTGTACACGAGCACGGTGAGCGGGACGAGCATGGCGGTCCAGGCGACGATCACGATCCACGCCTCGGCCGGCCAGCTCCCGCCCATCACCGCGGTCTTCCCCGCCTGCACGAGCCAGTACGAGGGCAGTGCCTTGATCACGTCGAACATCACGCCGGAGCTCGCGACCAGAAATCCGTACGCACCACCGAGCACCGCGAACAGCATGATCGTTCCGCCCACCGCGGGCGCGAGCGAATCGGGCGTAAGCAGATGCCCGAGCAGGATCCCCAGCACGGTGATCGGGATCAGACCGACGAGCATGAGGCCGATCATCGTCAACCACGCTCCGGCCGACAGGCTCACGCCGAGCGCCGTTCCGGACAGCGAAACGAGCACGATCACGACCAGCGCCATCGCGAACCCGCACGCGACCTTGACACCGAGGTGCTCAGCGGCGGAAAGCGGCGTGAGCCTGAGTTGGCGCGTCCACCCGGCCGAGCGGTCGACGGAGATGCGCGCTCCGGTCGAGATCACGGCGATCATCGTTCCCACTGCCGCCATCCCGGCCATGAAATACAGCGGGAATGCGACGCCGTCGAACGTGTGATGCCGCTGGGGCGCGGTGACAATGAAGTAAAGAACGACCGGATACGCGAGCGAAAAGAGGATGAACCGCCAGTTGCGGACGTTCCGGAGCAGCTCGTAGCGCAGATAGGTGGGGTGCATGGGTTTGACCTCCAGTAGCTATTTGTTGTCGCCGTGGGCGGTCAGGGCCAGGAACGCGTCCTCGAGCCCGGCGCCGCGCACCTCGACGTCGGCAGCCGACGGGAACCGGTCGAGTAGCGCGCGCAGTGCGGCCTCCGCCTCGGCGCAGGTGAGGATCACGGCGTTGCCGCGCCGCTCGGCCCCGACAACGCCCGGCAGCGCACGCAGCGCATCGAGGTCGGCGTCGGGCAGCGTCGCCCGGATCGTGCGCCCCCCGACCCGCGCCTTGATCTCGCCGGGAGGCCCGTCGGCGACGACGCTCCCATGCGCGAGCAGCACGATCCGGTCCGCGAACGCGTCGGCCTCCTCGAGGTAGTGGGTCGCGAAGACGACGGTCGTGCCGCGTGCCGCCACCGCCCGCATCGACGTCCAGAAGTCGTGCCTCGCCTCGACGTCGAGCGCGGCCGTCGGCTCGTCGAGGAACAGCAGGTCCGGGTCGGCGACCAGCGCGATGGCGAACCGGACCCGCTGGGCCTGCCCACCGGACAGCTTGCTGGTCCGGCGGTCAGCGAACTCCGAGCACCCGCTGAGCGCGAGCGCGTCGCCGACGTCGAGCGGACGCGGGTACAGCGACGCGACCATCGTCACGAGCTCGCGGACGCTCAGATAATCGACCAGTGATCCGGTCTGGAGCATCCCGCCGACGACCCCGGCGGCGGCCGCCTCGCCGGGCGACATCCCGAACAGCGACACGCTGCCTGAGTCGGGCCGGGTCAGCCCGAGCACGATGTCGATCGTGGTGGTCTTGCCGGCGCCGTTCGGCCCCAGCAGGGCCACGGTCTCGCCGGGGGCGATCGTCAGGTCGAGCGACCGGACCGCCCGGACGTCGCCGTACGACTTGGAGAGGTGAGACAGGACTACGGCCCCACCAGAAGTGTCATGCGTTGTCATGCATAGGAGAGTGACACTCCATCGTGAGCCTCGGTAGAGCCGAACCTCACCAGTTCAACATGACAAATGTCAGATGGCCGGGCGGGGCGCCCCACGACGCCCCGCCGGCGCCCGCCCCCTAATCGAGCTGCTTGGGGTCCTCGTCGTCGCCGTCGAGCGCCCGCTTGAACCCGCGCATGCCGCTCCCGAGCGACCGCCCGAATTCGGGCAGCCGCTTGGCCCCAAACAGCATCAGCACGACCACGAGCAGCAGCGCTACGTGCACCGGACTGAGGAATCCCGTGGCCACGGCTCAGCCGATCTCTCGCGTCGCGCCGTCGGCCTCGCGCGCCAGCCGCTTGATGAAATCGAAGAAGTCGCCCGACTGGCCGTCGAACAACCCGTCTGCGGTCAGCGCCTTGACCGCGGCCCTGGCTCCGGCGAGCGCGTCAATCGTCGGGCGCACCACCGAGCAGTCCGGCAATCCCGGAATGAACTCGCAGGGCTCCGGGAGGATCAGGTTGGTCTGGGTGGCCTCGCTGCCGGTATTGAGATTCGGGAAAGTCGTCCCGGTTTTCGGATCGGTGACGCCGGCCAGTGGATCGGCCACCGCGTTTCCCGCCTTGTCGTGCCAGAGCGAGAAGTGATTGGTCTCGACGCCGCCGATCGCGACCACGATTCGCAGCACCTCGAGGCTCGTCACCTTCAGCGACATCGTCGTATACAGGCTCGAGCCGCCCTGCTCGATCATCGCGAAATGGAAGCCCGCGCTGTTCGCGATCGCCTGCATGCGCTGTTGGGTTGGGTCAACTGGGATCGGAGGCGCCGAGATGGTGTCCGCGGGAGGCGTCTCGGCATCCGAGACCTACGACGCGCCGACCGGCCCGGCATCGGCATCGCGAGGCGTCCAGCGCTCCTCGATCCGGCCGAAGTGCCAGACCGACAGTGCGATCGCCCAGGTGGCGACGAACATGCCGACGATGACGAGGCCGAGCTCGTTGATGTTGATGTTCTGGACCCATCGCCAGAACGAGCCGTGCGCGCCGAGCTCCTCCGAGAACAGACCAGCGAGCTCCACCGTCCCGATTACGAGCGCGATCATCACCGACAGCCCGGTGATCGTGATGTTGTAGTAGAGCTTGCGGACCGGCTTGGAGAATGACCAGCCGTAGGCGAAGTTCATGAAGGATCCGTCGATCGTGTCCAGCAGGCTCATCCCGGCGGCGAACAGGATCGGCAGGCACAGGATCGCGTAGAACGGCAGCCCGGCGCCGGCGGCGCCGGCGGCCAGAAACAGCAGCGCGACCTCGCTGGCGGTGTCGAACCCGAGGCCGAACAACAGGCCGATCGGGTACATGTGCCACGACTTGGTGATAGTCCTCGTGAACCGTCCGAGGAAGCGGTTCATGAGTCCCCGTGAGTCGAGTTGCCGTTCGAGTTGCGCTTCGTCGAAGGTTCCGCTTCGCATGTCGCGCGACACCCTCACGATCCCGACCAGGATCACCACGTTGAGCGCGGCGATCACATACAGGAACGTCCCCGACACGCTGGTGCCGATCCAGTTGGTGACGCTGTGAAGCGACGAGCCGCCGTGCTGCACCTGTCCACTCAGCGCGCGAATGCCGATCGCGAAGAGGAACGACAGGCCGAACACTATCGAGGAATGTCCGAGCGAGAACCAGAAGCCGACGCTGAGCGGGCGCTTCCCCTCGGCCATCAGCTTGCGAGTGGTGTTGTCGATCGCCGAGATGTGATCGGCGTCGAACGCGTGCCTCAGCCCGAGCGTGTAGGCGGTCAGCCCCAGCCCGATGCTGAACCCGCCCGAAGGGCCGAGGTGATAGTGATGCGGGGCGACGAGCACGATCAGGATGAAGAAACCAATCGCGTGCAAGCCGACCACCACGCCGGCCATGCCGGCCACCGTGCGGCGCTCGGACGGGTTCAGCTTCGCGGTCATGGGAGCGTGACCTCCGCGACCGCACCATCGGGAACGGTCACCACGGGGCCGGCGGCGCCGGCGTCCTCCCAGACGACGTACTCGCCGACTGGGAGGCTGCCGAAGATCGCGGTCAACCGTGACCGCTCTTCTGTGTCGCGTTCGTGCACCCCGGTATGGACGCGACGACCGTCACCGTCGAGCCGGCTGATCTCGATCTCGCGCCCGCGGAAGCGCTCGCCGGGGTACAGGATCAGCGCCCCCGATCCCGCGCCCACGTCGATCGCCACGCTCGCGCACGCCGCCGCGGGCTCGAGCATCCCTTGCTCGAGCCGAACATGCTGTGCGGTCGCCATGACTCACACCGTTCCGAGCGGCGCGGTCTGATAGCCGCCCTGTGGCGTCCCGAGATATGGGAACGAGTTCAGGAATGGCACGTTGACGCTCGCCGGCGTCAGTCCGTCCGTGATCACGCCGGCAGCGGCGTCCGGCGTGTAGCTGCTGTTGACGAGCGGATAGGTGACACCTGCAATCGCCCGCAGCTCCACCGTGACGACGTCGTCGAACACGCGCCGTCCGTTCGGGAAACCGGCCGCGTCGCCGCCGATCAGCCCCAGGATGTTCGGCTTCGATGCCGGCGGGATCGCCATGTTCAGCCGCAGCATGTCGGCCTGGGTGCTTCCGGTGAAGTTCTGGAAGCCCGGCACGACCCCGGACGGCAGCCCGGTCAGGAGGATCGCGACGAGGTCGGCGCGCGGAGCGGTGAGCTTGGCCAGATTCGGGAACACGCCCGGATACAGCACGGGCAACAGCGCCGCGAGCTCGGGGTGCTGCACGCCGGCCGCGAACCGCTTGTCGGCCGACGGCGGGAGCGAGTTCCAGAGGTCCTTGAACCCCATCCCGACGAGCACCTCGTTGAACAGCGGATTGCCGAGGCGCGACACCTGCAACCACTCGCCGGCCTCCTGCACGTAATCGGACCACGGCTCCCGCACCGTCGCCGCCTGCCGGCTGGCCGATGCCCACACGCCGACCACCGAGTCCTGCGACGAGGCGTTGGTGGGCGTCATGCCGTGACGCGTCAGGTCGGATTTCGGTACCTTCAGCGCGATCGAGTGCACGCTGAAGTTGTCGGTCCCGTTGACCCCGGCGGCCGCCGACAGCGACCCGAGCCCGAACGTGGCGTGGAGCTGCTCGAATGGACGCAGGGTCCCCAGGTCGAAGATCGACCCGAGGTCGACGTAGAAGCCCTCGGCCCGCTGTCCCGCGAACACGGTCCGGCCCCCAGGGAGGGTGTGGACGGCCTGCGAGGCCAGCAAGTCGTAGTCCGGGGTCGAGAGCGGGCCGATGTTGCAGGGCGGACACGCCAGCCCGGAACCGAGCACCTGGCTCCGCCCACGGCTAATCCGGGTGACCGAGTAGAACTGCTTGCGGTTCCAATTGGCGCTATCGACCGAGAGGATCGGGCCACTGTTGTAGAGGAACGAGTTCGGGTTTGCGACCTGGGTCTGGAACGCGAATTCGTAAATGATGTCCGCATCGCCGTCGCCATTGTTGTCGATGTTGATGCGGTAGCGGACGTCGGGGCCGAACTCGAAGAAGTTCGGGCCTCCGTACGGCGCCTCCAGCGGCAGGTAGTTGGAGATGATCGTGACCGTGCCGGGGTCGTCGGGCGAGACGAACGCGTACAGGTCGGTGTTGTCGGCTACGGGATCGCGGCTGATCGCCGGTGCTTCACGGTGCGAAGACATTTCGTCGACCTCCTCACTTCGCCGCGCGGGCGATCCGCGCTGCGATCTTGCGATCGTGGAGCTTGACCTCGCGTTCGCCCGCCATCACCGAGATCTCGCCGGTGCGCGGGTTGCGGATATACGCGACGACTGGACCCGATTTGGCCGCGGCCTTTGCGTCGGCCTGTTCGGCGACAAGCGCGCCGACGACCGTCATGCCCGCAGCCGCCGCTGCCGAGTTCTTGACGAACCCACGCCGTGTACTGTCACTCATCCATCTGCCCTCCGGTCAGTGGGGGTTTGACTTTCACTGACAGTTCGCAGAGGCCGGTGAACTGGATCACTCGCCGGATGTGTTAATTCCGTAACTCGGCTCGGGGGTGGTGCCTTGGCTGCGCGCGCGCGAGCGACGCTCGGCCAGACCAGCGAACAGAACCCCAAGCTCGAACAGGAGATACAGCGGCACGGTCTCGAGCAGGAGCGTGATCACGTCGCCTGGCAGGAAGGCGGCGACCGCTCCGCACGCGACGACCGCGTAGCGTCGGTTCTTGCGCAGCCGCCGCGGGCTGACGAACCCCGCGCGCGTGATCGCCACGATCCCGACCGGGACCTGGAACAGAAGCCCCATCGCCAGCAGGGTCGTCGCAGCGAACTTGTAGTACTGATTCGCCTGGACGAGGACGTTGAACTGGTCGCTGTTGAAGTTCTGGAAGAAGTGCACCGCGGCCGGCAGGACGACGAAGTACCCGAATAGCACACCCGCGACGAAAAGGAACGGAATCGACACCACCAGCGGACGGATGTGCCGACGCTCGTGTGGGTGCAGCGCCGGCATCAGGAACGCGTACGCCTGGTAGAGCACGAACGGCAGCGCCAGGATCAGCGCGAACACCAGCGAGATCGTGACGGTGGTCGTGAACGGCTCGCCGATCCCGAGCGTCACCGGTTTGTCGCCTTCGGGGGGGACTGACAGCTTCCCGACATCGCGCTCGAGGCTCCGGGCGACGCGGTGAAGCGTCGCCTGCGCCGCCGCCGACTGGTGCTGAGTCGGCTCGTCGAGCACCCCGACTACGCTGCGCAGCTGGACCGCAACGTCGCGGGCGCTCTGCGCGACCGTGTAGGTGGCGCCGAGCGGGCCGTGGCCGGCGCGCACTTGAGCCTCGGTCTGGTGTGCGAGCGGCCGGTCGATGATGTGCAGGAGCCGGTTGTTCTGCCAGAAGCAGAACCCGAACGCGACCCCGACGACCACGAGCGACACGATCAGTCGCGTGCGCAGCTCGTCGAGATGCCCGACGAGGCTGAGCTCGTCTTCGTGGCCAACCGACCGGGCGGCGGCACGGATCGCACTCAGCATGTCGGCTCCTCGCTCAGCATGTCGGCTCCTCTTACGCGGCGGAGACCGAGTCGGATCATTTCTTGTTGGTTCGTGTACGGGTGATCCGGATGGCGGTCGGCTCCGTAAGCGTTGGCGTGCTCCGTCAACCGCGCCGCTTCTTCTCGCCCGACCTGCGGGCCTTCGCCGACGAGGAGCTCATGGCGCTCGTCCACGACGGCGACGCCCGCGCGTTCGAGGTGATCTTCGACCGGCACGCCGGCCCGGCGTTCTCGCTCGCGTACCGGATGTGCGGCCGGCGGGCGCTCGCCGAAGAGATCGTCCAGGAGGCATTCATGTCGCTCTGGCGGAGCGCCGCGCGGTACGACCGCACCCGCGGCAGCGTCCGGTCGTGGGTGCTGAGGGTGGTGCACAACCGCGCGATCGACGCCTTCCGGCGAGAGCTGTCACCCGCCAAGCACGACGTGGCCGACGACTGGATCAGCGAGGTTCTTCCCGCGCGCGAGCGGACCGAGGACGAGGTCGAGCGTCGCAGCGACGCGCGGCTCGTGCGAGCCGCGCTCGAAGGCCTGCCCACGGAGCAGCGTCAGGTGATCGAGCTCGCGTATTTCGGGGGCTTCTCGCACGCTCAGATCGCCGAGGCGCTCGGGCTGCCGGCCGGGACCGTCAAGGGCCGCATGCGGCTGGCCCTGAGCAAGCTGCGAATCGCGCTCGGCGAGCCGGCCGGGGTTCTGCCATGACCGGCTCGGATCCAAGGGCGCGCCGGCCCGACTGCGGCAACGACGCCGCGCCGTACCTGCTGGGCGCGCTCGAGCCCGCCGAGGCGCAGGCGTTCGCCCAGCACATGGAGAGCTGCGCGGTGTGCCGCGACGAGGTCACGGCGCTCGTGCCCGTGCTCGACGTGCTGCCGTCCTGCGTGCCGCGCTACGACGTCAGCGCCGCGCTCCGGCGACGGGTGATGCACAGATCGGAAGAGCACACGTCTGAACTCCAGTCACATCACGATCTC
>OBLV0100000267.1_pt1 | contig 16634 bp, 15 predicted proteins | sample 1520071 | NCBI WGS metagenome assembly OBLV01 (sample SAMEA3888446, study PRJEB22518) | metagenome | reverse complement strand
TCAGCTCCTCGTCGATGGCCAACCGGCCGGCGGTGTCGACGATGAGGACGTCCTTGCCCAGACGCCGGGCCTCCTCCAGGCCGCCCTGGGCGACGGTCACTGGGTCCGACGCCTCGCTCCACACGGTCACGCCGGCCTGGCCGCCGAGGACCCGAAGCTGCTCGACGGCGGCTGGGCGTTGCAGGTCGGCGCCCACCAGGAGCGGGTTACGCCCCTGCTGCTTGAACCATCTGGCGAGCTTGGCCGCCGCGGTGGTCTTACCTGAGCCCTGCAAACCCGCCAGCAGCACGACCGTCGGGGGCCGCGAGGCATAGGTGATCTTGAGGGCCTCGCCGCCCAAGATGGTCACCAGCTCGTCGTGGACGATCTTGATGACCTGCTGGCCCGGGGTCAGGCTTTGGGAAAGCTCGGCGCCGGTCGCCTTCTCCTTGATGCGGGCGACGAAGGTCCGGACAACCCTGAGGTTGACATCGGCCTGGAGCAGCGCCAGGCGGATCTCCTTCAGGACCTCGTCGACATCGGCGTCGGACAGGCGCCCGCGGCTGCGTAGGCGCGAAAAGATGGCGTCGAAGCGGTCGGAGAGCGACGAAAACATGGCGGCTTGCGAGATTACCGGACGCGGGGGTAGGGCCCGGTCTCCGCGCTTCGGCTGGGCTAGCCGAAGATGGCGTCGACGAACTCCTGGGCGTTGAAGCCGACCAGGTCCTCGGGCCCCTCACCGAGGCCGACCAGCTTGATCGGGATGCCCAGTTCGTTCTGGATGGCGAGGGCGATGCCGCCCTTGGCGGTGCCGTCCAGCTTGGTGAGCACGACCCCGGTGACGCCGACCGCCTTGGCGAACTCTTTCGCCTGGACCAGCCCGTTCTGGCCGGTGGTGGCGTCGATGACGAGCAGCACTTCGCTCAGGGTGCCGGGCTCGCGCTCGGACACGCGCTTCACCTTCTTCAACTCCTCCATCAGGTTGATCTTGGTGTGCAGCCGGCCGGCGGTGTCGGCCAAGACCAGGTCCGTCTTTCGCGCTGCACCCCGCTGCTTGGCGTCGAAGATGACCGCCCCAGGGTCGCCGCCCTCGGCACCTCGCACCAAGTCCGCCCCGACCCGCTGGGCCCACAGCTGCAACTGCTCGGCCGCCGCGGCCCGGAACGTGTCGCCGGCGGCCATGATCACCGAACGCCCGGCCGCGGCCTCCTGGAGACCCACCTTGCCGATGGTCGTGGTCTTGCCGACACCGTTGACGCCGACGAACAGCCAGATGTTGAGGGTGCCGGGCTCGAACGCCAGGCTTCTGTCCCCTGCCAGCCGCGTGACCAGATCGGCCTTGAGCGCGTCGACGAGGGCCTCGGGGTCGGCGATTGCTTCCTTCTTGACCCGTGCCCGCAGGTCGTCGAGAACCTCACTCGTCATCTCGACCCCGACATCGGCGCGGATCAACGCCTCTTCGAGCTCGTCCCACGTCTCGTCGGTGATCTTCTCCCGGGCCCGGACCGAGCCGAGATACCCGGAGAACAACGTTCTCGCCTTCCCGAGGCGATCCCGGAAACTGGGCTTGACCTTGGCCGGCGCCTCGGCTTCCGGGACGGCCTTCGCTTCTGGGACGGCCTTCGCTTCTGGGACGGCCTTCGCTTCTGGGACGGCCTTCGCCTCCGGTGCGGCCGTTTCTGACGGGGCGGCTGCGGCCCCCGCCAGTGCCTGTTCGATCTCGGCGACCTGCTCCGGGGTCAGTTCCTCCCCCGGGGCCTCCGGTTTCTCGGCCGCCGGTGCGTCGGTCGCCGCGGCCGCCGCCGGTTTGGCGGGTGGTGGCTCGAGCTCAGGTCGTCGCGACCGCCGCCGGACGGTAACGAACGTCGCGGTTACCAGGGCGACCACAAAGATGGCGATCAGCAGCACGGTCGTCATGGCCGCACCGAGCCTACCGGGGGTCGAGGCGCCCCGGTCCGTGGCGGTCCCAGCCGCACGGCCTGCCGCGAGCGACGACCCGGCCGGCGCGGTCGCGGCTCTCGCAGAAACTGGTGACGCCTGGCGGCCGCCGGTGGCAGCTAACCGTCGCCAAAACCTCAGAGGGCTCCGACGTCACCGACGACGCCTCCGAAAACGGAGGAAGGAGGACCCGGGACTCAGGTGCGAGCGCTGATGCGCTCGCTGACCACGACCGACGATCCACCTGGCTGCATGGTCACGCCGTACAACCAGTCGGCCGCCTCCATCGTGCGCTTCTGGTGGCTCACGACCAGAAGCTGCGCCTCCTGTCGGAACTCGCGGAGCAGGTCGAGGAACCGGAGCAGGTTGACGTCGTCGAGGGCCGCCTCGACCTCATCCATGAGGTAGAACGGCGAGGGCCGGCTACGGAAGACGGCGAAGAGGAGTGCCAGCGCGGTCAAGCTGCGCTCCCCACCGGAGAGCAACGACAGCCGGCGGATGTTCTTCCCCGAGGGCCGGGCTTCAACGTCGATGCCGGTCTCGAGGAGGTGATCCGGGTCGGTCAGGCGCAGCCTGCCCTGCCCACCGGGAAAGAGGGTGCCGAACAGGCGCTCGAAATGGTCGGCGACATCGGTATAGGCGGCCCGGAACACGTCGACGATCTCGGCATCGACGGCGCGTATCACCTTGCCCAGCTCACGCCGGGCGGAACGCACGTCCTCGAGCTGGCCCTCCAGGAACGACTGGCGCTCCTGTAGCGCGGCGAATTCCTCCAGCGCCAGCGGGTTGATGGGGCCCATGAGCCGGATCTCGCGCTCCAGGTCCCGGCCCCTTCCGGCCGGCGTGGAGCCCGGCGGCATGGCCGGGCAGGGGGCGTCGCGGGTGTCCTCGACCTCGCAGTCCAGTTCCCGGCGAGTCGTCTCGACCAAGGCCTCCAGCCGGACCTGGGCCTCGGCCTCGTCCATCTGCACCCGGGAGAGCCGTTCCCGCAGCTCGGAGAGCCGGCGCTCATTGGCCGAACGGGCGTGTCGAAGCTGGTCGAGGCTGGCGGTCACGACCTTGCTGGCCTGCGATTCGGCGTTACGCGCCTCGCGCAGGTACGCAACCGCAGCCTCCAACTGGCCGACCCGGGCTCCGACCAGCGCCCCGAGTCGGGTGACGACGGCGGCGGTGCGGGCTTGCTGTTGGCGCCGGTACGCCACGTGCTGGCGCTGATCGATGTCCTGCCGGAGCCGAGCCTCGATCTCATCGAGGCGACGCGACAACAGCGCCCGGCGCTGCTCTAGGCCGGCCGCTCGCACCTCGATGTCGCGACGCAGTGCGGCCAGCGCGGCCGAGCGTTCCGCCATCCGGGCGCGATGCGTGCGTTCGGCCAGCACCCGCTCGGCGTTGGCCGCGGCCAGCTGAACGAGGCGGGGCAACAGCTCCTCCAACTGGACGATCCGCTGCGTTTCCCGTTCCCAGCGTGCGGTGAGCTCGATTCGCTGCGCGCTCAGCCGGCCCTGCTCGGCCGAGGCGGCGCTCTGTTCGGCGCCGGCTCGGCGCAGGGCGTCGACCCGGGCGGCTCGACGAACGATGTGCGCGTCGCGTCGCCTCTGCGCCTCGGCTTCAGTGGCGGTGGCCTGCCGGAGGGCGTCACGAGCCCCGACGGCCGCGGCTACTGCCGCGATTGTGACCTCGGCGTTCACCGACGCACGGTCGGTCGCTTCCTTCAGGGCGGCGCCGGTCGCTCCATTGGTCCCAGCACCGGTACTCCATCCCCGTGATGAAAACCGGTCACCGTCGAGGGTCACGACGACCAACTGCGGCGCCGCCAGCGCCACATCTACCGCCTGTTGCCAGCCGCCGGACACGACGACGGCGCCGGCCAGCAAGTCGTCCAAGAGGGTCGAAACGGCGGCGACGGCCGAGCGAACGTGGGCGCGCATCGGCTCGGCCCCAAGCGCCGGGGGCGGCCCCGCCGGCCGCCCGCCTGCCGGCATGAGGACCAGGGGAACAACGGCGCCGGCTGCGGCGTGCTCGCGCAGGTGGCCCAGGCTCCGCCGGGCCGCGTCCACCCCGTCGACCAAGATGGCGGCGACCACCTCGCCGGCGGCGGCCTCGAAGGCCGGACCCCAACCCTCGTCGACCTCCACCAGCTCGAGCAACGTTCCGACCACGCCTGGAACCCCGGCGAGACGTTCGACACCCGCTCGGGCCCGGGCCTCGTCGAGACCGAGGGTGAGGGCCTCAGCCCGAGCCACCCACCGATGGTGCTCGCGTTCAGCCTCTTGGCGCGCCGACTCGGCCGCTGCGACGGCCGAAGCGGCCGCCTCGCGAGCGTCCGTCGCCGAGGCCACCTCGGCCACCAGCGCCGCCTCGTACGCCTCGTCGGTCGCCCCCTCGAGGTGCAGGCTGGCCACCTCCTCGTCGATGCGCGCCAGCTGGGTGGCGAGGACGCCCAAGCGGCCCTCCAGCCGGCCCAGCTCGCCGCGTGTGCTGTCCAGGCCGCGGCGAAGGGCAACCAGCTCGGCCCGCACCTCGCCCGCGGCCGCCGCCTCGGCAACCTCGGCCACCTCGCCCGGCGAGCCTCGTTCCGCCGAGCCACGCTCCCAGGAACGGCTCTCGGCGTCGACCTCGGCCTCGGATCGCATGAGCGATTCGAGCTCGGGAAGCAGGGCCTCACCCTCGGAATCGGTGGCGGCAAGCTCCTCGCCGACCGTCGCCGCCTCGGCTTCGAGGGTGGCGATCACGTCCTGGCCAAGCGCCGCCACGCGCTCGCGTTCGGCGGCGCGCTGGCGCTCGGCGATGAGGGCGGCTAGGCCTCGGGCCGTCGCCGCCAGCCGCTCGGCCCGGGAGAGCGCTTCGGCCAGGTCGAGGCCGTCGGCGCGTTGTCGCATCATCGACAGCTCGGCCTCGGCCTGGAGCACGGCCTCGTCAAGCCGGCGCAACTCGGTCCGGCACTCCTCTTCGGCGCGCCCGAGCTCGACCCGAGCGCCGGCCGCGGTCTGGCGGCGGGTCTCGACCGCAACCAGCTCCCGGCCCGCCAGGTAGCGGCGAATACCCCGCAACTCGGCTGCCAGGTCGTCGTGGCGGCGGGCGGCGTCTGCTTGGCGCTCGAGCGGCCGGAGCTGGCGGCGGACCTCCCGTAGCAGGTCCTGGAGCCGCAGCAGGCTGCCTTCGGTGGATTCGAGGCGGCGCTCGGCTCGCTCCTTGCGCTTGCGATACTTCAGGATCCCGGCCGCCTCCTCGATGATGAGGCGGCGGTCCTCGGGTCGGGCATTGAGCACGGCGTCGAGCTGCCCTTGCGACACGATCACGTGCTGCTGGCGACCGACGCCGGTGTCCGACAGCAGCTCCTGCACATCCAGCAGGCGGCAGGCGACCCCGTTGATGGCGTACTCGCTGTCCCCCGAACGGAAGAGCGTCCTGGTCAGGGTGACTTCGGAGAAGCCGATGCCGAGGAGCCCGGCCTGGTTGTCGATCGTCAGGGAAACCTCGGCCCGCCCGAGCGCGGGACGCTTCGGCGTGCCGGCGAAGATGACGTCTTCCATCTTCGTCGAACGAACCGTTTTCGGGCCCTGGGCGCCGAGAACCCACGCCACCGCATCGACGATGTTGGACTTACCGCTACCGTTGGGGCCGACCACGACGGTCACACCGGGTTCGAAGTCCAACGTGGTCGAGTCCGCAAAGGACTTGAACCCTTTGAGGGTCAGCGACTTCAGGAACACTAGGGCGGCAACCTAGTGCCTGAGTCAGCTCTGGCAGCGCGTGCAGAGGAACGTCGACCGCCCGGCCGCCTTCACTCGCACGATGGCCCTTCGACATCGAGGGCAGGCCTCGCCCTCCCGGCCGTAGACCTGGTGGTGGTGCTGGTAATCGCCGATGGCGCCGAGCACGTCGCGGTACTGTTCATCGGCCAGCGACGATCCTCGATGGTCAATCGCGGCCCGCAGCGTGGTGGTGAGGGCGCGGTACAGCCGCCGGACCTCGGCGGGGGTCAGGGTGTCGGAGCTGCGGTCGAAGCGTAGGCGGGCAGCGAAGAGGATCTCGTCGACGTAGAGGTTGCCGATACCGGCCAGGAACCGCTGGTCCATCAGCAGCGCCTTGAGTTTGGTCCGCCGGGCGTGTAGCAGCTTCCCCAGCTGCGACGCGCTCGTGAGCTCGTCCAGCGCGTCGATGCCAAGATGGGCCAGCTCGGGGAGCTCCGGGTTTTGGGAAAATGACACGAACATCTCCCCGAACGTCCTCGGGTCGACAAAGCGCAGCTCACATTCCGGTCCGAAACCCACCACGACATGCGTGTGTTGCCGACTCGGCTTCCCGGTTCCGACGACCAGGAGCTGACCGCTCATGCCCAGGTGAACGACGAGGGTGGCACCGCCGGTGAGAGCCACCAGGAGATATTTTCCCCGCCTTCTGATCTTCACAATCGAACGTCCGAGCAACGCCTGAGCGAACTCATCGGCATCGGAGTGACGGCGTATCGACCGCCCCGTCGCCACCACGCGGTCGATCGTCCGGCCGGCGATCTCCCGGTCGAGGTCGCGCCGGATGGTCTCGACTTCGGGAAGCTCGGGCACGCTCAGGCGCCGAGGTCGGCCCCGCCGCCGGCCCGGGCCGCCTGCAGCTCCTTGGTCAGCCGCTGCCACGCCACCCGGGCGGCACCCTGCTCGGCCTGCTTCTTCGAGCGCCCGTGACCACTGCCGCACACCACACCGCGCACCAGCACCAGGGCGTCGAAGAGCTTGGCGTGGTCCGGTCCCTCGTCGGTCACCTGGTACTGCGGGAGCTCGTCGAGTTGGCGGGCGCAGAGTTCCTGCAGCCGGGTCTTGTAATCCTGGCCCCCGGGGCCCAGCGCCGCCTCGACCATTCGCTCGCCCAACAGCCTCATCACCAGGCCCGACGCCGCTTCCAGCCCCCGATCGAGGTAGACGGCGCCGATCAGTGCCTCCATGGCATCGGCCAGGATCGAGGGCTTCTCGCGGCCGCCCGACTGACCTTCACCCTTTCCCAGCAGGATGGCGTCGCCGACGTCGAGTTCGGCGGCCAGCTCGGCGAGAACCGACGAGTTCACAACCGACGCCCGCACCTTCGCCAGCTCCCCCTCGGGCAAAGCCGGGTAGCTCAAAAACAGATAGTCCGTCACCACCAGCCCGAGCACGGCGTCGCCGAGGAACTCCAGGCGTTCGTTGGACTGGGCACCCGGGGTCTCGGCACACCACGACCGGTGCGACAGCGCCCTTAACAGGAGATCCTCGTCAGCCAAGTCCCAGCCCAGCCGGCCAGCCAGGGCCATACGTTCGGTTCCCTCGCTCACCTCATCGGTGCCGGGTGGCCGAACGCCGCTCAGCCCGCCTCTAGCTTGGCCACCACGTAGTCAACGGCATCGCGGACCGTCTTCAGGTCTTCCAAGTCCTCGTCGTCGATCCGGAACCCGACCGTCCGCTCACCGAGCTCCTCCTCGAGCGCTTCCACCAGTTCGATCAGGGCGAGCGAGTCGGCACCAAGGTCGTCGCCGAACGAAGCGCTCTCAGTGATGCCTCCAGGGTCGATCTCGAGGATGTCGGCCAAGCGGTCGCGGATCAACTCGAAGACCTGGCGACGGTCAGGCAGGGCCTGTTCGACATGGGTTTCGGCGGGCACGGCCGGTCATGTTACCCGGCCCGCCGCTACTGACGCCTTGACCTGGGCAACCATGCCTCCCTGCACCGAGTCCCGGGCCACCTTGAGGGCGTTGACGATGGCCCGGGCGCCGGAGGAGCCGTGGCTGATGATGCACACCCCGTCGACGCCGAGGAGCATGGCGCCGCCGTAGGTGTCGGCATCGAACTGGTCGGCCAGCGGCGCGAGCGCCGGCAACAGGACCTTCGAGGCCGCTCGGGTCTCCTCGGTCGACATCATGATTTCGATGATGGTGCCGATGAATCGCTTCAACCCGCCTTCGAGCGACTTCAGCGCCACGTTCCCGGTGAAGCCATCGGTGACGACCACGTCCACGTCGCCGGACATGATGTCGCGCCCCTCGACGTTGCCGATGAAGTTGACGTTCGGCCCGGCGGCGCCGCCGGCCAGCAGGGCGTGGGCCTCTTTGACCAGGGGGTTGCCCTTGGTCGACTCCTCCCCGATCGACAACAGCCCAACCCGGGGATCGTCGACGCCGAATCGCAACCGGGAGAACGCCGAGCCCATCTGTGCGAACTGCACCAGCCACGCCGACACGCACTCGGCGTTAGCGCCGGCGTCGATCAGGACGGTATAGGCGCCCCCCGGAACGGGGATCGGCGTGGCGATGGCGGGCCGGGCCACACCCGGTAGCCGCCCCATCCGGAACAGGGCGCTGGCCATGGTGGCGCCGGTATTGCCGGCGCTGACCATGGCCGAGGCCCGCCCGTCACGGACCGCCTCGGCCGCTCGCACCAGCGAGGAGTCCTTCTTCCGGCGCACCCCCTGCGCCGGGTCGTCGTGCATCGAGATGACCTCGAGCGCGGGCGCAATCGGTATGTCGCCGACGTCGCCCAAGCGGTCGGGGTCGCCCACGAGGAGGACGGGGATTCCCAACTCGATCGCCAGGCGGGCGCCTTCGATGATCTCGCCGGGGGCTCGATCGCCGCCCATGGCATCGAGGGCAACGGGAAGCAGTGGTGCCGGGGCGCCCGCGGGACTCCCCAGCAAGAAGTCCGGGCTCGCGCTCATCGCGAGGTCAATCGACGTCGATCGCCTGTCGCCCGCCGTACCACCCGCAGTTGGGGCAGACCACGTGCGGCAACTTGGTCTGCCGGCACTGCGGGCAGACGCTCCGAGGCGGAATCGACAGCTGCCAGGCGCTGGCCCGGCGGCTTCGGCTCTTGGCCTTGGAGGTCTTCTTCTTCGGTACAGCCATGGTTGGACAGCTCCCCTTTGGGGCTCGGTGAATGGTCCCGGACTCACGGGCTCACGGGCTCACGGACTCGCGGACAAACCGCGGGTCCGCACCCGCGAGGTGTTCAGTCTAGGCCGGATTGCGCGGCTGTTCCTCTCCATCGGTGCCGGCGTCGCCTTCGACCGCGGTGCCGTCCTCGATCGCGGTGCCGTCCTCGATCGCGGTGCCGTCCTCGATCGCTTCGTACAACTCATGCAGGGCGGCCCAGACCGGGTGGCCCGGTTGGTCGATGCAGTCGCACTCCTGCTCTTGGCGGTCGGCACCGCACCGTGGGCACAACCCGACGCAGTCGTCGCGGCACAGAGGCGCCATCGGCAAGTCGAGCAGGAGGGCATCGCGTGCGAGTGGCACCAGGTCGACCGTGTCGCCAATTAGGGGATAGGTCTCGGTCTCGTCGGTGTCGTCCTGGTTATCGACCCACACCCGCGGCACCCGCTCGTAGATCTCCCGGACCGGCGTTTCCAACCGCCCACTGACCAGGCGCAGGCATCGTCGACACTCACCCACCCATGGCGCTGAGACCGTCCCGGTGACGACCACGCCGCCATCGACCACCTCGATGTCGGCCTCGACCACCACCTCAGCGCTGGAGGGCACGGAGCTGCCCGTGATCACCAGCCCGTCGATCGTGCCCGACCGCATCACGTGGTGGCGGCCGCCCGGCGTGGGTCGCAGCGCCGCCACATTGACGAGGAAAGGATTGGGTTTCACCGCTTCACCGCCCCCGCGACCTTGCCGCGGTCCTGAAGATCAGAACCTGTCCTGGTCGAAGAAGGTGTCCTCGGCCGCCAGCGTTTCATCCATGACTCCGGTGTCGGCTCCATCAGCCGGCGGCATCGGCGTCATCGACAAACGCTCGCGACCGGAGTGCACCGTCTTCATCGTTCGCTCCAGGACGATCTCGAATGCCGCCAACTTCTGGTCGCAGTAATCCTCCGCCTCGTGGCGGAGCTGTCGGGCTTCCTCTCGCGCATCGTCGACCGTCCGCCGGGCGGTGTGCTGAGCCTCCCGGACGATTTCGGTGCGCTGGACCATGCGTTCGGCCCGGATGCGTGCCGCCTCGAGGATGTCCTCGCCCTCACGTTGCATCTTCTCGAGGAAATCCTGACGCTCCTTCAGCAACCAGCGGGCCTGCTTCAGCTCCTCAGGCAAGCGGTCGCAGGCCTCATCGAGCAGTTCGAGGACTTCGTCCTTGTTGTCGAGCTTGGCCGACGACGACAGCGGCAACGCCCGGGTATTGCTGATGATCTCGATTACCCGCCGCAGCAGGACCTCGGCACTCGCCTCGCCGCGACCGTCGGAAACCGTCATGGCTCCACCATCGCTGCGGATTCCTCCCCGTTCGTGCCGACCGCGTCGGCGACCCAGCAGGCAACGACTGATGTCCGGGACCAAGCTACCTGGGCGGCTTTGATCGATCCGGGCGTGGTGGTGGCATTCATTCTCGGCTGCGCCGCCCAGGCAGTTTTCGTCTCAGACATCAGCTGAACTTCTCCTTCAACTTGGTGAAGACCGGACCGGGCACCATCGACCCGATTCGGTCGGCGCCACCGAAGTGGGCGAACTCTCGAACGTAGCGCGATGACACGAAGGCGAACTCCGACGAACACGGGATGAACAAGGTCTCGAGGCCCGACACCGCCTTGTTCATCTGGGCCTGTTGCAGCTCCGACTCGGCGTCGGAGGCGACCCGCAGGCCCTTCACGATCACATCGACCTTCAGCTGGCGAGCCAGGTCCACCACCAGACTGGAGAACGGGTGCAACGACACGTTGTCCAAGTGGGACACGGACTCGCCGATCATCTCGCGCCGCTCCTCGGCGCTGAACAGGGGCGCTGATTTTTGCGGGTTACGCATGGGCGCCACGATGAGCCGGTCGAACAGACGCGAAGCGGTCTCGACGATCTCGAGGTGCCCGTTGTGAAACGGGTCGAACGTCCCCGGAAAAAGGGCGGTCTTCACGTGTCACCTTTCCGGTCGCATGCGGGCTCGGGGCGGCGCGCTGGCCGCGCGACCATGACCACGGTACCGCCGTAGTGCTTCTCCTTGAGGACTTCCCAGCCCGCTCCGAGGTCAAGTCGCGTCCCGGTTTCAAGGACGGCCAAGCGGGTCACCGGGGCGAGGAGGGATACCAGCTCCTTCCACCGGTCGAAGGCGTAGGGCGGATCGCACATCGCCACATCGATGTCAATCGCGCTTCGCAGCCAGCGCAGCGCATCGATGGCCACCACCTCGCAGCGCCGCTCGGCCATCCCGACGTCCACGAGGTTCTGTCGGATGGTGGCCACGGCGTCCCGGTCGGATTCGACGAAGATGGCGCGGGCGGCGCCTCGCGAAAGGGCCTCGATCCCGAACGCCCCGCTCCCGGCGAACAGGTCGGCGACGACCGCGTCCTCGACCGAAACGCCGCCGTCGGCCGCCAGGCTGCCGAGCACGCCGAAGATGGCCTCGCGCACCCGGTCGCTCGTCGGCCTGGTGCTTCCGCCCGGCGGCGCCTGAAACCGCCGGCCTCTCGCCTCCCCCGCCACCACTCGCAACCTTCTCGCCCCGCTCTCGTCAGGCCCGGCCGGCTTACAGGTTCGCGGCTCGACGGAGCCGCTGCCAACGACGGGCCCGGACTCCGACGAGACTGAGGTAGGCGGCGCCGGCAACGGCGAGGACCGAGCCGAGGACGATATTGGCCAAGCCCAGCAGGACAGTCGCCAGACCCGCTACGAGGGCCAGCGCGCCGAGCCCAGCGTCGAAGGCCAGCACCTTGCGCCAGTTGGAGGCAAGTGCGGCGGCGTCATCCATCGGTGGCATGCGTGGCATCGACGGGGCAGCGTAGGCCCACCCACCCCACTCCCGCGTAGCGGACAGGGCGACCGGGCGGGCTCAGCGCGACCCCAAGCCACAAAACCCGGTCCCACCCCGGAGTTCTGCCATGCGCCGGCCGGCCTCGACCGACCCCAAGCCACAAAACCCGGTCCCAACCCCGGAGTTCTGCCATGCGCCAGCCGGCCTCGACCGACCCCAAGCCACAAAACCCGGTCCCACCCCGGAGTTCTGCCATGCGCCAGCCGGCCTCGAGGGGCGAGAAACACGCTCCGTTAGAGCGGCGGCATGAAGAGGGTATGAACAGCTCCCATATCGACCAATTGCTCGCACTCGCCGCTCGACAACACGGCGTTGTCTCGGTCAACCAGGGTGAATCCCTGGGTATCTCGCCCGAAGAGCTGCAATGGGCGGTCGATCGCGGCTGGCTGCGCCGCGAACGAAGGGGGGTCGTGGCAGTCTCCGGCGCGCCCCGCGACAGCCTGACGCCATTGATGGCAACACTCTTGGCGGGTGGTCCTCGGACCGTGGTGTCCCACTCGTCGTCGGCAGTCGTTCATCGCTTCGAAGGCGTCGTCGCTCCGATGGTCGAACTGATAACTCCCTTGCCAATACGGGTACGAATGGCCGGCGTGCGATCCCACACCTCGACCACCCTCATCCGCTCCGACGTCTGGGAAATCGAAGGCCTCCGGGTGACCTCGCCGATACGCACGCTCATCGACCTGGCGCCGCGATTCGAACCACAGCTGCTGGGTGAGATCCTCGACGAAGGGACGATCGCACGGCTCTGGACCCCTGAACGAGTGGGCGCCCGCCTCGCCCAACTCCGCAACGGCGCCCCGGTCAGTTCGTTAGCAAAGCTCCTGGAGCTGAGGATGGGGGAAGGCCATCTGGCTAGCCGGTTGGAGCAACGGGTGTGCCGGGTCCTCCGCCCGGTCGCGGGGCCCTTCGAGGTCCACCACACCGAGGTGCTCGACGGAATTCCCATCGAGATGGACCTGGCCTGGTGCGAGGACAAGGTCGATGGCGAGGTCGACGGCCTCGCCGTGCGGGCGGCGTCACGGACCAAGTTCGCACGGCAGGTCCGACGGGAGAACGTCCTCGCCAAGCATGGTTGGCGGATCGTGCACTTCACCTACGAGATGGACGACGCCACCATCATTGCCCAGGTCGCTCCCTTGCTAAGCCGACCGGCGCGCTAGGCGACCAATGGAAGCGTTAGCTCTTGAACAGGAAGGCCTGGTCCTCCTCGTCCACCAGCGCCCGGATCTCCTCTGCCAACTCCGGATAGGCGGCGAGAAAGCCACCACCACCACCGCCTCCCGGCCCGTCCACGATGTCGAAGGCCACCGTCCGAGCCGACTCCACCAGGTCCTTGTCGCGGCGAAGGGAGGCCAGCTTCAGGTCCGAGACCCCTTTCTGACGGGTACCCATGATCGTCCCCTCTCCCCGAAGCTCCAGGTCCACCTCGGCCAGCTCGAAACCGTCGGTCGATCGGGCAACCGCGGAAAGGCGCTGCTCGGACTCAGAGGAGGAGCCCGAGGAAGAGCCAGGAGAAGAGTAAGCAACGCCGCCCAGCAGGTAGCACCACGAGGCCACCGCGCCCCGCCCGACGCGCCCCCGAAGCTGGTGCAGCTGCGCCATGCCGAAACGGTCGGCGTCCTCGATGACCATTATCGTCGCGTTGGGGACGTCGACGCCTACCTCGATGACCGTGGTAGCGACCAGAACGTCGATGGTGCCGTCCCGGAACGCAGCCATCACCGCCTCCTTGTCCCGCGACGGCATCTGCCCATGCAACAACCCGAGCCGGAGCCCTTGCAGCTCACTTGAGCAAAGCCGCTCGAACTCGTCGGTCGCCGAGCGGGCCTGCACCCGTTCGGACTCCTCGACGAGCGGGCACACGACGTAGGCCTGTTGTCCGAGCGCGACGGCGGTGCGCACCCGCTCCCACGCCGCCGCCTCCTCTACCGGACCCGGTGTCCACACCGTCGTGATCGGGGTTCGCCCCGGCGGCAACTCGTCGAGCACGGTCGTGTCGAGGTCGCCGTACACCGTCATGGCAGCCGTTCTCGGGATCGGGGTGGCCGTCATGACCAGCACGTCAGGAACGGTCGACGAATCGCCCTTCTGCCGCAGCGCCGCTCGCTGCTCGACGCCGAAGCGGTGCTGCTCGTCGATGACGACGACGCCGAGGGACCGGAAGGCCACCGCCTCGGTCAGGAGGGCGTGCGTCCCGATGAGGATGTCGACACTCCCATCGAGCAAACCGGTGTGGAGCTTGGCCCGGGCCGGGGCGCCGCTGCGGTGGGTCAAGACGGCGACGGCTACCGGTCGCCGGCCCTCCAACCGGCTTGAGTCCATTACGCTGAGGCCGCTCAGCAGGGCCGACACGCCGAGGTAGTGCTGCTCCGCCAGAACCTCGGTCGGCGCCATCAGCGCCCCCTGGTGGCGCCCCTGGACCCCGGTGAGGAGCGCCGCCACCGCCACGACCGTCTTGCCGGCGCCGACGTCACCCTGCAGGAGGCGATGCATGGGGTGGGGGCCGGCGAGGTCGCGCTGGATCTCGGCGATGGCACGCTGTTGGGCATCGGTCAGGGGAAAAGGGAGCGCCTTCAGGAACCGGCTCACTAGGTCACCATCGATCTGGTGGCGGATACCGACGGCGTCGCGCTCGACCGCCCGTTTGCGCAGCACCAGGATCGTCTGGAGGCGCAGCAGCTCATCAAAGGCCAAACGCTTGCGGGCCGATTCCATCGCGGCCATGGAATCGGGGTGGTGGATCTGTTGCATGGCCCAGGTCCGCCCGACCAGGTGCAACCGGTCGCGCCAGGAAGCCGAGAGAGGCTCCACCAGGCCGCCCTGCTCGTTCAGCCGCACGAGGGCCTCGTCCACCCAACCGGCCAGCTCCCAGGTAGTCAGGCCGGCCTTCTCCGACTGCGGATACACGGGGATGATGCGGCCGGTGCGGTTGCCCACCATGTCGACGACCGGATTGACCATCTGACCCCGGCCCTGGTAGTGGTCGAGCTTGCCGTAGATAACCACCTCGGCGCCGGTGGCCAGTTGCTTGCCTCGCCACGGCTGGTTGAAGAACGAGCACCGGAGGTAGCTCGTCCCGTCGAACACGTCGATGTCGACCAGGCTGCGCCCGTTGCGCGTCCGGCGGCTCGTGACCTTCTTCACGACCGCCAGGACCGTCGCCGACTCGCCCGCCTTGAGGTCTCGGACGGACTTCTGGGCGGTACGGTCCAGGTACCGGCGGGGATAGTGCGTCAGGAGGTCGAGGATCGTGTCGATACCGGCGTCGGCCAGGACCTGGCGCTTCTTTTCCCCCACCCCTTTGAGCCGTCCAACGTCGACCTTTTCGAGCGATGCGAGGGTCTTGCCGGTCACTCGATCGAGAGGAGGTAGGGGTAGAGCGGTTGGTCGCCGCGATGAACCTCGGCGGTCACGTCGGGGCGCATCTCGGCCAGCCAGTCCGTGATCCGGCGGGTGTCGGCCTTGGTCGCTCGGTCGCCCTCGATGATGGTGACGATCTCGTGATGACCTTCCAGCAGCTTGGCCAGTAGGTCGCAGGCGGCGTCGGCCAGGGTGGGCGCCACCACCTCGATAGTGCCCTTCGACAGGCCGAGGTAATCGCCCTGGTTGATGGCGCCGACATCGGAAATGCTGGCCCGAACCGCCTGGGTTAGCTCACCGGAGGTCACACGGGACGCGGCCAGACTCATGGTCGCGGCGTTGTCCGCCGCACTGGCCTGGGGATCGTATTCGAGCAAGGCGGCGAAGCCTTCCGTGATACCTCGGGTCGCTACCACCCGCGCCGGCTTGGCCGCGACGCGCGCCGCCTGCTCGGCCACGGGGATGATGTTCTTGTTGTTGGGCAGGAGGACGACCTCCTCGCCGGGCGCAGCATCGATGGCGGCCAGGAGCTGAGCCGTGGAGGGGTTCATCGTCTGGCCACCGGTCACGGTGCACTGGACTCCGAGCGAGGTGAAGATGCGTTTGATCCCCTCGCCCGTCGCCACGGCGACGGCGGCGCACACCACCGGCTCGGTCTCCGCCATACGCTGCGCCGGGTCTGTCGTGGCGTCTCGTACCCAACGTTGCTCCTCGACCTGCTCGAAGAGGTCGGTCACCCGGATCTGGCGTGGCCGGCCCGCCTCGATGGCCGCTTCGATCGCAGCGCCGATGTCGTCGGTGTGAATGTGGCAGTTCCACAGCCCGTCTCCGCCGACCACGACGATCGAGTCGCCTATGTCCCCCCACGCCTCCTTGAACCCGACGACGGCGGCGTCATCGGCCTCGAGGAAGTACATGACCTCGTAGCGCAGCGCCCCGATCGGGTCGTGCTCGGGGGCCGATGGGCCGCCGCTTCGAGTTGGCGAGGGCGTCGCCGGCAGAGCGAGCGGTACGACCTCGGGCACCGGGAGGGGCAAGCCCGCGACGGTGTGCAAGAACGCATCAAGCAGCAGCACGAACCCGGCGCCGCCGGCATCGACGACCCCGGCCGCCTTGAGTACCGGCAGCTGGTCGGGCGTGGCGGCCAGGGCCGCGGCGGCCGCCGCCTTGGCGGCCGCGACCACCTGGACCAACGCCGCCGCGCCACAAACCTTTGCCGCGATGGACGCCGCCTTGACGACCGTCAGGATCGTCCCTTCGACCGGCCGCCCGACCGCCCGGTAGGCGCCCGCGGTGGCGCGGGCCAGGGCGTCGGCGAGCGTCGGGCCGTCACCGGACCCATCGCGAAAGGCCTCGGCGAGGCCCCGCAGGATCTCCGACAGGATGACACCGGAGTTGCCCCGGGCTCCCATGAGGGACCCATGGCTGACCGCGGTGCACACCGCCGTCATCTCGGCGCCGACGGGATCGGGCAGCTCGGCCACGACCGACTCGAGGGTGAGCGCCATGTTGGTGCCGGTATCGCCGTCGGGCACAGGGTAGACATTGAGACGGTTGATGACCTCTTGATGGGTCCGCAGGGCGTCCCGGTAG
>OBLV0100000266.1_pt1 | contig 16722 bp, 14 predicted proteins | sample 1520071 | NCBI WGS metagenome assembly OBLV01 (sample SAMEA3888446, study PRJEB22518) | metagenome | reverse complement strand
ACCGAGATCTACACTCTTTCCCTACACGACGCTCTTCCGATCTGTTCGGCAGCGTCATGCCCGCGACCGCGGTGCGGTAGCCGCGTTCGGCGAGGCGGGCGAACAGGGAGGCGTAGAGCGCGCGGCCGCCGCCAGTACGCCGCCGGCCGTGCTCGAGGTAGACGCTGACCTCGCAGGACCAGCGATATGCCGCGCGAGGCTTGAACGGGCCGCCGTAGGCGTAGCCCACGACGCGGCCTTCGTTCTCGAGTACGACCCACGCGTGCGTGCGGATGGCGGCAGCGATGCGCACCGCCATCTCCGCCGGCAGCGGTGGGTCGTTCTCGAACGTGATCGCGGTGTCGGTGACGTACGGGGCGTAGATCACCGCGCACGCCTCGGCGTCACACTCCGCCGCGTCTCGAACGTTCGGCCTGCCGCCACCCATGGCAACGATAGTAGCCACGAGTGTCTCTATAGTGAACTGTCATGCCGGACCCGCTCTCCGCATCCCTCGCGGCAACGCTGCACGCCGCCCGGCTCGCACGCGCGCTCTCGTCCAGTGCCCTGGCCGAGCGCTCCGGCGTGTCGCGAACGATGATCGGCAAGATCGAACGCGGCGAGGCGCAACCCACTGCGGCCCTGCTGGGTCGGCTGTCGGCTGCGCTGGGCATGACGCTCTCCGAGCTGGTGGCCCGTGCTGAAGGCGACGACCAGCGACTCGTGCGCGCCGGGGACCAACCGACGTGGACCGATCCCGGCAGTGGCTACCGTCGCCGTGCGGTATCGCCGGCCACCGGCAGGCCGCTCGAGCTCGTCGAGGTCGACCTGCCCGCCGGCGCGGAGGTCTCCTACCCCGCCGATGCCTACGCCTTCATCCACCAGCAGATCTGGATGCTCGAGGGCCGGCTGCGCTTCCGGGAGGGGGACACCGAACACGAGCTCCACGCCGGCGACTGCCTCCAGCTCGGCCCCCCGGCGCCATGCTCGTTCATCAACCCGACCCGCGATACCTGCCGCTACCTTGTCGCGCACACCAGACGCCATACCTGACCGGACTGAGGTCCGGTTACTGCCAGCGGTCGGTTCGTTCTTCGTTGACGTCGAGATCGGGCTGCTCGGCATAGCTGAAGGCGATGGGGGCGACCTCGGTGTGCGGGCGGTAGGACGGGTCGAGCCGGACGAGGTCCCATTCGTTGATCCAGGCGCGCACGTACTGGCGCATCCGGGTGGTGCCGAGCCGCTCCAGGCCGGTCACGTCGGGGGCGTTCCAGCCGAAGGCATCGGAGTGCAGGGCCTTGAGCCGCTGGTAGGCGTAGTCGAGCTCGCGGGCGTCGGGGGCGGTGAGCAGCAGCATGTCGCGCTCGATCAGACCCATGGCGGTCTCGGCCCGGGTGGCGATCTCGTCCCATTCGGTAGATTGTTTGGCGCGCAGCTTCGCCGGGACCACCTCGCGGTCGTTCTTCGCCGTGAGCACGGCAGCGTCGAAGTCGTCGGTCATGGCCAGTACGGTCGCCAGCGGCGACGCGGGGTCGTCGACGTCGGGTTGCAGCCAGCGGGCCAGCTCGGCGTAGGAGCGACCGCGTTGCTGCAGGGTGTAGCGCCCGATCAGCTCGACCTCGTCGAACAGCAGCACCCAGCCCTCGCAGCCGGCGGCGGCGAGCAGCCGTGCCAGGAACCGGAACCGCTGGCGGGCCAGCTCCCGGGCGGGCACCGCAGCCAGCGTGGGGCGTCCCAGCCCGGCGAACTTGGCGTGCCGGCGGAGTTCGGCGACCGCGAGGCGGTCCCCGGACCAGAACCGGACGATCGCGTCGGCGAAGTTGTCCTCGCCGGCCTGCACCCGCGGGAACAGGGTCAGCGTCACGGGAAACCACTCGTCGACCGGGGCGCTGGCGCCACCGGCCCAGCGCATCAGTTCGGCGAAGGCCGGGCCGTCGGGATCCAGTCCTGCCGCCGCCTCCGCCACTGCACCGACCGACCCGTCAGGAAGCACCGCGGACTCCACCGCAGCACGCAGCACCTTGGCCAGGTCGTGCAGCGGTGTCTCCTTGCTGACCACGATGCGGCTCACCGCATACCCGCGGTCCAGGGCCAGGTGGGTCAGGTGTTCCAGGACGTGACTCTTGCCCGCGCCGAACCCGCCACCGAGCAACAAGCCTCGTGGCCCGGTGCGGACCTGGCCGATCCCGTCGATCAGGGCGGTGAAACGGTCCTCGATGTCGGACTGTCCGCTGCCCAGCGCCGCCACCGCGTCCCTGCTCGGCACCCCGGAGCGCAGGGCCTCGACCGCGCGCCGCGCGGCCAGCCGGCCCGAGGTGTTCATCGGACCACCTCCAGGCGGGTCTCCAGCCGGACCAGGGCCGCGAACGGGTTGGCGCGGCGGCGGTCGCGGATCTCGTCGACGACCCGCAGGTGCAGGGCGCTGTAGGCGGGCAGGCCGCGGGTGTCGTCGGTGACCAGCTCGGGTGGCACCGTCACCGCGACGAACGCGCCGCGCAGGTGGTCGGTGGCATCGACGAGCTGGCGCAACACCTCATAGGCGTCGAGCACCGCGGCCTTGCTGTAATAGTGGCCGGTTCGCTGGTCCAGCGGCGGCCGTCGGGTGACCGCGAGCCGGCTCAGGTCGACATCCAGTACCAGACCCGAACCCGTCACGCGTGCCCGCCACGCGGCCAGCGACACCAGCAGCGACCGCGCGTTGTGCCGCGCGACCCGCCCGTACAGCGAGGCGGACTTCAGCATCCGCAGCACCACGGGCTCGACCCGCAGCCAGGCCAGCACCGCATCCCGTTCGGTGTCGAGGACATCGCCGGTGCCCAGCTCGCACTGGCACAGCCGCAGCACCGCCAGCCGGAACTCCCGGTCCAGCGACGGTTCGCGTAGCAATGCGGTCTCCAGGTGCCGGCGCATGCTCCGGGCCGCCTCCGGCACCGCGACGTCGTGGTGTGCGGCGACGGCGGCTACCGCCAGCATGTCGGGCGCGGGAGGTGTCAGGCCCAGCGACTCCCACCCGGAGCGCACCTGGCGTCGCGCGAGATCGCGCCAGTCGACCTGGCGGGCGATGGCGGCGAAGAGCTGGTCGATCAGGTGCACCCGGTGATCCGTCGCGTCCACCCCGACGTACAGGTAGCCCTCGGCGTCGGCGATGGACGCCAGGCCACGATGCCAGCGCATCCCGACCTCGTCGCTGCCGGCCACGACGAAGCGCACCGCGGCCCCGCCAGCGCGGACATAGTCGCCCAGGTACTCCTTGGCCACGAACTCGGCGTACTCCTCGGGCCCCAACCCGATCCCGCCCAGAGGCAGGCCGCCGCGGATCTCGTTCACCGGGTGACCTCCTCACCGAGGTTCGAACTCGGGCCCGAACTGGGGCTCGACTCGACCGCAATGCCCCAGTACCGCTGTTGCTGCCCGCTCATGGCCACCGTGGTGAGCACACCCGCCTGGCGGGTGCCCGAGCTCGCCGCCCAGCGCAGCCGGCGACCGCCGGGACCGCTGGTCTCGCCGCTCTGGTCGAGCAGGTACAGATCGCGGGCGAACTCGGAGCGGGTGTAGTCCCGGGACTGCCCGGGCAGCAACGTCAGCACGCTGTAGACATCGAGCAGCCGCACCACCGCTCCTGGCGCCTTACCCTGCCCGGCGACGACGAGGTCGTAGGAGCCGACCAGGCTCGCCAGGAACGGCGCCGGTTTGAACCGGGGCCCGGCCCGCTGTGCCTTGGCGAGCTGGGCGACCACGACCGACGGCCGGATCCCGCGGGCCCTCTTGCGGTCGATCTCCAGCGCGAGATCGCCGGGTAGCACCCGCACGATCGACGGGTAGCACAGCAGCCGGTCGTCCTCGGCGAACATGGCGACGTCCGCCGCGTCCGCCGCGGCGAGCAGCTCCTTGGCGTAGGCACCGGAGGCGAGCAGGTCCACGTCATCGACGTCATAGGTCGCGGCTGCTGCGCCAACCCGCCGTGCGACGTCACCGGCCATCGCCTGGCCTGTGTCCAAGGCCCGACGCAGTTCCCGCACCTGGCCTGCCGCGGCCGCGGCGCGGGCCCGCTTCAGCTCGCGCGCCAGCGAGGCGACGGCCTTGCTGGCTGCCTCCACCGCCCGCTCCACCCTGGCGAGCGCACCCTCCAGGCCGGTCGGGTACTGGCTGCTGTCTGCTTCGTCGTCCTGCACGGGCGACAGGGTAGCCACCCGGTCACTGGACGATGCGCCGCGTGTGTAGTGGCCGCAGTTGTGATGGCACGCTCGTGGGCGTCAGGGACAAGCTCTGCCCTCTCTGATGCGCTCTCCGGGAAATGGCAGGCCACGCGGTGGTCGGGAGCCGGCTCCAGTAGGGGTGGTTGTTGGGTCCGGCAGATGTCCTGGGCGTTCCGGCGCAGCGGGCGCATCCGGCGGGCCGGCAGCTGCGTGATGTCCTCGCCGTCGAAGACGATCGATCCCTCGGTCGGTTGCAGCAGCCGGGTGATCAGCCGGCCGGGTGGTCGTCTTGCCGCAACCGGATTCGCCCACCAGGGACAGTGTCTCGCCGCGGAACACCTCGAAATCCAGCCCGTCGACGGCCCGCACAGCGCCAACCCGCCGTTGCAGCAGCCCCCGCCGGACCGGGAAGTGCTTGCGCCGCCCGGACACCCGTAACAGCGCCGTCACCGCTCGCGCCGGATCACGCCGTCAGGGATGCTCATCGATCACCATCTTCTGTGCCGGAGTGCGGTGTTCAGGAGTCGACCGGTTCCCGGCGTGATCGCCGGTTGTGTGCCGGCAACGACATCAGATGTTGTCCCTGGCACACAAGCCGTGACCATAGGTTCGGGGCGGTCGAGTCGCAGGAGGGCTGGGTGACCAAACCGCATCACGCCAGGGAGCCTTCGGATCAGTTGCACATCGCGGCGGGACGGGTCCCTGCTGATCAGTCGCAGCCTTGCGGAGGTGGACGGTCTGGACACGGCTCGCCAGCCCGCCGACGCGCTCCGTGCCCAGACACACGAGTCCCCGAACCGGCAGCAGGGCCTGGTCGGATTGGTCGAACTTGGCCAGTACGAGGATGCACCGGAAAGGATGGTTTAGATGGTGCAGGATTGGATCTCCCTCAGCGCTGGACGCAGCGTCGGGATCGAGTGCAACGACAATACCCTAGAAGTCAAGGGGACACCGTGGAAGACTAGAGTAATCTGATCCAGTTCTTTATCGACCAGTGCGCCGACGGGTGAGCTTGATATGAGTGGCAGGAGGGTTGCGCTCCTGGTTGGTTGTTCTCAGTACACCGACCCGGAGTTCAGCCAGCTGCCGTCGCCGGCTCGGGACGTCGACGCGTTGCAACGCGTGCTCGCCAACCCAGAGATCGGTGATTTCTCGGTAGACAAGCCGTTGCTCAACCATCCGTCACACGAGGTCCAAGAAAAAGTCGCCGAGTTCTTCGCCGCCCGCAATCGCAACGATCTCTTGTTGCTCTACTTCTCCTGTCATGGCGATCTGGATAGCGGAGGGCAGCTGTATTTTGCTGCCAAGAACACGACCCGGGGGCTACTGAGCGCTACCGGGATCTCAGCGCAGTGGGTAAAGCAGCAGATGGATCAAAGCCGCTCGAAGCGCATCGTGTTGTTACTCGACTGCTGCTACAGCGGAGCATTCACCAGGAGCCCCCAGGGTCGAAGCGCTGACGTCGAGAAGATTCTCAAGGAGCAGCTCGGCGTCAAGGGTCGCGTGGTCATCACCGCTTCGGGTAAAATGGAATACGCTTACAATTCAGAGTTCACCGACGCCGTGGTCAGAGGTTTGGCGACCGGGGAGGCTGACCGTGACGGCGACGGCAAGGTCGAGGTCTGGGAATTGTATCAATACGTGCGCGACCGCGTTCAACAGAAAAGGCAAGATCAAACCCCCACCATGTCGGCCAACGACATATCCGGCGAGCTCTATCTTGCGAACAACCCTCATGCGCCGTTGCCGGACGAGCTCAAACCGCTCTTGAGCAGTGATCATGTCTGGTTGCGTTCGTTGGGGATCGAGGGTTTGCGGCGACTGGCGGTTGGTGACCATGCAGAAGAACAGAAGCGTGCGGCGAGCAAAGTCCTGACCCTCCCGCGCTACCAGCATACCGACTCTGGTGTTCCGGTAGTAGTCGGCAAGGCGTTGCCCAGGCTTTCCTCGCCACCTGATGTTACAGAATCTCCACCCGTCAGCGTTCCCCTGTCGTTGACACTTCGAACAGTATTAGCCGCGGTGGCGCTGATTGCATTGATAGTTCCTCCCGCGATTGCCGAGATCGTTGCTACCGGGCCTGATCGGCCTGCGATTGCTGTACCGCCGCCCATCGCGTCGTGTTCACCGCAGATCAAACCCGCCGACGGGGTGCTCAAGTTCGGGACCCTGCTCCCGAAATCCGGTCAGTTCCTTTACTCAGGTCCGGCGCAGGACGCCGGCGCACAACTGGCGGTTAAAGACATCAACAAAGCCGGAGGCATTCCTGGTATCCTGGTCAATCTCGATGTAACCAATCAGCGCGACGAGGGCAACCCCTTCGCCGGCACGGCCAGCCAGTCGACAGATTCACTGCTCGGCAACGGAGTAGACGCGATCATCGGTCCTTCGACGTCCGCGGCGGCCGTCAAGGTGATCGACAAGGTGGTCTGCGCAGGAGTGATCATGTTTGCGCCTGGGAACACCTCGCCGTTGTTTACGCACTACCCCGATCATGGGCTCTACTTCCGCACCGCGCCGTTAAGCACCCTTGAAGGCGCCGTGCTCGGCAAGCTCGTCGTCGATGATCGCAACTCGACTGCGGTGGTGATGTCGCGCGACGACCCGTATGGCAACGACCTGCGCGCGGCGACCGTCACAGCGATCAAGCGCGCAGGCGGTCAGGTGCTCGATTCCTTTCCCTACGACCCGAATGCACTCGACCACGACAAAGACATCCAGCGGGTGAAGGCCAAGGATCCGGATGCCATCGTCCTGATCGGCTTCACGGAGAGCGCTCAAATTCTGGTCAAAATGATCGAAGAGGGTCTTGGGCCACGAAGCAAACGGTTGTACGGGCCGGGCGCTAATATGACCAACACCCTGGCTAATCAGGTCAGTCCACGAGATCCAAGCGTGTTGGCAGGTATGCGGGGGACCCCGCTGGACACTGGGGGCGAGGAGTTCGTGAAGCGGTTACAGGAGGCTTATCCTGGGCTGCGGGATCTGACCTACGCTCCGCAGGCATACGACGCAGTGGTGGTCACCGCGCTGGCCGCTGCTGTCGCGCATACGGACGAGCCCGCTGCCGTCGCGAGGGAGATCAACGGCGTGACAAAGGTGGGCGAGAAATGCATCAGCTTTGCCGCCTGCATGACACTCGTGCATGCCGGCAAGAACATCGACTACGATGGCCCGTCCGGCCCGCTGGAGTTCACTGATCCTGGTGAGCCCACCTCAGCTACCTACGTGATCAGCGAAATTCAAGCCGACGGCACGGTAAAACCTCTCAGGACCGAAAAAATCGGTCGTGAGTGGCGTTGAGTGCTATAGCACTCAACGCCACTCACGACACCAGGGTGGCCTGCTGACCGCCGATACGTACGAGCATCAGGTACTCGCGGCCGGTGTGCCGGTATCAAGGTCTCCGGGGATGACGCCACGGCGTTGGCCCAGGCCATGTTGACGGTCACCGTCGAGCAGCGCGGAGAGCCATCCGCCCGGCCGTGGTGATTCTCTACGACTGTTTCTCGGTGGCCTCGTGCGAGCATGTCGAGGACCATCGTGTGGTGCCGAGACGGACAACGTGGTGAGGTTCCCGGATGTGCTGCGCCGGGGGCTCGCTGCCGGGGTGGCTGAAGTCGATCCGTTCACCCGGACACCACCGCCGTCACGGCGGCGGCCACGCCGTACAGACGTCGCCACCTATCGGGTCCGTATCGATCTCGACGAAACCAGACCTCCGCTGTGGCGCCGTCTTGATCTCGCGTCTGACCTGTTCCTCGACGATGTCCACGACGTGATCCAGGCCGCGTTCGGCTGGACCGACAGCCACCTGCATCGATTCGGCGCTGGGCCGGAGTACTACAGCCGGGACACCGAGTATTACCTGTGCCCGTTCGATGTGGAGGAGGGCGAGGTCGGCGTCCCCGAGGATCAGGTACGCCTCGACGAAGTGCTGGTCGATATCGGCGACACGCTGTTCTATGCCTACGATTTCGGTGACGACTGGCAACACACCATCAGCCTCGAAGCCGTCGTGCGCCACCAATACGGCCCGGCGCCGCGGGCGACCTGCACCGCCGGCCAGCGTGCCGGACCCGCCGAGGACTGCGGCGGCGTCTACGGCTACGAGCTGATCACCGCAGCCACCGACCCGACTCACGCCGATCACGCCGCAGCGGCCGCGGAATACGCCCGCCAGTTCGGCGACGACGCCGACCCCGCACACTTCAGCCCAAGCAGCTTTGATGTCGACGAGATCAACAATGCGCTCACCGATCTCGGCCTCGATGGCTCGACATCGCAGGCCGACCTACCTGAGCCGCTCGCCGATCTCGTCCAAGCCATCCGGACCAGCGCCGGCAAACGGCGGCTGCGGCGGCTGATTGGCGACGCGGCTGTCGACCGGCCGGTGCAGGTCGACGCGGAAACCGCGGCCCGGATGATCCATCCTTATACGTGGTTGCTGGATCGCGTCGGCACCGAGGGCATCACGCTGACCGGCGCTGGTTACCTCCCGCCGGTCCATGTCGAGGCCGCCGTGGCAGAACTCGGCCTGGCGACGGAGTGGATCGGCAAGGGAAATCGGGAAAGCCAGACTTTGCCGGTGCTGAACCTGCGCGAATCGGCGCAGAAGGTGGGCCTGCTGCGCAAGTACCGGGGGAAACTTCTGCTGACGGCTCAGGGCCGCGCCATGTGCGGCGATCCGGTTGCGTTGTGGTCGCGGCTCGCGCAGGGGACACCGCTGCGCTCCACCGACGCTTGCGAGGTGCAAGCAGGGCTCCTCTTCCTGGTCGCGGTCGCCGCCCGGGTCACGGACGACCTGAATGCGACCATCGCCGATCTTCTCGGCGCGATCGGCTGGGTGAGCGGCGATGGCACCGCGCTGACGGGCATGATGGCCGCCCACGCCGCATGGAACACCGCAGCCGTGCTCCGGCGAGTGGGCGCCTTCACTGAAGAAGCCGGCTTCGGCCGACGGGAACGGCCGACGCCGGAGGGAGTCACCTTCGCCCGGGCAGCGCTGACCAGCTGGCCCGCCGGACGCCCACAGCAGCCATCACCACGGTCATAGCTTCGGCCGGATCTCGTCGTCGAGCAGGCGCTGCCGGCGCCCGTCGGGGAGGTGGCAGGCAACCAGGTGCCCCGAGGACAACGCCGATCGCGGCTCGGGCCGCTCGGCGATACATTTCCCGCCGGTCAACCCGGTATACCCGCAGCGGGGGTGGAACGGGCACCCGGGCGGGACGTTGATCAGACTCGGCGGGCTGCCCTGGATCGGCGCCAACCGGCACCTCGGAGTTGATCGCGGTGTACCACAGCCGGGCGACCAGCGCGGAGTCGGTGTTGGCGCGCAGTGCCTGGTCGGCGAGGATTCGACCCTGGGCCGAGGGTCCGACGCCGGAGCCCTCGATCGCGACGTCGAGGTCTCCGGTGATGAGCCGGTTGTCGATGTCGTCGGCGTTGACGTTCAGATCGACGGTGATCTTCTCGGGCAGCGGCCGGCGGTTCGGGTCGGTGGCCGGATCCCACTGGGGTTGCGGACCATGGTGAAGCGCTTGCCCAGCTCGTTGGTCGCGACCAGGTACGGGTCGGTGGACACGACGTGCTCCTTGTACTTCGAGCCGGTGTCCTTGGCCCGGGGCACCGGGATGGTGGCCGGGGTCTGGGCGAGGTAGTCGAAACCGCTGAACGGCTTGCGGAGCCGGAAGACGATCGTCCGATCGTCCGGGGTCTCGATGGCCTTCAGGCCGAGCTTGTCCGGGTCGGGGTCGGCGTAGGGGCTGGTGTAGCCCGGCAGGTCCAGGACGTCGTTGAAGTACGTCGGCCCGTTGGGGAACGTGGTCTTGTCCAGCGAGCGTTCGACGGCGTACTTGACGTCCTTGCTGGTGACGGGGGTGCCGGCTCCCTGCCGGCCCGGAGCGGATTTGAACATCACCAGCGTGCGCCCGTAGTTCCGGATGAAGTCCAGGCGTAGGCGTAGTACGTGTCCGCCGGGTCGAGGGAGTCCCAGTCACCGGAGTTCGCATATCGCAGGGTGCCGCCGGTGGCGGTGGACGTGACGAAGATCGCCAAACCGGGGAAGAGCATGAGGTCCGGCGCGATCTGGAACCAGTGCGTGACTTCGGACAGCATCCCGCCCCAGGTCGGAGTGGGTGGCCGCACGCCGACGCCGAGGAAGGACAGCGCCGCCTCGAACAGGATGTTGGTCGGGATCAGCAAGGTCGCGTAGATGAGGATCGGCGCGAGCAGATTGGGCAGCAGCTCGGTGAACAGGATCCGCGAGCTGCCCGCGCCCAGGCTCCGCGCGGCGGCGACGAACTCGCGCTCGCGCAGTGACAGCACCTGCCCGCGGATGATCCGGCCGACATAGGGCCAGTTCGGGTCTGGCTGGACGATCGGGACATCTTGGGCGCGCCCGGCGCTCGCTGCGGCCTTGCTTCCTGGTTCTCGGACCGCCTGCTCGGTTGGCGAGCTTGTAACAGAGCGTGAGGGATTGGCAGCGGTGTGTAACTGACGGCAGGGGTAGCGCGATACAGGGGTGGGGGCGCATTCCGGCGTCCCTGACCTGAGATGAGGGGCAAGTATGAGCGAGTACACATGGGGCTGGGGCTGGGGCTGGGGCCGGTGCGACGACGACTGGCGCGGTCGCCGGCACGGTCACTGGCGCCGCCACCGCGACTACGACTGCGATCGTTACGAGTGGCGCCACCGCTGGTGATCGCGACCCCTAGCTAGAGCCTGTGGTGGTGGCCTCGCCCCCGCAGGACTGGGGCCACCACCACAGCGAGCCGGCATAGCCGGCATCGGGATTACCGCACCACCTCCGGCGCGGCCTTGCACCCGCACCTGGCGTTTCGTCTGTCCCTGAATCGCGCCGTGTACCCACCGGCGCCTTCCGCTGTCTCTTGTGACGCCGGTCGCCATCCCCTGGTCGGTCCTTGGACTTCTCCTGTCCACCAAGGGGACGCAGCGTCTCCTCACGTGAATCCGTCTGCGCGGTAGGCGCCGGCGAGGCGATCCATATCTGCAGTTCGCCGATGCCGTCGTCGCGGGTCATGTCCTGCTCCGCGCTGCGAGCGGCTTCCGTGCATTTCTGCGGTGCACCGCACAGTGGCGCGTGAAGGAATGGGCAGGAGAGCTGGGTAATGATCTTTCGTCTCGGTAAGGTTTCTCGGGCCTCGGCGACTCTCGGCCCGGCGGCCGCGATCTCGGCGTTGGCCCTGCTGTGCGTCGTGGCCGCGCCGGCGAGCGCGGCACCACCGCCCTTCCCACTGCCGCCAGTGCTGCACGGGCCGGCTTTCAGCGCGACTGCGACCTCGACACCGGTCGGGGGTGGCGCCCCGTCGGCGATCGGGGCCGGTGATCTCAACGGCGACGGCCGGCTTGACCTGGTGACTGCCAATGCGGGAACGCACAACATCTCTCTGCTGCTCAATGACGGGGGCGGGCATTTCACGCCGAAACTGCTCGGCCCCGTCGGGACCGAACCCAATGCGATCGCGATCGGTGACCTCAAGGGCGATGGGCGCGGGGGAGACGTGGCGGTCACGAACGGCCAGTCGAACACCATGACCCTCTTCCGGCGGGACACCGGCAGCCCCACCGGCTACCAGCCGACGACCCTCCCGACCGGCGAGTCCCCGGTTGGGGTCGCGATCGGTGATCTCAACGGTGACGGCCTCGCGGACCTCGCAGTCGTCAACCGTACGAGCGACACCTTGATGCTGTTTCTCAACAACGGGAACGACCGTGGCTTCACAACGACGACAATGCCGACCCCTGGCGATCCGCTTGCCGGTTCGGGTCCGGTCGCTGTCGCGATTGGTGATCTCACCGGTCACGGCCCCCGCGACATCGCGGTTGCTGATGGCAACAACAACACGGTGACGCTATTCCTGAAGAACTCAGATACCGGCGGTTACGCCACGAAGACAATTCCTGCCGGCCGCACTGCGACCTCGGTGGCGATCGGGGATCTCGGCGGTCACGGCCCCGGCGGTGATCTGGTCGTGAAAAACGTCCACGACAATATCGTGACGATCCTGCTGCGTGACCCCGCCAGTGCCAACGGCTACACGGCGAAGGCGCTCGAGACGGGCGCGACAAACTCCTCTGGCAGCAAGAATATCGTGATAGGCGACGTTCACGGTCTCTGCCTTCCCATCCGGTCCTCCACCAGACCCTTTCCCGGTGTCACCCTGCCCGATCTCGGAGCTGTCAACCAGGCGATCGATCGCCTCCGCCACTGCCTTCCCGGGCTGGCGGTCGCCAATAGGATCGACCAATCCGTGATCGTGTTCACCAAGAATATGGCAGGCAACGACTTCACCCGGACCACGGTTCCCATCGGCGCCGGTCCGGTCGGTCTCGTGATCGGAAATCTGACCGGCAGCGGAAAACTCGACCTGGCGACCGTCAACGAATTCTCCAATGATGTGACGCTGCTGACGAACACGACACAGACGATCAGGTTCGGCGGGTAAAGACAACCGCTGAGCCCGCGAATCTCGGCGCCGCGTAGGGCGCGCAGCGCGGTATGTCCTTTCTGGGGTTGGTGGCCATCCCCTGGTCGGCTCTGGGACTTCTCCTGTCCATCTTCGAACTGCATCGTTCGTCCGCTTTGAAACCGTATGTGCGGAAGGTTTGTCCGTGAGGATTCTCGTTTGCGGAGCGTGACGGCGTTCTCCCGGTAACCCGACCGCTCTGATCCCTAGGAGTTGCACGTGCCCACTCTTCATCGGTTCCGACCGTCGTATATGGCCGGGCTCGGCGTGCTGGTGCTCAGCACCGGCACTGTCGCGGCCATGGCGCTCGCTGCTCCCGCGCCGCCCGTGCTCAGGCTGGCGGCAGACCCCAGCCCCTGCGGTACCACCGGAGTCCTGTCTGGCACGAGCCCGCTGGTCTGCACCTACACCACGACCGGGTCCGACACGTTCACCGTGCCGGCGGGGGTGAGCTCGATCGCCATCGAGGTCGTCGGTGCCCAGGGCGGTCACTACTTCATCACGGGTGACGCTGCTCATGGTGGCTCACCGGCCGGTGACATCACGGGCCGCACGGGTGGCAGTGGCGGCCAGGCGACCGGGACGCTGGCGAGCCTCGCGCCAGCGCAGGTACTGCAGGTCGACGTGGCAGGCATGGGAGCGAACGGCACGGCGGCAAGCCGGTCCGGAGGGATGATGAACGGTCCCTCCGGCGGGCAGGGCGCGGTGGGCGGCTTCGGCGGCTCCAATGGTGGCGTGCCGAGCGCTGCGGGCGATGCCAACGGCGCCAACGGCGGTACCGCGCCCAACGGCGGCAACGGATCCGGTGGCGGTGGCTCCTCGGACGTTCGGCTCGGCGCGAGCGGTTGCGCGGCGCTGAACTGCACGCTGACCGACCGCGTCCTGGTCGGCGGGGGCGGCGGCGGGGGCGGCGGCACGGGTGGCCAGGGCAACGCGATCGGTGGTGCCGGCGGCGACGGGGGCGGTCAGACCGGTGCCGACGGGGGCGCCATAGTCGACGGTGGCAACCGGGGGTTCTCGGGCACTGGTGGAACCCAGTCCGCGGGCGGGGTGGGTGGGCTCAACGCCGCCCGACACGCGACGGATCCGCCCCCTGCGGAGCCCAACGATCCGCGCTTCGGCGGTGACGGTGCCGATGGCAGCTCCGGTGCGGGCGGTGCCGGGGGAATCGGGAACCAGCCTTGCAACGGCACGCACAATCCTCCCTGCCAGGACCCGAACGCAACGACGTCGGGTGGCGGCGCAGGTGGCGGCGCAGGCGGCGGGTACTTCGGCGGCGGGGGCGGTTCCGGCGGCGGTGGTCCATTCGGCGGCGGGGGCGGTGCTGGTGGTGGCGGGGGCGGCGGCAGCGCCTTCGCTTCCGCAGCCGTCACGTCCCCGGCCCTGACCTCGGGCGTTAACGCCGGCACCATCAACGGCGGCAACGGGCGGGTCACCATCACCTGGACCCCTCCGGCTGAGACCCCGACCCCGACCCCGACGCCGACTGTGACGCCGACCCCGACGCCGACTGTGACGCCGACGCCGACGCCGACGGCGACGCCGACGCCGACGCCGACGCCGACGCCGACCCCGACTCCGACGCCGACGCCGACCCCGACTGTGACGCCAACCCCCACCCCGACGCCGACTGTGACGCCGACCCCCACCCCGAGTGTGACGCCGACCCCCACCCCGAGTGTGACGCCGACCCCCACCCCGACCGGGACGCCGACCCCCTCTCCCGGGGCGAAAGCGACGAAGATCACGCTTAACGTGATCAACGTGCGGTTGCCGTTGGGACCGGCTGCTAGCGGTATCGCGATTCCCATTGCGACCGTGGCACCGCCGAACGCTGCCGGAACAGTTCAGTTCAAGGATGGGACGGTCAGCCTCGGTGGCCCGGTACGGGTAACCGGTGGTGTTGCCGTCGGGCCCGTCAACTTCCTCGGCAAGGGTACGCATTCGGTGACAGCGGTGTTCACCCCGGCTAATCCAGCCAATTTCAAGACGTCGACCTCGAATAAGGTGACGTTCACGTTCTAGCAGGCGGTTGACCCCGCCGTGACCGCCGTTTATGTGCGTCAGGCGACATCTCGTGTCGTTCCCGGCACGCAGAAGGTGATCATGGCGGGGTGAACGTGAAAACCCAGCGACGGAGTAAGAGGAACCGCATCAAGGTGGCGGCCGCATTGGCGGCTATGAGCAGTGTGAGCTCGACCGCCGCCGGTGGCGTGCTGTGTACGGAATGTACGATGGCCAATGTTCCGCTGGTCAGTCCCAGGGCCAGCCCGAATACGATCAGTCCTTGAATCTGATGACGGGCCATCCTTTGCCGCCCGACGACCCCGAAGGTGAACCGCCGGTTCAGTGCCGTGTTGGCGATGGCGGTGAGCAAGAGGGTCAGCGCGTTGGCCCCTTGCGCACCCAGAGGGTCGCGGAGCAGGAGGAACAGCAGCAGGTACGCCAGCGTGCTGAACGCTCCGATAAGGCCGAACCGGATCAGTTGGCGGGTCAACCCGGCGGGCACGCCCGGTGTGGCCGGATCCAGCGGGGCTCGGCCCAACTGGGCGCGCAGTTCGTGCACGGGCAGCGCGCCGGCCGCGAATGCGCGGGTCAGCCGGGCGATCCCGCGGATGTCAGCCATCGCCGTACTGGCGATGTGCACCCGGCTGTCCGGGTCGTCGATCCAGTCGACTGGGACCTCGTGGATGCGCAGCCCGCTGCGTTCAGCCAGGACGAGGAGCTCGGTGTCGAAGAACCAGCCGTTGTCCTCGACGAGGGGTAGCAGGTGCGCCGCAACCTCGCGCCGGATGGCCTTGAACCCGCATTGGGCATCGGAGAATCGGGTGGACAGGGTGTGCCGGAGCATCAGGTTGTAACTGCGTGAGATGAACTCTCGTTTGACGCCGCGTATGACGCGGGATCCGCGGTGCAGGCGGGTTCCGATGGCGAGGTCGGAATGACCGGAAACCAGCGGCGCGACCAGCGGGAGCAGTGCAGCGAGATCAGTCGAGAGATCGACGTCCATGTAGACCAGAACGGCCGCGAGGGAAGCAGACCAGACTGTGCGCAGCGCGCGCCCCCGGCCTTTTTCCGGCATGTGCACGACGTGCACCGAGGTGAACTCTTCGGCGAGCCGGTTCGCGATCGTGAGCGTCGTGTCGGTGCTGGCGTTGTCAGCGATCGTGATCTGGAACGAATATGGTAGGCCGTCGGTGAGGTGTGCGTGCAGTCGCCGCACGCAGGACTCGAGATCGGTTTCCTCGTTGTAGACCGGCACGACTATGTCGACAACGGGTGACAACGCGGGTGACTGCGGAACGGGGGCGACGTTTCCGGAGGTCACCTCGAAACGGTAGACGAGAATGTCAATACTACTCTTGGTCGCGCTGTGTGAATCAATCGTCACCCAGCGGGCAAGTCGGTGATGAAAAGTCTCGCCGGGGCGGCTGAAACTCCCCTGTTCCCCTTTGTGTTGACCCTACCTCAGCACTGCTTCACGGTATTTCAATTAACCGTTCGGTCAATGTTCACGCCCGTCTAGCAGAGTGCCGCGGGCGGGTCGACCGCCGCATTCGGGGATGGCTCCTTCGACCCACGCAGATCCGCCTCCTCAGCCGCAGGAAAACGGAGTATCGCGTGGCAGGTTCGGTCCGCTCACCCCACCTGGGCCGCTTGGCCACGGCCGGCCGTCAAGCGACGACATCCGGCGAGCGGGATGGGGCCCCCCGGGTCAAGCCAGCCTGGCATCGGCTGGACATGCCCCTGGAGCTCGTCGTCCTCACGGTCGCTGCCGCGGCGACGCGCCTGGTGGGGATCACCCACCCACGGGCGATCGTCTTCGACGAGGTGTACTTCCGCGAGGACGCGTTGCGTTACCTGGACGGCTCGTACTTCTTCGACCTGCACCCGCCGCTGGGGAAGCTCCTGCTGGCCGGCTGGGCGAAGTTGTTCGGGGTCTCCGCCACGGTGCAGTCCACCGATCCCGCGGTCGCCCTGCGGTTGCTTCCGGCGCTGGCCGGCACGGCGCTGGTGGTGGTGTTCTACCTGTTCCTGCGCGAGCTGACGGCCAGCCG
>OBLV0100000265.1_pt1 | contig 16735 bp, 15 predicted proteins | sample 1520071 | NCBI WGS metagenome assembly OBLV01 (sample SAMEA3888446, study PRJEB22518) | metagenome | reverse complement strand
CGATACCGATGGTGTCGAGGAGCTGGTCCATGCGAGGCATGCCGAGGGTGGTGATATTGAGGACCTGGGTCTCGCCCCGCTGGAACAGGGCTGAGCCGTGGGCCGTCGGGATGACCCCGACGCTGGCGGAAAGCGGCCGGATGTCGGTCGGGCCGCGCCCGTCCATGCGAACGCCTTCGGTCACGATCCGCTGGCGAACGAGCTTCTTGGTGAGCGAGCGGATCGCCGCCTTGATCTCCTGGTTGCGGCCCGGGAACTCCTCCGCCAGCTCAGCGATGATCGCCTTGCTCGCCTCGTCGGTCGCGTCGTTGCGCTCGGCCTTTTGGGTGATGGACACGATCTTGGCCACCTGCGCGCCGCCGACCTCGTCCACCCGGGCCATCACGTCGTCGCCGTAGTCGACCTGGGGAACGTAGGGAATCGGCGAGTGAACGCCAGCGGTTTTTACGAGTTGGCGCTGGAGCTCGATCGACTCCCTGATCCAGGTCTTGGCCGACTCAAGACCATCGGCGATGATCTCCTCGGTCACGTGCGGCGCCCCGTCTTCGTAATACGTCCACGCCTTCTCGGTGCCCCCGGCTTCGACCATCATGATGGCGATGTCGCCGGTCTCGGTCTGGCGGCCGGCGACGACGAGCTCGAAGGTCGAAGCATCACCATCTTGGTAGGTGGGGTGGGCGATCCACTCGCCCTCAGTCGAAAAGGCGATGCGAACCGCGCCGAGCGGCCCCTCGAAGGGAATGCCCGACAACATCAGCGCCGCGCTGGCGCCGTTGATGGCCAGCACGTCGTGCGGGTTCTGCTGATCGGCGCCAAGGACGGTGACGACGACTTGGGTCTCATTGCGATAGCCGTCCTGGAACGACGGCCGCAGCGGGCGGTCGATGAGCCGGGCGGTCAGGATCGCCTGGTCGGTCGGCCGGCCCTCCCGACGGAAGAATGAGCCGGGGATCTTCCCGGCGGCGTACATGCGCTCCTCGACATCGACGGTAAGCGGGAAAAAGTCGATCCCCTCACGGACATCCTTGGCGGCATTGGCCGTTGCGAGGACCATGGTCTCGCCGATCCGCGCCACCACCGCCCCCTGCGACTGTTGCGCCAAGACGCCGGTCTCGAAGCTGAGTGTCCGATCGGACCCGCTGATCGGGCCGGATACGGCTGTGCCTTTCAAAGGCGAGGCATCCCCCATGGGAACGCTCCTTTCGTGGCCCGCACACGCGGGCCCTCTGGTTGGAGCGGCGATAGGCCAGTTCCCAGTCGAAGAGCACCGGACTGGAGAAAAGGTTGGCCGATTGTGAGGCGGCGTCTCGGTGATCTTCGACTGGCAGCTGACCGCGTGGGCCGCTGATTGCTGCTCTCTATGTTCGTGTACTTCTGGTTTGCTACTTGGTTCTCTTGCCGGCCCTGCTTCCTTGCCGGCCGTCATTTCTCGCCGGAGCGAGGGCGCGACGCGAAACGGGCGGCCATGTGGCCGCCCCAGCGACGGTAGCTAGCGCCGCAAACCCAGCTTGGCGATGAGCTGGCGATATCGCTCGACGTCGTTGGCTCGCACATAGTCGAGCAACCGGCGACGCCGACCGATCAATTGCATCAAACCACGATGGGTGTGATGGTCGCCTTTCTGCACCTTGAGGTGCTCGGTCAGATGGGCGATTCGCTCGCTGAGGATCGCAACCTGAACCTCCGGCGATCCGGTGTCGGTGTCGTGGAGGCGGTAGGCGGCGATCGTGGCAGCTTTGTCAGGCATGCAGCAGAGGTTCCTTGTAAGTCCGAATGGTTCGAGGACGCGCTCGGACGGTCGCCCGGCGGCAGCTCCATGGTAGCAGCAGCCGGTACGTTGGCTGCATGGCCGACCCCGATTCCGAGGTACGGGTCTTGCAGGTGACCAAGACGTTGGCCATCCCCTACGACGAGCTCGAGTGGCGTTTCACCGCATCCGGCGGGCCCGGCGGCCAGCACGCCAACACGTCCAACACCAAGGTTGAGGTCCGCTTCGACGTCATGGCATCACCCTCCCTCGGTTCCCACCAGCGCGAGCGCCTCCTCGACCAGCTCGGTCCGGTGGTGCGAGTGGTCGCCAGCGACGAGCGCTCCCAGGCCCGCAACCGGGAGCTTGCCCTGGCTCGCCTGGCCGGACGGTTGGCCGGGGCGTTGAAGATCCAGCGGGCTCGTCGCCCGACTCGTCCCTCCGCCGGCGCCGTGGAACGGCGGCTCGGGGAAAAGCGACGCCGGGCGCAACGGAAGCAGCAACGTTCGGCCGACCGGCGCCCGACCGACGACTGATCGGGTGCCGGCCGCCTGGCAGAAACTGGCTACGGCTGGCGGCCACGGCTGGCAGCCAGCCGTAGCCAGAAGCTCCGACATGGTGTCCGCGGGCCATGCGCCGGCGGTCGAGGTGGTCCCCGGGTCGCAGGCGGCCGGTGGTCGGGCCTTATCGACGTTTTGGTAATGGCTTTCGGTCACCGGCGGTTGCAAACCACTATCAAAACGGCCAGGCGCCGCGGCCGTCGGCGGTCTCAGGTCGTTTGGGCCGCAGCCAGGCGTCCGGCCACGATGCTGCGGCGGCTATCACCACGATCGAGGGCGTCGAGCGTCGCCTCGTGCACCTCGATGTCCTCCCGGCAACGGGCGCCGAGGGCCAGGAGCTGCTCAGGTTGACGGGCTTGCAGCACCGCGTCACGGACCGCGGCGTCGATGTGGTGGCGCCAGTTCGTGATCTCAGGGCTGTCGGAAAACGCCAGCATCGGGCCTCGATACAACGCCACCGCGGTGCTGACATCGCCGGTCGCCAAGGCGTCGACCACCTGGCCATGGTCGGCCGCGACCGGCCCCACCAGGCGATACGGCCGCGATCCGATTCGTCCCCCAAGGAGGTGTCGTAGGTGGGATAGCTCGGCCTTGACCGTCGACTGGCTCACCATGTGGTCGCCGTAGACGCAGCCCGTCAGTTCGTCGAGGTTGAGCCCCGCCGGATGCAGCGAGAGCACGGTGAGCAACTCGAGTTGGCGTCGCGTGACGGGGACGATCACGCCCTCGACCTGCAGCGACGGTGACCCGAGCGTCTGGAGAACCATCCCCCGCGGCGCCTGGCCGGAAGACGGTGGGCCTAACGACGCTGGGCCCAGTGACGGAGTCACGCCACGCCGTGGCGGCCGGCCCAGCCCATCGCCGGTGGCCAGTTCGTACTCGACGCAGCGAGCCAGGGCGCTGACGGTCGTCAGATACGACGAGTGGGCCCGCTGCCACACCGTGGAAAGGTCGATGACTCCGAGAAAGCAGCCCGATTCGGGGTCGAGAATGGGCGCCGAATAGCAAACCCAGTCGTGGACCATGGGCGCGTAGTGCTCGGCCGAGAAGACGGTGGCCGGAAGGATGGTTTGGTGCGCCAGGGCTAGGGCATTGGTTCCGACTGCGTCCTCGGCCCAACAGCCGCCGAGCATGAAGTGGACCCCCTCGGCCCGCCGGCTCATGGTGCGCCCGCCGGCGATCCAGGCGATCGTGACCGAGTCGTCGGTGAGCGCGGCCATCATGTCGCCGCTGTCGGCCAGCTCGGTCAGGTCGTCGAGGATGACCCGGCTCGCCCGGCCTAGGCGGGACTCCGCCCAGCTACGGGAGATGTCCTCCGGGGTCGCTACGGGCGCTGATGTGACGTCAGCTCTGACCGAGCGCGACGAGCGCTGCCACGACGACAGCACATCGGGCCGAGCTGGGACGCTCAGCGAGCCCTCGGCGACGCCGACTTGCCAGTTGCGCTCCAGCTGGCCTCGACGCTCACGCAACGCCTGCTCCATCGTCCCCCATTCAAACGAAATCCGGCCCCATCCACGCTACCCCCACGGCGTGAAAACGCGCCGCGACCAGGGAACCAACCTTTTCCCAACCCTGGCAGATTTATGTTGGTCAGACGGCCGCTGCCCAAGCGGCTCGCGCCAACTGAGAGGACAGGGAGGGTCCCCATATGCGATACACACCGCCCGGCGAGGCCGGCAGTTCGGTCACCGTCGAGGAGCGCTACGACAACTACATCGGTGGCAAATGGATCCCGCCGGTCGAGGGTCGCTACTTCGATGACATCGCCCCGATCACGGGCCAGCCGTTCACCCAGATCGCCCGCTCCGACGCCGCCGACATCGAGTTGGCCCTCGACGCCGCCCATGCCGCCGCCGATTCGTGGGGCAAGACGAGCCCCACCGAACGCTCCACCATGCTGCTGAAGATCGCCGACCGGATCGAGGCCAACCTCGAGATGCTGGCTATCGCCGAATGCTGGGAAAATGGCAAGCCGATCAGGGAGACTCTCGCTGCCGACCTGCCCCTCGCGGTCGACCACTTTCGCTACTTCGCCGGCGTGGTACGGGCCCAAGAGGGCGCCATCTCGCAACTCGACGAGGAGACGATCGCCTATCACTTCCACGAGCCGCTCGGCGTGGTCGGCCAGATCATCCCCTGGAACTTCCCGATCCTGATGGCTACATGGAAGCTCGCCCCGGCCCTGGCGGCGGGCAACTGCGTGGTGTTGAAGCCGGCAGAGCAGACCCCGTGGTCGATTTTGAAGGTCATCGAGCTCATCGCCGACCTCATTCCCCCGGGCGTGGTCAACGTGGTCAACGGCTTCGGCTTCGAAGCGGGCAAGCCGCTGGCGAGCAACAAGCGCGTCGCCAAGGTTGCCTTCACCGGGGAGACGACAACCGGCCGGTTGATCATGCAGTACGCGTCGGAAAACGTCATTCCCGTCACGCTGGAACTAGGCGGGAAGAGCCCCAACATCTTTTTCGCCGATGTGATGGCCGCCGATGACGACTTCCTCGACAAGGCGATCGAGGGCTTCGTCATGTTCGCCCTCAACCAGGGCGAGGTCTGCACCTGCCCGTCGCGTGCGCTGATCCAAGAATCGATCTACGACGCGTTCATGGAGCGGGTGATCGAGCGGACCAAGGCGATCACCGTCGGCGACCCGCTGGACCCGACCACGATGCTCGGCGCCCAGGCGTCGAACGATCAACTCGAAAAGATCCTGTCCTATCTCGACATCGGTAAGGCCGAGGGTGCCGAGGTCCTGTTCGGCGGCAACCGCCGCCAGGTCGAGGACTATCCGGACGGCTACTACGTCGAGCCGACCATCTTCAAGGGTCACAATGGCATGCGGATCTTCCAGGAGGAGATCTTCGGCCCGGTCGTCGCCGTCACGACCTTCGATCACGAGGCCGAAGCGGTGCGCATCGCCAACGACACGCTGTACGGGCTCGGCGCCGGCGTCTGGACCCGAGACGGCAACCGCGCCTACCGGATGGGCCGGGCCATCAAGGCCGGGCGGGTATGGACCAACTGCTACCACCTCTATCCCGCCCATGCCGCCTTCGGCGGGTACAAGGGCTCCGGTATCGGCCGGGAAAACCACGCCGTGATGCTCGACCACTACCAGCAAACCAAGAACCTCTTGGTCAGCTACAGCCCGAAGAAGCTCGGCTTCTTCTAAGCAATGACGGCCACCAGGGTCGACATCACCCCTGCCGCCGCCGCCCTCGTCAACCAATTGGTGGATCAGCACGGACCGTTGCTGTTCCACCAATCCGGCGGGTGTTGCGACGGCAGCAGCCCCATGTGCTACCCGCGGGACGACTTTCGCGTCGGTGAGCGGGAGGTATACCTGGGCGAGATCGCCGGCACCCCGTTTTACATGGGCCCCGACCAGTACCACTACTGGTCGGGCACCCACCTCACCGTCGACGTCGTCCCTGGCCGGGGCGGCGGATTCTCGGTCGAGGCGCCCGAGGGCGTGCGCTTCCTCATCCGTTCCCGGCTGTTCACCGAAGACGAGTACGCCGAGTTAACACCTGTTCTAACGGGGTGCCACCACCGGAGCGCCTCGGCCTAAGGCGGCGGGACAAGCAGGGAGGCCAGCCGTGGGGGGACGGCTGGCCTCCTTGCTACGGCCAACATCGGCGGCCTGGTTGACCTTGCGGGCCTGGATGTCGCTCCGCGGCAATTCGGCCCACAGGAGTAACTGCGGCCTACCAGAGCTCGCACTGGCAAGCCTCAGTCGGCCAAGGCCTCCCGAGTGGCAGTCACGTCGCGGTCCATCTGCGCCACGAGGGCCTCGACAGAGTCGAAGCGCTCCTCGGCGCGGATGCGGGAATGAAAGCTCACCTCCGCCGCCTGGTCATACAGGTCGCCTTCGAAATCCAGGAGGTAGGCCTCCAGGAGCGACGTGTCGCCGTGGTCGTAGAAGGTCGGCCGGGTTCCGAGTGACAGGGCCGCGGGATGGGCATTTCCGCCGGGATGGCGGTACCAGCCGGCGTAGATGCCGTCGGCGGGCAGGCAGATGTCGGAGGGCACGGCGACGTTGGCGGTGGGGAAACCGAGGGTGCGGCCCCGGGCATCACCGCGTCGCACTATCCCCCGCACCTGGTGGTCGCGGCCCAGCATCGTCGCCGCCTCGTCGACCCGACCCGCGGCGAGCAACTGGCGAATGTGGGTCGACGAGACCGGTGGGCCGCTCTCGTCACCCCGACCTCGGCCGACCAGCGACAGGCCGTGGACGGCGAAGCCCAAATCGGCGCCCATCCGTTGCAACAGGTCCACATCGCCCTTGCGGCCGTGGCCGAAATGGAAGTCCTGGCCTATGACGACGGCTCGAGCCCGCAATTGGCCGGCCAGCACGGTCGTCACAAAGTCTTCGGCCGACTCCTCGGACCGGGCTTGGTCAAAACGGATCACCAAGCCAAAGTCCACGCCGCAGCTGCCCAGCAGCTCCATCTTCTGGCTGAGGTCGGTCAGCAACTTGGGCGCCGAGGATGGTCGGACGACGGTTGCGGGATGGCGGTCAAAGGTCGCCACCGCCGAGGCAGCCCCGAGTTCGGCGGCCATGGCCCGTACCTGGGCGATCACGTACTGATGACCGACGTGAACGCCGTCGTAGGCGCCGATGGTCACGACGCAACCGGGGGGCGGGGCCATCTCCCCCTCCTCAAGAACCTCCATCGCGGCCGAGGTTACCGGGGTGTGGTGCCTGAGCGATCGGGTACCACCTCGCCGTCGTCGGCGCCGATGAGCACCAGCGCCGGCTTGACCTGCCCGTCCGGCCGCGACTCGTAGACCGCCAGCAACCGGCCGCGATGGTCGAGAACCGCCCATGGGCCGGCACCGGCGACGCCGAGGTCGGTGGGATCGAGCACGTTGCCGTGGCCGACCGCAGCGGCGAGGGCGTCGTCGATGGTGACCACTGCCATCCCCGGTATCGCGTCGCGTGGAGGCCGGAGGGCGGCCTGCGAGATGGCGTCGAGGGCCACGGCGTCGGCCAGGGTGTACGGCCCGACGGCGATTCGCCTCAGGTTGCGCACGTAGGCGCCGCCCCCGAGGGCGGCACCGAGGTCGGCACCAAGGCTGCGGATATACGTGCCGGTCGAACAGTCGATCTCGGCGGCGAAGACCGGCCCGCGGGCGAGGCCGGCGGGATCCATGCCGGCGGTTTCGGGGCCGGCAGCGCACACCGGGCGCGGCCCGTCGAGCTCGAAGCGACTCACCGTGACGGTACGGGCGGGGCGGTCCACCTCGATGCCCGCCCGGGCCAGCTCGTGGAGTCGATGCCCGCCAACATGCACCGCCGAGACCATCGGGGGAACCTGGGCGATAGTGCCTGTCAGGGCGAGGGCGGCCCGGCGGGCCTCGGCCAGGGTGACCGATCCCATCTCCCAACGGCCCGTCACCTCGCCGCTGGCGTCGAGCGTGTTCGTGGCCACGCCCAGCACGACCTCGGCCTGGTACGACTTCGGCTGGCCACTCAGGTACCGCAACAGCCGGGTCACGCTGCCCAATCCAACGAGGAGGACGCCGGTCGCGTCGGGATCGAGGGTGCCGGCGTGGCCGACCTTGCGAGTCCCGAAGACCTTGCGACACCGGGCGACCACGTCGTGGCTCGTCCATCCCGCCGGCTTGTCGATGACCAGCAACCCGCCGAAGGTGGCCGGCAGGCCACCCCGCCCGTCAGCCACCAGCGAGGAGGGCCGCCCGGATCTGCGCCAGGACGTCTTGGATTGAACCCGTTGCGGTGAACCCGGCGGCGAAGCGGTGTCCCCCGCCTCCGAAGCCGGTCGCGATGGCCCCCACATCGACCTCGGAAACGGCCCGAAGGGAAACCCGGATGCCTTCGGGGCTTTCCTTCAGGACGCACGACACCTCGGCCTCGCCCGCCCGCCGAACGATGTCGATCAGGCCTTCGGTCTCGTCGATCGACACCTCGAAGCGCCGAAGGTCCTCTTCGGTCACCCACGTGACCGCGAACCGCAGGTCCGGGTCGAGCTCGGCACGTTGCAGGCAGGTAGCCACCAGTTTCAGGTACAGAAAGCGGTGCTGCTCGAACAACTGGCGGGACATGGAAGCAATCGGGAGGTCGAACTCGGCCAGCTCCTTGGCCAGCGTGAAGACCTCCGGCGTGGTGTTGCTGTACTGAAAACGCCCTGTGTCGGTGACGAGCCCGGTATACAGGCAAATGGCGGCGTCACGGTTCAGGGCCCAACCGAGCAGGTCGGCCAGCCGCCGGACGACGACCGCGGTGGCGGCGGCGCCCGGGTCGACGGCATTGATGGAGCCGTAGCAGTCGTTCGTGGCGTGGTGATCGAGCACGACGAGGCGGCCCGCGGCCGAGCACCGCGCCGCCACGGGCGCCAGCTCGCCGAGGCGCCGTATGGACCCGCAGTCAAAGGTCACCATGACGTCGGGCTCTTCGGGGTAGTCGGCCGGCTTGGTGACCAGGTCGAGCCCGGGCAGGAACTGGTAGTGGGGAGCGACGACGAACGGCTCGCCCCACGACGCCACCGATGCCACGCCCTGGGCCAAGGCCAGGTGGTGCAACGCCAGCATCGATCCGAGGGCGTCACCGTCGGGCGAGACATGGCACGCCAGCGCCAGGCGGTCGTGGCTCCGAATCAGGTCGGCCGCCGCCTGCAAGGCCCCGGCGGGCGAAAATCCGCCGGGCGCAGGCGGAGTGCTGCCCACCGCAGCCGCCCCCGGCGGGGCTACGGCAGGTTCACCAGACCCCGGCTGGCTAGTGCTCATCCCGCTTACTCATCCCGCTCTCCTCTGTCGGCCTCGCGGATGTGCCGCAGGATCTCCTCGATCCGTTGCCCTTGTGTTAGTGCAGGATCGACCTGGAAGGCCAGTTTTGGGGTCCGGCGCAGCCGGACCTGTCCCGCAATCAAAGCTTGCAGGCGCAGCCGGTGGTCCTCGAGGCCGGCCCGAGCGGTGTCGGTCAGCGAAGCAAACAGGACGGTCGCGTGGTCCTGATCGGAATCGCTCTCCACCGCCGTGATGGTCAACAGGCTGAGCCGATCGTCGCTGTCCGCGAAACGCTCGATACCTTCGGCCAGGATCTCCCGCAACACCTCGTTGACCCGGGCGGCCCTCGGGTACGCCCCTGTCCCGGCCGAGCGGGCGGGCAGCCGACGATCCGTTGCCCCGCGGTGGCTGCGACGGGTATTGGCCATCACGCCTCCTCCAGCCAGCGTCGCTCGGCCGCGATGACCTCAACCTCGGGGAACGACCACACGAAGCGCTCGACGCTGTCGAGCACTTCGGCCAGCTGACCTGCGCTACCCGAAACCGCGCTGACACCGAGGCCGGCGCGCTGCCAGGTGTCTTGGTGATCGACCTCGGCCGCCGCCACCTGGTACCGGCGGCGGCAGCCCTCGAGGATGGGACGGATGATGGCTCGCTTCTCCTTCAAGGAGTGCGCCTGTGGCAGATGGAGGTCGAAACAGACGGCGGCGGCGTGCACAGAGATGCTCGGTACGGCAGGGGCGCTCGTACGGCCGTGCTAGGTACGGGGGATCTCCCGGACATCGAAGGTCTCGATGACATCACCGGGGCGCAGGTCTTGGTTGTTGGAGAGCCCGATTCCGCATTCGAAGCCAGCTTGCACCTCCCGGACGTCGTCCTTGAAGCGCTTGAGCGAGGTGATGGCACCCTTCCAGATGATCACCCCTTCCCGCAGGAAACGAACCTTCGAACCCCGGGTGATCACACCGCTGCGAACCGAGCATCCGGCGACCGCACCGACGCGGGGAATCCGGAACACTTCGCGCACCTCGGCCTCACCGGTGATGACCTCTTCGAACTCGGGCGTGAGCATGCCGACCATGGCACTCTCGATGTCCTCGATCAGCTTGTAGATGATCTCGTAGGTCCGGATCTCTACATCGTTGGCCTCGGCCAGATCGCGGGCTTTGCGTTCGGGCCTGACGTTGAAACCAATGATCGTGGCGTTCGATGCCGCGGCCAAGGTGACGTCGTTTTCGGTGATGCCGCCGACGGCGCGGTGAATGAAGGCGAGCTTGACCTCTTCGCGCTCCAGCTTGCGCAGGCTCTCGGTAACCGCTTCGAGCGACCCTTGGACGTCGGCCTTGAGGACCAGGTTCAGCGTGGCGGTCTCACCCCGCTGGATCTGCTCGAAGATGTCCTCCAGCTTGGCGCCGGTCCCCGTTGCCGCCGACGACTTACGCAGGTCGGCGGAGCGGTACCGCTGCTCGCGCAGCTCCGCGATGTCTCGGGCCGTCTTCTCCTTGACCGTCACCCGGAATTCGTCGCCGGCCGCCGGGACCACATCGAAGCCCAGCACCTGAACCGGCATGGAGGGCAACGCTTCCTTCAGGTTGTCACCCTGGTCGTCGATCAGGGCTCGGACTCGGCCCCATGCCGCCCCGGCCACGATGGCATCGCCGACGCGGAGGGTGCCTTTCTGGACGATCACCGTGGCGACTGGACCGCGACCGACGTCGAGGTTGGCTTCGAGGACGATGCCTTGGGCTCGGCCCTCGGGGTTCTCCCGCAGCTCCTCGAGTTCGGCGACCAGCAACACCTGTTCGAGCAGGTCGTCGATGCCGAACTTCTGCAGGGCGGAGATCTCCACCATGATCGTCTCGCCGCCCCATTGCTCCGGGACCAGCCCGTACTCGGAGAGCTGCTGCTGGACTCGAGTGGGATCGGCGTTCTCCCGGTCGATCTTGTTGATGGCGACCACGATCGGAACATCTGCCGCCTTGGCGTGGTTGATGGCCTCGATCGTCTGGGGCATCACCCCGTCGTCGGCCGCCACGACGAGCACCACGATGTCGGTCACCTCGGCCCCGCGCGCCCGCATGGCGGTGAACGCCTCGTGGCCCGGCGTGTCGATGAAGGTAATCGGTTGGCCGTGGTAGTCGACCTGGTAGGCGCCGATGTGCTGGGTGATGCCGCCGGCCTCGCTGGCCACCACGTTGGTCTCACGGATGCGGTCGAGCAGCAGCGTCTTGCCGTGATCGACATGGCCCATGACGGTGACGACGGGTGGCCGCGGCCGCAGTAGCTCCTCGTCCTCCTCGTCGTCGTCGTCGAAGTACTTCGCCTGGAGTTGGGCTTCCTTCTCCTCGCCGGCGTCGACGAGTCGGATCTGGGCCGACAGCTCGGCCGCGAACAACTCGATCATGTCGTCGCTGAGCGACATGGTCGCGGTGACCATCTCTCCCTGCTGGAGGAGAAAACGGACTACGTCGGCGGCCGATCGGTTGAGCTTGGGACCGAGCTCTTGGGCCGTCGAGCCCCGCTCGATGATCACTTCGCCGGCAGGAACGGGTGCGTCCGACGGGCTGTATCGGGTCAGCTCCTGCGCTTCCAACTCTTCGAAGTTGCGCCGCCGGCGCCGTTGCGCCCGTCGCTGCGGCGGCCGCCCGCCGCGCCCGCCGCCAAAGGAGGGGCCTCCGCCGCGACCAGCACCGGGGCCTCCGCCGGGCGTCGGGGCACCGGGAGCACGGGTGAACCCACCAGGTCCGCCCGAGCCGCCGGCGGGTGGACCGCCACCACCTGGGCGACTGAAACCACCACCGGGCGGACGATTACCGAAACCGGGCCGACTGCTCGTTCCGCCGCCGCCGACACCCGGGCGCGGCGGGCCCGAACTGGGACGGCCGGTGCCGCCGGGGCCGGGGCGAGGCGATGGGCTCGGCGTTGGGCCACGGCCACCGAGGCCGGGCGGCGGCGGGATGGGCTTTCCCGACGGCGACAGCGGGCGGTGAGCCCCGGGCGGGGGCGGGATGGGCTTGCCCGACGGCGACAGCGGCGGACCACCCTGGGTCGGGCAGCCGGGCGCGCCACCAGGGCCGCCGGAGCCACCCCGAGTGGGCGGAGCCCCCGGAGCGTTGCCGGGCGACGGCGTTCCCGGCGCACCCGCCGGTCGGCCGGTCGAGGGGTTGCGAGGTGCCGGTTGCGGGCGCGCCGGTGTGCCCGACCGAGCCGCGGGCGAACCGGACGGCATCGGCGGGCGGGGCGTGCCCGGCACGGGAGGGCGCCGGGCCCCACCGCGGTCAGTGCCGGGATTGACGGGCGGATTGGTATCGCCTGGCCGGCTCGTGACCAGCCGCGAGTCGCCGCCGCGGGGTGCTCCCCTCGGTGGCGGTGGGATGGGCGGACCGGTCCGAGTGGGCGGTCCACCAGTCGTGGTGCGGCCCGGCCCCGGTTCCAACGGTGGGCGCGCTGCGCCCGGCGTTGCCATCGGTGGCGAAGCCGGCGTCGACGGGGCCGCGCCCGGAGGCGGGGGTGACGAGACCCGCTCAGGACCAGGAGGTGGCGCGAGCGTAGGAGCGGCAGGGGCGGCGGCGACGGCCGGCGCGGCGGGCCGCGAAGAGGGGGCCGGGCCAAACGGGTCGGCCGGGCGGCTCACAGGCTCAGCGGGCCGGGGTGAGGGGGCCGGTGCAAAGGGGTCCGCCAGACGGCTTACGTGCTCCGCCGGTCGCATGGGCGGCTCCGCCGGTCGCGTAAGCGGCTCCGCCGGTCGGGTAAGCGGCTCCGCCGGTCGCGTAGGCGGCTCGGCCGGGCGAAAAGCCGAGTCAGCGGCCGGGCGGGTCAGCGGCTCGGCCGGTCGGGCCAGCGGCTCCGCCGGTCGCGTAGGCGGCTCGGCCGGGCGAAAAGCCGATTCGGCGGCAGGGCGGGTCAGCGGCTCGGCCGGTCGGGCCAGCGGCTCGGACGCGCCGGCGATGGCCACCGCCGTTCGCTCGGGCTCGGCCCCGTCGAGGCGACCGGAGCGTCCTCTCGTCCCCTTGATCTCGGCGGGCTCTTCCGGTTGTTTGTCGCGCCGGAGCCCCTCTCGGTCTGCCTTACGACGGACGCGGTCAGCCTGGGCATCCTCGATGCTCGAAGAGTGACTCGAGACCCCGATACCGAGGGCCAGGCAGAGGTCCAATGCCTCCTTGTTGGTAAGGCCGAGCTCACGTCCCAGCTCGTATACGCGAATCTTCTTGGGCAAGTCCTACGTCAATCCCTTCTTGCGACGACGCCGGCGGCGCCGCCTGTCTCTATCCTCGCACGTTCTTCAACCGTCTCACGAAGCGCGTTGACCGCTTCTGCCGTGACCGGCTCCCGAAAGGCCCGGCCAAAGGCGTGGCGGCGGACCGCCATCTCCAGGCATTTGTCGGCCGGCATTTCCCGCTGGTCACCCCGACACAGCCAGGCCCCGCGCCCACTGCTCGAACGGGATAGGTACAAGGTGCCCCCGGCGTTGCGAGCCACCCGCACCAACTCCGTCCATGGTACAACCGACCGGCATCCGATACAGGTCCGCATCGGTAGCCGGCGTCGGTCGGGGCGAACGGGCGGGCTTACGGTGCTGCCTCCCCCGCCGGGCCGGCGTCAACGGAGGCAACGGGCCCGGCTGGCGCTTGAGCCTCGTCCGGCGACGAGGCGACGGCACCGTCTTCGGTCTCGGCCCACAGTTCGGCCGACAACGCCTCGCCACCCTCGGCCGGTTGCCACACCATGGCGCCCGCCTCGTCTTGGACCCACTCGCCCTCGGCCCATTCCTGGTTGGCGTAGGCCTCTTCCTCGGCCAGTTGGGACTCGCTCTTGATGTCGATGCGCCAACCGGTGAGCCGAGCGGCCAAACGGGCGTTCTGCCCTTCCTTGCCGATGGCGAGCGAGAGTTGGAAATCGTGGACGATCACCGTCGCCGTGCCCGTGTCCTCGTCCAAATGGACTTCCTTGACCTTGGCCGGCTGGAGCGCCCGCATCACGAACTCTCGGGGTTCGTCGGAATAGGGAACGATGTCCACCTTTTCGCCCCGAAGCTCGTTGGTGACCATGCGCACCCGGGCGCCGCGGGCACCGACGCAGGCACCGACGGGGTCGACATTGGAATCGTTGGACCACACCGCGATCTTGGTGCGGTGCCCCGGCTCGCGCGCCGCCGCCTTGATCTCCACCACCCCGCTGGAGATCTCGGGGACCTCGAGCTCGAACAGTCGCTTGATGAGGCCGGGATGGGTACGACTGACCACGATCTGGGGTCCCTTGGTGGTCTTGCGGACCTCGACGATGTAGGCCTTGAGTCGAGCCCCATGCTCGTAGCGCTCGTACGGCACCTGCTCGGCCTGGGGCAACAGGGCCTCCACTTTCCCCAGGTCGAGAAGGGTGTAGCGGTTGTCGCTCTGCTGAATGATCCCCGTGACGATGTCGCCCTCGCGGCCGGCGTACTCCTCGTACTTCAGGTCGCGCTCGGCCTCGCGGATGCGCTGCAGGATGACCTGCTTGGCCGTCTGGGCGGCGATGCGGCCGAAGTCCTTCGGGGTGTCGTCCCATTCCCGCACGACCGTTCCGTCCTCGTCGAGCTCCTGGCCGTACACCCGAATGTCACCGGAGTCAGGATCGACGGTGACGACCGCTTCTTCGGCCGCGCCCGGGGTCCGCTTGTAGGCGGCCACCAAGGCGTTGGCGAGCGCGTCGAGCAACGTGTCAACGCTGATGCCCTTGTCGCGGGCAATCTGCTGCAAGGCTTCGAGGAAGGCGAAGTTGTCTTTCATCGTGCCTCTTCCATCATCGGACGGCCCTTCGTCGGACTGCCCTTCGTCGGACGGCCCTTGGGCGCCGAAGGCCCCCAGACAAGGACCGTATGGGCCTTTTGGACCTGGTCGTAGCTGACCTGCGTCGACGCGCCATCGAGGCGGATCGTGATGCCGGCGCCGTCGGCAGCCAGCAGGACACCCTGGAGCCGGCGGGAACCGGCGACGGCAACCTTGGTCTTGACGGCGATGGTCTCGCCGATATATCGGGAAAAATGGCCCGCCGTTCGCAGCGTCCGCTCTACTCCCGGACTCGAGACCTCAAGCTCATAGTTCGAGCTCGGGGCAAGGTCCTCCCGTTCGTCGAGGGCGGCGGAGACGGCACGGGCGATATCGGTCAGGGACTCCAAGTCGATCCCGCCGGGGCGGTCTACGAGGATCCGTACCATCCGAGGATTGACCTCGACGTCCCACAGCTCAAGGCCGGCGGCGGTGACCAGAGGCAGGACCAGTTCGTCGAGCGTTTGTACCGGACTCGTCATCGTCACCTCCGCTTCTCGTCAAGGATCATCCGAATGCGCAAATAAAAGCGTGGGCGCTCTGCCGTCGCAGAAAGGCCCACGCCAGACACACCACGGGTCGCCCCACCTGGAGACGACCAGACGAGTATAGCCGGGGGGGCCGAGCTACCGGCTCCCCCGAACCCGACCGCAGCGGTCGACAAAACCCTGGCAGGATGCGGCGATGGGTCTAGCGACGATCATTGCCGGCGCCGCCGTGGTCGCCGTCGGCTCGGCGCTGGCCCTCTCCGCCGGGCGCAAACATCGCCGGGAGCGCCTCGAAGTGGAGAACTACTTCGGGGGCGATCACGGCAACGCAACTTGGTGGGAGAAGTAGGGCGCTAATACGCCCGCCCGCACAGGGCGACCAGGCCGTCCTCGTCGGAACCGTCGGCCAGGCTGCCGTCGGGCCGCTGTAGGCAGCGGACGCTGACCGCCGAGGTCGCCATCTGCTCCTCGCCCGCTGGGCCGAGCGCCGACCAGGGAATGATGGCGAAGCCGCTCTGGCATGCCTCAACCGTCTCGGCCACGGTTGTCACCTTCGCGGTATGCGCCTCGGTGAACTCGCGAGCCTGGCGCAGGAGGGACTCCTGCACCTCGCCGAGGGTGGCAGCGACCTCCATTGCGGCGCCGGCCAGCCGAACCTGGCGCTTGCTGGAATCGTCCCGTCGGACGACGGTGACCTGGCCCTCGGCCACGTCTCGGGGCCCGACCTCGACTCGTACGGGCACCCCTTTCAGCTCCCATTCGACGGCGCGGCGCCCGAAGGAGACGTCGACCCGGTCATCGAGGCGCACACGCTGGCCCGCCGCCTTCAACTCGGCCACCAGCCGTTCAGCCACCGAGCGGGTCTCGCCCTCGTCGCGGATCACCAACACCAGGACCTGGATCGGGGCCAGGCGCGGTGGCAGCCGCAGGCCGTTGTCGTCACCGTGCGCCATGATCAGCGAGCCCACGAGGCGGGTCGAGACACCCCAGGACGTTTGCCACACGTGCTCCTGGGCTCCGGTCTCCGACGAGAAGGTCGTGCCGAACGCCTTGGCGAAGTTCTGGCCCAACTCGTGGCTCGTACCCATCTGCACCGACTTGCCGTCGCCCATCATGCCTTCACAGGTCCACGAGGCGATGGCACCGGCGAAGCGTTCTCGGGCCGTCTTGAACCCGAGGGCGACGGGCACCGCGAGGACATCGACCATGACGCTTTGGTACACGTCGATCAGGATGCGCCGGGCGTAGGCATAGGCGTCGGCCTGCGTGGCGTGGGCGGTGTGGCCTTCCTGCCAGAGGAACTCCGTGGTGCGCAGGAACAGGCGGGGCCGCAGCTCCCAGCGGACCACGTTGGCCCACTGGTTGATGAGCAGCGGCAGGTCGCGGTAG
>OBLV0100000264.1_pt1 | contig 16868 bp, 16 predicted proteins | sample 1520071 | NCBI WGS metagenome assembly OBLV01 (sample SAMEA3888446, study PRJEB22518) | metagenome | reverse complement strand
TCCAGAACAAGCCACCAACCCCAGGGCCAGGGCAGCGAAGAAGCGAGCGAACCCCGCCGGACGAGACGATCATGGCATAGAAGCGAAGAAGGCAGCAGCCTTTCCCAGGAACTCGGTTTTCATCCGCAACTCGCGGACTTCGCGCTCAAGTTCCCGCAGACGTGCTCGTTCCGATAACGTCAACGCGGGTTCATCGCCGACATGCCCGGTCCGGTACTTATTCACCCACGCGCCCAGGGTCCCCTCATGAATGCCTAGCTCCCGGGCGACCTCGACGATAGGACGAGAAGTCTCAATCACCAACCGCGCCGCTTCGGCCTTGAACTCGGAACTGTATTCCCGACGTTTCTCTTGCATTCATTGTCATCCATTCCGGGAGGGACCCTATTGGGTCCCCTATCCGGAATCTGGGAAGGCGCGCCATAGCGCAGGCGGGTGCAGAATGCCTGGGCGAGCGAGGTGAGGGTGACGTGGTGGTGCCAGCCGGTAAGGCACCATTCCGGTACCGCCTCTTAGCCGGGTAGGACAGGCCACGCTCAGCTAGTCCGAGGCGGAAACCGGTGGCATCGCCGTACCCGGCGTCGGCGACCACGGGGCGCTCGGCCAACCTCCACCCGCCCGCAGACTCGTGGCCGAGCATCTCGTCGAGCATGTCCAGCGCCAACCGCCACTTCTGCCGGTACCGCACCTCATCCGCAATCTTGCACCGCGCCCGGCGCCGAGGAGTCTGCGCAGCCTGCTCGGTGTCGGTCGTCGTGGTGTCGTCCCAGGACTCGGGCACAAAGAGCCGCCAATCGATCGCTGCGGACGCCTGGTCAGTGACCGCGTGCACGCTCACCCCGATCTGGCAGTTGCCGGTCTTGCCCAGCGCCCCGCAGTACTACCGGGCCACCCCCGGCGAATCCAGGCCATCCTTGGGAAAGCCGCTGTCATCCACCGTCGGATCGGACCCGATCCGTTTGCGGATTCGTTATATGGTGGGTGGTCGATGTCCCTTAGCTGACATTCTTCGAACATTGCCGAAGTGTGGTGGGTAGCGGAACGTGTTCCAGTGAAGCCGCAGCGTTGCCGAGCCCGTCTTTGGCAAGCACCACTATCGTGAGCCGCTCAGTAGAGAGGTGAGGCTTGATAAGGTTTGTTATGCTGATGCTTGCACCCCATCTTTGGTCGTTGACTTCGGTGGCGAGCCGCTGGCCGTTGACATATACGCGTAGCTCGGCTAGACCGTGGGTAGCGATGGCCGTACCGGCAATGTTGAGGGTGGCGTCTTCGCTGCTATCCGATTGCAGTAGTTGTGCAGATAACGCCACTGTTGGGGGGATGGAGTACTGACGTTTTGTCGGAGTTAGTACCGAGTCAGCAAAGTAGCTAATCGTTTCGTCAGCGAAGGGTGGGACCCGTGTGGGGGGGCGTCGGTTGTGGGTCGCCTGCTCGTAAGCATAGGCGTAGCTAAGCAGGTCGTTATCAGTATACGCCGGTCCAATGAAGGTAAGATTGACCGGCATTCCGGTGTCTGCCATGACTCCCATACTGACTGATAGGCTTGGGATACCAAGATGGCGCAACATGAAATTTGTATTCGAGGATCGTACGCCATTTGACATCGCGTGATCATACGATTCCTCCTTAACGTCACTGTCTGCACGTCCGATGTCCGCATTTGCGGGGAAAACCAGTGCATCGAGATTGTTGGCCGTGAGCCAGTCCTCAAAATCGATTTTTCGGAATTGTTCCGCCCCGGTGAGCGCGTCGACCAACCCGGGGAACTCACATGGTTCCTGGTAGCTTTCCACGATCGTGGTGCGGAACTCATCATAAGGGCGACACGGCCCGACACGCTTGGCGTCGATTGAGCCGTCCGCATACGGGTATACTTTGGTTACGTCGACATCGCGCCAAGAAGACAACTTCGGGTCACTATTGTTGCGGAGAAACTGCTCCCAGCTAAACGGGTTGAGCTTGCTGTACTCAAGGCTGGATCCTACTTCTAGGGTAGCGTAATCGCAGAAGCGCCACCACTGGGCCGGGAATAGACCTCGCTGCACCGGTCCTTGCGAGATCACTCGGTCCTCTTCGTAAGTGTGCATAAGCTCGAAGTCGACTTCGATAAGCGCGGCTCCTAACGACCGCAGTTTATCCGCCGCCTTTTCCCAAAGAGTCATAATGGAGGGGCGCACCGAGAATGCAGCACTCCCTGAATAGTCCTTGCCAATGTACATTGTAGGGACACCGATACGTCTGCCCCGCAGCGCTCCGGGACAGGCTAGGTCGGCGTAACGGGACGGTTGGATGCTCTCCACGCGGGGAAGCGTGACCACGGTCTGGTGACGCCAAAGGTCTCCGTTAGTGATCGGATCTGTCACGACGAGTACGTCGAGCACCGCGAACAGGTCCGTCATAGTGCGAGTCATCGGTACGACTACATCCCTGATCGGGAACAACGGCCAATTTCCACGAACTGAGATTAGGCCTCGCGACGGCGTATAAGCCACCAGAGCGTTATTGGATGCAGGTGACCGACCAGAGGACGCGGTCTCCATGCCCAATCCAAACGCAGCGAAGTTGGCTGCGGTGGACGTACCTGCACCACTCGACGATCCAGACGCCCAAGCAGCAGTCAAATAGTCGCCGTTATAAGGACTTTCCGCACGCCCGTAGACACCGCGCTGCATGCCACCGGCGGACAGCGGTGGCATGTTCGTTTTACCTACCAACACGCCACCTGCCGCCCTGATTCTTTCGACCGTGAATGCGTCTTCATTTGCGATCAATTCAGCAAAAGCTGGAGAGCCAGCCGCGACCGTAAGCCCCTTAACCTTACAGCTGTCTTTAACGGTAAATGGCACACCGTGCAGTTCACTGAGCACCACACCCTCGGCGCGAAGCCGGTCCGCTTCTGCAGCCTCCGTCAACACGTCCGGATTCAACACCGGAATCGAGTTGAGCTTCATACCGTTAGCGTCATATGCGAAGATCCGGTTGAGGTACAAGACGGTCAATTCGACACTGGATAAGACACCCGCACTCAAGGCGGCCTGGATGTCGGTGATCGTCGCCTCTTGCAAGATGAACCTCTCCGCGGCCGACCTCTCCGACAACGATCCAGCCCCCATCGCTTCGTCTACAACAGCACGTTCTATGCTAGTCTCAGCCATGTCTACCTCCAAGATTTTCATAAGACGAAGCAACCATGGCCAAATCGGTCCGGACCGCTTCTCCCATTTCAACAATATCTCATAGGCGCAGAGGCGGGACAAGCCGATCATGGCTCGATAGCCATCTTGGTTACGAGGACAACACCTCTCAGTAAACTATAACTTGCACTACTAGGCAACCAATACGATGTCGCCCAATTCCATACCTGGCGATACCGGCGAATTTATTTTAGCGTATTAGACTGATCCTTACTGAGTGGTCGTCCGACATAATTTTCCCATCGGGTGACGGATTTGTGACAACTCGCCGATGTCATATCGGAGGGCGTGATCGTCGGCGTAGGCCAGGTAATCGACCAACCAAGGGGCGAGAGGAGTGCTCGGTGCCCGCTGTCGTCCACTACTCAGACAAGGGCCGAGCCGCCGCAGGCTACGTACCATGGAGATCGAGCAGATAGCCGGCAAACTTTTTCGAGCCAACGACAACGGTGGGTCCGCTCCGCTGCCGCGTGCGCCTCTACGGCGATACCGCAGCAATTGAAGACCCCTCCAGCAACCTCGTCAACCCCCGACTGTGCCGCCGTCGAAGGTCCCCAAGCTCAAGGCTGCACTACATACCGGTGGCCATCATCAGATCCGAAACGAGGCCCGCAGACGGTGCCTTCTACCAACGCAACGCGCCCAGAGTAAACAACCAGCAAGCGGTGAAATGCCTAGAACGACAGCCCTTCGGCGCCGTCCACCGTGCATAACGCACGACGGCTCAATCGACATCAAGACGAGCCTGCGAAGACACTCAGGGCCGACTCATACCACCTTGGTACTACATGCCGTCCACGTGATCAGTACCGGCACGCGTTCGTCCAGAATCTGCACCGCGGACACTACGAACTTGGTGTGCAGAGGGACCCACGCCGCCAACTTCCGGCAGCCTTCGCCGAACTCACTCTCGCCATCTGACCACGGCACACCACGGCCACATCTGCCTACCCTCGACTAAACGCAACATCGCCCTCGAGATGCCAGCTCCCGTGGTCGCCGATGCCCTCGGCTACCACCCCGTCACCACCGCCAGCTGGCGCCGATAGGCCCCCGGTGCTCACTCACGATCACCCAGAACTGGCGACAGGTGAATACGCGAGCCCACCAGACTCACGGGCCTGCCCGGCGGTGAGATTCTCCGGGCTGCCCGGCACCCCTGGCCCCCACAGTCTCAACGAGACTGACATCGCAGCTCAACCCGTGAATGGGACACTGCGGGATGCTTCCACGAGGCTGACCGTGCCAGAAGTCGGCACGATGCGGGCCAACCGAAAACCGGCCCGATCGAGCAACGCGCGGAACTCGGTCTTGGTGCGCAGACAACCACTAGTCATGACCAGCAGGCCCAAATCCGCAAATTTTCCTATCGACGGCTGGCTGCCCGCCGGCAGCACGGTCTCAGCGATCAACAGGCAGGCAGTGTCAGCCATCGCGGCCCGACACGTACTCAGGATTTTCACCGCCTGGTCATCGCCCCAATCAACGAGGACGCCGCTCAGTAGGTAGGCATCGCCCTCTTCGGGCACCGAGTCGAAGAAATCCCCACCCACCACCCGGCAACGGTTGCTAACCCCTGCTCGGGACAGCTCACCGTCAGCACCGGCCACGACCGTTGGTGTATCGAATAGCACTCCTTGCAGGTGGGGGTTGGCGGACAGGATCGCGGCGAGCAGGCTGCCCTGTCCACCACCAACGTCCACGATCGTGCTGAATCTGCTGAAATCGTATGCTCTGACAATGCTGACAGCCTTACTCGTGGACATGGAGGCCATCGCGGCATCATAGACCGCCGCATCGTCGGGATGCTCCGGCAAGTAGTCGAAAAGCTGAGTGCCGTGAACCCGGGAAAACGCCGGCTCCCCGGTCCGGACTGTCTCATACAGCTCGGTCCACGAGCGGCGTACGAATGGCATCCCGTACATCGTCACCCACCTCCGTAGCGAGTCGGGGACGTCACTCCGCAGTATCTCACCGAGCGGGGTCAAAGCAAACCACCGGTCGTCCAGCTCCGCGACAACTCCGACATCACCCAGTGCGCGCAACACCCGATACAAGGCCGACTCGTGGGCACTTACCCGGCGGGCTATCTCTGCTACCGGCCGCGGGCCTTCCGCCAACACGTCCGCAACGCCAAGCCGGGCAATCACACAGGCCGCCTGCGAGGCATAAGCTTCTACGATCAGCTTGATCATCGCTGTGACAGGTGATGGCTGCGCTGGCGCAGCGGCTGGTGTCTCGTCAACTGCCATCGTAACCTCCGTATACCTTGAGGATTATACAAAACCCCTAGTGAACATGACCAACAATCGGCATCCTCTCAGGTCAGTGACCTGATCGCAGACCTCTTTTCCGAGCTTTGCATAAACCTCCTTCTTGGGCTCAAATGGTCATAGCGACAGGCCCTCATTATAGCAAATTTTGATCTGTATGAGATCGGGATTGAAGACGGGATCTGAACATAGGTCGGTTCCAGGAAACTTTTCGCCATGAGCGCCTGTGGCCGTAGTAGTTTGAGTCTTGATTGTACTCGACGGATGATTTTCCTTATCACAACGCCAGTGCTTGCATTCCAGATGAACAACTGTCTGCGAGCGCCTTGAGGTCGTCGGTGTCCAGAAGTGCAGCTTTGCCCCGTCTGTGTGGGTCGAGCATCTCCCGTGCCTTTTGCAGCCACTGCGGAAGCGGCTTAACGCCGACGATGTCGGCCAGTCGGGTGAGCTCATTGTCCGAGTTATCGACTAGGTTTTCATACTGCATCGTGATCCGTTGATTTTCCGGGACGTTCGACAGATGCTTGATGCCTTCGCTGATTGCCTTTGACCATAGTAGGCCGAAGCGGGCAAGCGGAATTGGATAGTCTACCACGAGATCACGACTGAGCTGGCCCTTTAACACGGGTCTGAGGTCGTCCGGAACTCGCGGATCATCCGGGCTCAGATTTAGGCATTCTTGATCTGGGATGCCTACGTGTTCGCTGATCTCCTGCAATAAAGCTGCCACGCGTAAACCGCTGTGTTGGCTCATCGATAATGCGCAGTCTGGCCCCTCCCGGTACAAATGTACGAAACGCGCATGGGGAAACACTTTCCACATCATCGGAATAAAACGCAATGAGTAGCCTGAACGCTCCACTACTACCCGACGGTCCAAGCGGATCGACAACCACTCAAACAGCGCCAGGTAATGCTGGGCCACCGGCCGCGACGGCCAGTGTTGAATCTCGGCTTCCAGCTCATCGAAGAGAGCGTCACCGGGCGGGGCCAATGCGGGCAACGTCATGAGGCAGATCGCAGGTATACCGCCATTGTGGATGTTAAATCGGCCCGGGTGCCGTAGGTATAGCATTTCAGGAAATGGCACGCCAGAGCGGATAAGCATGTCTCGTCGCTCGTTAGGGTTGGAGAGAAGGCCCCAAAAATCTTTCGCTGACAGGACTCCTTTGGGAAACGCGGCCGAACTCTTCGATCCTAACGATGAGTATAGTTCGCTGAGGCTTAGGACGTCCGGATGCCAGTGGAGGATCTTGGATAACGCAGTTGAACCCGATCGGCCCGTACTGACAATAAAAGTGAGGCGACGCATGTAATGTCCTTTCTTTTCTTATCGGTTGTGATTCCTTCCCGGATCAGGGAGTCCAACAAATTTGGGGTCAGCTTGGAAAGGGTGCTTGCTGTCAAAGAGCACGCGTTCCTAGGCGGCCGGTATACGCGATAAAAGTCATTGAGAACTAGTGTGGCGATGACTGCGGTGATTAGCACTGGTGTGGCTACGTTCCGCAGGGTCAGTGCCGAGGCGAGCAAGACCGCAGCAACCATCGAGGCGATCACGGTGGCGGCGTCTCGGGCGGATAGTCGAGTACAAAGATAGACTCCAGGTAGCGCGCCGAGCAATAGCGAGCCGGTCACAACCAGTCCGAGGTCGCCAAAGAGTAGGCGGCCCATCGTGGCGGCGGCGAGTGGGATCACTCGGACGATATCGGTGCCCCCTAGATTCCGGTACTCGGCGGCGACACGCTCGAACACCGCACGAGCGTCATCACCGTAAGCTCCGAACGAGGAATAGATTTCTTTATCTCGACAAATCACCGTACTTCAAATCAAATGTTTCTGGCGTTGCCATCGTTAATTGTGCCGGCGCCTACTGTCTGATTGGTGCCCTCGTCGATCAGTATGAATCCGCCAGTGCTCCGATTGCGCCGGTAAGGATCGCAAAATAGCGGAAGACTTGTGCGCATTTGAATACGGCCGATTTCATTTAGCTCAAGCTGGGCAACATTATCCGTCCGGTGCAACGTATTGACGTCTAATCGGTACCACAGGGTTTTAATTATTGCCAGCGTAGAACGAGTAGTATGTTTGATAGTGAATTTCTGCCCACGCTGCAGTGCCGGACTGGACATCCAACTTATCATTGCATCTAAATCTTGAGTCATGACTGGCATGTTGTTCGGGCGACAAATCATGTCCCCGCGCGAAACATCGAGATCGTCAGCTAGCTGGAAAATCACAGACATTGGAGGGTAAGCTTCTGCGACTGGGCCATCCGCAGTGTCGATTGCGACAATGCGCGAAGTGAAGCCACTGGGTAGGACAAGCACTATATCGCCGGGCCTGAATACTCCGCCGGCTATTCTGCCGGCATAACCACGATAGTCTGGATAGGCTATAGTTTGCGGCCGGATGACGTACTGCACGGGGAAGCGCGCGTCGATGAGGTTGCGGTCACTGGCCACATGCACATTTTCTAAATGATACAGCAGCGCTGGACCCTCATACCAGGGCATGCGGTCAGAGCGGAGTACGATATTGTCACCATGCAGAGCAGAGATCGGTATCACCGCCAGATCGATCATGTCCAACCTAGCCGTAAAGTTCGTGAACTCGGCGTGGATCTTGTAGTACACGTCGGAGCAGTAGTCAACTAGGTCCATTTTATTGATTGCGAGTACCAGGTGTGGAACCCGGAGAAGCCCAGCCAGAAATATGTGGCGGCGGCTTTGTTCCACCAGTCCTTTGCGTGCATCAACTAATACGATCATCACGTTCGCGGTCGACGCGCCGGTCACCATGTTACGCGTGTACTGAATATGGCCGGGGGTGTCAGCAACGATAAATGCCCTTCGCGGTGTAGCGAAATATCGGTAAGCTACATCAATGGTGATGCCCTGCTCTTGTTCTGCTCGAAGACCGTCGGTGAGCAGCGCCAGGTTGATATAATCATTACCTCTCACCCCGCTTATCTTTTCAATGGTCTCAAGCTGATCGACAAAAACTGCCTTGGAATCGTAAAGTAACCGGCCTATGAGCGTGCTCTTCCCGTCATCGATCGAACCCGCAGTCGCGAACCGAAGCAGTTCCATGATCAGAAGTAACCCTCCCGCTTACGATCTTCCATGGCGGTTGCGCTGAACCTATCGTCGCCGCGGGTCGCACCCCGTTCGCTAATTCTGCTGGCGGCCAACTCGTCGATGATCCTTTCAACGCTATTCGCCGTTGATCGAATCGCGGCCGTCTGTCGCGCATCCCCGATGGTGCGATACCGCACCCGCTCGGTTTTAGTGGCCGCGCCGCGCGGAGAGCAATGCTTGTGCACTGCATAAATCATCCCTTCACGTTCGAACACTTCACGGTCGTGCGCGAAATAGATTGACGGAACCTCCAACTCCTCCACCGCAATATAGCGCCATATGTCCAGTTCAGTCCAGTTAGACAGTGGATAGATTCGGATGCTCTCACCAGTATGGATACGTCCGTTATATAAGTCCCACAATTCGGGACGCTGGTTCCTCGGATCCCACTGGCCGAACTCGCCACGAAACGAATAGATCCGCTCTTTCGCCCGGGCCTTGTCTTCATCACGGCGAGCACCGCCGAAAACAGCGGTGAACCCATATTTTTCCAATGAATTGAGGAGTACGGGTGTTTGGATACGGTTACGGCTGCCGTCCGGTGGGTCGGAGACCAGGCCGCGTTCGATCGCTTCCGGTACGCTAGCTACGATCAGGTGCAGATCGAGCTCCGCGATCCGCTGGTTGCGAAATCTAAGTACTTCGTCGAAGTTGTGGCCGGTGTCGATGTGCATTACAGGGAACGGGATTCGTGCTGGCCAAAATGCTTTCTCTGCAGTTCTCAGCAGGACCGCGGAGTCCTTTCCGCCAGAGAATAACAGTACTGGTCGCTCTAATTCGGCGAGTACCTCACGAAAGATATGGATCGTCTCCGACTCGAGTGTCTTCAGGTGACCGATCTCATAACATTTAACGTTACCAGTTCCCACCTCACTCAGCAAGTTGTCTCCATCGCGAGTAGTCGCTTGGCCGCCCGGCAGGGAGCTACGTGGGGGAACATCGCACTGAATGGACGGGCGCAAAAGGGAAAAATCTGGAGCCGACCACTCGTTAACACCGGTCTTTCGGCTGTAATCCGAACTGTCGTCATATGATTCAGTCGGTCGAGATAGACTAGTGACCAATTCGGATAACAGCTTGACACCGGTATCCACCGAATATTGATCTGTGGAAATGTGCAAATCGGGCGAAAAAGGAACCTCGTAAGGATCATCGATCCCTGTTAGTTTAGGAAGCTTGCCCTGTCGCGCGCGCCTGTACAGAGATTTGACATCGCGCTGTTCACACACCTCTAACGGAGCGTCCACCCACACTTCGGCGAATAACACACCGGCGGACTCATGGAGGCGCCGAACCCAGTCCCGCGACGCCTTGAACGGAGCGATCATTGCCACGAATACGACTATATTGTGTTTAGCTAACATCAGCGCCAACCGGCCCGCGCGGCGGACATTTTCATTGCGATCTTCCCTTGTAAACCCCAGCTCAGGGAACAGATGTTTTCGGATATTATCCCCGTCCAGAACTTCACAATTCGAGCCGATCCGCTCCGCTGAGGCCCATGCCAGTGTGCTTTTTCCCGCGCTCGGTAGCCCAGTGAGCCACACTGTTAGACCGCCGGTCACCATCCGACTGCCCCCTGGTATTCCACGCGAACCGGCCTTCCGAGTGCAATCGGAACAAGTGTAAAGATAAATATAAACAAAACCAGGTCCCGCACAGCCGGCCCGACACCATGACCACTGTAGATTGTACAAGTATCCACCAACGCCACCTTATTTCTTGACTACGTATTCTATTAGAGATAACCATGGCTGATCTGAGAGTACATTTCTCCTTACGTATTTCAGGTCCCCTGATGCGTCCAGCCTGCGGAACTCAAAATCAGTGCGTTCTCGACCCCCGAGGAAAAGCAACATGTACAGGCCTGTTCCACTGACGATGGCATGCACGTTTTCGTCTGCTTCATCAGTGATAATTCGTTCAGCCACCACAATTCGTTCGCCGGAGATGACTGCTTCAGCGCAGCACCGGAGAATTTTGGTGCTATTCGCATCGTCCCAGTTATGGAGGATATCGACAAGTAAATATACATCGCCGTCGGGTGGCAGCATTTCAAAAAAGCTCTGACCAGTAATTACACACCGGTCGCTGAGGTTGTTCTTGGCCAGGACGGAGGCAGCTGCCGTGACATGGTGTGGCAGGTCGACCAACGTCCCGTGGAAATGTGGATAAGCGCCAAGGATGTCCGCAAGTACCTTCGGGTCCCTCCCCCCACATCGATGACCTGGGTGACGCTCGTCCAGTCGTAGCTACGGGCAATCACGTGCCCGATTTGGGCGGAACGGTGGCCAATCAGCTGATGAAAGCCCTTACCGAATTCGGGATCAAAGGACGGCTCGTCCCAAAACGAGCGTCCGTGTATCGTGTTCCAGACTGGCCACCCTGTGCGCACCGCTCCTAATAACGCGTAGATGCTCTCGTCTACCTTTCCTAAGTACTGATCGGCCTGGCTAAGGGCCCGCCACATCTGTAGCGGGTGATCATCTCGCAGCAGTTCACCGAGATCAGTGAGCGACCAGCGGCCATCTGCAGCCCTATGAAATAGGCCCAACAACGTCAAGTGGCGCATGAGCCGGCCAAACGCATCAAGTCGGCACCAGATCGACTCGCCAGCTCGTCTGCGTTGTCCGCACCATCAGCCACCAGGTCGGGGAACCGAAGCGTGGCGGCGGCTCGCACCGCCCACGGGCTGAGGAATGATACCAACTTGCCCAGCTCGAGGCCCGCCGTATAACTGAAGACAGACAACGTGATTATCCAATCCTTCGCTGATCACATAGTGCGCAGGACGTCTTTTGCCGCATCGACGAACCCAGAGATCTGCTTCTCTGTTAGAGGCGCGCGAAGCATGACTCGAATCCCCGCCTCGTTCCGCGGAACGATAGGGAAAAAAACTGCTGTATTATAGTAGCCACGCTCAAATAAGGCGGCGGCCACATCGATTGCTTTCAATGATTCACCAATCTCGATTATTCGGACTGGTAACCCATTTCCCGCAAATCGAGTGGGGTAAATTCGGTCGAACAACTCTTCATTATTTTGCAGTTTGCGTTGTAGCTCTTCCAGCTCCGGAGAGCGATGAATAGCAACGCTCGCTAAGGATGCACCTACTACAGGAATCTCCATATTCTGCGACCAGCTAACCGGGCCAGCCTGTCTCTGCAGGAAATCAAGAATTTTGCGTTCTCCGACCATTGCGATACCCCCAGAAGTACCAAACCCTTTGTTTAGGCTGGCGACAATGATGGTCAGAGGGCTCATTTCGGGCAGGTAGGCACGAGTGATTCCTTCACCATGTTTGCCGACGATCGATAACGAGTGAGAGTCGTCAAAATATAGAAAAAGGCCGTACCGATTCTGCAGCTCAAGTAAGCCTTCTAACGCCGCGTCACCACCCATAGAATAGGCCCCATCGGCGATGTACGCTACATGGGGATACTTTCGGCACATGTGCTCCAGATAGTCGAGGTCATTATGGTTACATGTGAAGACTAGGCTCTCCTCCGCGCAGAGCGGTTTCATGTATGCCATCGAGAAATGGCAGAAGCGGTCGAAAACCATCACCCTCCTGCCTCCTTCTGCTACATGGCCGGACGCGATCAACGGCAGAATTCCCGCGCTCAGTGCGCTGCAACTCACCCCGGTCATTACGTATGCGTCGAACAAGTCGCTAAATTCTTCCTCGAGCTGCCCTAACAAGCTGTGACGAACTCTGGTGTTTCCTACTCCTACACCCATACTTTTCGTTTGTTGCAATGCGTCGATCGCACCTTCGATGACCCTCGGATGAGTGTTTAATCCTAGATAGGCGAATGAACACAGACTGAGAACCTCGCGTCCAGTCTCCCGGATGACGAAAGTGTTATCCGATGGAGTATCGACATACTGGTTGATCAGTCCACGTTCTGCGGCTGCGAGCCAGACCGGGTCGGCAAGTTCGAGCACTTTCCCGCCATTGCGATAGCGCCGTGGTCCTACTACGTCTTGGGTTGTGGTCTTTACCTTCATAGCGATCTCCTCGTCCTGGCGATCTAAAAGTGAACATCTTAACTCGGCGAATCGAATTCGTTGAGCAGAGTTAGGGATGCGTTGTAGAACGGCATTGCGACCATTTTGTCATCGACAACCGTCGTATCGAGTTCAAGGTTCTGACCAACGGCCACGATTCGACGCGCTGCCTCCAAAGTGTCAGTGTCGGGCGAGAACGCCTGATTAGCTACAGATACGTGATTCGTGTGTATCACCGCCTTGCCACTGAATCCCATCTCGCGGGCCCTCATACACTCATGTTTTAGTTCGGCGATGTTCGAGATCTCCACCATCGGAGAGTCCACCACTTCGACATTTCCGGCGCGGGCACTGTTGATCAGTTTGCTACGAGCATACGCCAATGCGTCCCACGACCGTCGGGCGCCGATACCGAATGAGTAATCAGTCGCTCCGAATAACAGCGCACGCAGTCGATCGGAAGCTGTCGCGATTGCCGAGGCGTTCTCCAAACCTCGGGGTGTTTCCACGATCGCAAAGAATATTGTTTCTGGACATGCGCCGCCAAGAACACTCTCCACAATTTCAATGTCACGTGCTGCTTCCACCTTGGGAATAACAACGATGGAGGGTTTGGCCGAATATTGACGAATGGCCAATAGATCATAGTGACCATCTGACTCAGTAAGCGCGTTGATACGGATTCCGCAGCGAGTCAGCGAAGCTGACGAGGATGAGAAAAAAGATTCCGCTTGATGGCGAGCCTCTTCTTTTTTTCCCGGAGGAACCGAGTCCTCCAGATCGACCACGCAAACATCGGCACCTCCATTGTGCCCCGAGAAGTAATGTTTTGGATTCGACGCACACGTCCACAGTAGTGAGCGACAAAATCGAGAATACTTCATTTCCCCTCCGAAGTAGCTCCGCTAACGCGGATCCGCATAAATAGTTCAATCTTGTACTCGCCTCGTGACTATCGCCTCCCTGCATGCTCCCTAAGAAACAAGCCATCTTTTGCGAGACGCTCCGACGAGTTAATGTCCTGGAGGAGTCGGGCAAGCCTGGCTACGCCAACCTCAATCCAATATGGATCGAGGTGACCGCAGTTCAATCGCAGGGAATGAGTACCTGCGTGATCGATGTAAAAGGGTGAAAGTGGAGTCCACAGCACGCCGTACTTTGAAGCGGAGAGTTCCAGGAGGGCAATGTCCGCAGGCACTGGAATGTGCATTTGCACAAAGAATCCACCGATGGGGTGAGTCCATGTCAACCCTTCGACGGAAGGAAGGAGTCGATCTAGGTTCTCCAGTAACAGTGCGAGGTTCTCACGGTAGATAATAGATTTCTCATGGCCAAGGGAGATGATTGATCCACCATGATCCAACATCATCCCACCAATCATTGCTTGGCATATTGGTGACGTGTTCACGGTGGTCATGCATTTGATGGATGCCAACTCATCGGCCAGCAGACGTTGATCGCCATCCCGCGCACGTACGACCTGGTCTGCTACCACGAATCCGACGCGAGCACCGGGCAGACAGACTTTTGCGAAAGTCCCGATATACAATACTCGACCACCTACATCCAAAGTCTTCAGTGTTGGCATCCTAGTCATAGGTGTAGCAGTGAATCCGTAAGCATTGTCTTCCAGCAACAATAAATCTTGCCGTTCGGCGGCGGCTAGTAACTGCTGCCGCGTGGATAAACTCATCACAGCCCCTGAGGGATTCGCAAAATCAGGAGCTATATATAAGGCACGGATGCGTTTTCCTTGAGTCCGGGCAATCCTGCATGCCGCCTCGAGCTGATCGATATCGATTTCATTATCGTCACTAAATATAGGAACAATGCCGACTCCCAGCACCCGCGCAGCACCAATGACGCCATAAAATGCGGGGACGATCAGGCCCAATAAGTCATCCGAGGAACGACATATAGCCCGTAGCGCCAAAAGTATGGCTTCCTGCGCGCCGACTGTAATTACCACTGCGTCTGGTGACACTTCTATATCGTGGTCGAGATGCAGACTAGCAACCACAAGGTCGTTGATAAGACCACGACTAGGTCCGTAGTCAAACAGCAATCGACGCACTTCACGAAGTGTGAGATTTCGCTCTTGAGAAAGATGTGCCAAATAGCGATTTACATATCGGGAAATATCCAATTCACTTAGGTCTTCAAGGGAGGGAGAACCCAGGGCGAAAGAGATTGCATCGGGAAACCTGGTCCCAATCTTTTTTATCGTTTCGATGAATCCCAGCACAGGGTCCTGAAGTGATCCGTGCAGAAACTCCTCATTGAGATCCAGCACAGCGATTTCCTTCCTTCAGTATGCTAAGGCGCCGCCGTTCTGAGGTAGCTGTATCAAGCGGCTCTGAAACCCACTACCAGGGCAAATTTCTCCTAGTTGCCAAACGTTGTTCATATTCTGGCCCTAAGTTCCACCTACAAGCGCTCTTGCTGTACCTGTCAGAGGAATATTTGCCACGAATCTAAATCAACAAGAGCCTCCGCCGTCTGACTATCTTCCGCCAGCCTCCGATAGCCACGCTCATTGTGTTGACGTACCCGATCGGGAACTTGCGCAAGTATGCTGTCCTCAACTAGATCGACCAGCCACAGCGGCCTGAGCTGCGCACCCCGACGCGCTTTGGCTTCCGTAGACTTGATACCCGCGTGAATCCATCGCACTCCTAGCTCTTCAGCTAATTTGATCTGGCCATAATACAATAGGTTAAAATACTCAGCTGCGCCGCTAATTAATCTTCGATGATCGAAACCGCACCATCGAAGAAAGATCGTGTCACCCCAAATAAAATAAATGCAGAATCCGACCGGAGTGCCACCTTGCTGCGAGCAAACTGCAACCTTAGCTACCGCACCCATTCTCTCGACGTATCGCCGGAGCGCAGGCAGGTAATCGTCAGGGTTTCCCGAATTTCCGTATTTAGACTGGGTCGAAGCCGCTGCTACAGCGAGTTTCTCGTAGCATTGCGACAAAAACATATGATTGATTTCATAGCCTGCCTGTCGAAACCGCCGCACTTCTTTTTTCACTTTTTTAAGCCTGTTCTTTGAAGTCATCGATTCTAGCCAGGCTGGCCAGCCTCCAGGGGGCACTTGCAACCAAGCGTCTGCCCCGAGCAAAACAGGCAGTGCGCTCACTCCGGCACGGCGAAGTGCCACAGCGTCACGAGTCGTTACGTACATAGCCACGCACGCACGTTCGTGAGCCTCACCAAAGAGCGCATGCACTCGCCGGATCTCCTCCACCAACTTTGCAACCAGTGTTCCGGGAAGTTCCTCTTCTAACGCGAGCAAATGAGTCTGATAACCTTGACGAGGCCCCACCAGCAAGCCCCGAGATGGGAGCGCAGGAAGACCTTGCGACGACAACAGGTCGTTCCAACGGTAAAGTGGCATAGATGGAGATATCAACTCGGCCACAGGAACCGCAGCAACCAGTTTCCCTTCGGAGTAGCACGTCGCAGCACCACTGAGCGCACCTGGCTCGTTGTCGCAGAAAGTAAGCCAGGAGCAGGTTGAGTAGAAGCGTCTGCCCGCCAGCCGATCCCACGCCCCCGGCGCCACTTTCGACCCGGCACGAGCGAAAGGCGCTACCTCAGAAAACAACGCTGCTGTCATTGACATTCCTACAATGGCTCGGCAATGTGCAACAAGACATGATCGAAGGTCGCACTGTATAATATGATACTAAGAGAACAAGAGTACCGACCGAGGCCGAGTTCAGCAGGCCCCTAACGTACCGATTTTCATTCCACTATCGACTACAAGTTACATGGTACGATAGTGGTAGTTGTGTGGACCGTTTCGATCTTGTAGACAGTCGGACTGGCCACCTCGCTGACCGCCTGGCTGCGCCACCTCGTGCTCGACGCTGAGCTGGCCAAGCCGCCACCAAGACACTGCGCTTTCCGATCCTGTCCGCCCAGGCCCGGCTGGTCAGCCACGCCAGAGGACGAATCCTGAAGATCCCACCCGGCTGGGAATGGTCCGGCGACCTGGCCACTGCATGGGACCGCCTGCAAGCCCTGCACCCGGCCTGACTCAACCGCCACCCATCCCGACCACCCCGCGGCACCCGGCCGGCCGTGGAACCCGGCGCCCACCCGAGCACTCTCGGGCACCTCGCCATGCCCATGACCACCATCCCACCACATGATGATCGACAACGCAGACGATCACGGGCCTATGGTGTGGGGCTCGTATATAGGATGGTGTGCTTGACCTGCAGGTTTTGGGTGCTCGGT